>WNFV01018414.1_pt1 | contig 11834 bp, 10 predicted proteins | sample 5400101 | NCBI WGS metagenome assembly WNFV01 (sample SAMN13153361, study PRJNA577476) | soil metagenome | isolation source: 115 cm soil or saprolite under grassland replicate 1 | place: USA:California | collected 2016-06-15
AGAATAACATCACGAATCGTGGCAGCGTGCATTACGGGCGGTGGTTATCGGCACGGGGTTGCGGCGCTAAGGGTTGTCGTCGAGAGGGAGTTGTTCCAACGTTGGGACTTCTTTGGAAGAATCGGGGTGAGCATTTCGTGGAGGATAGGGGTTTTGGCTGATTAGCGGAGACTATATCAGGAGTACATAGCGAACGGCTGGCATCCGCGAGGGTGAGCAGGGTCAGGGGTGGTCAGTGCTTGCGGTCGTTCATCTCCATCAATGCTCTAACCTACAGCCGAGCGCTAGCGAAGGCAGCGGAGGCGCAGCCGGAGCTATATGGCCTGCGGTTTTTTTCCGTCAGGGCAATAGTCCCGTACGCGGCGTGGTCTCTGCCCAGCGCACCTCCAGGCCAGCCAAGAACTGCGCCTGTCGATGGCGCACACGATACTGCTTGAGCTGTTCCTCCTGGCGCGCACGCTGTGCAGCACGGGTCGTGCGCCAGCGCCCAGGCGGAACCGTACGTATGCGGGCGTCTATTTCGGCTGGACGCGCACCGATACGTACGGAGGCCTCATAATAGCTGACCCGCCTCCCATAGCGCAGCAGATACCGATTCCAGTTTTTGCGCCCGCTGATACGCCGGTAGCGGGTCTTGATCGATCGAATAAAGCCCTCCATGTCGTTGTTCGTCCGCGGAAGATCGTCCAGATCGTAACACTGGATGAGGTGCGGGCGCATATTCCGCGTCACATGCACAAAGTGCTCCAGACACTGGCGTTCAGATGCGATCAACGCCGGATCCTGTAGCTGTGCTTGGAGTGCCAGGCACCAGGCATCAAAGCGCTGGCCGACCGACGCATTGGTGACGGACAGGTTGTCCGTCCGGAGCGCATCGCCCGAGAGAATCCGCTCCGCTTCCAGCACCCGCGTGTGCATGCGTCGAACCACACTCACTTCGCTGTGCCAGCGCGTCCGACGCGCGCTCAAGACCTTGAGGCGATCGAGTTTGGCGGCGACCAGCCGGGTGTGCCCCCTTTTTCCAGCCGTTCCAGGCTGCTCGCAATCTCGCTCAGGGCAGCATCTACCGCCAGACTGGCGTAACGGAACGGCTGTTGACCATCCAGATTGAGCGCGGTTTGGAGGGCCAGGGCATAATCGTCCAGCACCTGAAGTTGGGCGACCATAGTCGCGTTGGCCGGCGCCTCTCCCTCCAGCTTCGGCACCTGGCGCTCAATTTGTGCCCGCACGTCGCGAACCGGTTGCTGAATCGCTTTGCGGATCTGCTTGCGCAAACCACGATCAAGCTCATACATCGGTCGACTGGCCTCGCGCAGATAGTGGAACTGGCAGATCTGGTGCGGGATGGCCGGCCAGAGGCCGCCTATCGCCTGGAGCAGCGATTCCTGGGCATCACTAATCGCACCGATGACCGGCAGATGGAGATCATGGATGGGCTGAAGCAGCGCCGTGATCGTCGGCGTGTCACTAACCCGCACGTTCTCAGCGGCCAGCAGCCGTCCTGTGAGGACATCGCGGACGAGATAGACCGTCTCATTGCCCTTGTCGGGCTGGATGCCGTCGATGGATAGGATCAGACCGCCGTTGGCATGCACCTGGTCGTGCCAAACGGTATCCGTCGCAATCTCCTGCGCCGCGCGGATCAAGGTACAGTAGGCCTCGAAGAGATAGAGCGTTTCGCGACGCGATATCGTCAGGTCGAAGGGGGTGAGGCGGGCTTGGAGAGCCTGGTGGGCCTGATCGAGGGTATGCTGGTGGGCCAGACGCAGCTGACCGACCAGAATCACGCAATCCAAGCCAAAGGTAAAGCCGGGCAAGGCCAAGGCGTCGGCAGCGGCACTGCGGTAGGAGCGAGGGTGGGTCGGACAGGTGGAATCGGGGCAGCGATAGCCGCAGTGCGTGACGTGAATGGGGCCATCAAGCGTAATCACGGTACGCTCGGAGAGGGTGGCATAGCGGCGCAGGCGGGCGCCACAGGTGAGACAGGTGGTCAACTCGGCGCGCAAGATGCGTTTGGTGAGCTGGGAATAGACTTTCGGGCTGCGCATAGGATTCTCCTTGGGCAAGCCAGTCGCTGATTCGTGCCTCAGTCTACCACAATTCTGTGTACGAGACTATTGCCAGAACGTACGGGGCCATTGCCCTGACGGTTTTTTTCGCGCACATGCTTGATTCCGGATCGCAGTGCCGGATCCACATCGTTGCGCACCAATCCCGCCACGCGTATGGTTTCCGATGCGGGCGGGAAGAACGCCATGCGCGCCCCACCCGCTAGGATAACGCCAATCAGGATAGAACCATAAATAGCGGCTGACTGACGAGCTCGCACAGATACAATGCCATCTTCCCACACCAAATTGCCGATGCTGGCGAACCAGCCAATAAGGAAGGTAATTCCCCACATTCCCGTAACTGACAGCAATTGCAGCAGCGGCAGATTTCCGTATTGCGAATAAGCAATGGAGCCCCAGCTGCCGCCGATAGTGAACGAGGTCAAATAGTCCATCCCCGCCCAAGCAAAGGGAAAGACCAACGTCGCGGCCAAACCAGTCAAACGTGGCGTCAAGAACCGGTCAAATAAGTAAGGAATAACGAGGATGAGGCCGAACATCGCGTTGAACGCAAAATAAGCGATGCCTGTCATCGGCACCATGCCGCGGAACTGTATCGCAAACGTGACTGCAAGCAGCACAAAGGCTATGGATAAGCCGAGCCAGAGCCGTTGCTGACGGACGAAGCGCAGCAGAAATAATGGTGTTAGCCACGCGGCCAGCCCGATCGTGTTCGCGCCATTGGCAACTAATAACAATCCTGATGCAAGAAATAACCATACCCATTCAAGTCTTACGCGACTCTTCCTGATCGTTTCGACAAAAGTTGTCATAATTTCACGCCTTTCATATTTCAAACCTTTTAGTGTCTCTATGATTCATGGATTTCATTCTGATGACAATTGTGATGAGGGCGCTGACACCAAATATATTCCTGTTCTCCCGTTTCTTCCTGCGACGCGGATCAAAACGTTGAATGGACAAACGGAGTCGACCAAATCACGGATTTGAGTTAGCAAGCCACGCAGGGCGGCTTGATCCGAAATCCAATCTGTGCAGATGTCTTTCTATACTACCGTGCGATGGCGACGAGATTCGGGTCGTTTAGACGCTGCCCGCGTAAGCGGGCTGTACGCCTCGACGATGATGCCGCGCTGCTGGCAGAACTCCGTAACCTCGCGTGGGTAGAGCAATGGACTGAGTTCTTGGCGGATGCACCGCGCTGCCATTGGTCGGCCAGGAAGATCACCACGCCTATGAGCGCAATCGCCAGGCCTATGAAGCCGCGCGCCGGCGCTCGCTCGCCGCGTGCCGCCAGAATGACCAGTGTGAACAGCGGCACCATCGCGATCAGCAGCGAGCTGGCGAACGGCGAGGTGCGCTCCAATCCCAGGACGAAGCCAAGCTGGTAGAAGGTGTAGCCGGTCAGCCCGGCCAGCGCGAAGTGCGGCAGGTCGCGCCCAGCGATGCGCCAGGGCCGCCCGCGTGCGGCCAGCACCGCGAAGGCCAGCGTGATCATCAGCCCAAAGCGCACGAAGGTGAAGGCCAGCGGAGACAGCTCGGCGAAGGCATGCTTGGTGACGATAAAGGTCGAGGCCCACAGACACACAACCACAAGCTGCGCGAGCTCTAGCCCCACCGACGCCAGAAGCCCGTTCTGCATGTGGGAGCAGGTTCATGCCGACGCCGAGTTCACCAATTGCGCGACTGCTCGAACACCTGGCAATCGATGCCGACGGCGTGCAGGCTGAGCGCTGTCGCAAATCCGCCAATACCCCCTCCAATGACTAGCGCCTTTATGGAACATACACCTGACACATATACGGCCGCTCGATCACCACGGCGACGATGCGCTCGTTCCCGTCGAACACATCCTCCAGCTCACCCCGCACCTTGAGGCTGATCTCACTTACGCGATCGACCTTCAACGGGTCGCTACGCACGATGTTCATCACTTCGTCCACTTGGTACCAGCGCACGATGCTTGAATCCTTCGCGGCGTAGAGCGGCAGGTTCGGTGTGTCGGCAGTCGCCCAAATCAGCATGCCGCCTTGCACATAGACCAGCGACAGATGAATCTCACCGCTGTCGGCCACGGCCGAGAAGCTCTCACGGACCTCGGTCTCGCCGCGCCGCTCCTTGCTGAAGGTTTGCGAGCGCGTAATGTGGGCGAGCTTGCCGTCGCGGTACTTGCCCGGAACGCCGGCCTCATCCTCGGTGTAGAGAAACCAGTGGAAATGTGCCAGCGCGCCGCTCGCCTGGTTGCGGGCCTGCGAGATGAAGGCGATGTAGCTCAGCTGCGGCAGGCCCGCCGACTGGCCGTCATGGGTTCTGACGGCCTAGACCTCATGAAACAGGACAAGCATGTTTGCGCCTCTGAGCGAGGTTCCGCGCAGGTCATCCCCGGCGTACGGGGCCAGCTCCCAACCGCTTGGAAGCCGGCGCTGGAGTGCGGCCGCATTACCTTCAAGCGCAATCATCGTCCGCGCCGCGGCGATGCCGTCGGAATAGGTCAGGTCCAATTCGGTAGTAGCATCCCTGGTCATAAAGTTTCCCTCCTGCTAGCGAATCGATGGCCAACGCCCGTCCACATCCTCCAGGTCGCCTCCAGCGCCGATACGCCGTGCACCAAGCTCCACACCTAGCCGATTTGCCACTTGCAAAGCGACGTCGCGCTAGGCGGCGCCGTCTGCACCAGTCAACAGCACGAAGTGCTCGCCAAACAGGTCGCAGGTGCACAACCGTTTGCCCTTGCGCTCCAGAATCATGTGTGGAGCGCGGGTGCCAGGGCGGCCACGTGAGACGTGCAGATGCTCTGGCTGCCGAGCGCCGGCTTGACAGCAGACTGCCGCCTGGCTATACATATCGTCGCTACGGGCCATGATGATCCCTTTCACCCTAGTGCATGGTGCATTGTGCCGCGAATTTTCAAGAATCGGAAGGTCGATTCTTGCGCTTATGCGCGTGGTTGGATGCCGGCGGCGCGCCGGATGACGCCACGCGTCACTCCGATATGTCGCAGTTCGCGTTCGACGATTTGACCGTCGCGGAGCTGGTAACGATCAGTGGCGAACTCGGCCGCGGCCGGGTCGTGGGTCGCCACGAGCAGCGTGACACCCTCGTGGTCGGCCAGGGCGCGCAGCAAGCTGAGGATCTGCTGCCCGGTCTTGCTGTCGAGGTCGCCGGTCGGCTCGTCGGCCAGGATGATCCGCGGGCGGATGGCAAGCGCGCGGGCGATCGCCACGCGCTGCTGCTGGCCGCCGCTCATCTCATAGGGCCGGTGGTCCATCCAGGCGCTTAGCCCGACAGCACCCAGACAGCGGCGCACCCGCGCGTCCCACTCCTTGCGCAGCACACCGCCCGAGAGCCGCAGCCCCAACTCTACGTTCTCGTAGGCCGAGGCGGTGGGCATGAGCGCGAAACTCTGGAAGATGAAGCCGATCCGCCGCCGCATGGCCGCCAGCTCCGCGCCGCCCATGTCGTTCAGCCGCCGGTCATCGACTATGACCGCACCGCTGGTCGGCTGGTCCAGCCCGCCGACGATGTTTAGCAACGTGGTCTTGCCGCTGCCGCTCGGCCCCATCAGCACCACCAGCGCGCCGCGCTGAACCTGCATGTCGACGCCGCGCAGCGCCTTGACCCGGCGATCGCCTGCGGCAAAGGTCCGCTCCACGCCCTGAATGTCGATGACAATGTTTTTGTCTTCCATAGCGTTTTCGGTTATCAGTCGCCAGTCGTCAGGTGGCCGCACTGACACCTGACGACTGGCGACTGACAACTACTGTTGTTTTGCTCGCCGCCACAGCCACCATTTCCCCTTCACTCGCCCGTTCCCGTACAGCGCCGGCGGGTCCGCGCTGTAGAGGCTGGCATAAGAGGAGTCATCCCCCTCGTTACCTTCAGAGGCCTCGCCGGCCACGCCCATGCCGATGCGCTCGTCGTCGCCTGGCCGGATCAGGATGCCGCCATCGACCAGCTCGACGCGCGCGCGCCGCTTGATACCGGCAACCGCGCGCTGGTCGCCCGGAAGCTGGAGGCGGCCGGCGCTGTCGAGCACCACAAGTTCCTCGACCACCGACCGCTGACCACCGACCACCGAAGGCTCTTCTTGCCGGTCGTCGGTCGTCGGTTGTCCGTACAGTCTCGGTGCTGGTGCGGCCGTCGCGGATGGCGATCACGCGGTCGGCCCACTCGGCCACGCGCGGGTCGTGGGTCACAAGCACGATCGTCAGGCCGTAGCGCTCGCGCAGGTCGCGCAGCAGCGTCAGGATCAGCTGCGCGGTCGGCCAATCGACCTCGCCGGTCGGCTCGTCGGCCAGCAGGATCTGGGGCTTATTGGCCAGCGCGCAGGCGATCGAGATGCGCTGCTGCTGTCCGCCGGAGAGTTGTGGCGGCTTCTGACCAGCGTGCTCGGTCATCTCGACGGCGTCGAGCAGCTCTGAGGCCCAGGCGCGCCGGGCCCAGGGGGCACCCCGCCAGCCGCGGCTGGCCAGCGTCATCAGCAACTCGACGTTCAGGCGCGCGCTTAGGTATGGCAGCAGGTTCCGCGCGGTCTGTTGCCAGACGAAGCCGACCTGCTCGCGGCGGTAGGTGGTCAGCTCAGCCGGGCTGAACTTGAGCAGGTTCTGGCCGTCGACCTCAAGCCGGCCAGCCGAAGGGCGATCAAGCCCGCCGAGCGCGTTGAGCAGCGTCGACTTGCCGGAGCCGGACGGCCCTATGAGCGCCAGGATCTCGCCGCGTGCGACCTCAAGATCGAGCCCCTGCAAGGCCACGACTTCGAGGCCGGCGACCTGGAAGATCTTGACCAAGCCGGAGGCCACGAGCGTTGTGTTCAGTCATAGAGTTAAGAGTTAAGAGTTAAGAGTTAGGCTGAGGTAAATTCTAAACTCTTAACTTTTAACTCTGAATTACTAGTTGGCGTCGCCAAGTTTGACGGCCTGGAACAACCGCATCCGGCCGAGCGTCCAGGAGAGCGCCAGCAGCGTCAGCAGCAGCGCGACGGCGAAGACCAGGTAGATCAGCGTCACCTGCTCCCAGGCGATCTGCGGTGGGTACGATGGTGTACCAGGATGCGGCCCTGCACCGACTTGCAGCAAAGGCACGACCAGATTCGCCGCCAGCAGGCCAATGCCGGTGCCCGCGCCGATCCCGGCGGCCACCAGCAGCACCTGCTCGATCACCAGCTCGATCGCGACCTGGAGACCGGACATCCCAAGCGCGCGCAGCACGCCTAGCTCGATCGCCCGCTTTCGGGCGGCGATCAGCGCCGAGATCAGGAAACCGAGCAGCGTCAGCGCTCCCGCTGCGATAAAGCCGACCGAGAGCAGACCGAACAGCCCCTGGCGGCGTGGCTGGGCCTGCTCTTCGGCTACCAGCGCCGCCGCGTCGCGCGCATCCACCACTGCGATGCCCAGGCCGCGCACGCCCGACACGATGTCGTCGACCTTCACATTCGGGTCGCGGTTGATCCAGACATCGTAGGGATACTGGCCGCCCATCTGGTCGAAGATGTAGTTCAGGTTCGCTACGATCACCGGCCCATCCTGCGGGTAGTAGCCTGGCCAGAGATCCACCGCCGCGACGATCTTGAACCTGACCTCGCGCCGGTCGTCGAACAACGTCAGCACCGCCGGCAGCGTATCGCCGACCTTCAAGCCCTTCGCCAGCACGTCCTTGCTGACGATCACACCCTCGGGCGTGCGTGCCAGCAGGTTCATCAGCGCGCCGAGCGGCTGGCCGCCGGCCCAGGTGCGGTCGAAGCGACCGATGACCTTGGGGAAATCGACACGGTCGATGCCCACCAGCTGGGCCTGCTGGCTGACTCCACCGAGCTGGATGGCCGCGTCGTAGCTGCCGACGCGCGCTGCCGCCGTGATGCCGGGCACGTCGAGGTGATCGCTCACCGGCACGAACAGCCAGCGCGCCTCCTCGTGAATATCCTTCTTCTCGGGCTGATCGTCCTGGTCCTGCGGCTGCTCGGTGCTCTGGCCAGTCTCGAGCAACTGCGTCGCCGCGCCGATCTGATAGGTGATGGCCTCGCGCAGCGCCCCGTCGAGGGTGGCGGCCATCGAGGCGCTGAACGATGCCAGGCTGAGCGTCAGGATCAACAGCAGCAGCGGGCCACGATAGGCGCCGGGCTGGCGTGCCAGCGCGCGCAGCGCGACCAGCGGCGCGACCCAGGCGGGCCGTGCCGAGAGGCGCGCCAGCAGCTCCAGGAGCAGCGGGATCAGCCGCACGGCGATCAGGCCGAGCGCGAAGCAGAACAGCATCGGCACCAGCAGCAGCAGCGGGTTGTCGAGCGGATTGGCGCCCTTGAGCGCGCCAAGCTGGATACCGTTGTTGCGCCGAAGCTGGTAGATGCCATAGACTGGCGGGATCAGCAACAGAAAGTCGAGGTAGAAGCGCTGCCAGAACGGCTTGCGGACCGCGCGGGCGGCCTGCTTCTGCTCGTCTACCAGCGTCCGGCGGGTGGCGACCGCTGCGGGGACAAGTGCTGCCAGCAGACCGAGCGCGACCGCCGCGACGCCGAAGCCCAGATTATCCCAGGTCAGCGTCAGGGGCAGCGGCGCGGCATCGGCGGCGATCTGCAAAAACGAGCGCGTCCGGCCCATGAACTCGGCGAAGAAGAGGCCCATCGCCGGCCCGACCGATAGCGCGACGGCGCCCAGGAGCAGCCACTCGACTACGTAGATGCCCAGGATCTGCGCGTCGCGCACGCCGCGGGTCTTGAGCAGCGCGATCTCGGCGCGCTGCCGCGCGACCAGCAGTGCGGCCACCAGCCCGACGAAGTAGAACACCAGGCCGAGGATCGGCGCGCTGAACACGAACAGTTGCAGCGTCAGCGCCGCCGCACCGCTGCGGTAGCGGTTGAGCGCCTCGGCCGGGCTTTGCTCCAGCTTCAGGCCCTGGACGATCCCGGCGGCTCGCGCGCGCAGGCTCTCGACCCGGCCGAGCAACGGCGTCGCCTGGGCCGCGGTCAGGCCCTGGCCCTCCAGCCGCGCGAACCACAGCACCTGACCGACCTCGCCCTTCAGCACCGCCGCCACGGGACCGGTGAAGGTCGCCTCGGGCGCCAGGATCACGTCCTTGAAGGCGCTGGGCGGGAAGAACCAGGCCGGGTCCTTGGCGTTGGCCGGTGCCCACAGAGCCGTCACGCGGATCGGAATCGAGGCGACCTTGTCGCCCGCCGTTCCCACCAGCGTAAACTGATCGCCGACGTTCACGCCCAGCTCGTCGGCCAGGTCGCGCAGCAGCATCACGTCGATCGGCTGCTTGAGATCTGTTGCCGCCGCAGGGGCCTTCCCATCGACGATCGTGATCCGCTGGTCCATGCCGCTGAGGAAGCCGAGCGTGACGTTTTTCAGGAACTGGTTCTGCCCGCCGGCCGAAGGCGGCAGGAACAACTGTAGCTGGCCGGTGCGCGCGTGGCGGGCCAGGCCGGCCAGCGGCAGGCCCAGGCTGCGCAGCCCGTCGCCCTTGATATAGTCGTCGGCTTGCTTGACCCGCTCCCATTCCAGCGGCTGGTTGGTGTCGCTGACGAAGTAGCGGAACAGGAGCGCGAAGGGCGAGCGGTTGTTCTGGCGCTCCTGTTTCGCCAGCTCGCCTTTGAGCAGGCGCAGGCTGGCGGCCTCGGCGTAGACCGGGATGCTGACCGCCAGGGCTACCGCCGCGACCAGCGCGACCAGCGCGCAGAGCGCCAGGCCGAAGTTCGCACGCAGGCGCTTCAGCGCCGTCGTGAAGACCGAGATGACTGTAAGTAATACGTTGAGCATAGTTAAATAACAGATGGCAGATCAGGGATTAGGGCCAGCCAATCTCTAGCGCCAGCCAATCTCTAATCCGTAAATCTCTAATGTCTCACTGGCCAACGATCACATCGCCTTCTTTCACGCCCTCCAGGATCTCGAGGCGATCCTCGGTCTCGATGCCGACCTTGACGGTCACGCGGCGCTCGCGCTCGCCCTCGCGCACGACCACGAAGCGGCGGCCCTCGAAGGCGCGCACCGCGTCGGGCGGTAGCCAGAGCACATTCTCTTTGCGCTCCAGCACGATGCGGATCTTGACCACCGTGGCGGGCGCCAGCTGCTGGCCCTTGGTATCGGTCACCGTGAAGCGCGTGGTGCGATCCTGCTCCTGCACCGCGCCGCTGCCGCCGGAGCCATACGGCGCCGGCATCAGCCGGATGACGGCAGGCATGATCACGTCGGGCCGCGAGAGCAGGCTGACGGCAGCTGGCTGCCCCTGTTGGAGTTGGCGCATCTGATCGCCACTGAGTTCGCTGGCCACCTCCAGCTTGGTCGGGTCGGCGATCTCCACAACCGATGCGTACGCGTCTGCGGTATCCCCCTCGCCAATTGCGAGCGAGAGCACCTGGCCGTTCTGCGGCGCGATCACCTGGCCGTCGGTGACGTCTCTGCGGGCGTTCTCCAGCGCGCGTTTGGCGGTCTCGACCGCGGTGAGCGCGGAATTGAATGTGCCCTGCCGGGCCTGCTGGAGTGCGAGCCGCTTGTGCTCCACGCTGCGGCGCGCCGCGATCAGCGCGGCATTGCCCTGGCCCTGCAGCAGCTGGTCGAGTGCCGCCTGCTTATCCTGCACATCCTGCTCGGAATTATGGTTCGCGACGATCTCGTCGTGGCGTTTCTGGTCGAATACTCGCTGAGCCAGCGCCAGGTTATGCTCGGCCTCGCGCAGATTGCGCTCAGCCGTGGTCAATGCGGTCTTGAACTGCTCTTTCTCGCGGTCGGTCAGCTTGCGATGTCGTTGCCGGCCGGTTCGGGGATCGGTTTCCATCTCAGTCGGGTGTGTGCCATAGTTCTGCACCCAGTCGTTGTCCCACCGGGCAGTGCTGTAGGCCTGCTGCGCGTCCTGGAGCGCCTCGGCTTTCAGTAGCACATCGTGCTCGGCATTCGTCTTGGCTTCCGAGGCCGTGGCGCTCCCCGTCCCGGCGTCCTGCTGCGCCTGCTCGAGATCGCGCTGGGCTTTGTGAGTCGGATCGTCTTCGCCGCCGGGCAGCAGCCGCACCAGATCCTCCTGGGCCTCGTGCAGGTCCAACTCGGCCTGGCGGACCTCGTCGGCGTGCTGCTGCTGGGCGCTGGCCAGGTCGCGTTGCGCCTGCGCCAGCCCGTCCTCGGCCAGGCGCAGCGCCGCAAGCTTATCGTCTTGCTCGAGCTCGGCCAACACATCGCCGGCCTTGACAGCGTCGCCCTGTTTGACGCTGACCTTGTCGACCCGACCGGCGCGGCGGAATGTGAGCCGCACCAGGTCAATCGGGGTGACGCGCCCATTGACGTCGAGCAGGCGCTCGATCGTGCCGCGCTGGACGGTGTAGGTCGGGCGCTCCAGTGCCGGCTCCGAGGGCAGCGGCGTGGGCGTCGGCGGCTGCTGTTGCGCCGTCGCCGGCGTGCCGCAGGCCGCCAGGAGCGGGACCAACGGAAGGGCTGTACAGGTCGCCGTTCTCGGTCGGGTATCCACTTTCACAAGACTTCAACCGCGCAACCGGAGCGTCAGTTGAACCTGTTGATAGTCTAGCGAATCGGCGATAAAGAACTGATGAAGATCGTGTCAGGAAGCGATCAAGTTCACGGGGGAACTCTGCGTCGAGCAGGCGCTCGACTGTGCCGCGCTGGACGGTGTAGGTCGGGCGCTCCAGTGCCGGCTCCGAGAGCAGCGGCGTGGGCGTCGGCGGCTGCTGTTGCGCCGTCGCCGGCGTGCCGCAGGCCGCCAGGAGCGGGACCACGAGCAGCACGAACGCAAGTATGCCAATCAATTTCGTCTTCATGTGAT
>WNFV01012130.1_pt1 | contig 11833 bp, 8 predicted proteins | sample 5400101 | NCBI WGS metagenome assembly WNFV01 (sample SAMN13153361, study PRJNA577476) | soil metagenome | isolation source: 115 cm soil or saprolite under grassland replicate 1 | place: USA:California | collected 2016-06-15
TCGGCGCTCACCGTCCAAACCCCGCCGGGAGCCTCGAAGGCGATCCGCCGCCCCTCAGGCGACCACGAGGGGCTGCTCCCTCCCCTGACGAGCAGGTGCGCCCCGGTTCCAGTCGGCCGGACGAGCCACAGGTCGGGAATTCCGCCTTCCTCCTTCAGCCGCGTGAACACGATCCACCGCCCGTCCGGCGACCAGGAGGCGATGATGTCGCGCTCCGGCCCACGGGTGATTCGCCGCCTACCGCTGCCGTCGGCGTTCATCACGCCGATGTCGAAGTCGAAGAGCGTCCGGTAGAAACGCCCGTCGAACACGAGCCGACGGCCGTCCGGCGACCAGTCGCCGCGCTTGGCCGAGTAGAGATTCGTCAGCCGCGCGCGGCCGGTGCCGTCCTCGTTCATCGCCCAGACCTGGGCATGACCGCTCGGGGCGTCGGTCCAGAACGTGATCGCCGGCTGCTGGGGAGCGGCGCCGAGCGCGAGCGCGATCAGGACGGTCAGCATCTCGCGTGTCTTACACCGTGCCGGGTAGCCTGGTTCCCATGCCGCGACTCGTCGGAATCAATCACGTGGCGGTCGAGGTCGGCGACGTCGACGAGGCCCTCGACTTCTACGGCCGGATCTTCGACTTCTCGCTGCGGGGACGCCACGGCAACACGATCGCGTTCATCGACATGGGCGATCAGTTCCTCGCCGTTTCCAGCGGCCGCACGCAGCCGCCCGACCAGGACCGCCACATCGGGCTCGTGGTGGACGACCGTGAGGCGGCACTCGCCGCTGCGCGAGAGGCCGGCGCGGAAATGATCGGCGACAACGACTTCCGCGACCCGTGGGGGAACCACTTTCAGGTCGTGGACTACCGCGACGTCCAGTTCACGAAGACGCCGCGGATCCTCGAGGGGATGGGCCTCGACGGGCTCGAGAAGTCCGAGCGGGCGCTCGGCGAGCTCCGCGCGAAGGGTCTCGCGGACTGACCTCAGCTGATCCTGATGTTGACGACGGCCCACTGGCCGCCGTGCGGCGGGCCGCCGCGCGCGGGGCTGGTCCGCGGGCCGCCGTCCTCGTTCGTCCACCCCTGGACGGAGGTCGGGCAGCGCCGCCCAGCGGCCCATGACGACGTAGTCGGAGCGCTCGCCGTTCGAGAGCTTCGCGGCGGAGTCGTAGAGGGTGACGATCCCGCGTGTGCCCGGCTCGCACCTCGGACCGCCCTGGGCCGCGCTCGTGATCTCAACGGTCAAGGTCAGCTTCGTATAGGCGCCGTGGGCACCTCCGACGTAGCTGTAGCCGATCACCTCGGCTCGCATCGAGGCCGGCTTGTAGCGCGAGTAGAGCGGATCGGTGACGTCGGCGATCACTCCGCGCAGCTGGCCCGAGCCGAGCGTGCCCGAGCCGCGGATGCGCGCGACTCCGAGCTGCCAGGGGCCGACGAGCGGCGCGATGACCTTGACGTTGTTGGCGTAGCCCTGGAACGAGAAATGGATCGTGGACGCCCGAGTGCCGCCGGCCGGCCCGGCGAAGGCCAACAGAACAGCGATAAGAGCAACGGGAGCGGCGAGCCTACCCACGCGTCGCGCCTGGTCTAGGTCGAGATCCTGACGTCCGCCCACTGCCCGCCCCGGCCGGTCGGGCTTCGGCTCCCCACCGGACCGCGCACGAAGGGCGTGTGAGAATGGCTGTCCCCGTTCGTGTAGGTGTGCTCGAGGTAGTCGCAGCGGGCGGAACTGATCGTGACGACCAGTTGGTCACGCGTCTGCCTGCGCTCGGCCTCGCCACCCGGAAGCACTCGGTTGTCGTCGATCAGTACCGCGGTGGCTCTCATCCCCTCCCTGCACTTCGGCACTTGTTGTCCCGAGAATTGAGCGTTGCGCTGAGCTCCGTCAGCCTCAGGTCGAGCTTGAGCACCTTCGCCGGGCCGCTCGTGCGGAGCTGCTGCCCGACGATCTCGAATCTCGCGTCGATTCCCCAGGTCAGGATGTCCTTGCCGTCGAGATAGCTCATCGTGACGATCTTCCCGAAGCTTCGGGCACCGACGTTCCACCCCTCTCGCCGGCGGAGGGGGCTGAGAATGTTCGCCGGATGCCTGGCCCCGGCGGCGAAACGGAAGGTGAAGCCGGTTTGCTCCAGCTCGCCGTTCTGGAGACAGGGACCGCCCGTGCACGTGCCGTTCCAGCTCCCGAGCGCCTCCGTCGGGTTGCTCTCGTGCCGCCAAGTCCCGGTAGACGAGCGGCCGCTCTCACCCATGGTGAACTTGAACGGGCCGGCGTCCGCGCCCTTGCGCGACGGCGCCGCGTCCCACCGTCCCTCGAGCGTGTTGCCCGTGACGGTCCCGGTCAGGTGGCCGTCGTCGTAGTCGTATTTCCCCTCGACGCGACTGCCCGTCTGCGTCAGCCGCATCTCGTTGAAGTTCGTGCTCCACGTGCCGGACCAGGCGTCCTCCGCAGACGAGCTGCCGAACGAGCCAACCGGAACACCAGCAGCATTGCTGCGCCCGCCGCGAGCGAGACCCACGCCTGCCTCCGCACGTGCCGGTTGTACTACAACGCGACCGGTTCTACAAGACCGCGGCCTCGCCGAGGAGCGCCTTCACCTCGGCGAAGAAGTCCGGCACGGGCTGGACCCGGTACTCGGGGCCGAACTCCAGCGTCTTCGGCCCCTCCGAGGTCTCGAGCGCGAGCACGACCTTCGCCTCACCGGGGTAGTCGCGGACGACGTGGCCGAGCTCGCGCAGCGCGCCGGCGGGGGCCTTTCGCGCGTCCACTTTCAGCCGCACCTCGGTGGGCGCCACGTATGCCTCGAACTCGTTGACCTCGAGCGCGATCAGCTTCGACTCGCCTTCCTTGTCAATTCCCGTGAGGCGGCGTAGACGGAGTTGAAGACGACGGCCTCCGTGCTCCCGGTCAGGTCGTCGAGGCGCAGGAAGACCATCGGGTCGCCCTTCTTCGTCGTCAGCTGCTTGACCGAGGAGACGATCCCGCCGACGACGACGATCTCACCGTCGCGGCAGCGTTCGAGCTCGGCGAGCGGCCGGTCGGTCTTGCGGCGCAGCTGGTTGCCCAGGTTAGCGAGCGGATGCTCGCTGACCCATAAGCCGAGCGTTTCCTTCTCCAGCCGGAGCAACTCACTCTTCTCGTACTCCTCGGACGAGATCGGCGCGTGGTGCCCCGGCCGCTCGGCGCCCGCCTCCTCGACGAGGTCGAAGATCGAGCCCTGTCCCTTGCTGCGAGCGTCGTGCTCGGAACCACCCCAGGAGAGTGCCTGGTCGAGCATGTCGACCATCCCCTTGCGTGACGCGCCGGTGGAGTCGAGCGCGCCGCACTTGACGAGCGACTCCAGCGCGCGCTTGTTCACGTCCTGCGGGTCGACCCGCTCGGTGAAGTCCCAGATCGAGGTGAACGGCCCAGCAGCCTCGCGCGCGACGATGATCGCGCGGCACGCCGCCTCGCCGACGTTCTTGACCGCGTTCAGGCCGAAGCGGATCTTTCCCTCGACGACCGCGAAGTCGAGCTGTGACTCGTTCACGTCCGGCGGCAGCACCTCGATCCCGAGCTCGTGGCAGGCGTTGACGTAGAACGGCACGCGGTCCTTGGTGTTCATCACCGAAGAGATCAACGCCGCCATGTACTCGCGCGGGTGGTGCGCACGCAGCCACCCGGTGCGGTACGCGATCAGCGCGTAGCCGGCGGCGTGTGACTTGTTGAAGGAGTAATCCTGGGCCTTCTCCATGTCGTCCCAGAGCTGGCGCGCCACCTGCTTGGTGGCGCCGTTCGCGATGCAGCCCTCGATGAACTTCTCCTTCAGCGAGGCCATCAGCGAGTGGATCTTCTTCCCGATCGCCTTCCGGAGGTCGTCCGCCTCGGCCGGGGAGAAGCCGGCGATCTGCTTGGCGATCTCCATCGACTGCTCCTGGTAGATCGCGATCCCGTGCGTCAGCTCGGTGATCGGCCGCAGGCGCTCGTCCAGGTAGGACACCTGCTCGTGGCCGTGCTTGCGGCGCGCGTACACCGGGATGTACTGCATCGGCCCGGGCCGGTAAAGGGCGACCAGCGCGATCAGGTCCTCGAATTCGGTCGGCTTGACCTGGCGCAGCGCCTCGCGCATCCCCGACGACTCGAACTGGAAGACGCCGATCGCATCCCCGCGCTGCAGCATCTCGTAGGTCTGCGGGTCGTTTAGCGGGAGCGACTCGATCTCGAGGTCGCCGACGAGCTCGACGGCCTTGTCGATCACGTCGAGGTTGCGCAGGCCGAGAAAGTCGATCTTCAGCAGGCCCAGCGCCTCGACGTCGCCCATCGGCAGCTGCGTGACAACCTCCTGGTCGGGGCCCTTTTGCTGGACGGGGACGATGTCGATCAGCGGCCGGTCGGAGATGACAACGCCGGCGGCGTGGATCGAGTCGGCGCGAACGAGGCCCTCGAGCGGCCGCGCGAGGTCGACGATCTCGCGGACGAGCGCGTCCGCATCGTAGGCCTGCTTCAGCTCCTGACCCGGCTTCAGGCACTCCTCGAGGTAGACCTTCGGGCCCTCGGGAATCAGCTTCGCGACCTTGTCGACCGAGCCGTACGGGATCTCGAGCACCCGGCCCGCGTCACGGACGGCGGCGCGGGCCATCATCGTCGAGAAGGTGATGATCTGCGCGACGCGGTCGCGCCCGTACTTCTCGGCGACGTAGTTGATCACCCGCTCGCGGCCGGCGACTGCGAAGTCGATGTCCATGTCCGGCATCGACTTGCGCCCCGGGTTGAGGAAGCGCTCGAAGAGCAGGCCGTAGCGGATCGGGTCGACATCGGTGATCTCGAGGCAGTACGCGGCGAGCGACCCGGCCGCCGAGCCGCGGCCGGGCCCGACCTGGACTCCGTGCGTCTTCGCGAAGTGAACGAAGTCCCAGACGATCAGGAAGTAGTCGGCGAAGCCCATCTCGCGGATCGTCTTCAACTCGTACTGGAGCCGTTCGCGGAGCTCCGGCGTGACGGACTCGTAGCGCCGGCCGACGCCCTCCTCGCAGAGCTCGACGAGGTAGTCGAAGGCGTCGCGCTCGTCCGGGGTCGGGTACTTCGGTAGGAGTAGACGGTCGGTCTCGATCGTGACCGTGCACCGCTCCGCGACCTCGAGCGTGCGGCGCAGGGCCTCAGGATAGGCGGCGAAGTCGGCGGCCATCTCGGCGGGCGTCTTGAAGAAGAACTGGTCGGTGTCGAAGCGCCAGTGGTTCGGGTTCTTCAACGAGTCGCCGGACTGGATGCAGAGCAGGGCCTCGTGCGCGCGCGCGTCCTCGTGCAGGAGATAGTGGACGTCGCCGGTGGCGACGAGCGGGAGCCCGGTTGCCTCCGCGAGCTTCGCGAGCTGCGGGTTGATCCGTGCCTGCGGCTCGAGCCCGGCGTTCTGGATCTCCACGTAGGTGGAGTCGCGGCCGAAGATCTGGACGAGGCGGTCGAGGTCGGCGGCGGCGTCCTGCGGACGGCTCTCCTCGAGTGCCTTCGAGACCCGCCCGGAGAGGCAGCCGGACAGCGCGACGATTCCGGTCGAGTAGCGCTCGAGCAGCTCCCAGTCGACCCGCGGCTTGTAGTAGTAGCCCTCCAGGTAGCCGAGCGAGGAGAGCTTGATCAGGTTCGCGTAGCCCTCGTTCGACTCGGCCAGCAGGGTCAGGTGCGCGTAGCCCTTCTCCTGACGGCGGCGGTCGTCGGCGACGTAGACCTCGCAGCCCACGATCGGCTTGATTCCGTGCTTCCTGGCCTCACGGTGGAGCTCGACGGCGCCGGCCAGCGAGCCGTGGTCGGTGAGCGAGACGGCGGGCATCTCGAGCTCGGCGGCCCGGGCGGCGAGCGCCGGGATGCGGCACGCCCCGTCCAGGATCGAGTACTCCGAGTGGACGTGAAGATGGACGAAGGGCGCGTCGGACACCGGAGGGCCATCGTACTAGCGGCATCGGCCGCAGCTCGATCGCCTTTCAGAGGCGCTCGTAAACTCCGACGAGCTCGGCCGTCGCGAGGACGTGGGCCTCGAGCGCCTCGTCGAAGCTGAGCCGGCGATCGGTCGGCCCGAGCTCCGGATCGGCGTCGAGCGCGTAGAGCCGGAAGACGTAGCGGTGCGGCTTCCCCGGCGGCGGGCAGGGTCCACGGTACCCCGGCGCCCCGAAGTCGTTGCGGCCCTCCGCCGGCGCCGCGTCGCCCTCGGACAGGCCACCGGCCGCGGCCGGCAGGCCCCAGGCCAGCCAGTGCGTGAACGGATACCTGCCCGCGTCAGGGTCGTCGAGGCACAGGGCCAGGCTCACCGTCCCGGCAGGCGGGGCCGTCCAGGCCAGCGGCGGCGAGACGTCGTCGCCGTCGCACGTATGGCGCACCGGAATCGGGCGGCCGTCGGCGAACGCCTCGCTCGTCAGCTCCACGTGCGTGGTTGTAGCAGGCGGCTACATCTCCGACCCCCGCGCCTGCTCGTCCCTGAGCCGCTGGATCAGCGTCGAGGCGGCGCCACGCGTCAGGGGAAACTCCACGCCCGCGCGGGCGCAGAGCTCATGCGCCAGCGCATACACCTGCTTCCCGGTCGGCTTTGCCTCCGGCTGCCGGATCGTGATCGGTGCCCGCTCGGTCTCCACACTGTCATTGCAGCAGCGAAACCGTGACGCGTGGGCGGCGCGTTCGTGCTGGAAGCGTGACTTCGGCTACCCCGAGCTATGCGGCGCCGCCCCCGCCCCCGCCCCCGCCGCTCTCGCCGCCCCTGCTCTTCTTCTTGGGCCAGAAGAGGAGGACGCCGCCCAGCGTCGCCAGCCCCGCTGCGAGACGGACGGCCGGCCTGTTCGGCTTGCCGCCCTCGATCGCGGGCACGGCTGCCTTCGCCTTCTTCCTCGCAACCCGCTTGCCGACGTTCCAGGTCAGCCAGCCGAGCACGGCATTCCGCTTGTTGACGATTCCCATCTCCCACTCCTTCCGCTTCAGGCTTTCGCCGCAGCTCTGCGCTTCGGCGGCATGTGAATCGGCCGCCCGAGCGCCACAAGCCCCGCTTCCTTGATCGCCTCCGACAGGGTCGGATGCGCCGTCATGCCGTCGGCGACCGTCTCGACCGTGGCCTCCGCGTCGAGGGCGACGACCCCCGCCTCGATCAGGTCGGTCACATGCGGGCCGACCATCACGATCCCGAGCAGCTCGCCGTAGCGGGTTTCGTGGATCGACTTGACCCAGCCGACCGTCGAGTCCTGCATGACCGCGCGCGCGTTCGCCACCCAGGGAAAGACTCCGACGGCCACGTCGTCGCCGTACTGCTCGCGCGCCTCGGCCTCGGTCAGGCCGACCGAGGCAACCTCCGGGTCGGTGTAAATCGGACGCGGGACGCCCCGCGCGTCGACCACCGCCTCATGCCCGGTGGCGTTCTCGGCGGCGACCTCGCCTTCGCGAAACGCGGTGTGCGCGAGCTGCCAGTAGCCGGCGCAGTCGCCGACGGCGTAGACGTTCGGCACGGTCGTCCGCCGGTGCTCGTCCGCCGCGATTCCTTTGCGGCGGTCGAGCTCGACGCCGATCTCCTCCAGCCCGAGGCCTTCGACCAGCGGCGCGCGACCGACGGCGACGAGCATCAGGTCGCACTGCACGGTCTCGCCCTCGCCGAAGTGGACCGTCAGCCCAACACCGGTCTCCTCCACCTTCGAGCACTGCTTCTCCAGGTGGAGCGCGATCCCCCGCCCCTGGAACTGCTTCGCCAGCTCCTTCGAGGCGTCCTCGTCCTCCATCGGGATCAGGCGGGGGAGCATCTCGACGATCGTCACCTCGGAGCCGAACCGCTCGAAGATCGAGGCGAACTCACAGCCGATGATGCCCCCGCCGAGCACGACGAGCCGCTTGGGGACGGCCTCTTGGGCCAGCAGCCCGGTCGAGTCGACGCACAGCGCCGAGTCGAGCCCCTCGATCGGCGGCCGCATCGGGAACGAGCCGGTGGCGACGATCGCGCTCTTGAACACCACGTCCTCCCCGCCCTGGACCGCGATCGTGTTCGCGTCCGTGAAGCGTCCCTTGCCCTTGACCCACTCGACGCCGTTCGCCTTGAAGAGACCGGCGACGCCCTGCGTCATCTGCTTGACGACCTGCCCCTTCCAGACGTTCGCCGTGGGGAGGTCGAGCGTCGGCGGGCCGACCGTGACGCCCAGCTTGCCGAAGGTCTCCTCCGCCTCCTTCAGCGCGAATGCGGTCTGCACCCACGCCTTGGTCGGGATGCACCCGACGCGCAGGCAGGTGCCGCCGAGCTCGGACTCCATCTCGATGCAGACGGTCCGGGCGCCGAGCTGCGCCGCGCGGATCGCGGCGGTGTAGCCTCCGGGCCCGCCCCCGAGGACGGCGACGTCACAGTCCATTTCGCTCCTTAGTGCGCTTCCGCGCCGATCCTAGCGAGGGCGGGACGGGTCGCGTCGACGCGCTCGAGCCACGGTATAGCCTCGAGCCGCTCGAAGATCTCGCGGGCCTCCGCGAGCAACGCATCGGCGTCGTCAGCTCGGCCCCGGCCCGTGAGCCACTCGCCGTGCTCCAGCTGGGTGACCGCGAGCGGGAACGTCAACCCGTGCTCGCGAAAGACGGCGCCGGCCGTCTTGAACCCCTGCTCGACCCCTTCGTCCTCGCCCCGTTCCGCCGCGAGCCGCGCTCGGAACCGCGCGGCGTGCGCCCGCATGGAAGGCGGCCGTTTGCCGGGCGGGATCGCGTCGATGCGCCCGAGCAGCTCCTCGGCTACCTCGAGCCGTCCGAGCACAAGGGCCGACTCGAGCCCTTCGCAAAGCGCGATCTTCGAGTCGGCGGAGACCCCGCTTCCGAACACCTCGAGCGACGCGAGCGCCTCCTCGCTCGCCGCCAACGCTTCCTCGAATCGCCCCTCCGCACGAAGGACGAGAGAGCACAAGGCTGCGTAGCTGGACCGGTCCTGGACGTCCGCCGAGTCCTTCAGGTCGGAAATCCGCGAGAGCACGCGTCTCGCTGCCTCCGGATCGCCGCGCGAGGCTGAGATCTCGACGAGCGTGTTGGCAACGGAGAGCGCGTACGCGAGCTGGTCTTCGGGGACCTCCTCCGCCAACGCAACCGACTCGGCCCACTGCCCCGTGCGCAGGAGGCAATAGCCGAGCTCGCCGAGCAGGCGCCACTCCATGATTCGGTCTCCGGCCTTGCGGGCGAGGGCGAGCCCACGCCGGTGCAGCTCGATCGCCTCTTCGTAGCGGTCGCGGCGATCGAGCTGGTCGCCGAGGTTGTTGTAGGCGCGCAACGCCGCCCGGGTCAGGTCGTGCTCGAGCGCGAGCTCGAGCGCGTGCTTGAGGAGCGCGACAGACTGCTCGGAGCGCCCGTTGAAGCTCGCGATCACCCCATGCGTGTTCAGGGCGTGCGACAGCACCTCGGGCAGCCAGAGCGACTCGGCGATCTCGATCGCGGTATCGATCCGCTCCGTCGCGAGGCCGATCTCGCCCTTGAAGAAGTGGAGCCGGCCGAGCTCGGCGGCGAGCGTCGCGAGATCGTTGTCCGGCTCGTCGCCGGCGAGGACCGCGAAGGCCCGCTCCATCCGTTCGAGCGCCTGCTCGAGGTGGCCGGACCGCCATTCGACCTCGCCGAGCCGCGCGGAGATCCGGGCGGCCGGGTGTGTCATCCCCTGGTCTTCGTAGAGCTCGAGGGCCCGCTCGAGATGACTTCGAGCCTGGTCGACCTGCCCGGCCACCCAGGCGGTCGCGCCTGCCCGCTCGCGCAGGGCCGCCTCGGTGAGCGGGTCGTCGGTGAGCTCGGCCGCCCGCTCGAAGTAGTGCTGGGCCTCCTCGTTCGCCGCCAGGGAGGCCGCACGCTCCCCGGCCCGCGTAAGCATCTCCTGCGCCCTGCCCCGGATCTCGGGTGCGTCGTCGGCGTCCGGCGCCGCTCGGTACGCGTCGAGGTAGTGAGCTGCGATCACCTCGACGATCTCCTGCTCGCCCGCTCCAAAGGCCTGCACGAGATGCGCAGCGGCTGCAAGGTGCCGCGCCTTCCGCTCCGCCTTCGCCAGGGTCTCGTAAGCAACGCGCTTGAGCAGGTCCTGGAGGAAGCTGTACTGGCCGCGCTCGGGCGAGCGGGGGTCGGCCTGAACGGAGAACACCTCCTTGCGAACGAGCGAGGCGACCAGCGGCTCGAGCTCCGCCTTGGCGAGGCCGGACAGTTCCGCCAGGCCCGCCTTCGTGAACGACTTGCCGAGCACGGAGGCGTCCTGGAGCAACCGCCGCTCCTCCGGGCCGAGGCCGTCGAGCCGAGCGGCGACGAGCGCCTGCAGCGTCTCCGGCACATCGAGCGCCTCGATCGGCCCGGTCGGCCGGTAGACATCGCCCTCGCGCGCGAGCAGGCCGCGGTCGAGGAGCATTCGCACCGTCTCGACCGCGTACAGGGGAACACCCTCGGCGCGGGCGAGGATCTGTGCGCGCAGCTCCTCGGGCAGGCCGGGCACGAACCCGTCAAGGAGCTCCTCCATCGCCCGCTCCGACAGGGGCTCGAGCGAGAGCGTGGTCGCGTTGCGCCCCCCGGATCCGAAACCGGGACGGCGCTCGGCCAGCTCCGGCCGTGCGAGCGCGAGCACGAAGAGCGGATGGCTCCGCGACCACTCGAGCAGGTACTCGACGAAGTCGAGCAGCCCATTGTCGGCCCACTGCAGGTCCTCGAAGACGAGCACGACGGGGCCCTGCTCTCCGAGCCGCTCGAAGAAGAGCCGCCAGGCCGAGAAGAGGTCCTCGCGGTCCGGAGCAGTTCGCTCTGCGAGCCCGAGCAGGTGCGCGAGGCGAGGCTCGAGCCAGCTCCGTTCCTCCGGATCGGCGACGTGCTCCTCGATCGAGGCGTGGAGCTTCACGAGCGCCGGCTCGGGCGCCTCCTCCTCGAGGATGCCCGCCCGCATCCGCACCATCTCGGCCAGCGCCCAGTAGGCGACGCCCTCCCCGTAGGCGAGGCAGCGCCCCCGATGCCACCAGAAGTTCTCCGCGAGTCCGTCCACGTACTTCTCGAACTCCCACGCGAGGCGAGACTTGCCGATCCCGGCGATCCCGACCACCGAGACGAGCTGCGCCTTGCCCTCCTCGCCCGAGGCGTGGAAGAGCTCCTTGACCAGGCGCAAGTCCCTGTCGCGGCCGACGAACGGCGGCTCGAGACCGGCCGACTTCTGCGCCCCGCCGCGCGCGGCGGTCACGCGAAGCGCGCGATAGAGCGGGACGAGCTCTGCCTTGCCCTTCAGCTCGTGCTCGCCCGCGGGCTCGTACGCGATCGCCGCCTCGGTCGCCCGCTTGGTCGCCTCCCCGACGAGGACGGCACCCGGCTCGGCCGCGGACTGGATTCGCGAGGCGGTGTTGACCAGGTCACCGGCGACCATTCCTTGCCCCTCGGCGCCGAGGGTGACGGCCGCCTCGCCGGTCAGAACGCCCGCCCGCGCCGCGAGACCGGGAGCCAGCTCGGGCACGGCGGCGACCAGGTCGAGCGCCGCCCGCACGGCGCGCTCGGCGTCGTCCTCGTTTGCAGTTGGTGTGCCCCAGACCGCCATCACCGCGTCCCCGATGAACTTCTCCACCGTCCCGCCGTAGAGCGAGATCAGCCGCTGCGCCGTCTCGAAGTAGCGGGAGAGCAGCTCGCGCGTGTCCTCCGCGTCACGGCCTTCCGACGCCGATGTGAAGCCGACCAGGTCCGCGAACAGCACCGACACCAGCCGCCGCTCGGCGGCCGGGGCGGTGACCGCCGGGCCCGGAGCAGGCGCGGGCTGTCCGCCGAGCGGCGAGCCGCACTCGCCGCAGAACTTCTCGGTACCGTCGATGGAAGCGCCGCAGGAGCGACAGGCAGCGACCAGCGAGGCGCCGCACTCGGTGCAGAACTTCCTCCCGACGGTGTTCTCCG
>WNFV01022767.1_pt1 | contig 11833 bp, 13 predicted proteins | sample 5400101 | NCBI WGS metagenome assembly WNFV01 (sample SAMN13153361, study PRJNA577476) | soil metagenome | isolation source: 115 cm soil or saprolite under grassland replicate 1 | place: USA:California | collected 2016-06-15
AACGTCATTCCGATCTATTAGTGCGGCGCGGGTGATGGGCAATCCGTTGGGCCGCAGGTGACAACGTTACACCAATAATAAGTACGGTTGGATCTTTGTAGTACAGCTTTCACTAGGATGACACTGCCGGTAAAATGTAGTATGATATGCTGAGTGGTTCCGAACAACCTAGCCATCTCACTTGGATAAAACGACTATGCCAACATTCCACTCCACCACCTCGTCCCTTCTCCAACGAGTGCTCTGCCTGCTCTTTATTCTGATTAGCAGTAGCGCGTGCCAATCGTCACAAACTGCGATACCAGATGATTGGCAGACCCGATGGTTGCGGAACATCCCCTGCCAACTTCCCTGTTGGGAAGGTATCACTCCTGGACAAACGACCGCAGCCGATGCCGTGACGCACCTCCAACAGTTGCCATTCATTACGGATGTCACTACGGAAAATGCGGCGCCAGGCATGGGTATTGTGAAATGGTCATGGATCGATCACCAAGGTGTCGCAGGTCGGGCATATTTCTTTGGAGATACCACGACCACTGCCCAACCGATCTTCTCGCTTGGCGCGACTTATCCAACACCAGTCAAGTTAAGCGATATCATTGCTAGTTATGGTCAGCCAACTTATATTCAAGCGGGGGCCATCCCACCGCAGGTACAATCAACTCAAGCGACGAACTACCTCTTGGTCATATTCTACAAGCAGCAACACATCAAACTGATCGTGCAGGAAGGGGCGCCGACCATTCCCTCACTCGATCCCGACATGGCTATCGCAAGTTTTGCGATCGATGCGCCTGAGCAAGATATCTTGACATCACTCGATGATCGGGCGCTGGCCAGCCAGGGAATTGTATCCTGGCAAGGCTTCCACGATTTTATGTTCTACTGTCGTAATCTCATCAACGGCGAGTCCTGCCAGAAATAACGCCGTCAGATACCGTATCAGAACAATGTCCTGTGGACCTGCGGCCCAACAGGCGCTTGCAGCTGACCGCCTTCGGCGCGCGAGATCGTTCGTTTTTTGAAATCATCTTGTGGAGCGCGCCTCGGCGGCAGCTGAAGCGCAAGACGTTGGACCGCCACCATCAAATCTATTGTAGCTTACGGCCCGCAAAATCGAATGGTATAATCACGCCTTGAAGTTCTGGGCTCGAATCGACCGTAGGCAGACCTAAACAGGAAGATCCCATTGTGACAGCACTTAACATCTTCTTCGAACCTAACCAAGTCTGCATCGCAACCGACACGTTGGCTTGTGATGGTGGGCTTCCTCGCCTGTATGCCTCGAAGATTTTCCCGCTGTCGCACCTCAATGGAGTCCTGTGCGGAACGGGAGCCTTTGGACTGCTGATGGATTGGTTTGTGGCAATACAAAGCGGTGCAATCGTGCGGGATATCATAGAACTCGACCAATTTACACCTGAACAACTACAAAGGCTTGGTGAGAAGTATGGTTTGGACGAACAGCATACGACAACGATTTATCATTTTGGTTACTCAGAAACAGAGGAGCGCTTTCGAGGATTCGTCTATCGCTCTACCAACGCCTTCGCATCCGAAGAATTGGAATATCAGATAAGGCTCAAACCAGCGGTTGATATAGGCGAAGTCACGTCTCTGCCCGCCGATTTTATCAAAGCTATGAAGTTGCAAAGGCAAATGGACAAGCAGCAGCCAGTGTCAAGTCAAGTTGGTATTGGCGGAGAAATCCATTTCGCTGTACTGCGACCAGGTAGTATCAATATTACGAACTGCCATCGATTTGAGGATTATGAAACGGATTTCACCGCGATGCTAGAGAATACGTCCAGAGGATAGTCGAGGAACCCATAACGCTAAACCAAGTGGCGGTCCAACAAGCGCTTGCAGCTGACCGCCTTCGGCGCGCGAGATCGCGGCTTTTTTGAGGTCATCTTGGAGAGCGCGCCTCGGCGGCAGCTGAAGCGCAACCCGTTCGGCCGCGTATCAAGGTCGGGCAACTCACGGCCATCAACATTCCTGAAAAAACGCTTGAACTGTCGCATACCATCAGCTATACTTGTATTGTAGCGAGACCTGGGCATACCAGTGCTCCGCATCTTCGCTGACAAACACGCATAGGAGCCGCAATGAATGCCCACCAGCAATCCGCGCACTGGCGGCTTACCACCGCCTCGCTTACGATTTACCTCGCGCTTTGCCTGCTGATTATCGGACTCTACGCACTTGTCGTATCTCATTCCGCCGATCGTGTTGCTGCCGCTGGCACGCACTGGTATGTCGCTCCGACTGGTGCGGATAGCAACGATTGTGTATCGCCATCAACCGCGTGTCAATCCATCCATACTGCCATCACAAAAGCAACCAATAGCGCAACCATTCACATCGCAGCCGGAACCTACTACGAGAATTTGACCATTACCAAAACGCTGACCCTTATTGGCGCGCGTGCCGATCTGACCCACGTTGATGGCAGCCACCACGGGCCGGTGTTCGTCATCCAGGCCACGCAACCGGTGACGCTTTCACAGATCACGATCCAACAGGGCGATGCTGGGCAGGAATGGGGTGGCGGCGGCATTACCGCGTACACTGATGTCACCCTTGTTGATGTAATCGTCCGCGATAATCGCGGCAGTGGCGGTGGAATCGCGGTACAAAAGCCGGCGTTGTTGACAGTTCGTAACGCCGCCATCCTCAATAATGAGGCGTTCAACGGCGGAGGTGTATTGGTTGCTGGTGGCTCCTCGTCTGCACGCTTGACTAACGTTACTATTAGTGGAAATCAGGCTGCCAACACGGGTGGCGGCATGCGGGCAGAAGGATATCTGGAACTAACCAATGTCACACTGGCTGATAATACCGCAGCCGACGCTGCGGGCCTGTGGATGCGCAACTGGACCACAAGCATAACAAACACCTTGATCGCCAATAACAACGGGCTGAACTGTAACTCGACGATAGGGCCGCTTCAGGCGGAGGGCTCAAACCTTGCTACGGATACGACCTGTGACTTCACAGCTCCAAGTGACATCATTACAAATGATGCTCGGCTGGACGCTTTGGGTGACAATGGTGGGTATACCTTGACGCACGCCCTATTGACGAGCAGTCCAGCGATCGATGCCGCCGATAGCGGTGCGTGTCCATCGACAGATCAACGCGGGATCGCCCGCCCGCAAGCGATCGGCAGTATGGGGGCAGCCCGATGCGACATTGGTGCCTTTGAATTGGCTGCGGTACAAGAGGCTCCAACGGCAACCCCGACGACCACAGTTACGCCACAACTGCACAACACGGAAACTCCGACTATGACATCAACGCCAACAACCGAATCACACACGAACCATTATTTTCTGCCCGTGATTATCGAACATTGACGCAGGTTGAACATCCGTCTTGGGAGAATATACGCGCCAGCGCGGCCGAACAGGCGCTTGCAGCTGACCGCCTTCGGCGCGCGAGATCGTGCGTTTTTTGAACTCCCCCTGTGCCGCGCGCCTCGGCGGCAGCTGAAGCGCGTGCCGTTCGGCGGCTATCAAACCTCGTACACTACTGTCGGACTATCCGAATCGCTGTAGATTGTACAAGAGGAGAACAGCAATGTCATCAACAGGCACGCAACTGAATAAGGAACATCTGTTAGGAACATGGCGCCTCAGCGCCTTTGAAGGGCGAGCGGAGGATGGTTCTGTCGTACTGCCGTACACTGACAAGCCGGAAGGCATGCTCATGTACAATACTGATGGCACGATGATGGTCATTCTTATGAACCCAGATCGACCACGTTTCAAGTCAAACGATCTGGGAGGGGGCTCCAACGAAGAGATAAGGGCTGCATTTGAGGGCTTCAACGCCTACTGCGGTCGATTTGTCTTAGATCCACAGGCTGGTACGATAACCCATCATCTCGAACAAGCACTGTTTCCAAATTGGATTGGGACACAGCAGGTACGTTTCATTTCACTGATGGATAGTCAACTTTCGCTGAGAACACCGCCTATCCTAGCAGGTGGCAAAGAATGGATATACTCCTTGAGTTGGAATCGGTGAAAGTGGCAATCACAGATGACTCAAATGCGGCTCAAAAGCGCCTTGACGGCGAGATAGGGCTATGAGTGAGCAGGCTCCGCTTGTCGACAGTGGATTTTGGATCAGCCGCGCGGTTTGGTCGGACGACAGCTTGTGCGCTCCGGTTTTACGGTAGCTTGTGATTGATAGCTATTGTGCCGCCGAACAAGGGCATGCAGCGGACGGCGCTCGGCGCCCACAAGATCGTCGCTTTGTTGAAAGATGGAATCAGTCCAACAGCCGTCCCAATCTACAGGTGCGCCGCCGCTGATGCCCAAGACGTTGGGCCGCAACGATAAACGCTCTATCGACAACGCGCTCTGTGACCATGCTGATGTGCCGTTACAACCTTGGTGTTCATATTGCTGGTTGGGTCGCATCCAAATCAACTTGGCATACTGTTATAATCTACTCTTGGCTCAACTGGGCCGGATAAGTGGAGGTCAATCACGCCATGCCGCCACAGTTGATCACCACTCGGCGCTTCGGCTATCACGGCACAGCCGAAGCAATCAAACAGTATCTTGGTAACTTGGGCTATCAAACCGACGATAGCCTAGACTCCGCTACCCAGCGGGCGACGCACTTCAGCATTCGAGGGACGACCATCAACGTTGGCTATCACAGTGAACTGAGCGGCGGGCGGCCAGTGGTCTGGATGTTGAATACACCTGATCTGGTCGCACAGCATCCTGACTGGGCCGAAGCAGGTCTACGATTGTATCCAAAGCTCTATCGGCGATTTCGGCACAAGAAAACCACAAGGTAAGTCCATGCCAATTCTGGGGGAGTAACCGCGCGATGTGGGCTTCAGAGTGAAAAGTCAGAGGGCTCGGCTCGCCTTTTATCTGATGAGAAAGCTATCGGCCAACGTTGCGGCCCAACCCGCCGTTGCAGCTGACCGCTTCGCGCGCGAGATCGTGGCGTTTTTAGCATGGTTCTTGTGGCGCACTCGCGGCAGCTGAACGGCAACCCGTTGGGCCGCAACCTCATCAAAGCAAATCTCAATAGCGGGGTGACTGTACCACTGCGCTCTACACTATCCCTACAACCTCTGAAACCGATCGCTCGCCGCTGCGTAAATACATCAGGTGCATTGCACCAAGCATCTCGCTGCTGCATCCATCAGCTATTTTATCCTTGTACGTACCGATCAAGAGAATGAACGATGTGGCGATACTTTAACTTTACTACCGTTGTACGCTGGACTTTGGCATTGCTGCTGATCTACGGGATAGTCGTTGATAGCAACGTAAAGAGTTTTCAGTGGTTTCTCTGGCTGATCGTGACACTCGGGCTCCTGCTACCAACGATCATCGCGTGCGTATTGCTGTGGATAGAGATCAAGCGCGTGGGGTGGCAACTTACCATGCAGAAGCCGGGGCGTGTGATCGCAGTTCTTCTACTCATCGCGCTCTTGATCATTACTACATTGTTGTTCTTCAGACAATAAAGAATCTAATCCATGATGGATTGCGCAAAGATGCCAAGTGTCTTCAGACTTCAACGCACCGCTTCATCCAATACTCCAGGCTAGTCGTAAAAGGTGCGTATCGATGGAACGTCTGACCCCAGGTTGCGGCCCAACCGGCGCTTGCAGCTGACCGCCTTCGGCGCGCAAGATCGGTGCTTTTTTGAACTCGTGTGGTGGAGCGCGCCTCGGCGGCAGCTGAAGCGCAACCCGTTGGGCCGCACTTAACACACTCGACATTCCAGAACAGTGATCGGGCTGACGGTTTCCCACCATTGCTCGGCTTGACGATCACCCATACACCATGTAGTATACGGCGGAGTTATCACCTGGCTCAGCTGTGACAGGCGCCTCTATGACAAACACATCCTCACCAGCGCTACCCATTACCGTGGATGGTGAAACTGTCCAGATTGGCGAGAAAGTCAGCGCTACCCATTACCGTGGATGGTGAAACTGTCCAGATTGGCGAGAAAGTCGTCAATCTCTACGGCGTGCTGAGCTACCTTGATGAAGGCAACCCCGATTGGCTCGTGCTGACTACGTTCAACCTGAGCGAAGATGAATTGGCAGCCATTCTGGATTTTGCTGACACACAGCCCGAGCTGGCTGGACACATCGCCCGTCGTCAGCAGGACGAATTCAACCAGCGTGTGCTCACAGCACTGCACGGAACCTACCGCCTCAGCAGAAATGAATACGCCCTCATTTCAGTCATGCCGTTGCTTGGTGGCTTGTTTCTGGGGTTAAGCCTTACATCAGCCAGCACGACAGCAGCGGGCGATCACTCTGCCGGAGTTGTTGTCGGGGGCCTCCTCCTCGTCTTGGGTATCCTCGCTCTGTACACAGGCTACAAAACGCGCTACACCTTTGACGGACAGACAATCTCGTGTGGGCAAATATTCTTTACGAAACACGCATGGTCGGTACCCTATGCAACAATAGACATGCTGCGCACAGAATGTAGTCAGCACTTGGAGTATCTGCACATCACGACGACGTTTGGGAAAGCGTATCACGTTCATTGCATTGAGACGATTAAAGCGGTAATCGACCATCTTCCAGAACCCGACAAATATCTCATATGACGTGCGGCCCAACCCGGCATTGCAGTTGACCGCTGCGCGCGCGAGATCGTTCATATTTTGAAGTTGTCCCGTGCGGCGCGCTCGCGGCAACTGAATGCCAAACCGTTCGGCGGCGTATCAAAGCCGTTCCATATCCTCTCGTGCTGTGCTACAATCCTACCAACTGATCCCTCATCGTAGGAGCAAGCATTGCTATGGACGCGCAAGCACTTCAGACCGCGCTCACTCAGCTCCAACAGGTGCTTGAAGAGCGGTGGGAACTCACGCTGGTTGCCGACAACACCTTTCAGTTCGAATACCTTACAGAACCTGGCATTCCTATGGCCTGTCTCGCGTGGATTAATCCTCAGAGTGAAGGGCTCTTCTTCCGCGTTGTGATGCGCCTTCCTGTCGAGCAGCACCTACGCCCTCTGATGGCTGAGTTGATCACCCGCATCAACTACCCTCTGGCAAGCGGAGCATTCGCCTTAGACTATGATACAGGCGATCTCCGCTTCAAATCAGCACTCTTCTTTGGCGGTACGCCGTTGACCCAGCCGCTCATTCGCCACCTGATCGACGCATCATTGACATTTGTCGATCAGCATATCCTCAGCGTGATCAAAGTAATGATGGGCAAATCAATTATGGAAGCACTTGATCCACACGATGAGGAAGCTGAAGCCGTATCGGTAGACGAACGCAAAAGTTTTGAGGAGTTCATAGTATCCTATCTGCACAGTCTATTTCTGGCTGCCGGTGTTCCCGATGTCAGTCGTGCCGAGATCGAAGCATTTCAACAGCATCTGGAAGCGACGATGGGGAGTCAATACCTCTTTGGTGGATACAACGGTGTACCGCGGCAGCAGCTGAATGAACAGGATATGCGCAATGCCTATGAACGCGGAACGCTACGATTTTCCGCAAGCGCACAGGGAATGGCAGTCATACAAACGTACAAAGAAGAGCTTCTTAGTCAACGCCAGCAGCGTGCCTAATCACTATCGAAATCACTAGATAACCGGAACGGCGCCGCCGCCGAACAGGCGCTTGCAGCTGACCGCCTTCGGCGCGCGAGATCGTTGGCATTTTAGCGCTTTCTGATGCAGCGCGCCTCGGCGGCAGCTGAAGCGCAACACGTTCGGCGCTCAGGCGCTCACCTCCACCTGAACATGAACACTGGACTGTGCTATACTCAACCTATCCAGAAGCGACCGAGTCAAAGGCATTGCTGTATGGCGTTCACACTTCAAGCATATCAACAGAAACGCCCCTATTTGTTCCATCTCACGCGACCTGAAAACTTTGTGCGCATCAAACAGACACACCATCTTGAGAGTGCTGCGCACCTGCTCAATCTCGCTGGACAATCGAACAGTGGGCTGCACCATCGACCAAGTGATTTGACTATCACGCTTGATGAATATCTCGTTGTCGTGCGTGATCAAGCGCCATTCCATGCCGGCAATGTTGACTTCACGGGTGGCTGGAATACTGACCGGCTCATCAAAGAAATCAACCGACGAGTCTTCTTTTGGTCAGGAAGCCTCAAAGGGCCAGTCGGGAACGGGCGTCGGCACTTCGAGCGGTATCAAAACGATAATCCGATTGTCATCCGTAGTCGCTTCGATGAACTTGTGCAGGTAAACCCAACGAAACTGGCCTACTTCTGTAAATACAATTCCGGGTCGCCGCGCTCTACGAATGGCAAACGAAGTCCACGCGGGCCAGAAACATTCGCTCCTGGGATCGAATGTATGTTTACACCAAGTGATGTTATCGAGGTCACATTTTTGCATCGCGTTACCTTGCCCGAAACAGCAGAGGCGGCGCTCCATTATGATGGGCCATGGACACCCATGTTTCGCTAAAGACAGGAAGTGGTTGGAGCGAATCGCGCCGAACAAGGCGTTCCAGCGGAGGCCGCTACGCGTCCACAAGATCGGAGCTTTTTTGACGGTCAGAATCAGCTCGAACGTGATTCCGATCTATCAGTGGCGGCCCCGCTGAACTTCACCGTTAGGCCGCACTATCACTGCACTGCTCACCACTGATGCACTTGCACTACCGGACTGCACTTATTCTATCGTCGTTATCGCTTGTGATACAATCGTACCTCGTATCGCCGTGCGTTCGCCGGGCTATGATCGCGGCCTAATGGAATTCTACCAATATGACTTCTCCGAGTTTGACGGCAACGATGTTGATGCGAATGGCATCTTTGGCTATGAGTATCTAGACGACTATTGGAGCAAACCGCAGCGTTATCCTCTGCTCGTGCGGGTCGATCACCATCTCGCCGGGTTTGTCCTTGTCAATGATTATGTTTATTATCCAACAAGTAATCGTTCGATCGCAGAATTCTTTGTCATGCGCAAATATCGCCGCCGGGGAGTCGGCCGTACGGTTGCCTGTACTGTGTTTGACCAATTGCCTGGCCGTTGGGAGGTCCGCCAGCTTGAGGAAAATCGTGTCGCCCAACTCTTCTGGCGCGCGGTGATCGATAAGTATACGCACGGAGAGTATACGGAGCAGCAGTTGGCAGCATATGGCTGGGATGGCCCGGCACAAATCTTTGACAATACTTCCACCGAAAGGCGTGGTTTGCGAACTTAGTCGTGCTTATACTGTAAACACAACCCGTGTGCGGCCTAACCGGCGCTTGCAGCTGACCGCCTTCGGCGCGCGAGATCGTTGGTTTTTTGAAGTCTCTCTGTGCCGCGCGCCTCGGCGGCAGCTGAAGCGCGTGCCGTTGGGCCGCGTTTTTGTCGACGTGATATGCTGTGCGCATTGCCCTCGAATAGACAGCGCATGACCTCGTGAAACAGCAGTGGAGCATATTTGTGGAGTCCAAGATGGATGCCGAGGAAATCAAACGAAAACAAGAAATCCTTACACTGCTACAAAGGCGGAAGCACGAGCTCGACAAGCAAGTTGCCATCCTTGGGCCATCTGTTGACCCAAGTGTCACGATACAACAGCAGGACTTAGCAACACAGATGGAGCAAATCCATCAGGAGATCCAGTCGCTGGCTGATTCCCGTGTAAACAATAATTCCAGCAAAGAGCAGAAGCTTGAATATCAGAACAGAGCACTTCGCATTATGGTCAACGCTTATAGCATGATCGAGCGGTTCAGAGATATAGCCACCAGCTTGGACGAGAAGAAATCTGGTACGGAGTTCGTCGCAGCTTTGCGGTGGGGATGCGAACAGCAGATTGGTATTATGAAGCAGGCTATCGCAGTGTTAGAACAAGAGGCGAACCGATTTACCCTATAGGAAAGGCAAAACTGGGCCCCGGCCCAACCCGCGCGTGCAGCCGACCGCCCCTGCCGGTGCGCTCAAGATCGTTGGTTTTTTGAAGATCGCTTTCCCGACTTATTGATGCTTTTCTCGCAGGGACGGCGGCTGACGCGCAAGCCGTTGGACCGCGCTCTTTCTCAACCCGGGAGCATCACAATGTTTGAATGTCGCACGCCACGCCTCATCTTACGTGACTTCGTTGAGGATGACTGGACGGCAATCTTTGCTCTGAGTCAAGCACCCGCGGTGACACGCTATCAATCCTGGTTACGGCTCACGAACGAGGTCGAAGCCCAGCAATGGCTCCAACAAGCCATCCACCATAACCAATTCCATCCCCGCCAAGCCTACAATCTTGCGATTGTCCATCAGGTTTCGCACGCTGTCATCGGCTGGATTGGGTGGGGTATTCCAAGCGATCGGACACACGGCGATTATGATTTTGGCTATGCGCTGCTGCCAGCCACTTGGGGACAAGGGTATATGACGGAGGCACTCCAATCAGCCATCGACTACATGTTTGAAACACTCGCCGCCACGGTGGTGTATGGCGAATGCGCCAGCAGCAATCGCGCTTCAGCTCGGGTCATGGAAAAGAATGGTTTGAGACTGGTCAAGCAATGGAGTGAAGCAGACCAATCGCTTGGCGCCAGCGAAATGCATGAACGCTATGCTATTCAGAAGGAAGAGTGGCGCTACCAACGCCGCGAGACTCCGCGATGGTTGTGATAATGACCGGCTCTCATCTGACGGGTTGTAGCCAATTCAAAGCCAGAGCGCGGTCCAACACGCGCATGCAGCCCGACCGCCTTCGGCGCGCAAGATCGTGCGTATTTTGGCGCATTCTACTGCGGCGCGCCTCGGCGGCGGCTGATGCGCAACCCGTTGGATCGCACTCCTACTCAACCCATACGCCAAGTATCGTTTTCTGCTCTACTGTGCCGCGTGATTACGGGATGCATTCAGCCGGCCTGCCAGCAGTACCGCCATCAAGGAGTTACTGCATGCCCAACGGAGGAATGTTGCCGTGTTGTCGGGTCTGTCAGTATGCCCAAGACGCAGAAGCAATGGCCACCATCAGCTGCCAACGTCACGGGATACAGATCATGGATGCATTGCATACGTTCTGTGCTGATCTTTCGGACGATCGCTCTCCTGGCCTGGCTGCATTCATTCGCCGAAATACCTTCGCACCGGCTCAAATATACATTTGGACAGAGATGCAGTATCGGACAAAAGATCATCCAACGCTGCCGCACTACCAGCATCAGTTCATCGAACTCACATCAATTACGACCTATGCCAGCTGGACTGACAACGAGCGTCAGGCAGCAACGGCGGCACAGATCCAAGCACACCGAAATACCGTCAAGCGCGCAAGCGGAACGCCACAGAAGCATATGGCTTGGCAGCGTCGTATCAAAGCGGTACTCAAGAGACTGCGTGGTAAAATGTAATCATCGACCGATCTTGAGAAATACTCTCTGAACGCTTTCGATAGAACCGTGCGATCCAACACGCCCATGCAGCCGACCGCTTCGCGCGCGAGATCGTTCGCATTTTGACACTTTTTGCTGCGCGCTTGCGGCGGCTGATGGGCAATCCGTTCGGCGGCTACGTTCTCCCACCGTGCGCATTCCATTTACCACGAAGGATGACGGCCTTGAGGACATTCAGCAACGCTCCACGCTTCGAACTACTCTCCGATGGTACACTGTATGCACGAGCCGGCGTTCAGACAAATTCCGGCGGCATCGCCGGTATTCACGTTCGAATCACAACCAAAGCCACGCCAGGGATCATATTTCTGATGGCAGCGCACGAAGACCAGCATATTGATGACTACGGGTCTGCTGTACCTGGCTCTGCCGTACCGGTCTCATATCGGGATGCAGTGTTTCAAGGCGCGCACGATGCTTTCGACCAGAGCAATCTTG
>WNFV01025941.1_pt1 | contig 11829 bp, 10 predicted proteins | sample 5400101 | NCBI WGS metagenome assembly WNFV01 (sample SAMN13153361, study PRJNA577476) | soil metagenome | isolation source: 115 cm soil or saprolite under grassland replicate 1 | place: USA:California | collected 2016-06-15
GGTCGGCGACGGGTGAGCGGCGCCAGCCACCGCTTCTTCAGGAGCCCGGAGGTGCCGGCGATGGTCGTCCCTCGATCCACGCGGGTGGCCGTGAGGGAGGCCCTCGATGCCGTCGCGCAAGACCTTCGCCTCCCGCCGCTCCGGGTCCGCTGGTTCAGGGGCGCCCGCGCGCACTGGGATGACACCGACGCGGCGCTCTATGCCCTGAGCTCACGGATCCGCCCGGGTCTCCACGGCGCCGCGGTGTCAGCCGTCGAGCCGCCGGTCATCTGGCTGCGCGCGACGCTCCGGCCAGCCGTGGCCGCGTTGCTGGCCGCCCATGAGGCCCGTCACGTCTGGCAGGAGCGGACGCTGGCCGAGCACGACCGCCGGCGATGGCATGTGCCCACCAGTGAGCGTGACGCGGACGACTACGCGTGGCAGGGCGCGCTGCCGGCGGCACTCAAGGCGAGAGCGCATCTCGCGGTGGCCGGCCGGCCGCTCGGTCGGCGTTTCGGTCTCTGAGCGGGCGGGGCGCCCCTGACGGGAGCGTAAGCAGCATGAACACCGTCCGCCGGTGTCGCCCCGTCCGTGGCCCCCGTCACCGTGACGTAACCTGCCAGACTCACACCCGCCCGCCCAGGGGCCCGATGGCACAGCTATCGGACGGGTGTGGAGAGGGGGGCGCCTTTCTCGCCGATCAGGACCACTAACACCTTGGCGGACTCGGTCGTGCTCCCGTTCTTCGCGTTGTGCACCCCCTTGGCCGGGTTGTAGAAACTCTCTCCCTTCTTGAGCGTCATGGGCGGTTGTCCCTCGGGCTCCAAGATCAGCGATCCTTCCAGGACGTAGGCAACCTCGGGCCCGGGGTGAAAGTGACGCCCTGCGACCCCGCCGGGGATGACGTCGGCCGTGTACATGATGATCTCCCTACCCGCGACTCCTTCAAGGTCCTTCTGCTGCAACGTCGTGCGCTTGATCGGCGCCTGTTGAGCCATCAAGACCTGGCTGGTGACCATTCCCAACCCGATGCCAAGGACCAGTGTCACAGCGATCATCATGACTACTCGTTTCATGGCGTCCTCCTTGGTGTTCGCTAGACGAGCTTGGACGATTGAGAACAAAGGGCCAGACAGGATCACCTCCCCCTGCGTGCCTGATAGCGTAGATGAGAGAAGCGGCTAGCCTCTCGCTCGACGTGGTGGCATAGATTGCACCACAAGAGCTCACACGCGGTCAACGCCCCAGAGAGGAGAGGCCAGTCATGGACCATATTGCCATCGACGTGCACAAGAGGGAAAGCCAAATCTGTATCTTGGCCGAGGGGGGGAAGAGGTCAACATCAAGGACATGCCAAGGTAGTCCCGCACCCTCCTTGCCCCCCTCCACCCCGGTCAACCTGACCTCCGTTGGCTCTGATTGGGCGACCCTTGACAGCCACCCGGGGTCGCCCATCGTGAGCCAGGCAGGGTCACCCATGCTGAGCCACCCAGGGGCGGCCACATGGAGCCACCCGGTGGAGCGTGACCGGATTTCTTTCTCGTTCTCTCCACCACGGGGAATCCTCTTGGGAGCATCAACTCCAGGAGGTGACACGCGCGGGAGGACCCGGAGTAGCGACGACGTAAGGCGTGCGTTCGCGAACGAAGCGGACTAAGATGGCGGCCATCACGGCGCAGCGAGTCCGATTTCCCGCGGCACACGCAAGGAGGGACCCGATCATGGGCAAGCGCGGTGAGCGAAGGCTGAGCGGCGTGACGCTCGATCGACGGCGATTCTTGAAGGGCAGCGCATTCGCCGTCGTCGGCGCGGCGAGCGCCCGGACGCTCGCCTTCGCCCAGGGCAAGGCCGGCGGCACGCTCACGTTCGCGAGCTCGGCGCTGCCGCCGAGCATCGAGCCCCACATGCAAGGGCTCGACATCTGGCAGCGGCGCAAACCTCTCATCTACGAGAACCTGGTCTGGGTCGACCACACCCTCGAGCCCAAGGCCGAGCTGGCCGAGCGCTGGGAGCAGCGGTCGCCGACCGAGTACGTCTTCCGTCTGCGCCGCGACGTCCGCTTTCACAACGGCAAGGAGATGGACGCCGAGGACGTCAAGTACACCTATGATCGCTGTCGGGATCCCAAGATCAGCCCGGGCGCCAACGACCTCACCGCCATCAAGCAGATCGATGTGGTGGACCGCACCACCGTGCGCTTCACCCTCACGAGCCCCGTCGCCACATTCCTGCTGAATGTGGGCGGCAAGTACAACGGCGTGATTCCGAAGGATTCGGCGGGAGACGGCAAGGCGCTGCTGACGAGGGCGATCGGGACCGGGCCGTTCAGCGTCGACGCGTTCGATCCGAGCCGCCGTCTCGTGCTCAAGAAGAACGCCGCATACTGGGCGGCGCAGAAGCCACGCCTCGACGGCGTCGTCTTCCAGGCGATTCCCGACGAGTCGTCGGTCGTCGCCGGGCTGCGTACCGGTCAAATCAGCTTCGCGGAGTTCTCCTCGGCGCTCAGCTTCCAGGTGGCGAAGGGCATCCAGAGCCTGGTGGCGCTCCAGGCGCCGTCGACGCGCTGGGAGGTGCTGGATCTGGCCGGCGACCAGGAGCCGACCAGCAAGAGCGAAGTGCGACAAGCCATTGCGCTCGCCATCGACCGCTCGGCCGTCCTCCAAATCGCGGGCTCCGGGCTGGGCCGGCGCCTCGGCGTGCTGCCGCCCGCCCTCAAGTACTGGGCGCTCCCCTGGCAGGAATTGCCGAACCAGCAGCGCGATCTGGCAAAGGCGCGCCAGCTCTTGCAAAGAGCCGGTTACACCGGGCGCGTCTCGCTGAAGATCCGCAACATCGTCGGATTCCCGGCTCTCGGGGCGGCGCTGCCCGTCATCGTGGACAACCTCAAGGAGGCTGGCATCGACGTCAACGTGGAGACCGTGGACGGCGGTGTCTGGATCAAGGACTGGATCGTTCCGCAGTCTCCGCCCACGATGAACGAGTGGGGCGGGTTCGTCGACCCCGACCAGGCGTTCCATCGCCATTTCCACTCTGCTCCAGGCGGCAAGGACTTCCGCCGCTGGAAGAACAAGCAGGCCGACGAGCTGCTCGACGCCGGGCGCGCGACCCTCGAGCGCGCCAAGCGCAAGCAGATCTACGACCAGGTGCAACGTCTCATGGCCGAGGATCCCATCACGATTCCGCTCTACTCACCGGACCTGCTCTACGCGATGCAGAAGAGCGTGAAAGGCTTCGAGCCCCATCCGACCGGCTTCTACTACGGGCTCCGGTTCGCCTCGATCGAATAGCCAGGTCAGGTTTGACGCTGGCTCATCCGAGGTCGCGCGCCGTGGGCGGTTCAAGGGCCAGGGCCTGACCTGACGCGTGCGCGCCTATCTCGTCGAGAGGTTCCTCGCGGTGGGGCTCACCCTCGTCGGCGTGAGCCTCCTCGTCTTCGGCATGGTGCGGCTCATCCCGGGGACGGTGGTCGAACAGCTCCTCGGACAGGCGTCCGTCGCCTCGCCGGAAGTCGTCGCGAGCTTTCGCGGGTTCTTCGGACTCGACCAGCCGGCCCACGTGCAATACCTCACGTGGCTCGGCGGCGTCCTGCGCGGCGATCTCGGCGTATCGTGGCTGTCGGGCAAGCCCGTGCTGGGACTCTTCCTGGAGCGCCTGCCGGTCTCATCCGAACTGGCGGTGCTGTCCATCGGCTGGGCACTCCTGCTCGGCGTTCCCCTCGGCACCGCCTCCGCCGTCTGGCGCGGCGGTGTGCGGGACGGCGCGATCCGCGTCGGTGCCACGCTCGGCCTCTCGCTCCCGGCCTTCTGGCAGGGCACGGTGCTGATCCTGCTCTTCTCGGTCTACCTCGGGTGGATGCCATCCTTGCAGTGGGTACCGCTCACGCGGAGCCTCGGCGCCAACCTCGCCATCATGAGCCTCCCCGCGCTCACGCTGGGGACGGCGAGCGCGGCCATGATCACGCGCATGTCGCGCTCCTCCATGCTCGATGTGCTCGGCCGCGAGTTCGTCCGTACTGCGCGCGCCAAGGGTGTGCACGAGTCGCGGGTGTACTTCCACCATGCGCTCCGCAATGCCCTCATCCCGGTCGTCACCGTCGCCAGCGTTCAGCTCGGCTACATCGTGGGCGGGATCGTCGTCGTGGAAGACGTGTTCACCCTTCCCGGCGTAGGCCGACTCCTGCTCGACGCGATCTTCCAGCGCGATTACCCGGTGGTGCAAGGCGTGATCCTGCTGCTGGCGGCGGCTTTCATGGCGCTCAACCTGCTCGTGGACCTGCTCTACGCGGTCCTCGATCCGAGGTTGCGGCTTGGCTGAACGCGGCGCTTCGACGACACGCTGGTCGCGGACGACCCGCAGTCCGCTGTTCATCACCGCGCTGGTCCTCCTCGCGGCGCTGCTCACCACCGGGCTCCTCGCCGATGTCGTGGCGCCCTACTCGCCCACGACCGTCGACGCGCGGCACGTCTTCCGCGGCCCGACCCCGAGCCACCCATTCGGTACCGACCGCTTTGGCCGTGACGTGTTGTCGCGCATCCTCTTCGGCATCCGCGTTTCGCTGGGCATCGCCGCCGCGTCGATTGCGGTCGCCGTCGTGTCCGGCAGTACGCTCGGCCTCCTCGCGGGAACCGGCCGTGTCGTGGATCAGGTGCTCGGCCGCCTGATGGACGTGTTCTTCGCATTTCCCCCGATCTTGCTCGCCATCGGAATCGCCGCGGTGCTGGGCGCGGGGCCGGGGACGGCGGTCGTGGCCATCGCCGTCGTCTACGCGCCGCTCTTCTTCCGCGTCGTGCGCGGCAGCGTGCTGGCCGAATCGGCCCAGAGCTACGTCGAGGCGGCGGAAGCGCTGGGGCTCGGGCGGGTGGCGATCCTGGTGCGCCACATCCTCCCGAACGTGCTGTCGCCGATCATCGTCCAGACAGCGGTGTGCCTGTCCTACGGGATCCTGATCGAGTCCGCGCTGTCGTACCTCGGCGTGGGCGTCCAGCCTCCGACACCCTCGTGGGGCACCATCCTGAACGAGGGCAAGGAGTTCCTCTCGGTGGCGCCCTGGGTCTCGCTCTTCCCGGGGGGATTCATCATGCTGGCGGTGTTGGCCTTCAACGTGGTCGGTGACGGGCTGCGCGACGCCTTCGATCCGCGCGCCGAGACGAGGTGACCATGAGCTTCGAGCCGAGCGACAAGATCGGCGGCCTCACCGAGGATGAGCTGGTCGCGTTTCTTGCGGCGCCGTGGAATGCGCGCATCGCCACCGTCGGCGGCGACGGCTGGCCCTACGTCACGCCCGTGTGGTACGAGTTCGACCTGAGCACGCGGAGCTTCCTCGTCGTCGGCCGCGAGCTCGCGGCCTGGGTCGCACATATTCGCGACGATTCGCGCGTGGCATTCCATGTCGCCGACGACGTGCATCCTCAGCACACGCGCGTCCTCGTCCGGGCGCACGCCGAGATCGTGGAAGGCCCGGCGCGTCCTCGTCCGGGCGCACGCCGAGATCGTGGAAGGCCCGATCGCTCCCGCCCGGAGTCCACGGCTGCTGGAACTGACGCACCGGCTCTCGCTACGCTATCTCGGTCCGAACGGTCCTGCGTACGCCGAGCGGACGCTCGGGCGGCCCCGCGTGCTGGTCCACCTCGGGCCGACGCAGTGGACGACCTGGACCGGCGGCGAGTGGCACCCGCGGTATCGGTAGTAGGCGATGTAGAACAGCATGTTGCCGGGCCAAGGCCCTTCGCGCTCCGACTTCACGATGCCGCCGTTGATGCCGTCCTTGCCTCCGGTCTCGACGAGGCGGTAGTAGTTCAGCTCGGGCATGTGATGGATCTTCGGCCCGGAGATGTTCGTCTCCACCCCTTGGGCTCCCCGTAGCAACCACCGGCGTCTTCCTCGTAGGACGAAGGCTCGAGCGTCCGCCGCTCATACGCCAGGGCTCACGACCATCCCGGCGCGCGTGGAAGGCGTCGGCGCCGAGGTTCGGGCCAGCCGCCGCCGAAAGCTCAGATGCCGGCGCCGGACCGGCGCCGGATCAGCTCCACCAGGGGACACTAGACCGCGTGGGTCTAGCGCCGCCGAATCAGCAGGTGCCAGACTCGGTTCGAGCGCTTGTAGAGATACGACATGGCGAGATACGGGAGGACCGCCCGCCAGTCGCTCGGTCGGCGCCGTCAGATGGAGGCGTGGGAGAACAGCGTCCGGTACAGCCACGCGTAGCCCTGCTCGAGCTCGGCGGGGGTCATGTGTCTCGGACGGAAGACGGCGTGGGCGGTATCGCCGCCGTCAAGCGCGGGCGGAGTCGTCATGTCGCCCGGGAGCCACGGTCGCCGGGCGGAGGCGCGGAATGGGTCGTCGGGAGCGATCCGGCTCCTCATGGCCTGACCTTTTCTTCCTGCCGAACGGCTGACCGCAGCCCGCCGAAGCGGCGCTCTCGGGCGGAGAAGGCGCAGACAGCCGCCGCCAGATCGCGCACGTTGAAGTCCGGCCACATGCGGTCGGTGAAGTAGAGCTCGGCGTACGCGCACTCCCACAGCAGGAAATCCGAGAGCCGCTGCTCGCCTCCGGTGCGAATCAGCAGGTCGACGTCCGGGGCCTCGTGCGGCTCACCGTACGCATGGCCGAGCCGCCGCGCGAAGGCCTCGCGGGTCGCGGCGCCCTCCAGGCGCCGGGCGGCGTGAACTATCGTGTCCCGCGCGGAATAGTCGATGGCGATCCGGAGCCGCAGCGCCTGCCCCGCCGCCGTCGCCGCCTCGACGGCGATCACCGCGGCCAGCACGTGGGGCGGAAGCCGATCACGCCGGCCGATGACGGTCAATCGCACACCGTCCCGGAAGAGCGCGGGCCGCTCGCTGTCGAGGTGGCGCCGGAACAGTCGCATCAGGCCGCTCACTTCGTGGGGCGGGCGCTTCCAGTTGTCCGTCGAGAACGCATAGAGGGTCAGCGTCCCGATGCCGAGCCCGGGCGCGGCCTGGACGACCCGCCGCACCGCCGCCGCGCCGCGCCGGTGGCCAGCCAGCCGTGGCAGCCCTCGGGCGGCGGCCCAGCGCCCGTTGCCGTCCATGATGATGGCCACGTGAAGGCCGCTCTGGCTTTCTTCACGAGAAGTACTTTGAATCATAAAGTCTCCTCTCAAAAAAAATCAGCGGCCGCTCATCGCTCCAGCGTGCCGCGCGTGGCGCGGATCAACGCCTCCATGTGACCGAGGTAGCGCGTGAGAGCCTGGCGGCCCCTTGGCGCCAGGCGGTACTCCGTGCGCGGGCGTCGTCCGTCGAAGGTCTTGAGGCACGCCAGGTACCCGGCATCCTCCAGCTTGCGGGCGTGCACCGAGAGATTCCCGTCGGTGGCGCCGAGGATACCCTTGAGGTCGTTGAAGCTCAGCGCCTCGGTGGCGGCCAGCGCGCTGAGGATTCCCAGACGCAGACGATGGTGAATGAGACTCTCCAGCAGGACGGCGTCGGCGGTGCCCTGGACGCCGCGCAGCCTCGCTGGCGGAGGAGCCGCTCGCGCCGGGCGCTTGTGGCGCGCCGCTTCAACCACCGTGGTGCCTCTCGATGGCGACCCCGAAGCCTACGTGAAGGCCCCCGAAACCGGCAATCAGCATCCACTGGTCCCACGTGGGCGGGCCGAGCAGGGCGGCCGCGCCGAGGACCATGAACGCGACGCCCATGATGGGCACCAGGCGGATCGCGAATGCGCCACCCGTCACCAGCCCGGCCCCGTAGAGCGCAAGCCAGACGCCGGGCAGGAGCGTGTGAGCGCCACTCCGCGCGAGCGCGATGGTGAGGAGCGCCCCCACCCCGAGGGCCGGAACCATCGCCAGCGCGAACTTTCGCACCGGCCCCATGAGGAACGGCTCACCGGCGGCCCGCGCCTTCCACGCCGTGCTCACGACGCCGAGGCCGAGCCCCACCCCCGCTTCGCCGAGCCACACGGCGAGCCAGCCCGACGCTTCGGGCCGGGGCCCGGCCAGCCAGGCGGCGGCGGCCGCCGTCACGCCGATCAGCACGAGGCCCCAACCCGAGAAGCTCGTGAACGACGCCGCGTGCTCCATGGTCCGGCGGATGAACGAGAGGTCATCCATGGCCCGCAGGTGGAGCGCGCGGGGATTGGTGGTCCGAGAACGGAACGGTTCGCCCATCGCCGGGAGATTACGTCATCGGCTACACTGAAGTCAAGTACTTTGTGATTCAAAGCCAATTGCTCACCGAGCCGGGATCGCAGGGCGCCCCCGATCTTGTCGATGGCGCCAAGAACCGGCCGCCGACAGTGTCGGGACCTCGGGAGTTGGTCGAGGTTGGCGGCCTGATAGCTTACGGGCCGCGGCGGGAGCTTTGCTCATTGAATCGACCAGTTAGTATACGTTCCTTAGTGGACAAGCTCATGCGGGATTACCTGCTAAGCTGAGGCCTCAGGAATCGTGGCTGTGGATCTGCGACCCGCGTTCAGGGCGGGTCAACCGGCCGGCCCCGACGAACGTCCCTCCCTGCCAATATGAGTGAGACCAGTGACCCCCTGGGAGGTTAGAGTCGAGGGCGAGCAAGGATCGGAGGCCGATGACCATAGTGGAGCGGGCCCTCGGTGGGCCGGCGATCGAGGTCGTGGCGAAGGCACGGCGGCGACGGTTCACCCTGGAGTACTTATGCGGGTGATCTCCGATCACCCGCATAAGTACAACGTCGAACATCATCACAGCGGCCTCGGCCTGCTCACGCCTCATGACGTGCACCACGGCTTGGCCGAGCATCGAGTGGCGGCCCGGGCCACCGTGCTGGCCGCAGCCTACGCGGCACACCCGGAACGCTTCTCCGGCGGGCTCCCCCAGCCGCCGGCGCGTCCCGTGGAGGTGTGGATCAACCCACCCAAGACCCAAGCGATTGAGGAGGCGTCTTCCACACCAATTCTCGCCGGCTCGGCGAGCCTTGACCCTCTGAGAGCCTCCAGGTACGCTCGGTCCACTCTTGGCGCGGCAATACACTGACCGGACTGCGTGAGGGAGGGTCCGGCCGATGAACTGTCCCCGGTGCCAGCACGATAACGAGGCGGGCGCGAAGTTCTGCGAGGAATGCGCCGCGCCGCTGGCCCGGGCGTGCGCCAAGTGCGGTCGCCTATTGTCGCCGACAGCGAAGTTCTGCCCCGAGTGCGCGCACCCAACCGGGCTCTCGGCCGCGCCGCCTCCGGCTCAGCGATTCGACTCCCCTGAGTCCTACACCCCTAAGCACCTCGCCGAGAAGATCCTCACCTCCAAGAGCGCGCTGGAGGGCGAGCGCAAGCTGGTGACGGTGCTCTTCGCCGATCTCAAGGGGTCGATGGAGTTGCTGGCTGACCGCGACCCCGAGGAGGCCCGGAAGCTCCTCGACCCCGTTCTCGACCGGATGATGGAGGCGGTCCACCGCTACGAGGGCACCGTGAACCAGGTGATGGGGGACGGGATCATGGCGCTGTTCGGAGCACCGCTCGCCCACGAGGATCATGCGGTGCGCGCGTGCTATGCAGCGTTGCGGATGCAGGAAGCGGTGAAGAAATACGCGGAGGAGGTCCGCCGGAAGCATGGCGTCACCGTGCGCATCCGCGTTGGCCTCAATTCGGGTGAGGTCGTCGTCCGGGCCATCGGCTCTGATCTGCACATGGACTACACGGCGGTCGGCCAGACTACCCACCTCGCCGCTCGAATGGAACAGCTCCCCCTGCCGGTGAAGGGTCTCCCCGAGCCGGTGGAGGTGTACGAACTTCTCGGGGCAGGCTCCGTGCGCTCCCGATTGCATGCCTCTGCAGCCAGGGGCCTGACCCGCTTCGTCGGCCGGGAGACCGAACTGGACCAACTCCGTGGGGCTGTGGAGCGCGCGGGAGCCGGGCACGGTCAGGTCGTCGCCGTGGTGGGCGAGCCCGGCGTTGGCAAGTCTCGACTGTACTGGGAGTTCACCCATTCCCACCGCACTCAGAACTGGCTGATCCTGGAGAGTGGCTCGGTGTCGTATGGCAAGGCGACTGCCTACCAGCCCGTTATCGACCTACTCAAGCTGTATTTCCAGATCGAGGGGCGGGACGAGACGCGGAAGATCCGAGAGAAGGTGACGGGCAAGCTGCTGTCGCTTGATCGTGCTCTGGAGCCCTCCCTACCGGCACTGCTCTCGCTGCTGGACGTCCCAGTGAAGGATGCCGCCTGGGAGCGGCTCGATCCCCCGCAGCGGCGGCAGCAGACTCTGGATGGGGTTAAGCGTCTGCTTCTCCGGGAAAGCCAGGTGCAGCCGCTGCTGGTGGTTTTCGAGGACCTGCACTGGATCGACACCGAAACCCAGGTGTTGCTCGACAGCCTGGTCGAGAGTCTGCCCACTGCCCGGCTCCTGCTGCTGATCAACTACCGGCCCGAGTACCATCACGGCTGGGGCAGTAAGACCTACTATCGGCAGCTTCGGATCGACCCCCTGCCGCCCGAGAGCGCAGACGACCTCCTCCGCGGCTTGCTCGGGTCCGATCCGAGTCTTGAACCATTGAAGCGGGTGCTTATCGAGCGGACGGAAGGCAACCCCCTCTTCCTCGAGGAGAGCATTCGGACCCTTTTGGAGACCAAGGCGCTGGTCGGAGAGCGGGGCGCGTGGCGGTTGGCGCAAGGCGCGCAGGTAATTCAGGTGCCGGCGACGGTCCAGGCAATCCTGACGGCCCGCATCGATCGGGTCCCGCCAGAAGACAAACGCCTGCTGCAAGCCGCGTCTGTGATCGGGAAAGACGTCCCGTTCGGGCTTCTCCAAGCGATCGCCGAGCTCTCCGACGATGAACTCAACCGGGCTCTCAACCGGCTCCAGACCGCTGAGTTCCTCTATGAAGCGCGGCTCTTTCCCGACCTCGAGTACACGTTCAAGCATGCCCTCACCCACCAGGTCGCCTACGGGAGCCTCCTCCAAGAGCGGCGACGTGCGCTCCACGCGCGCATCGTGGCTGCGATGGAACGGCTGTATCCCGACCGACTAGCCGAGCAGGTCGACCGTCTCGCCTCCCATGCTCTGCGGGGTGAGCTGTGGGACAAGGGCCTGAGCTACTTCCACCAGGCTGGGGCCAGGAATGCGGCGCGCGCCGGCTACCGGGAAGCGGTCGCGTGCTTCGAGCAGGCACGGGTTGCCCTCGGGCAGCTCCCGAAGAGCCGCGACACAATGGAGGCGGCTGTAAGTCTGTGCTTCGACCTTCGGACCGCGTTCAACGCGCTCGGCGAATATGAGCGGGTCTTCGACCACCTCCGCGAAGCCGAAGGGCTCGCCAAATCCCTAGACGATCAGCGTCTCCTGGGGCGAGTCTGCTCCTACATGACGCAGCACTTCTGGCTGATCGGCGATCAGGACCGCGCCGTCGAATCCGGCCAGCAAACGCTTGCCATCGCCACAGCACTGGGCGATCTTGCGCTCCAGGTCGCCATCAATTTCTATCTGGGCCGCGCTTCCCTGGCCCGGGGCGACTATGCCCAGGCGATTGACCTCTTGAGGCGTAACACGGCGACGCTCGAAGGTGATCGCGTTCACGAGCGCTTTGGTGTGGCCGGGTTTCCCTCGGTTCTCTCGCGGGTGTGGCTGGCCTGGAGTCTTGCGGAGCGTGGCGAGTTCCCCGAAGCAGTCGCCCGCGCGGACGAGGGGCTCCGAATCGCCGAGGCGGGAGGTCACACGTTCAGCCTGATCGGCGCGTGCTTCGGTGCCGGCCTTGTGTCGCTCCGCAAAGGCGACCTGGGAAGAGCGATCGTGGTGCTCGAACGTGGGCTCGGGCTCTGTCGCGACTGGAACGTCCCGGTGTGGTTCTCCTACGCGGCCTCGCACCTCGGTTACGCATATGCCCAGTCCGGGCGTATCGCCGACAGCCTGGATCTTTTGCAGCAGGTCGTGG
>WNFV01011979.1_pt1 | contig 11825 bp, 5 predicted proteins | sample 5400101 | NCBI WGS metagenome assembly WNFV01 (sample SAMN13153361, study PRJNA577476) | soil metagenome | isolation source: 115 cm soil or saprolite under grassland replicate 1 | place: USA:California | collected 2016-06-15
GGCTTGGGATCGCGGCGCTCCTTCGGCCAGATCCGATGACGCCAGTAAACCTCTTCAATCGCCCGTTGATAAGCTACACGTTCCGCAAACGTGAGCGTTCTTTGAGAACTGGTCGCAGACGCTTCCGGATGGAAGAAAGCCGGCAGTGTTCCTGTGACGATTGAACATGCCGTCACGCAAAGAAGGAGAATGATTAAGGTGCGGAGAGTAAGGAAAGCTGACCGGGATGAAGATTTTTTGCGCATTGGCCAGGGGTGAATTGAGCCGCTGCTCTTAGCCGATCTGCGGATACGTGTCAACGTTTTTCACCTTTTTTCGGGTTTTTCCCAATCAAGATTCTACTAACCGCGAATGCACACGGGTGCGCGTAACATCGCTAAAAGGACGAAATTCGAAGATCGAAACAACGAAGGGGCGGAAAATGTAGTAATCAGGCGCGATGGAGAATCAGCCCTTTGCGTGTAGCTGACGTCGAGTTGGCAACCATCCCGAAAGCATTCAAGGTCTGCGCACCGTAGCCACACGGGAGCTCGCAATTTCTCGCGAGCTCCCTGGATCTGCCGATCAGCTAGTCGCTGTGCTGATCAAGGCTACGGCCGCGGTGCGGGCCTCGGGCGCCCACGCGGAGTAGGAGTGGGCGTTGGCCGATCGCACGCTGGAGCGCACAGCCTGCCTGAGTTATAATCGTCGAGAATCTCCGCCAGAGCTGACACGTCTCTAGGTGCCAGGTATCCGTCACCTACTGGCGGAACAACAAGATCGCCAATCAAGGCATCGGCGTCTGCTATTGTTTGCTGGATGCAGCTTGCATCAGCGCCGTTGGCAACATTCAGTTTCGCAGCGATTAACTGATGCGCCAGCAACACTAATCCATTGCCACGAACTGGTTGGTGCAGGATCAATAGCAACTCCTCCTGGGTATAAGTGACGTTGCCCAGCTGCAACTCAGTCACCGGCCATGCTTCTGGATGGTTTTTCCAATAGCCCTGTCCGCGGACACAGACGCCCGGCGTGCCACTCGGTGTAGGCGTAGGTGTGGCAGTAGCTGTAGCCGTTGGGGTAGCCGTGGCAGTTGCTGTTGCGGTCGCGGTCGGTGTTGCTGTGGCTGTCGCAGTTGCGGTAGCTGTCGGACTTACCGAAGGCGTTGGCGACGGGCAGGGTTGCAGCGTATAGCTTTGACCGCCAGTAGCTGCGCCGCCCGAGCCATTGCAGAAGTACTGCGTAAACGTCGTGTTGTCCCTCTGCACACCGGCGGTAGCCGATGTATTGCCGTTATCGACCTGGCCATAAATCACATCAAAGCGAGTCTGACCCTCGTATAGCTGCAGCTCAAGGTTTGCAGTGCCGGTTCCCGGGAAGTACTGCGCCCGCCACTCGATGTTGAAGATGCGGTTGGGCGCCGTGCCACTAATTGAGGTGAAGATCCCATAGCCGGCGTTCACAAGGTAGAGGTCGTCCCAGTATGGGAAGATCGTGTAGTTGTGATCGAGCCACGGCAGGCAAACATTGGAGAACGCGGCGTCCGTCGTCACGAATTGGGCATTGCCGTTGGACGACAAGTTCACTGCCGTAAACGTCTGATCATACAAAGTGTAAGAGAACGGAAGTGCCACGGTGGTGACGCAGTCGTCGCAATGGGCACCGATGTCGACCGTGCCTGGCACAATACTGCCGCCTATCTGATTTATCGTGTATTGATCGGCGCAAGGCGTCGCCGTCGGAGTTGGTGTCGGCGTTGGACTTGCAGTAGGCGTTGGCGTCGGGGTTCCTCCGCCGCAGTAGATATCCTGATCCAAAATTAGCTGATAAACCGCTCCCTGACCAGCGGGAGAGGCGTTCACATTGAAGACCACGAGCGCGATAGTCGTGCCCGCTGGAACGGTCAATTGAAACATGGTATCAACCGGCGGGTTACCAGTGCTAACCCCAGCATCGCCCAAGTAACGCGCGGAGTTAGTAATATCGCCGGCCGCAAACGGCGCCATGAAGGCCGACACCTGCATGTTTACGGTCGCGGTGCCTCCGCTCACGTAGTGTAGGGTCACTGCCGTGCACAGCGGAGTCCCGCCGCCATTGGTAATATAGTGCACATTGTAGATGAATGGCCCCGTGCCTGTGTTCCCCGGCCAGGTCGGACTGACGTTGCACATGACCGTGGGCGCACCGGGCCGAAAAATACGAGTTGCCAAATTCCCGGTCTCACCGCCCGGTGGCGCGATACCGAGTGTGCCATCGAGCGTGCATACCGCCGGGAGTTTAGGCAGGGGCACTGCCTGAGGTTTAAGAAACGGTACATCTGAACGCAGTCCCGCATCGGGGGAAGTCAAAACCAGATTTGGTTTCGCTGGTGGCTGCGCGACGCTGTGGTTGGTAGCGTTTCGTTGCGCCAGCGCGAATGGGATCGCGCAGACCGCCAGAAGCAGAACAAGATAAAACGCACCTCGCATGAGATGCGCGTTGATGGTGTGATTGATTTGTTTTTTCATTTGGTGTTGTCCTTTGTTGATTCCTGATTTCCTGAACTGCAAAAGTATATTCCGGAAGCGGGACACCCTTTTTGCCCAGAAATCGCGCAAAAAGTCAAGACTTTTTTTACAGAAAATGTAAGAATTTTTAGCGTGTAATTCCGGCTGCTGAGAATTGCGGCCCTCGGTCTGGTTCCACTAACCAGATTTGAATCATTTTTTGATTCCCGGCCCACGTTTCCCTTCCCTATTCTTCCATCGTGATCGCATCTGAGGTTTTGGTGGGTTTTAATTTTTTAATTTTTTTCTTTATTTAGTTTTGTCCCGCGGATGAGGAAAAATCACGAAATGTGGGTGATCCGCCTCGGGCGTGCGGTGTGCCCCTCGCCGGCTACGCCGACCTGGACGAACTCGGGTGTTAATTCGTGGTTTTCTGGCTAGATTAAAGCCGTGTCATTCAATCGTTTCGGACTTTTGCCCCAGGTCGTGCGTGGAACGCAGGCCATGGGATTCGTGGAGCCGACGCCAATCCAGCTCCGAGCGTTTCCGATTGTCCTATCCGGAAAGGATTTGATCGGCACCGCGCAAACCGGCACGGGCAAGACCGCGGCGTTTGCTTTACCCATTCTGACGTTGCTGGCAAAGCACGGGGGCTTCCGTTGTCTCGTGCTCGAGCCCACGCGTGAATTGGCGGCGCAAGTGGAAACGGCTTTTCGCGATTATGGCCGTTTCACAGATTTGCGAGTGAGTCTTGTCCACGGCGGCGTTGGTTACGGGAAACAACGTGATGAATTGAAGCGCGGCGTCGACATTCTGGTCGCAACACCGGGGCGCCTGCTCGATCTGCTGGAGCAGCGTGCAATGAGTCTCAAAGAGATAAAAATTCTCGTGCTCGATGAAGTGGACCGAATGCTGGATATGGGTTTTCTGCCTGATGTGCGCCGGATCGTTGAGAAAATCTCAACAAAGCGGCAAACTTTGCTATTTTCGGCCACGTTGCCCCCGGAGATCGAACGTCTGGCGGCGTGGGTGCTGCGCGATCCTGAGTTAGTGGAAATTGGCGTACGCCGTTCGCCTGCGGAAACAGTCACCCACGCGGTTTATCCCGTGGCAGCTGAACAAAAATTCGATCTGCTAATGGCTTTGCTCGAGCGAACGAATTTCGACAGCGCGCTGATTTTCTGCAGAACGAAGTACGGCGCCGACCGCATCGCGCACCAATTAAAGCACGGTAAGCATGCGGTGGCGGTGTTGCATTCTAATCGCACACAGCGTGAACGCATCGAGGCGCTCGAGGGATTCAAGAGCGGCAAATACGAAGTGATGGTTGCAACCGATATCGCATCGCGCGGGTTGGACATCGCGGGCGTGAGTCACGTGATCAATTATGACGTGCCGGAGCATCCGGAGGATTATGTTCACCGGATCGGGCGAACGGGGCGCGCGCAAAATGTCGGCGACGCATTCACGCTCACGAGCGGACAGGAACTGCCCGCGTTGCAGGCGATTGAACGTTTCATCGGACAGAAAATTCCGCGATTGAAGTTGGAAAACTTTCCATACTTATACACGGCGTTGTTTGAATCGGAATCTGGGACGAGCACTCGTCGCGGAATCGGCGGTGGCCGAACTCATCGCGGATATTCATTTGGGCGACGAAGATAACACAGGCATCCGGCCTGTTTTGTAGAATGGGCATCTTGCCCTGGTCGAGATGGCAGCCTGGAAGCCTGCGCGAGCTGTCACGCTGGCAGCCCTGAGTTACGCGCAAATCGCTCGATTAGTGTACCAGATGCGCTTTAATAACCGGCTTATGTCCGAACGAGAAATCTCGAAGGCATCATCGGCCGAGTTTGATCAGCTCCAGAAGAAGCTGGTTCCGTTGTGGAAATCGATCGAGCGATTCAATCAAGACCCGCAAACCATCGTGGTCGTACCTTCGATGTCGATCGATGCGATTGACTCGGGCGCGGTGATCCAGGCGTACGAGGAACGGTTCTTATTTCTGTTACTGCTCCTGCGCCAGCCGCGGGCGCGCCTGATCTACGTGACGTCGCGAACGATTCTGCCGAGCATCATCGATTACTACCTCGATCTTCTTCCGGGCGTCATCCCGAGCCATGCGCGGCAGCGACTTTTCCTGCCTTCACCGATGGACGGTTCAGTGCGCCCGCTTAGTGAGAAACTGTTAGAGCGGCCACGACTGATCGAGCACATTCGCTCGCTGATCATGGATCCCGATCGAGCGCATCTTGTTCCCTTTAACACGACGAACCGAGAGAAAGAACTGGCGTTGCGGCTCGGCATTCCGATGTACGGAGCGGATCCGAAATTTTTCCCGCTGGGAACAAAGAGCGGCTGCCGCAAAATTTTCATGGATGAAGATGTGCCTTATCCTTTGGGTCGCGAAGACATTGGCAGCAAGCAAGACCTCGTCGATGCGATCGCGCAGATGCGGATTGCCAAGCCTTCGATCAAGCAGGTGATGGTAAAGCTAAACGAAGGCGTCTCGGGTGAGGGCAATGCTGTAATTGATTTAACAGGGCTCCCCACGCCCGGTGACTCGAAGGAGGTAGCTATGTTAGAGGATCGCCTTCGAGAAATGAAGTTCGAGTCACAAGAAGTTACTTATGAGAGTTACATGAAGGAGTTGCAGGAGCGAGAAGGAGTCGTGGAGGAACGGATCATGGGGGAAGAGTTCAGAAGCCCGAGCGTCCAGCTTCGCGTCACGCCGCTCGATAAGGTTGAACTGTTATCCACGCATGACCAGCTCTTGGGCGGGCCGACTGGGCAAAGCTATCTCGGCTGCGTTTTCCCGGCCGACACAGCTTACGCTCCTCTGATTACACGCGAAGCCATAAAGGTAGGCAGGCGTTTGGCCAAAGAAGGTGTGATCGGTCGCTTCGCTTTGGATTTTGTGGTCGTGCGCGCGAAAGACGGAACATGGGAGCCGTATGCGATTGAGATTAACTTAAGAAAAGGCGGCACCACTCATCCCTTTTTGACTCTGCAATTTCTTACTGATGGAACTTATGATACGGAGACCGGCATCTTCACGGCTCCGAATGGTCAGCAGAAATTTTTCGTAGCCAGCGATCACGTCGAATCGCCGCGCTACCGGACTCTTACTCCGGACGACCTGTTCGACATTGTCGTGCGGCACAGCCTGCATTTTGATCAAACTCGCCAGACAGGCGTGGTCTTTCACATGATGAGCGCCTTGGGCGAGTTGGGAAGGACAGGCCTAACTGCAGTTGGCAATTCCCACGAGGACGCGAAGGCGACCTACAATCGTGCGATCGCTGTCCTTGATGAGGAGACGCGGAACGTTTGATTCGTTGAATTCTTGGAGCAATGAGCGGCAGCCAAGAAACAAAAGGGGAACTTATGCCGCCTTTGCGGGCGGCAACCTGCCGCTGCAATTTTGCGGCTTCGGGAACGAGCCATCCGGAGATAGCTCGTTCTATCAGGAATTCGGGCCGGTACCTGCTAACGCTACGCTAAGCTTCTGGCATTGGGACTGCACCACTGACTCAATCGACTTCGACTGGCAGGACGCTTATATCACCGATAGTAACGGCAACATCCTTCAAACCATTTTCCATCAGTGTGGCAACTGCCAATCCTGGGTTAACCAGACGGTGGATCTTACCTCGTACGTGGGCCAGACCATCCGCGTCAAGTTCCTGGTGCACCAGGGTGGCTTTGGCGCCCTCACCGGCATGTTTGTGGACGATGTGCAGTTAACCTTGGCCTGCGGCTCGATCTCGCCTACGCCTGGGCCTAGAGCTACACCCATACCGAGGCCGCGGCCGACGCCGAGGCCGCGCCCCTAGCCCAATTAGAAATGTTAAGGCGGGAGCTCGCGAGAGACTTCGCGGGCTCACCGCCTGCGATGGATTTCTGATTCGAAAGGCTCTGTGTTTCGCTTACGAAGTGTCTGCGCTCCAAAAGGACTTTGCGAACACTGGCTGCCTCTACTCAAAGAGCCCGGACCGTAAGACGTCCTCTGCATTTGAGGAATCCGCTGCAGCCTCCGAACCCTTTTTGTAAAAGCGGTTACGTCGATCGCTGAAAAATTGTTAGAAAAAGTCTTGACATACTTACACGGGTTTCGCTAAAAGCGTGGTCCCATCATGTTCCCCTACCGGTACTCCTATCGGATCTCTTCCGCGAACTTGCACCCATCCACGAGGACAACACCAAATGAAAAAGCAAATTAATCCCACCATCAAAGCGCATTTAATTCGAGGCGCGTTTTATCTGCTCCTTCTTCTCGCTGTCTGTGCAATTCCATTTGCGTTGGCGCAGTCCCGCAGTCGCGGGACCGGCAAGCAAAGCATAGCCAAGCCAAATGTGCCCGCGAACATGTACAACTCGCAGGTCGCCAATCGTACTGACGGAGCTGTTTCCGACCAGCCGTTACCGAACACTTCCGGAACTGGTCCGTCGCAGCTTCCCACGACGTCAAATGTTGCCCTTGCCGGACCGCCGATTTTCGTTCCGATCAACCCCCGGATGCCGGCCCAACCGAATGTTGTCCTCTACGACCAGATAAACAATCCTGCACCAACGCCGGGTGGCGTTACGTCGCAGGACTTCGAAACGGTGAACGATCCCTTTGACAGCTTCACTGCTGACGATTTCGTCGTCCCCGGAGGTCAGACTTGGAATATTACCGAAGTGGATGTCGCCGGCGAATATTCTTTGGGCGGTGGCCCCGCGGCGTCGTTCCACGTTTTCTTTTACTCAGATAGCGCCACGCTGCCAGGAACGCTGGTTGCAACCCGCCTGGCGAACACTTATACCGGCGGCGCGAATGCTCTCATCACGTTGACGACTCCGGTTACGCTGACTCCAGGCACCTACTGGGTCGCAGTGCAAGCGCGACAGGACTTCACGCCGGCCGGTCAGTGGTTCTGGGACAATCGGTTAGTTATATCGAACTCCGGTGCAGCTTGGCAAAATCCAGGCGGCGGGTTTGGCGTCGGCTGCCTCACTTATGGCCGCAAGACTACCTGCCTTCCCACACAAAATGGGCCCGATCAACTTTTCCGGCTTGTAGGGACAATAGGCGGCGGTACGCCTACGCCTACGCCGACCCCGACCGGGACGCCGTGTAACGCTCAATATACAGTAACGCAGATAGGCGGCAGTATCGTGCCGGGGACCACGGATATCGGCAATCACGGGGATGATACGGTCACTACCATCGCGTTGCCATTCCCTTTCACCTTGTACGACCAGAGCTTCACCAGCATCAATCTGTCGTCCAACGGCAATGCGCAGTTTGTGACCACCGATACGGCCTTTACTAACGTCTGCCTGCCGTGGCTCACCCACAACTACACGATCTACCCGTACTGGGACGACCTGTATCTGGTCAATAGCGGGTTCGGCATATTCACCTCGATAAGTGGCACTGCTCCCAACCGCATCTTCAACATTGAGTGGCGGGCGCAGTATTTCCCGGGGAGCGGCAGTGCCAACTTCGAGCTCAGATTGTATGAAGGGCAGACACGCTTTGACGTGATCTACGGGACAGTAAGTGGGAGCAACACCAGCGCCACAGCGGGAGTTCAGAAGAACGACACCACCTTTACCCAGTACTTCTGCAACGGTGTGGGCGGTGCGGCTACTGGCGGGCAAAGCTATACCCTGGGACCATGCCCCTCTCCAACGCCTACGCCAACAGGGACACCATCGTGCACACCGGCATGGCAAAATGAACCGCCCATGGCCAATGCACGACGTAACCCGGCCACGGTGGCGGTCGGTTCTAACCTCTATGCCATCACCGGTTTCGACTTAAACCCCAATTACAGCACTGCAAACGAGCGCTTTAACGGCACCACATGGACGGCCCTGGCTCCTATCCCGGTGCCACACGCGCAAAGTAGAGGAACGGCTGTCGGCACCAACATCTATGTGCCGGGTGGATTCAACAACGTGTCGTTCACTGGTCCGCTCGATACGATGCAAATTTATAACACCGCAACTAACACCTGGAGTGCGGGCATGGTTTTGCCCGCAGCGCGTTCCGGTGTGGCGACGGCCGCTTTCAATGGCCTGGTGTACGTGATCGCCGGTTACAACCCAGTCGGCACAGGTCACAATGAAGTTTACATCTATAACCCTGGTACGAACAGCTACACCACCGGGGCGCTGATGCCCGGAAATCAAGGCAATGTGGCGGGTGTATTGTTCAATGGCGAAATCTACGTGGTAGGCGGTGGAACTGCGCCAGGCGCTTCTTTCGCATACAACCCAACTACTAACGTGTGGCGTACTATCGCTGCACTGCCAACAACGGGCGGCACATGCCAGAGTGATAATGGGTTCGTTCTCGACAATGAACTGTGGGTGGTAGGTTGCCTGGGTCTGGCCATAAACCAGCAGGTGTGGATCTACAATTCGGGCACCAATAGCTGGCGAGCCGGACCGCCGTACAACGTAGATCATCAGGGACCTGGAGCTGCCTTATTCAACGGTCGTGGTTTCGTAGTAGGTGGTGGTGCGGCAGGCGGTGGCTCCACAGCAGTTGAGTCGATCGGTCCCTGTGGGCCAACTCCAACACCAACAGCCACGCCCACTGCAAGCCCATCAGCGACGGCCACCGCAACATCAACGCCTACCCCGACAGCCCCGGCTACGGCTACACCTACAGCGCCGGCTACGGCTACACCTACTGCATCGCCAAGCTGCACACCGAACTACATATTTACCGTGGGGACAGGAACCATCGTTCCGGGCACAACCGATACTGGCAATCACATAGACGATGGCACAAACAGCGGCCAACATCTCCTCCAACGGCAACATCCAGTTCGTCAGCAATAGCGCTCTGTTGACCAATGCCTGTCCGCTGCCTTCGGCGACGTTCAACATGCCGATCATGCCGCAGTGGGACGACCTGCGCACTGACCAGATAGGGACGGGCTGCACGGCTTACGGCGGAGTAGGCTGCGGTGTTTTCACCTCGATATCGGGCACGGCACCCAACCGCATCTTCAACATCGAGTGGAGGACGGTGTACTTTGGAGCCAATACGACGCGGGCCAATTTTGAGCTGCGCTTGTATGAGGGGCAGAATCGCTTTGACCTGGTCTACGGCGAGGTCGCCCAGACCGGCTCGAGTGCGACGGTTGGGGTCCAACAAGGCACGGGCGCCCAGTTCACTCAGTATGAGTGCAACACGGCCGGCACGGTAAACAGCGGTCTGCAACTGGTGTTCACCGAGCCACCATGTGGAACACCGACACCGACTCCAACAGCAACGCCGACTGGCACACCCAGTTGCACTCCGGGTTGGTCCGCGGGGCCACCCATGCCCACTCCCGCGGTGCGCTCGGTTGGCGTGCGTTTCCCGGCCAACGGAAAGTTTTATGCGATGGGCGGGCGCAGTGCCGACACTGCGGGCAGCGATTTCACTCATCCATTTGAATATGATCCGGCGGCTAACACTTGGACGACCAAGGCAGCTACCTACGCCGACAACCAGGTCAACAACATGGCTTGTGGCGTGCTCACCGACGCGGGGACACCCTACATCTACTGTGTAGGCGGCTCGGCAGCGGGCGCGACCACGACTACGGATCGGGTCTTCCGTTATAATCCTGTTACAGACACGATCAGCCCGGTCGCTGCTCCCTGGCCTGGCGCATTAGGGGGAACGACTCTGCCTGGCGGATTTTCCGTATTCAACAACAAGCTGTATATCCTCGGTGGATTCACCGTTAGCCCCGCAGCCGCGGTGAACACGATCTGGGAGTTTACTCCCGGCACCAATGCGTGGGTGCAAAAAACCGCCGTCTTGCCCGCGGCCCGCGCCTATATACCGACTACCACCATCGGCACCCTCATCTTCACGGGTGGCGGCACATCCGTCTCGGGAGGCCTTCTTGTCGACGCTACGGACTCTTTTGTGTATAACCCGGTGGCGGATACGATCGGCACGATTGTTAGTATACCGCGACCGACAGGCGAAACGCGAGCGCTTAACATCAACAACAAGATGTGGGTCATGGGCGGGGGAAGAACTGCGCCCAATCCTTCGAACGAGGTCGACGTTTACGATCCTGTTGCCGGGACCTGGTCAATAGGTGCGCCATTCGCCACTGCGCGGCGCAACTTCCCGACTGACACCGACGGGAGCAGCCGTGTCTGGCTGGCAGGCGGCTACGCACCAACGGCGCCGACGGCCTCGATGGAAATCTTTGGCATCTGCGGGACGCCAACGCCTACGCCAACAGCGACGCCTACGTCCACCTGCACACCAGGAGGTACACCCGGCGCGTGGAGCACGGCCAGCCCGTATCCCACACCGGTGTATGGAGCGGCTGTGGCTAGCAACGGCGCCAGCATCTACGCCTTCGGTGGAAATACCATCGGCGGCGCTCAGCATGCCGAAACCTATCGTTACGATCCGGCCGCTAATACCTGGACCGCCCTGGCACCGATCGCCGCGGGCCCGGATTATCTGTTCCACGCTGAGTACGGCGGCAACGGCAAGATCTATGTTATGGGCGGCCTGACCGGCGGTACGCTGAACCGCATCTACGACATTGCCACCAACACCTGGTCCGCCGGAGCGGCTGTGCCCATCGCCGTCTATGACCACGGCCATGCCTACTGGAACGGCAAGATATATCTGCTCGGTGGCATCGTTGGCGGCGTCGCGTCGAACGTAGTCTATTCCTACGACGTAGCGGCCAACACTTGGAGCGCACCTCTGGCGCCGCTGCCGCAAGCCGAGTTCAATATGGCTTGTGGCGCCATCAACAACAAGATCTACTGCGCCAACGGGTCAACCGGCAGCAACCAGATCAACAATCTCTACATCTATGATATAGCCGCCAATAGCTGGACTGCCGGCCCCAACTCGCCGCTGGCTTCCAACTATCCGGCTGGCACGGTCATAGGTGGCAAGCTCTATATGATCGGCGGGGGTAACCCATTCGCGGGTCCTGCAGCTGATGCGCCAGGCTCGCCAGAATCATTCGATAACACCTACCTCTACGACCCGGTAAGCAACAGTTGGAGCCCCGGACCGAGTCTCAACACGGCACGCTCGTTTGCAGACGCTGCTACGGTCAACACAGCGGGTGGCCAAACCGCAGTAGTCGTAGCCGGATACAACAGCACTCAGGCCACCTCCATAAATGTGGTTGAGAGGAGCACCCTCGGCGGGTGTCCCAGCCCGACCCCGACAGGGACACCAACAGCAACGCCAACCTGCACGCCAGGGGGCACACCTGGGCCATGGAGCACAGCCTCGCCATACCCGATACCCGACGTGCGCTACGGCTTTGCGCAGACCGCCACGCACTTCTATGTGTTCGGTGGAGTGTCCAATGGGAC
>WNFV01023716.1_pt1 | contig 11825 bp, 10 predicted proteins | sample 5400101 | NCBI WGS metagenome assembly WNFV01 (sample SAMN13153361, study PRJNA577476) | soil metagenome | isolation source: 115 cm soil or saprolite under grassland replicate 1 | place: USA:California | collected 2016-06-15
AGGGCGCCAACCTTTGCGGCAGCCACAAGCTGAACACCGCGGTGGCCCAAGCGTTCTACTACCGGCGCGCCGGCGCGAGACGACTGGCCGTTGGAACCGGTGCCGGGCAATGGGGCACCGCCGTGGCCGCCGCCTGCTCGATGTTCGGCCTTGACTGCACCGTCTACATGGTCCGGTCCAGCTACCTGGCCAAGCCGTACCGAAAGACCATCATGGAGATGCTGGGTGCCAGGGTCGTGCCCAGTCCCAGTCTCCACACCGAATCTGGCCGGCGTGCCGGTGGGCCATCCCAACCGGGGAGCCTTTCGGTCGCACTGGCCGAAGCGCTCGACGACCGGCAGGACCCGGCGACGCATTTCTGTACCGGCAGCGGCGAAACGTACTCGCTGCTGCACCAGACGGTCATCGGTCTCGAGGCACGGGAGCAGCTGCGCGAGCTCGGTGAGCAGCCGGACGTACTGGTCGGTGCCCTGGGCGGCGGCAGCAACCTGGGTGGCCTGACGCTGCCCTTCATCGGTGCGTCGCTGCGGGGTGAGCCGCCGGTACGCTGCGTGTCGGTCGAGCCGGCGGCGTGTCCGAAACTCACCCGGGGCCGCTACGCCTACGACTTCACGGACGCGTCCGGCATGACGCCGCTGCAGAAGATGTACACGCTCGGGTCGACGTTCGCGCCACCCGACGTGCACGCTGGCGGGCTGCGGTACCACGCCACGGCCAAGCTGATCAGCGCGCTCTACCACCGGCGCTTCATCGAGGCCAGGGCGTACCCGCAACGGGCCGTGTTCGCCAGCGCCGTAGCCTTCGCCAAAGCCGAAGGGATCCTCCCCGCACCGGAAAGCGGACACGCGGTCCACGGAGCGGTGATGGAGGCCCGGCAGGCGGACGAGCAACGCGACAGCCGGGCGATCCTGATCGGCGTCAGCGGACACGGGCTTTTCGACATGGCCGCATACCAGTCGCACCTCGACGGCACGATGGTCGACGCGGTGGCGTCCGAGGACCAGATCGCCGCCGCACTGGCGCGCCTGCCGCAACAGCCGCTGGAACGCGACGAGACCGCTCCCGAAAGCGGCCCAATCGGCACGGCCCGCCGCCGCGCAGCGGCCCGTCGTCGTGACGGCCGACTGTAGCCCGCCTGTACCGCGCGGTGCGAGGTTGGCGTGGCGACCACGAGAGGTCACCCGGACCGCCCCGCGCCATTGACAGATGGGGAACGCACGTGATCAGCGACCAGGAGCTGCACCGGAAGATCCGCGCGCTGCTCGAGTTCTTCGAGCACCCGAGTGCGGACATCGAGATTACGAACGCGACTTCGTTGGGGTTCGGTGGCCTCGAGCTCACCTCGCTGGAACTGGTCCGCCTGTTCGTCGGTCTCGAGGAGGACCTCGGCATCGAGCTGGAGGACGCCGCGATGTTCGACATGAACTTCGACACGGTGCGGGACATCGTGGAGCTGATCCGCTCGTCGCAGGAACGGAACGCCACCTTCGGTCAGGCGGTACCCGGCAGCCGGTGACCGATCCAGCCGCCGACTCACACCAGTGTCTGCGCCAGGTTGGGATCGGTGAGGTGGAGCCGAATCTCCCCGAAGTACCGTCGGCCATCACGATCGCGTACCCAGGTCTGGTCCGGCGTGGGCAGCATCTCGCTGATCGTGACCGCGGTGTCGGCGCCGCCCGACTCCCACGATGCCCGCAGCATCGTGCACAGCACGCCGACGTACGACGGACTCGTGAAGTCGACGTAGATCGGCTTCGGCTCCGTCGCGATCCGTACGAAGCACCGGTCGGGCAGGCCCAACTCGGCCACCAGACGGCGCGCACCGAGGTACCGCGCCATCTCGCCCTGCGCGGTCACCAGTTCGCGCAGCCCACCGAGGGTCGTCCGCCATGTCTCCCGGAAGATGACGAGCCGGTCCACGCTGATGCGCGGGGTACGGGCCTCCTGGGACACGTCGCGGAGGACACCGCCGGTGACGCCCGCGAGGAAGTGCGCGAAGAACTCCAGGAGCGGCCAGGTACTTCCGTCCGGCATGGTTCCGACCAGCCTGCCGCCAGCCATCGACACCGCGACGGCACCGAACGGCGTGACCCGGTCGGCGTGCACGCCGGCTGCGTTGGCGAAGCCGATCCAGCGGTCGCTGGCGTCGTCTTCGATCTGGACGGTCCGACCGGCGTCCTTCGACCAGGCAGGCGGCAGCAGCGGGACGATTCGCGGCTGACCGAAGTCCTGAATCGCCAGGCGGAGAATCCGGCCGGGATCGGGCAGCAACCACGTGCACCACCGGTCGGACAATGTCGCGTACGACAGGTGCAGCTCACCCAGGACGGCCAGGTAGTCCCCGTTGTTGATGGCCTCGACCGAGGATGCGCAGAGATGGATGTCCGGGCTGTGGATGCGGGCGAACGACCAACCGGGCCGCTCGGCGGGGAAGATTTCGTGCAGCCGGTCCGCGAGCTCGGCGGAGCTGAAGCGCAGACGCCGGGTGGTTGTGGCCGCCGACGATTCGAAGAGCGTCCTCCAGCGACGCCTGAGTGTCTCCACCAGCCGGTCGACCGGCCGGTCGCTGTTCTCCCACAGCAGCTTGAGCGCGGGGTACCACAGATCGGCGAGCGTCGGTTGTGGATTCTCCGCCAGTGCGTCCCGGAAGAGCTTCTGTAGCTCGTCTTCGTAGGAACGACCCAGCTCGTTGGTGAACCAGCGCGCCACCTGCAGCGGGACAGCCAGGGCGGGTGCGATGCCGTCGAGTAGCTGTCGGCCCACCACCAGCGTGAGGTCCCGCCCGGTGTCCTCGTAGCAGATACGGCGCCCGGCATAGGCGCGCCCGGGTCGCCGCTGCGGCCGCCGGCCGGTGAGGTCCACGAACGCCTTCTCCAGGGCCGCCAAGGCAACGGCGAGGGCGTCCGGGTCACCGGCGGCCTCGGCAACAGACTTCCGGGCCGCCTCAAGCCGGTCGAGACCCGCGAGCGCGTCAGCCCGCAGCGAGTCGTCGCCGATGGCCGCGATACGGTCAGCGAGCATCGCGCCGGTGTGCGGGCCCACCGGCAGATTCGCGTCCCAACGCAGAAGCTGGCGCCGTGCCAGGTCACTCAGCAGGGCGAGACCCTCGGCCTCGTCGGACAGGCTCAGGCCGGGATCGGCGACCAGCGCCGCGACGATCCGGGCCGCCGGGCGACGACCGTCGCACAGCGCGAGGGTGGCCGCCTCCTCGGCCGACAGCGTCACCGTCGGCAGGCCGGGGCGGCGCAGCCGTGGGCCGTCGACGACGTGGTGTGGTACCGGGGCGGGCGGCAGCCAGGCCAGCGTTCGACGATCGTCGGCGAGGACCGCGCCGTAGGCGGCCAGTGCCCACGGTTCGAGGAAGACCCGTCGCCGGGCGACGAACCGCTCGCCGGGAACGCAGCTCAGGTACGCGACGCCGGGGTCGACCCGTGCCCAAAGCGCCGGGCCGAAGAACCCGATGGTCTCGTTCTTCGCGCAGTAGCGCTGCCAGTAGCGGGTGAGTTGCTGCTCGCGATGTCGTCGCTTGTGGTCGCGCGCCGTCGCCGGGTCACAGGCCGCCAGGTAGTCCAGCAACCGGAGCGCGGCCGGGTTTTGCCACGTGATCGCCTCTCGCAGCCGTCGGTCGGCGGCTATCCGGCTCACCGCCCGGGAGCACTCGGACAGCGTCGCCGCGAACTGGACCTCGAACGCGGCAAGCTCCGTCCCCCCGGCAAGGTACGCGTCCGCGATGGCGGCGCATCGCGGTGCGCCGAGGCGGTCGAGGCCGTCTGCCGGAAATCCGGTACTCCGTAGGAGCGCCTCACGCCACACGAACCACGACGTCGCACCCAATGGAACGCGATGGTCGGCTGTCATCCACATCGACCCTTCATGAGCCCCACAGGTCACGGTCGTCGTGCCGGATACAGGGTTGGCACAGGCCTTGAATCAGGCGCCGACCGCCTGTCAACATGCTTGCTGTAGCCGCTATGTACCGGCGAGGTATTCACGTCGTCGACTCTGCTACGGCACAACCCGATCGATTGACGGAGGAAGTCCGCGTGCGAGCCATCCCAGCCCGAGAGACGACGTGACGTGGCGCCGGTAATCGAGGCGATGGACCTGCGTCGGACGTTCCAGGTGGCCACCGGCACCTTTCGACGCCACCGGCGCACCATCGAGGCCGTACGCGGTCTGACGTTCACCGTCGGGCGTGGAGAGCTGTTCGGCCTGCTGGGCCCGAATGGAGCGGGCAAGACCACCACCATCAAGATGCTGATCACCTTGTTGCTGCCCACCGGTGGCTCGGCCCGGGTACTGGGTATCGACGTGGCGGCGGCACCCCGCGCGGTGCGCCAGCGCATCGGGTACACCTTCGGTGGCGATCGCGGCCTGTACGACCGCCTGTCGGCGCGGGACAACCTGCGATACTTCGCCGAGTTGTACGGCGTGCCACCCAGGACCCAGCGGGCTCGCATCGGCGAGCTGCTGGAGTTGGTCGGGCTCAACGGTCGGGAACGCGAACGGGTCGAGGTGTTCTCGCGGGGCATGCGCCAGCGACTGCACCTCGCCCGGTGCCTGCTGCACGACCCGGACGTGCTGTTCCTTGACGAACCGACCATCGGTATCGATCCGGTCGGCGCGCGGGACCTGCGCCAGACCATCGCCAGGCTCGCCGAGACCGGCAAGACGATCCTGCTGACGACCCACTACATGTTCGAGGCCGACGAGCTCTGCGACCGGGTCGCGGTCATCAACGGCGGTGCGATCGTCGCTGAGGGCGTACCGGCCGACCTGAAGAGCCGCGTCCAGGACGGTCACGTGCTGGAGATCGAGACATACGGCGTACCCGATCCGGTCGTGTCCGCGGTTCGTGGCCTGGACGGCGTACGGTCGGTCACGTTCGAGGAGCGCGGGCACACCCTTGTGCTCGTGGTCCAGAGCGACCCGAAGGTCGAGGTAACCCGTGCCGTGCTGGCCTGCCTCGACGGGGTCCCCTTCGGCCGGGTCGCGTCACGTGAGCCAACTCTTGAGGACGCGTACGTGGCGCTGGTGGGCGGCTGATGACGACCATCCGGCAGCTCCGGCGGTTGACACGGCTGCTCGTCGTCGTGTGGTGGCTGCAGCTTCGCATGCTCGCGGTGTCGGCGTTCGAGGGGTTCATGCAAATCGTCTGGCCGCTGATCTTCGCCACGTCGGCGCTGCTCATCTTCCGGGCGAACGGCGATCAGCAGGTGCTCATCTACGCCGGCCTCGGTGCCGCCGCCATGGGGATCTGGTCGGCGATGGCCACCACCGCGAGCAACATGCTCCAGGAGGAGCGCTGGGCAGGCACACTGGAGCTGCTCGTGGCGTCGCCCACCCCCTTCTCGGTGATTCTGCTGCCCATCGCGATGGCCATGGCCACGATCGGCATCTTCAGCGTCGCGGCGACGTTGCTGTGGGCCCGGCTCCTGTTCGGAATCGTGATTCCGGTCGCGAACCCATGGGCATTCGTGACGAGCCTTCTGGTCACTGTCGTGTCAATGGCGATGCTGGGTTTCCTGCTCTCGGTCTCCGTCGTCCGCTATCGCACGGCCTGGGCGATCGGCAACCTGCTGGAGTTCCCGGGTTGGCTCCTGTGCGGGTTCCTGGTACCGGTGGTCATGCTTCCGGGCTGGGCCAGGCCCTTCTCCTTCGCGCTGGCACCGACGTGGGGCGTGGCCGCGATGCGGGACGCCGCGGATGGCAATTCGCCGTGGTTGCACGCCGGCATCTGCGCCGCGCTGGGCATCGGGTACGCCGTCGTCGGAGCTCTGATCAGCGGGTCGCCGCGCCGGGATCGAGTCCGACGAGTTCTTCGTGATCGGCAACGCGGTGCAGTGCTCGGCGACACCGTGCCTGGTGGCGATGGCTTCGACGATCGTCGGGGAGCGCCGGATGCGCACGCTCGGCCTGGTGCTGTCCACGCCGGCCCGCCGGATCCCGATGTTTCTCGGTCGTTCGCTCCCGGTGATCGGCAACGCCTGGTTCGTATCGCTGTTCAGTCTGGTCGTCGGCGGATTCCTGTTGCGGATAAGGATTCCGTCCGGTGCGTGGTTGCCGATCGCGCTCGTGGTCCTCGTCGCCTGCATCTCCTGTACCGGTCTCGCCCTGGTGCTGGCGGCGCTCGGACTGCGGCTGCGCGACATATCCACGTTGTCGAACATCACGTACGGCGTCCTGCTCATCTTCTGCGGGGTGAACGTCCCCCTTCACCTACTGCCCCGATGGATGTCGGCCGTCGCGCAGTACCTGCCGTTGACGCACGCCATCGAGGCCGCCCGGCGGCTGGCTGGTGGCGGCTCCTTCAGCTCGGTCCAACAGCTTCTCGTCCGGGAGCTTGCGCTGGGCGCGATGTACGCCGTCCTCGGTCTGGCCGCACTGCGATACCTGGAAGTCCGCAGCCGTACCAAGGCGACACTCGAAGCGGTGTAGCACCACACCGACCGGATTGCGCGTCGTGCGTCAACGACCGGAGGACGCCGCTGGCTCCACCCGGTCGATGCCGTACCCGACGTGCCACCGTGAAAGACCGTCCAACCGCTGCCACAGCCGCTCACCACGGCGATCCGCGCCCGGTCGGACGTCGCCCTCGGCCGACGCGAGCGCCACATACGCCATGTCACGCAGCCGGTCGCCCAGCGTCGCCAGGTCACCCTCGCCCAGACCGTACGGCGCCGCCGACCTGTACTCGTTCAACGCGATGAGGAACAGACCCGCCTTCTTCGCCTGCCGTGTCGCCGCATGCCCGGCGAGCGCCAGGTCCTCCTCGCCGTACTTCTCACAGATGCACGTGAAGAGAAACAGCTGCGGCTGGAGATCACTGAAGATCCACCACTCCACGGCATGCGCCAGCCGCGGGGAAGGGTCCACCCACCACTGCTGGACCAACCTCGACATGCCCTGCGCCCACCGGACCAGCGGCGGTACGGACGAGGTCACCATGTCGCGAACCTCGAGCGGCGTCGGCGGCCGGCCTGGTTCGCCCGGCCGCAGCACCAGCAGGCGCTTGAACGCCCGTCGCGTCTGGTCGTCGACCGCGATCGAGTCGACATACCCGTTCCGCCGGTCCGCGTCGATGTCCAGATACGTGAGGCGATCGTCGTTCAGCTGGGTCAGCAGCACCGCGTGATCGTAGACATGCCGCCGGCCATGGAACCGGCTGCCCGGCCAGTAGAAGTAGTCCGGCCAGACCAAGGCCGGCTCCCTGTTCCGGAGCTGGGCTTCGATCGCCGGCCAGAGGTCCTCCTCCTGGGATGTGAGGACCCACCGTGCCCGGGAGTTGCGCAATGCGAACCACGGGCTGCCGTCGGCTGGCACCTGGTCAGTGACCGGGCCCCCCAACTCGAACAGGACGTCGTCGTGGCTGAAGCCGCGGCTGTGCAGGACCGCCTCGATCGAGCGAAGGTAGCAGTTCAGGCCATCGAGGGGGATGTCTCGCCATCCGAGGGCTCCGTCCGGCTCCAGCTTTGGCTGAAGGTGCGACAGCTCATTGACCGACATTGGACACCCGCCTCCTTCGGCTGTGCCGGGCGAACAGCTCGCTGACGCAGCTGTGGGCATCTGCGACGCATGGTGAATACGTGTGCGGCTTCGGCAGCACGTGGTTGTAGTACGTCGCGCCCTCGCAGAGGGGACCGAGCACCCACATCCGTTCGTTGACCAGCCCGTCGCGGTCTCGCGGATGCCACCGTTCGTCCACGTCGACGGCGTGGACGTGCGCTGCGCCAGACCGGTGCTTGCGGATCCAGCCCTTGTCTCGAAGCGCCGCGACCAGCGGGCTCGCCGACCCGTCCACGCCCGGTGTCGTGACGTGGCCGGCGACGATCCAGTCGAGACGGCGCCGGTCGGGCCTGGCCAGCCCGGTGGACTCCGCGGCCCAACCGCCGGCCCGTGGACACCAGGAGAACGTGGGGCTGGGACCGAACGGCGCCGCGACCACACCGACGTCCATCAACGCCAGAAGCTCCCGCTGGCGCTCGTAGTACGGTCCAACCGCGGCGCGCCGGATAGCCGGCCCGGTCAGCTCGGTGAACCGGTCGAGTGCGCTATCCGTCAAGCAGTCCTGCCCGACTATGTCCTGAATGGTCTCGAACAGATCCACGAGGACCTCGATGGCGCACTTGAGCGGGCTGCCGGCCGGGTAACTCTCGGCCGCCTGGAGGTCGTCGCGGATGCTTCCGGCCACCCATGCCTGGTAGCCGGCGGAGTCCTTGCGGTCCATGCCCGAGCTGCCGTCGAATGCGGCCCGGGCGTCGAAGTGCCCGAACTCCACCTCCCACTGATCGAGGAGCTGTCGTAGGCCCTGCGTCGACGTGGTGCCGACGAGCTCGTCGACGTCGAGGCGACCGGCGCTCCGGAGCTGCGCGCGCCGGTACGCCAGCCGCATCTCGGCTGAGACCAGAGGCATGACGTCCCGCTCGAAGTCGACGAAGCCGCGGCAGTCGCTCTTGAGTCGCGTGACGGCGTCCGCGGTGAGGAACCTCGGCGGGTGGGACGGACGCGACGCGGCCAGCGGGGGGCGTACCCGGTCGTGATGAAGACATGCTCGGCGGTGACGACGCGGCCCCCGGTACAGACGACGACGAACCGGTGGTGGCTGTCTCGGTCGATGTCGAGCGCCTCGGCCTCGTGGAGGCGGACGCGGACCTGGGACGGCGCCGTCTGGAGGAGGTGTCCGGTGAACCAGTGGAGATACTCGCCGAGGACCCACCGGGGTAGGAAGTCGGTTCCGCGTACCGGCCGCCCGCGCGAACCCACCGTGAGCCCGTCACGGGCGACCCGGAACCCACTCGAGATCGCCCACTCGAGCAGCGAAGGCCCGGGACTGGCCGTTTCCTGAGGTAGCGTCGCCGAGTCGGGAAACATCGTGATGTAGGCCGCGGGGGAATGCAGGCGCAGATAGTCGGGTTGGTCGCGGACGTGGACACCACGTCCCGAACAGGTCGGGTCGATGACGTCGATCCGCAGCCTGCCGAGAGCGGGCCCCAGACGCCGGGACAGGGAGATCAGGCGTTCGAGCACGCCGAGGCCCCTCGGTCCCAGCCCGATCACCGACACCGACGTCTCAGCAGTCATTGACGTAGTTCCTCCAGCCGCCACCACGCTCAACCGGCTACCGGGCTCGCCCGGAGCACCCGGGTCGCCGCCAAGCAATGTTCCAGCGCGGTCGCGCTGGCTTCGGCGCCCGGAGTGAACTCGTCCACGTTCCGGAGCGCAAACGCGGCGAGCTCGGTGCGAACACCCGAGACGAAGGCGTCGGGCTCGCCAGGCTCCTGCGCCATGTGCCGCACGACTCCGTCGGCAAGCCGCGTCGTGAGGCTCCACGTGGGTACCGTCTGCAGGAACGCCGCGCCCCGGGTGCCGAGGACTTCGACGCGCACGTCGTCGGCGTACCGGCCGCCACCAGGGAACACTGAGGGTTCGCCAATCGGCTGGCAACCGATCCAGCTGGCCATGTCGAACTCATGGATACCGCAGTCAACGATGAGCCCTCCGCTCACCGCCGGGTCGCAGAAGCTTGGCGGAGGTGGGTTGGCATCCCATTGAACCGCCCGTACGGACACGATCTCGCCGAGGTCCGTCTCAGCCGCCGCCCTCAGCATCCGGAACGGCTTGGAGTACCGCCGCCAGAGGCCCACCTGGAGGTGGAGCCCATGATCGGCGGCAAGGCGTCCGAGCCGCCGTGACTGTCCCACCTGGAGCGTCAACGGCTTCTCACAGAACACGTCAAGGCCCGAAGCGAGGGCGACGGCAACGTCGTCACCGTGACGGTTGGACGGCGTGGCGATGACGCAACAGTCCGCCGCCACCTCGGTCACCGCGTCGTGCAGGCTACCGAACACCCTGGGTGCCGGGTCCACCGTCAAGGCCGCGTCCACAGCCGCCCGCCGGTTCACGTCGACCACTGCGACCACGTCGAACAACGACGTCGTGACCGCCTCACGCAGCAGGACCCTGCCCATCCGTCCCAGTCCGGCGAAGATGGCGGCTCGCTTGCGGCTTCCCGCTCCGTCGCCGTCCCGTGACGCGCGTTCTCGGGTCACGCCGGCACTCATTCGTCCAGCACCTTGACGACCGCGCTGGCGATGTCGCTCATATCGCGCTCGTCCCCGAGCAGGGTGCTGTGGTGCGTGACGACCGCATGGGTACCGAAGAAGTCGGCGTTCGGGAACGCGCGGCCCTCATGCAGGTGCATGAACTCCTCGGTGAGCGGCCGGAGCGTGCCCTTGTTCCACGGTCGCAGGAGCGGACTGAGGTGCAGCGGCGCGTCGGTCGGGTAGAACGAGGTACCGAGCTCAGCCGACAGCGCGTTGCCCAGCCGCTCCACCGTCATCCCGCGCGGCAGGTGCTCGAAGATCAGCGGAAGCTCGTAGATCGACATCTTCGTTTGCTGGGGATGCGGCTGAAGTACGCGAACGCCGTCGACGTCGGCCAGCATCTCGACGAGCAGCCGGTGGTTCGCGTTGCGCATCTCGTGCTGGCGGTCGAGGTCGTCAAGCTGCGCGCACAGGATGGCCGAGTTGAACTCGCTCAGGCAGAAGTTCGAGCCCATGATGGAGGCCGTCTCGGCCATCTCGAGCTCCCCCGGGCGACCAACGTCGCGGCGGTAGCTACGGGAATCGGCGCGAAGCTCTTCGAGGAGGACGGCGCGTTCGTCGCTGTCGGTCACGACGGCGCCGCCCTCGCCAGCGGTGAGGACCTTCCCGTTCTGCATGCTGAAACAGCCCAGATCGCCCAGCGTTCCGGCGCACCGGCCGGCCCATTGCGCGCCGTGCGCCTGGGCGCAGTCCTCGACGATGGACATCGCCCGGGAGGACGCGCGCGACGCCAACGCGGGTATGTCGGCCATCGCGCAGGACCAGTGCACCACGACGAGCGCCCTGGCGTTGACGTCGAGATCCAGGTTCTCCTGGGCCATGCATCCGAATACCGGATCGACGTCGACGAGCACCGGTACGAGACCGGCGCGGAGGGCCGCCGTCGCCGAGGCAACCCACGTCAACGCCGGTACTAGCACACGGTCGCCGAAGTCGAGGCCGAGGGACTCCAGCGCGACAACCAAGGCGCTCGAGCCATGGTCCACGGGCACACAGTGGCGCGCTCCGACATAGTCGGCGAACTGGCGGGCGAACCTTCGCTCGAACAGCTCCGTGGAGCGCAGCGGGCTGCTGATCGCCCAGCGGCCGCTTCTCAGCACGCTGTTCAGGTTCTCGGCGACCCCCTCCGCCGGTCGCGGCCACCACGGCCACGTCCGATCCAATGGCCGTACCGGTGTTCCTCCGTCGATGGCCAGCCGGTTGTCTCGCACCTGGGTGACGCTCATGCCTCAACCTGTTCCGGCTCGATACAGGTGGCCTATAGATGCTCTACACCTGGTGTCCGAGGAGTGTGCCGGTCGCCGGGGCCGAGCCGGCGCGGTCGCCAGGTTCGCGTGCGAGGTGCAGGGCGCGTCCGGCGGCCGCGGCGGCGAGTCGCAGCCGGCTCATCAGCTCGCTGAGGTCTCCGGTCGTCAGAGCCTGTTGGCCGTCGCAGCGGGCGTTCGCCGGGTCGTGGTGAACCTCCACCATGATGCCGTCCGCGCCGGCGGCGGCCGCCGCCAACGCGAGGGGAACGACGCGGCGGGTGGCGCCCGCGGCGTGGCTGGGGTCGACGATGACCGGCAGATGCGTACGTTCACGGAACACGGTGACGGCCGTCAGGTCCAGGGTGTACCGGTAGCCGCGTTCGAAGGTTCGGATGCCGCGCTCGCAGATGATGACCTGCTCGTTGCCGTTGTCCAGGATGTACTCGGCTGCCATTAGCGTCGCCTCGATGGTGGC
>WNFV01008229.1_pt1 | contig 11824 bp, 13 predicted proteins | sample 5400101 | NCBI WGS metagenome assembly WNFV01 (sample SAMN13153361, study PRJNA577476) | soil metagenome | isolation source: 115 cm soil or saprolite under grassland replicate 1 | place: USA:California | collected 2016-06-15
CGCGCCGACGGCCGGCGCCTCCGCGAGTACCGCGTCACGGCGGTCGACCGCAAGATCGAAGTGATGCCCGGGCTGTTCTACGACGCCTGGACGTTCAACGGCCAGGTGCCCGGGCCCACGCTCCGGGCCACCGAAGGGGCTCTCGTGCGGGTGCACTTCACCAACGCCGGTCTCCACGAGCACAGCATCCATTTCCACGGCTTCCATGCGGCGGATATGGACGGCGTGTTCGAGCAGATCCCGCCGGGCGGCAGCTTCGTGTACGAGTTCGAGGCGCGGCCCTTCGGCCTGCACCTGTACCACTGCCACACCATGCCGATCAAGCGCCACATCGCGAAGGGCCTCTACGGGGCGTTCATCATCGACCCCAAGACTCCGCGGCCGCCGGCGCACGAGATGGTGATGGTGATGAACGGCTTCGACGTGAATTTCGACGGCGAGAACGAAGTGTACGCCGTCAACACGGTGCCGTTCGCCTACCAGGCGCAGCCGATCGTGCTGCGGCGCGGCGAACTGAACCGGCTCTATCTGGTGAACGTGCTCGAGTTCGACCTGCTGAACTCGCTGCACATCCACGCGAACTTCTTCCAGCTCTACCGCACGGGCACGTCCCTCGTGCCGAGCGAGTACACCGACACCATCAGCATGGGGCAGGGGGAGCGGCACGTCCTGGAGTTCACCTACGACCAGACCGGGAAGTTCATGTTCCACGCCCATCAGTCGGAATTCGCGGAGCTCGGGTGGATGGGGCTGTTCGACGTGCGCGAGGAGAGGGTGTCCGCGTGACCGCGGTATCCCAGGCTGAAGCCTGGGCTCGGCACGGCAGTGCCCTTAAGGGCAGTGATCGGCCGAGCCCACCCTTCAGGGTGGGGAAAACGAGGTGGACGAGACCATGAGTCGTCGTCTCCTCTTCTTCCTGCTCCCGCTGCTGCTGCTCGCCGGCCTGTCGGTCGTCGTGACGCGCGGCGGCCTGCTCTCGACGCTGGCGCGCGGCGTCCCGCCCGTCGAAGCGCTGACGGTGGAGCGCACGCGCCTCACGCCCGGGCACATCACCCTCACCGTCGTCAACGGCGGGCCGGACCCGGTCACGGTGGCGCAGGTGATGGTGGACGAGGCGTTCTGGCGGTTCACGATGTCGCCCGGCCGCACTGTGCCCCGGCTCGGCCGGGCGACGATCGACCTGCCGTACCCCTGGGTGGTGGGCGAGCCGCATCAGGTGAAGCTCGTATCGGCGAACGGCATCACGTTCGATCACGAGATTCCCGTCGCCATGGAGACGCCGTCGGCGGATGCAGGCTCGCTGCTCGCGTTCACGCTGGTGGGCGTGTACGTCGGCGTCCTGCCCGTGGCGATCGGGCTCCTCTGGCTGCCCTTCCTGCGGCAGCTCGAGCGCCGCTGGATCCACTTCGCGCTGGCGCTCACCGCGGGCCTCTTGATCTTCCTCGTCGTCGACGCCCTCCATGAAGCGCTCGAGACGGCGGACCGGGTGGCGGGAGCGTTTCAAGGAACGGGGCTCGTCGCGCTCGCCGTGCTCGGTACGTGGCTGGCGCTGCAAGCGGTGGGCGGGGCGGGAAGAGGGAAGCGGGAAGAGGGAGGAGAGGAGCGCCTGCGGCTCGCGTTCCTGATCGCCCTCGGGATCGGGCTGCACAACCTCGGCGAGGGGCTCGCGATCGGCGCGGCGTACGCGCAGGGCGCGGTCACCCTGGGCGCGTTCCTCATCGTGGGGTTCATGCTCCACAACACCACCGAAGGTCTCGGCATCGTGGCGCCGATCGCCCAGGACCGGCCGCGCCTCGGCACCCTGGCGCTCGCCGGGCTGCTCGCCGGCGGTCCCACGATCGTCGGCGCGTGGCTGGGCGGGCTCGCCTACTCGGCCTGGCTCGGCGCGCTGTGCCTCGGCGTCGGCGCGGGCGCGATCCTCCAGGTGCTGGGGGTCCTGCACCGGGTCGTCGCGCGCGAGACGCAGGGCACGCTGTGGTCGCCGCTCAACGCGCTGGGCGTGCTCGCCGGACTGGTCGTCATGTACGGCACCGGCCTGCTGGTCGCGCGGTGAAGCCAGCCCGGATCGCCGTTGCCCTGGGCGCGCTCGCCGCGCCCCTCCGGCTGGCGGCGCAGACACCCCCGATCGCGGACAACAGCTTCCTGATCGAGGAGGCCTACAATCAGGAGCCCGGCGTCGTGCAGCACATCAGCGCGTTCCAACTGTTCCGCGGCGCCGACTCGTGGGCCTACAGCTTCACCCAGGAATGGCCGCTGTTCAGCCGGAAGAGCCAGGCGAGCTTCACACTCCCCGTGCAGCATCTGCCGAGCGGCTCTGCGAGCGTGACGGGCGTCGGCGACGTGGCGCTCAACTATCGCTATCAGGTGCTCGACGCGGACGCTCGCGTGGCCGCTGCGCCGCGGCTCTCGCTCCTCCTGCCGACCGGCGACCGCACGGCGGGACTCGGAACCGGCGCCCTCGGCGCGCAGGTCAATCTTCCCGTGAGTGTCGCCGTGACCAGGAAACTCGTGAGCCACTGGAACGCCGGGGTGACGGTGACCCCGGCGACCTCGGCCACCGGCTTCAACCTCGGCGGCAGCGCCGTGTGGCTGGTCCGGCCGGCGTTCAATCTGCTGTGCGAGGTCGCGTGGACCAGCGCCGACGGCCTGTTCGTCAATCCCGGCATTCGCTGGGCGCACAACCTTGCGAGCGGGCTGCAGATCGTGCCGGGCATCGCGTTCCCGATCGGCGTAGGCCCGAGCGCGGGCACCGACGCGGTATTCCTCTATCTGAGCCTCGAGCACCCGTTCCGGAGCGGGGAGCGCTGACGTATGGCGCGCGACGGGACTCCCGCTTCGGCTGCCGCGCTCGCGGCGCAGCCCCCCGAGCCGGGGTGGCGGCGCCCCCGCCTCGCGCCCAGCCTCGCCGAGGTCTACCGCACCGTCCCCGTCCACGAGGGCCCGTGGTGGCGCAAGGCGCTCGCGTTCGCGGGGCCGGGCTACCTGGTGGCCGTGGGCTACATGGATCCGGGCAACTGGGCGACGGATCTCGCCGGGGGCTCGCGCTTCGGCTACACCCTGCTCTCGGTCATCCTCCTGTCGAACCTGATGGCGATCCTGTTGCAGGGCCTCGCGGCGAAGCTCGGGATCGTCACGGGGCGCGACCTGGCGCAGGCGTGCCGTGACCACTTCTCGCGCCCCACCGCGCTCGCGCTCTGGGTGCTGTGCGAGGTAGCGATCGCGGCGTGCGACCTGGCGGAGGTGATCGGCTCGGCGATCGGGCTGAACCTGCTGTTCGGGATTCCCCTGCCGTGGGGTATCGCGATCACGGCGCTCGACGTGCTGATCGTCTTGTTCCTTCAGAACAAGGGCTTCCGGCTGCTCGAGGCGCTTGTCGTGGCGCTCATCGCCACGATCGCGGGGTGCTTCCTGTTCGAGATTTTCATCTCGCGCCCCGACCTGGGCGCGGTGGCGGCGGGCTTCGTGCCGAGGCCGTCCATTCTCTCCGACCCCGAGAAGCTGTACATCGCGATCGGGATCCTCGGCGCGACGGTGATGCCGCACAACTTGTACCTGCATTCGTCGGTGGTGCAGACGAGGGCGTACGAGGAGACGCAGGCGGGCAAGCGGATGGCGCTGAGGTACGCGTTTCTCGATTCGACCATCGCCTTGAGCTTCGCGCTGTTCATCAACGCCGCGATCCTGATCGTGGCGGCCGCCACCTTCCACCGCGCCGGCCACACCGCGGTCGCCGAGATCCAGGAGGCGTACCAGCTCCTCACGCCGCTGCTCGGCGTGGCCGGGGCGAGCGCCGTCTTCGCCCTGGCGCTGCTCGCGTCGGGGCAGAACTCGACGCTCACGGGGACGCTTGCGGGTCAGATCGTGATGGAGGGTTTTCTCAATATCCGGATCCGGCCGTGGCTGCGGCGGCTGATCACCCGCCTGATCGCGATTGTGCCGGCGGCGCTCACCGCTATCTTCTTCGGCGAAAGCGGTACGGCCAAGCTCCTCATCCTGAGCCAGGTGATCCTGAGCCTGCAGCTGTCGTTCGCGGTGTTCCCGCTCGTGTGGTTCACGTCCGACCGCGTGAAGATGGGCGAGTTCGTCAACGCCACCTGGGTCAAGGCGCTGGCCTACGTCGTGGCCGTCGTGATCGCGGGCCTCAACATCTGGCTCCTCGCCCAGACGTTCCGCGGCTGGCTCGGGTGATGTACGACCGGATCCTCGTTCCGCTCGAACATTCCTACGCCGACGACACCATCCTCGCGCACGTCCGCGAGCTGGCGCGGCGCCTCGGCTCGAGCCTCGTGCTCATCCACGTGGCGGACGGCTGGGTGGCCCGGAACATCCGGGAGCTCGACCTGCGCGAGTCCGAGGAGATGCGCGAGGACCGCGCCTACCTCGAGAGCATCTCCGCGCGGCTACAGTCGGAGGGGTTCGACGCCGACGCGGTGCTCGCCGCCGGCGACCCGGCGAAGGAGATCGCCGAGGCCGCGGTGCGCGAGAAGTGCGACCTGATCGCCATGGCCACGCACGGCCACCGGCTGCTCGAGGACGTGGTGAAGGGCAGCACCGCGACGGCGCTGCGGCACCTTACCAAGGTGCCGATACTCATGGTCAGGGCGGAAAAAAAATAACGACGTATCACGGAAGGCGTTACACGAAAGGCGTCACGCGTAGACGTATTTCGCGCGACGTCTTTGCGTGACGACTCTGCGTGACGCCGTTATGTAGTTCTCGACTGCTCCAGCACCCGCAGGATAGCGCCCAATCTCCGGTCTCTCGCTTCCCGCAGCTCGTCGATCTTCCCCTTGTACGCCCGCTCGATGCTGTGGATCAGCGCGCGCTGCTGTTCGGGCTCGAGCCGCTGCCACGTGGCGAGCTGGCCCCACCAGCCCTCGAAGCTCGCGAGCAGCTGCTGCAGGAACAGGGTGACGCCGCCGTCGCCGGCGGCGAGGTGATAGGTGAGATGCGGCCCCGCCGCCGCCCAGCCGAGCGCGGGCCCGAGCGACACCGCCCGATCGAGCTCGTCCACATCGATCACGCCCTGCAGCACCAGATCGACACACTCTCGCCATACCGCGGCGGCGATGCGCCCCACCACGTAGCCCGGAATCGGCTTCTTGAGGAGGATCGGCATCCGGCCGAGGGAGCGGAGGTAGTCCTGGGCGCGTTCCACGGCCCCTTGAGACGTGCGTGCGGCGGGCACCACCTCGACGAGCGGGATCAGCTCGGGCGGGTTCAAGGGGTGGGTGACGAGGCAACGGTCCTGGCGCCGGCAGCGCGCGAAGATCTCGGCGGGCGGGATGCCGCTCGACGAGCTGGTGAGCAGGGTGTCGCGGGCCGCGACTTCTTCGATCGAGCCGAACAGCTTCTGCTTCGCGATCGGGTCCTCGGAGATGGCCTCGATCACCCACTCGGCGTCCTGCACGGCCTGGAGCAGGCTCCGCGCCTGCGTGAACTCGAGCAGCCCACGCTCCACGATCCCCTGGGTCGCACGCTCCAGGGCGACGAGCGCGCGCGTGCGGCGCGGCACTTCCTCCGCGGCGCGCTCGAGGCCGCGGGCGCTCGCGTCGAACACCGTCACCGGCCACCCGGCGGAGGCGCACAGCGCCGCCCACCCGCAGCCGATGTCCCCGGCTCCGATGATGGTCACCTTGCGCGGCAGGGCTCTGCCCGTCATGCGCGCGCTCCTTCGCCCGCCGCGGCGACCGGCGCACTCCCTGTGGCTGGCCGCGCCGCCCAGCGGAACACGCGCTCCGAGAGCAGCGAACGGACGGGGGCCAGATTCACCCGGGTCGCGACCCGGACCCGCGCGCCGTCGGGATCGACCCGCGTGTGCCCGCGGTGGTCGCCCTCCTCGAGATCCACCACCAGGCGCTGCTCCTCGAACGCGAGCGCGTCCGGATCCACGAGCGCGGCGATCGGCAAGACGTCGTTCACGACGCAGCCGTCGAGCCCCTCGTGTCGTTTGTGGAATTCGACGTAGAAGCGGAGGGCGTCCTGGATCCAACGCGCCAGCGGCACGCCTGTATGCGCAAGGCGCGTGATCTCCTGAGGCGCGAGCACCATCTGGCGGGTGACGTCGAGCCCCACCAGCTCCGTCGGCAGGTCGGCGCGCAGCACGATGTCCAGCGCCTCGGGATCGCACCAGGCGTTGAACTCCGAGTACGGGGTGGTGTTGCCCTGCGCCGCGATGTTTCCCACCATCGCGACGTGGCGCGCCACCTTGGCCCGCACCAGCGCCGGGTCGCTGCGCAGCGCCAGCGCGAGACTGGTGAGCGGCCCCAGGGTCACGAGCGCGACCGGCCGCGGCTGCTCCGCGAGCAGCCGCTCGAGCGACCGCACGAAGTCGAGGATCACGCCGGCGGGCGGCAGCTCCGCGTACCCGAGCCCCGAGTCCCCGTGCGTCTCGCGGGCCACCGCCAGCGGCCGCTTGAGCGGCCGGCGGGCGCCCACGCCCAGCGTCGTACGCTTTCCCGCCCTACGAAGAATCTCTACGGTGTTCCTATACGCATTTTCCACTACGGTGTTGCCGTAGGAGACGGTTATTCCCCGCACGTCCAGCTCCGGCGACGCGAGCGCGAGCAACAGCGCCAGCATGTCGTCGATGCCGGGATCGGTGTCGATCACTACAGGGAGCGGGGAGCGGGGAGCGGTCTGTGCGTTCACTGCTCAAGGCTAGGGAGCGCGCACCTCGTTCGCAATAGTCTCGTGCAGTTTGCGGAACTCCTCGGCGCCCCCGAAGCCGAAGATCCGCTCGATCACCTTGCCGTTCCGGTCCAGCAACACGGAGTAAGGCAGGCCCCGGTAGTGGTACGCCTGTTTCATCCGCCCGCCGCCCGCGAGGATCGGGAACGGCGGCCGGAACTCGCGCACGAACGCGAGCATCTTCCCGCGATCCACGTCGTCCGAGATCGCCACGATCTCGAAGTCCTTGCGGTCGAACTCACGGTACAGCGCGCCCATGTGCGGGAACTCTTCGCGGCACGGGTCGCACCACGAGGCCCAGAAGTTGACGAGCGTCACCCGGCCCGCGAAGCGGGCGAGCGTGACGGTGTCGCCGCCGAGATCGGGGAGGGCGAACGCGGGGGCGAACGGCTCGCGCGCGGCGGGGGCGGGGGGGGCCGCGGCGAGCAGCGAGTCGGCGTCGAAGGTGGCGAGCCCGCCGCCGGCGCTCACCGCCACCGCCGTCTCGCGCGGGCCGAGGTGCCGCGTGGCGAGGATCGCGCCGGTCGCCGTGTCCACCACGTCCACGCGCAGCCGGGTCGCGGCGGAATCGTCGGCGCCGAGGGCGTAGAGCCGCCCGTCCGGGCCGAGGGCGAGCGCCACGTTCACGAGCGCGTGCTGCACCCGCAGCGCAGCGCCCATCCCCGTGGACGGCAGGTACACGGGATCGGTCTCGGTGGGGTAGAGCCCCCGCCGCGTCGTCCAGCCCACCGTGCCGCTCGGTGCGTACTTCCGGATCTCGTCCCGCACGAGCGGCGCGTAGTACACCGAGCCGTCGGGTCCCACGGCGACGGCGCCGGCGTTGACGAGGTACGTGAGGAACGGCACGGCGGGCACGCGGATGGTGGCGAGCCCTTCCACCGGCCGCCCCAGTGTGTCGAGCACCCGCAGCAGCGGAGCGGTGTCGGGCTCCGCGGTGCCGAGCTCGGGGACGTAGTAGGGCGAGCGCGCCGCGACGATCCTTTCTCCTCCCGCTGCGTACAGCGACGCGATGTCGGGGCTCTCCCACTCGCGCACTGGCCGGGCGGCGGTGTCGAGCACAACAGCCTCGCCGGTGCGCTCGGTCACCAGTAGCTCCGCTCCGCCGAGCAGCGCCACCGCCATCGGCGTCGCGAGCCGTGGGCTCGTGATCTGCTTGACGACGCGCAGCCGCCGATCGAACGCGACGAGCCTGCTGTGCTCGGGATCGGGCGCCCAGGAGACGTCGCCGCTCGAGGCAGCTGGTGAGCGGCCGAGAAAGAGGAGAGTGAAGCCGCTGGGCGCCGGGGGGCCGCACGCGACGAGCGCCGCGGCCAGGACCGCGGCGCCCCCCCCCAGCGTAAGGCGGCGCATCAGGTGCTGGCCGAGACCGTCTTGATCTCGATCGTGTGCAGGCCGCTCACGAGGCGATGCATACCCGTGACCTTCACCTTGCCCTCGGCGTACTGCTCGAGCTTCGAGTTCTGCGGATCGCCGGGCTTGGAGCTCACCGGCACGTAGATCGTGCCGTCGCTCGCGAGGATGCCGAGCGGCACGCCGGCCTTGGCGCACGCCTGCGCGCACGCCTTGTGCCCTGCGCCGGAGGCGCCGTTCGTCGTGTGGCAGTTCAGGTCGATCACCTGGCCGGTGATCGTCATTTCGTTGCCCGCGGTCGCCGCGTGGCCCTGCGCTCTGAGGGGCAGCGCGAAGAGGGCCAGCACGACCGTCGAGGCGAGGACGCGCTTCAACATCTTTCCATCCTCCTGTTGGGTTAGTTGGGTTAGTTGCCTTCGTCCTACCGTACGTCCCGACCGGTGGTTCCGGATTGGGGTTATATTGGCCGCCATGAACGAGGCCTATCGCGAGCTGCTGGATACGTTTGGCCGGGCGTGGGAGCGCGGCGACACCGATGCCATCGTCTCCGTGTTCGCCCCCGACGCCGTCTTCCTCGAGACGCCGTTCAGTGAGAAGAGCGTCGGCATCGACGCGATCCGCGGCTATTGGAAGGACGTCCCCGCCAACCAGGCGGACCTCACGTTCAAGTCGGGGGAGATCTACGTGGCTGGGCCATGGTTCGCGGCCGAGTTCCGCTGCACCTATCGGCGGCGCCGCAGCGGCGAGTGGGTGGATGCCCGAGGCGCGGTGTTCTGCGAGACGAAGGACGGCAAGATCACCGAGATGAGGATGTACTGGCATCGATACCCGTAACCGCATTCACCTCGGCACGCAGGGCTGGAACTACCCCGCCTGGGTCGGCCCGTTCTATCCTCCCGCCACCAAGCCGCACGATTTCCTGTCGCTCTACGCCCGCGCGTTCGATACCGTGGAGGTCGATTCCACCTACCACGCCATGCCCGCCGGGCACGTCGTCACAGGCTGGGCGGAGCGCGTCCCCGCGGGATTCACGTTCGCCCTCAAACTGCCGCAGGAGCTGACGCCCGAGGCGCGCTCCCGCCCGCCGGACGGCCCGGGCCTGCCCGCGTTCGCTGAGCGCGCGCTGCTGCTGGGCGACAAGCTCGGCCCCGTCCTGGTGCAGCTCGGCCCCGAGTTCGCTCCGGAGCACTGGGACGCGATCGCGGCGTTCCTCGCGGCGCTCCCCGCCGGCCCATCCGGGCCTCGCTGGGCGATCGAGTTCCGCCACCACGGCTGGGTGGGGCCGAGGCTGCTCGAGCTGCTCGCCAAGCATCGGGTGGCGCTGGCGCTTGTCGAGGGGCGGATGCGCGGCCGCGAACAGATGATCGACCTCGCGATCCACCCCACTGCCGACTTCGCCTACGTCCGCTGGATGGGAACGGGCGGGGGCCGGAAGATCGAGGACTTCTCGCGCGTGCAGGTGAACCGCGATCGCGAGCTGTCCACGTGGGCGGTGGCGCTCGCCGCGCTCGCGGCCCGCGTGACCGCCGTGTACGGGTATTTCTCGAACCACTTTCAGGGGCACGCCCCCGCCACGGTGCGGGAGATGCAGCGGTTGATCGGGCTCGAGCCGGTGGAGCCGGAGAAACTGGGCTCGCAGACCAGCCTGTTCTAGATCCCCTGCCGGCTGCGCGCGTACTCGAGCGCCTGCTCCATCAGGTCCGCGCTCCGCATCCCCACCTGCATCGCCTGCGTGACCGCCTCCCCCTCGTCCATCCCCTGCTCGAGCATGAAGTACGGAATCAGGCTCACGCCCACGCGGTTGCCGCTGCTGCAATGGATGAGCGCGCGCTTCTTCCCCGCGAGTTCGCGCACCGCGCTGAGCATCGCGGCGAAGGTGGCGTCGGTGAGCGGGCCGTTGCCCACGGGGATGTTCCGGTACTCGAGTCCCGCCGCCCGGACGGCGTCCGGGACGCGGTACGGGCGCGGCTCCATCGGGTCGCGGATGTCGAGCACCACCTCGCACCCGGCGCGTTTCAGCGCGGCGAGATGGTCCGCCGTGGGCTGTCCGCCGGTCACGATTCCGGGCATCGGCTCGCACGCGTTGGGGACGCCGTCGATGGCGTCGAGCAATTGGCTCATCCGGATGACGGTCGCTACTTTTCGCCGCAGAATCTAGCCTATCCCCATGCGTATGCCCTCGCCTCGCCGCCCCTCCCTGCGCGCGCATCTCGCGCCGCATCAGAAGCTGTGGCTCAACTGGGACGGCGTGTTCCTCATGGGACCACGCTACCTGCGCTTTCTCGACGCGGTCGAGCGGACGGGCACGATCCGGGCGGCGGGGCGGGTGGTCGGGTGGAGCTACCGCACCTGCCTCAACCGGATCCGCGAGATGGAGCGCGTCCTGGGCGCCAAGGTGCTCGCCACGACACGCGGCGGCTCGACCCGCGGCGGCGCTCGCCTCACCCCCGAAGCGCGCCGGCTCGCCCGGGTGTTCGCGCAGTGGCGGGGCGAAGTGGACCGCTTGAGCCTCGTTGCATTTCAGAAGATCCTGCGCCGATAGGCAGCTAGTTGCCTATCGGAGATGGGCGCGATAGCTTGGGCGCCCATGCGCTCCGGCTCCGTCGTCCTGCTCGCGCTGCTCGGCGCGACGATGCCCTCTGTCTGCCGGGCGCAGGCCGCCGGTTCCACCACTCCGCAAATCACGGGCTACCTCCAGGGCCGGTTCCAGTCGATCGGCGACTCCGCCCTCTTCCTCCTCCGCCGCGTCCGGCTCGGCGCGCAAGGCAACCTCACGCCCTGGGCGAGCTACAAGGTGCAGGCGGAGCTGCGGTCGGGCGGGACCGGCGCCACCGCGGCGACGGTCGCCGCGACCGATCTCTACCTCGCCCTCACGCACGGCCCCTGGCTGGCCACCATCGGGCAATCCAAGACACCGCTCTCCGCCGAGTTCATCCGCTCGTCCACCGTGCTCGAGCTGCCGGAGCGCTCGATGGCGGTCGACTCGCTCTCGCCCAATCGAGATGTCGGCGTAAAGGTCGAGTGGAACACCACCGGTACGGTGGCGCTCCAGGCCGGCGTGTTCAACGGCGACGGGATCAACCATGCCGCGAACGGGGACAAGCGCTTCCTGTACGTGGGGCGCGCCGTCGTCAAAGCGGCGAGGGGCGCCTACCTGGGAGTCTCCGCCGCCGCGAAGCCCGACACCACCACCTGGGACGCGGAAGGGTGGGTCGAGCGGGGCCGCGTCGCCGTGCGGGGCGAATTTCTCGCCCGGCACCGCTCCAGTGCCGACGTGACCACGCTGGGCTGGTACGCCCTCGGCGCCTACGGTGTGGTGCCCGGGCGGCTCCAGCTCGTCGGGCGGGTGCAGCAGTTCGATCCGGATGACCGCGCGGGGGCGAACCGGATCACCGGCTACACCGGCGGCGCGCAATACTTCTTCACCGGCGACGATCTCAAGCTGCAGCTCGAGTACACCGCGTTCGACGAGCAGGGCCCTGCGGTCGGCGACAACCGGCTCATCGTGCAGATGCAGGTGCGGTGGTGAGATGAGGACGGTAGAGGTCGGTAGAGGACGTAGAGGGTGGTATTGGGCCGCGGTGGTCGCTGGAGCTGCGGTTACCGCCCTCTACCGCCCTCTACCGCCCTCTACCGTCCAATCCAAAGAAATCGTCCTGGCGACCACGACCTCAACCCGCGACGCCGGGCTGCTCGACTCGCTCCTGCCGGTGTTCGAGCGGCAGACGGGCTACAGCGTCAAGGTGATCGCGGTGGGCAGCGGGCAGGCGCTCGAAATGGGGCG
>WNFV01014893.1_pt1 | contig 11824 bp, 7 predicted proteins | sample 5400101 | NCBI WGS metagenome assembly WNFV01 (sample SAMN13153361, study PRJNA577476) | soil metagenome | isolation source: 115 cm soil or saprolite under grassland replicate 1 | place: USA:California | collected 2016-06-15
TCGAAGCGCCACACACCCGGATATGCCTAACCATCCTTGAAAACTGGGAATTGTTGAGGCCGGGGTGGCGTACCCCGGGGGGTGAATCCGCGCGCTTGTCCCCCTCGGCGCATATAGGAATCACCGACTTGAGGGACACTTGGGGGACACCGCAATAGTTCTTGAGTCCTATTAGTGGCACCACCCGCACACCTTGATTTCAAGGCGTATCAGTCTATTGTCAATGGGTGCGGCTCTCCTGAGGGTGCCTATCGGGTGGGGAGGACCCCGCCTGCGTAGCGTGCGTTGTGGACTCGTTGTTGTTCCTGGGTGAGGTGCCAGGCCCAGTAGGCGTCGAAGTCGCCGTTGCTGACCAGGGCCCGTAGCTTGAGGACGGCCTCGGCACCCGCGAGCCCCCAGCGGGCACCGGTGATGTCCATCCTGTCTTTCACGAGGTGGCGGCAGGCGCCTTCGATGACGCCGGTGGCGATCGGCCAGCCGCGGGCCAGTGCGGTGGGATAGTCCAGCCAGGGCCTCTTGTTGATCAGATAGGTGGCGCAGGCGTCCACGCCTGCGCGCCTGCCGGGGTCCAGGCCGTGGTAGGTGGCCTTGCGGCCGATCGCGGCGGCGACGATGCTGGACCGCCCGTGAAGGATCGCGCGGGCATGGCCACAGACCCACGTCTCGGCGCGGCGGTCGCCCTCGCCGAAAAAGCACCAGGCGGCTCGCCACAGGTACTCGATGACGTGGATGAAGTCGACCACGATGCTCACCTCGACCTTGCGGGTACGGGCTTCGGCGCGGATGCGCTCGAGCTGGTGGAGATTGCCGTCGACCAGGGCGACCCAGGTGCGCTGGTGGTCAGGGTCGCGGCGGGTGGCCTCGGCGAACCCGGCCGCGATTACCGTGGCGGCATCGTCGGTGACCGAAGCGGTCAGCCACTTGGCGCCGGCGGTCGGCACTGGACGGGCCTTGCCGCGTGCTTCTTCGCCGTCGGGCAGGATGTCGGCGACGCTGCGTGGCGCCGGGGTCAGGTCGTAGACCGCGGCGACCTCGGCCATCCGCTTGCGGCAGCGTTTCTCCCCCCGCGACAGGCGGCCCGACAGCTTGCGGCTGGCCGCGGTCTTCGCGGTGGCCTCGCGCAGCCCCTGGGGGCGCATCACAACGCCCTTGGCATCGAAGCTCAACACCACCGCGTCGCCGGGTTGGCCCGCCTGGGGCGCTCGAGCGGTGTAGAAGCCCTCCGCATCGACCGCGGCCTGTGCCGCCAGCTCCTCCACCTGGCGTTTACCGACCCGCACCCCGGTAGCGCGCTCGATCGCCGCGCCCGCGTCGGCATACGACCCACGGGTGGCCTCGACGGCGGCCAGGCGCCGCAGCCCGTGGGAGTGCTTCCCAGGCGGCAGGTTGAGCAGCGCATCGGCGGGGTGCAGGTTGGCCCGAGCCCGGGCACGGTAGGCGATTCGTGCCACCGTCACCTCCCCGAAGATGGTGGCCAGGACCCGTTCACGTCCTTCCTCGGCGGTACCGCGTCGCACACCCTCAGCGTCGGCCACCTCGTGAAGGCGCCGTTCCCGGCAGGCGCGAAGATCCAGGCTGTCCTGCATCAGTTGGCGCAGCAACGCCAGCCCATCGGTGTGCAGGCGTGCCTCCAACTGCGCGTGGGTCATCGCCCCGGCCTGGTCACTGGACAACCAGGCCACCATCGCGCCGAACCGCGTCTGTGCAGCGGTGAACGCGTCGTTCGTGGTGTCGGATGCGTAGGCTTGCACCGGGGCTCCTTCGTTGTGGGCCTTCGGGTGTAGACATCCACGAACGTAGCGGGAAGGAGCCCCCCTTTCCCGCGCGACACCCGGTCCCGGTCATCTCACCGCTGGCACCACACTCCCTCCAAGGCACCCTGAGGAGAGCCGCACCCATTGTCAATGCTAGGATGGGAGCATAGCCAGGCAGCCGAGCCGTGGAGGATACGGCGTGCCTGGCGTGGCAGAACGGCTGCTGGAGATGCTCTTGGACCGGGGCCTATCGCCTGTGGCTGTGGCCTACTGCTTCTTCTCGCTCTAGACGTGCGCGCCCACATCGTAATCCCGATACTTCAGGCGTATGGCCACCGCTGGGCCCGACGAGCCGGCAGGGTCCCGGCGAAGTGCCTGAGGGCGCCGTCTGACCGGGTTGAGCGCTACCGGCTGGTCTTGGTTGTCTACGAAAGGTTGGACCGCGGCTCGGCTGGTGTGGGGCGCCTGGCCGGGAGAGGGTCGGTCGATGGCCGGGGCGGCGTGGGCGATCGCCTGCGTCACTGGCGGCAACCCGTGGGCCAAGCGCCAAGCCCGCCGCGGCGCTGCCATGCAAGAGCTGTCCGGTGTCGACGACGAGGATCGCGCAACGGCATCTCCAGCATGAACTTCGGGCTGATCGTCACTGGTCGGCAGGGTCACGGCTGGTGGCGACCACCACCCGCATGCCGAGGATGATCGCCGCGGCCAGGCCAACCGTGCCAAGCAACTCGTACGCCCCCAACCTGCCTGCGATCCGTGGCCCACCGGGCGCCGCCAGCAGCAACACCGAACCGATGGCCGTACCGGCCCCCAGGATCGACAGCACGATGCGGTTGACCAGCTCGGCGAGGGTCCGCACGTCCCGGCGATCGGCGAGCGGGCGGGCGTGGACCGCAAGGGTGCCACGCTGGAGGCCGGTGGCCAGCCGGTCCAGGTGCCGGGGGACCCGGCGCAGCAGCGGCAGCGCGCCCAGCAGCTCGCCACCAACCGCTGCTTGCAGCGACTCCGGCACCACCCGCTCGGCGAGCAGGTCACCAGCGACCTGCTGCGCCTCCTCCAAGAGGTTGAACTCCGGGTCCAGCAGCCGCAGCGTGCCCTCCAGGGTGATCATCGCCCGGAAGACACCGGCCAGCTCGGAGTCGAAGGCCAGCCCGAAGTCCAACAGCAGCCGGAACAGGTCGTCCAGCAGCTCGGCCGACACCCCCACGCCCGGCCCGAGCCGGGTGACCAGGAACCGCGCCAGCGCGCGCTCCAGCAGCTCCTGGTCGGCCAGCTCGCGGCTGGTGGTGACGCCGCCGAGCGCGTCGGCCAACGCCTGGGGGTCGCGGGTGGCGAGGGCGACCAGGACGCCCTGCAGCGCGGACTGCTGCAGGGGATCCAGGCGGCCGACCGAGCCGAAGTCCAGCAGCGCCAAGCTCCCATCGGCCAGGAGGAGCACGTTGCCGGGGTGGGGGTCGGCGTGGAAGACCCCGCTGCCGAGGAGCTGCTGGAGCATGCTGGCAAGCAGCGTGCGGGCCAGCTTGTGGCGGTCGGCGCCCAGGCGGTCCAGCAGCGGTCCGGCCCGCTGCAGGCTGGTCCCGTCGATGAACTCGGTGACCAGCATCCGCTGGGTGGTCAACTCCGCGTAGACGGCGGGGATCCGCACCGGAGAGGTCGGGCCGAGCTGGTCGGCGATGGTGATGGTGTTGCGGGCCTCGATGCGGAAGTCCAGCTCCTGGAGGAGGTTGTCGGCGAACCCCCGCACCAGGTCCAGGATGCCAACCTGGCGTCCCCAGCGGGTCTGCTCATCCAGGCTGCGGGCGAGCCTGCGCATGATGTCCAGGTCGCGCCCGACGAGCTCCTCGATGCCGGGGCGCAGTGCCTTCACCGCCACCTGGGCGCCAGACGGCAGCAGCGCGCGGTGCACCTGGGCCATCGACGCCGCGGCGACCGGTTCCCGATCGAATGAGGCGAACGTCTGGTGCGGTGGTCCGCCGAGTTCGCCGGTGAGTAGGCCGATCACGTCGTCGGCGGGGACTTCGACGACCTGGTCTTGCAGCATGGCCAGGCGGGCGAGCAGCTGCGGTGGGACCATGTCGGGTCGGGTCGACAGGGCCTGGCCGAGTTTGACGAACATCCCGCCGGCCTGCTGCAACGCCGCCGCGAGGTCCATGCTGGTGGTGCCGGCAACGCCGATGGGCTGGCCGCGCCGACGCTGGCGCCGCCTGGTCTGTGCGGCGAGCCCGTACCGCGTCGCGAGGAGGACGACCTGGGCGTAGCGGCCAACCCGCGACCCGCGGCGGCGCAGGGCGTGAAGGGGGTGGGGAGGTCCGATCCTCGGCCGCGCCCCACCGGGGGGCGGCGGGCGGGCGAGCAGGCCCAGCAGCGCGACCAGCACCAGCGTGGTCAGGCACGAGATGACCGCGAAATCGACCGCGTACAACTCCCGACCGGGGTTGCTGGCCCGCACCAGGGTTGCGCCCACAAGGCCGGTCACCAGGCCCAGGAGGGTGGCAGCCAGCGCCCGGGCGAGTGGGACCGGCTGGCCGAGCAGCCGCCTGGCCAGCCAGGTCGACGCCCAGACCCCGATCAGGTACCAGATCGTGGCCAGTAGCCAATCCATCGGAGCATCTCCTGGCGCCATGGGCAATCTCGGAACCTCATCGTCCCTGGCTGGCCGCCTGGCGTCGTCGCATGGCGGGAGGCTTCCCCGCTACACCGAGCGGGGTAGCCGCAGCCGTCACACTATCGCCGGTCGTGGTAGCGAAGTGATCGGCAGCTTGCACGGCTGCCGGTCGCACGGCCACGGTGCGGTCTCCGTTGCTGGCCAAGCTGACCGCGACGCCGCCGGACGTTCGGGCGGTGGCGTTCGCTGCGGACGCATCCCGGAAAGAAGCGTTCGCGACCCACGCCGCGCCCACTGGCGAACGACCCGGCGGGCCGCCAGGACCTGAGCAGCCGGTGGCCGCGTGTCCCACGGTGCCGGTGGTGGCGGTGAGCTGCGACAACGTCATCATGCACCACTCCAAGATGGTCCAGGGGTGGCTGGCGGCCCATCCACGGATGCTGGTGCGGCCGTCGGGTGCGTCGGGGTGTGGGTCGGGGCAGTTGCGGTGATCGTCAGGCGGGGGTGTGGTCCGCTGGGTGTGGCTCGGCGGCGGCGGTGATGCGGAATGTCGGATGGTCGGCCGGGTCGGGCAGGGCACGGAGGGTCGCGGCGACGCCGGGCATCTTGCCGTAGCGGGCGGTGTAGGCCTGGATGAGCGGAGCGCGGTCGGACACGGGGACCTCCACGGCAGTGATCCTCTCGGCGTGTCCGCGTGTGGTCAGCCGGCCGCTGTGCGAGGCGCGCAGGTCGAGCACCCAGTCGCTTTGTCCGTAGACCGAGACGAGGTAGCGCTGGCCGTTGAGGTCCAGGACGACGATGGGCAGCGTGTGCCAGCGACCGCTGCGACGGCCAGATACCGACAGCTTGCGCACCAGCGATGGCCGAAACAGCGGCGCCAGGCGGTTGCCGACGTTTCGCTGCATCCACGGTGGCTTCAGGTAGCGACGACGGCTCATGCGTGGTCCTTTCGTCTGGGCTGCCAAGGTGGGGCGGCTGCGCCGGCCGCTGGCAAAGGGATCGGCTGGGCCGGCGTGGGGCGGATCGTGGTTGGGTGGTGGCTGCTGGGGCCGTCCGGCAGGAGCAGGGCCGGCACCAGCGCGGCCGCGGTGAGCGCGAAGGCGACCCAGAAGGTGCTGGTGAAGGCGTCGGTGAGCCGGGTGGTGGCCTGCGCGGGTTGGCGTGCGACCAGCGCGGCGGCCTGGCCGATGCCGCCGTGCAGGCCGGGGAGTTGCGAGCTGATCGCGGCCTGCAGGACGACGGCGAGCAGCGCTGTGCCCAGCGACCCGGCGACGCGCTGGACGACGTTGATCGCGCTGGTGGCCCGCGGCACGGCCTGGTGGGCGAGGTGCTGGTAGGCGACCGCCATCGAGGGGGTGATGGTGGCGCCCAGCCCAGCGCCGATCAGCAACAGCGCCACCGCCAGGTACCAGGAGGCGGGTTGCGTGCCGAGCTGGGTGTAGGCGGCGGTGCCGGCCAGCGCGAGCAGGACGCCGACGGGAACCACGCGGCGGGCGCCGAGCTTGTCGGTCAGGCTGCCGGCGAGGGTGATCGCGCCGGCGGCGCCGAGTCCTTGCGGGATCATCAGCAGGCCGGTCTGCAGTGGGCTGGTGCCGCGGACGATCTGGAAGTAGAGGGGGAGCAGGAGGGCGATGCCGAACAGCGCCACGCCGAGCACGAAGTTGGTGGCGGCGGCAGTGGCGAACCCGCGCTGGGTGAACAGGCGCACGTCGATCAGCGGATGGGCGGTCCGCAGCGCATGCCGCACAAACAGCGCAACTAGTGCCAGCCCGGCCAGCAGCATGCTGGGCGGCAACGCGTCGGTGAGGCTGCCCCGCTGGCCGATCTCGGCAAGCCCGTAGACGAAGGTCGCGATCCCACCGCAGAGCAGCACCAGACCGCGCGTGTCCAGCCGCTCCCATGGCCGGCGCGGCACGACCGGCAGCAGCCGTGCGGCCAGCAGCAATGCCAGCCCGCCGATGGGCAGGTTGATGAGGAACATCCAGCGCCAGCTGACCGCCTCGACGAGCGCGCCGCCGACGACTGGGCCGACGATGGGCGCAAGCAGCATCGGTACGCCGACGATGCTCATCACCCTGCCGATCCGCTGGGGTCCGGCCGCTTGCGCCAGGATGGTCTGCCCCAGCGGCATGAGCATCCCGCCGGCCAGGCCCTGCAGGATGCGGAACGCGATCAACGCCCCGATCGACCAGGACAGGCCGGCCAGCAATGAGCCGAGCAGGAAGCCGCCCAGCGAGGCCAGCCACAGCGGCCTGGCACCGAACCGCTCGCTCGCCCAACCGGTCAGCGGGATCACGCTGGCGAAGGCGAGGAGGTAGGCCGTCGAGACCCATTGGATGGTCGCGATCGAGGTCCGGAAGTCGCGGCCGAGCGTCGCCAAGCCAACGTTGACGATCGTCATGTCGAGGATCGTCATGATCGCGCCCAGCACGACCACGACGGCGAGCTTCAGGATCTGCGGTGTCAGCACCCGCTCGCCTGCCGCGGCCCGGTCCCCGGCGGCGTACGCCGCACGGCCGCCGCGAGATCCTCCACTAGGTGTCCTGCTCATCAGGTACTCTTTCGCTTGAGCCAGCATAATCTTAGAGATCCTCTAACTTTAATGCAACACTAAGATGGGCTAGGATGGGGGTATGAGCGTCGGACCCGGACTGCGGGAGCGGAAAAAGCAGCAGACCCGGCAGCTGCTGGAGCGGACCGCTCGGCGGCTGTTCGCCGAGCGGGGCTTCGAGCAGGTCAGCATCGCCGAGATCGCCAGGGCCGCCGACGTCTCGGAGGCGACCGTGTTCAACTACTTCCCGACCAAGGAAGACCTCGTCTACGGCCGTATGCAGACCTTCCAGGACGCCCTGCTGCAGGCGATCCGCGACCGCCCCGCCGGCGAGCCCGTCCTCGCCGCCTTCGGCCGCTTCGTCCTGGAGCCACGCGGCCTGCTGGCCGCCGCGGACGCCGGTGCCGCCGAAGAGCTCGGGCGCGTCTCCCGGCTGATCGCCAGCAGTCCCGCCCTGCTGGCCCGCGAAGCACAGATCCTGGCCCTCTACACCGACGCCCTGGCCGGCGTGATCGCTGAGGAGACCGGCGCCGGCCGCGGCGACCCCCGGCCGTGGATCACGGCCAACGCCCTGATCGGCGTCCACCGTGCCCTGCTCGCCCACCTCCGCCAGCGCATCCTCGCCGGCCAGGACAGCCTCCCCGACCTGGCCCGCGACGTTCGCGCCCACGGCGAAACCGCATTGGCCCTGCTCGCGCACGGTCTCGGCGGCTATGCCCCCAAACCACCCCATGGCGGAGGTCGCGGTTGACTTGGGCGAGAACCACCTGGACGGCCAGGGGCCACCGTCTGCGTCGCTCCGCTACCAGCACGTGATGGCCGACCGGCGGGCCGCGCTCGCCTCGGCCCTGGATGACCTGGCCCTTGCTGCCACCAAGCCTCGGGGCACGGAGCGGGCACGTAAGGGCACGCACGGGGCACGGCGGCGACGGTAGGGAGTGGACGCGATGCCGGCAGGCGGTCTACCTGGGAGGTTGTTGGAGCGGGTGACGGGAATCGAACCCGCGTCACGAGCTTGGAAGGCTAGTGCTCTGCCATTGAGCTACACCCGCGAGCTTGGCGACCACGAGCCTGTAACCTACGACCAGCAGGAGTGGGGCGATCAGCCCCACCCATCGCCGCTTCGTCGACCAACTGATCCAGCGGTGCCCGCCGGGCGGCCGCATCCTCGACGCGGCCTGCGGGCCGGCAAGTACTTCGGCCCCCCTCAGCTTGCTGTCCTGTACGGAGAGCTAGAATCTCGGGGTCTATTCTTGACGGTAAAAGCTGGCGCTATTCTTCCCGCTGGGACTATTCTGGGCCGCTATTCCTGCCGGACCTCGCCCATGGTGATAGCAGCTCGGTGCATGCACGCAGGGTATTCTTTAGCGTACGGAGATGCGCGCCCGCGAATTAGCCACGGGAATGCACACGCCCGGAGTGCGCATGGAACTAGCCGCAGGAATGCACGCGCCTAGGCATCGCTGCGCAGACGCGAGAGGCGCGAGGCTCGCTGAGCGAGTCCACCACAAGCGGGCCGACGCAAGCCGGCCCGTTCTCTTTGCCTAGGAACGCGGGTTGTAGCTCTTCGGCGTTGCAGTGAGAGACGGGTCGGGGTCGCGCGCGGGCCCAGGACGTTCGCGGGACGGGAGCGTCGTTCTACGCGAGTAGCCAGTTGTCCTCGCCGATGATGACGACTGGACGCTTTGCCGGGTCAAGCCAACGCGAGATCGACAATGCGCGCTCCTCCGGCACAGCAACGCACCCGGCTGTCGCGCCAGTACCGACGTGGAGGAAGATGGCGCTTCCCGCGTGCAGGTCCGGCTGCGGTTCCGTTGCCGGCCGAGTGCCGTATCGTGGGCGGTTGAAGTTCACAACCCACGCATACTTATAGGCCGTCCGAAAGTCCCACAGGTGCTCGGCACGGCTGGTCTGCCACTTCGCCGATGCCGGTCGAGACGTTTGATAGGTGTTGTAGGTCGGAGGATCGGCATTGTCGCCAACCCACCAGTCGTTACTGTCGAACTGGCGCCAGGTCATCCCCTTGGCGTTCGGATTCGGGGCGGCGCCGAATCCCCACGGAAGCAGGAACCCTCCCGCTGGCGTCGTGCCGTCTCCCTCGCGTCGGTTCAGTCTGATTCCGTTCCGGCCTACGCGACCGGAGGCACGGCGAAGCATTGTCCACGGCTGGTTACTCGCCGTACGGGACCACGTCTCGACTTGCGCGGACGAGCTGGCCCATTCCGTGTTCTTCACAACGATGGCCTGTAGTGTGGCCGGATTCGGAATGAACCTCGTCGCTGTGGGAATCCTCGTGTTCGTTGCCGCCCCTGCTGGCATGGGGACCGTCGCCGCGAGCAGGATTGCCGGAATAAGCAGGATTGCCAGAATGAGCGAGAGTCTCTTCATCGTGGAGTCCTGCCTTCCAGTTCTTTGCGGAGGAATCGTGGAGCCGGCTTCAAGTCTCGCATGCCAGTCGTCCAGACTGCAAGATAGCCAATCGCCGCCTGAGCTTCGCCTGCGCCTCGGTGAGTGGCCCGTGGAATCCCTCTGACGCGCTGAGCGTAACGATCTCCTGTTAGCTCGGTGGCATGGAGAAAATGGAAACTGCTTCATATTGAGGCAGAAGGGCCAAAGATAGGAACGGAGCTGGAGCGACAACTAGAAATAATCTACAGAGAGCTGCGGGAGGCGGAACAGGATTTCGACGCGGCCATGTGCGTGGACGCCATGGTGAACGTCTTCCCGGCGGCTACCACTACTACCCGCCGCTGGACCAGGTGGCCGCGTGGGTGCGCGACGCCGGCCTGGAGTCACTGGATTCCGGCATCGGCGACGACTACTACCACCTGCTGGCGTCAGGGCGGTAGCTGCCGCCGGCGGAGGGAGCGAAGGCGCGCCACCACCAGCACCAGCAGCAGCGCGTTCACCGTCAGCAGGACCACCTGGTAGATCAGGGACCCGGGCGTGGTTCCCGCCAGCAGGGCGCACCAACCGGACCAGGCCGAGCACCGCGCCGACCACGATCAGGACGGCGAGCGACCGCCACACCAGGAGCTGCCGGCGGCGCTCCAGGAGCTCCGGGTGCTCGCCGTTGCCTCGATGCTCGAGCATGGCGGTCGCACCACTCCCTTCGGCCCGGCTGCGCGCGGCGTGCTCCCAAGGCCGTGACGTAAGTGTGCGCGGCAGGCACCCGCCAGTTCAATCACGAACCCGCGGCGGCACCGCGGGCCGGCGGCGGGGCTGCACCAGCTTGCGGCGGCGGCGGCCCTGGCGGCGGCGAGGCGGCCCGGAGCCGTCCGGTTGCTGCGAGCCGGCGCGCTGGCTCCAGGTCCGCCCGCCGAGCTGGTCCCACAGCGTCATCGTGGTTCCGTTCGAGGCTCAGGTGGCGCGGGCGGCCAGGACCCGGACCGCCAGGGCGCGGGCGCGGCGTGCGACCAACACCAGCCCGCTGCTGGTGGCCTCCGGCCGTGGCTGTGGCTCGGCCTGCCGGACGGGCCGCTGGGCGGCCTCGTCGTCGAGGGCGGCTCGCGCTTGCCGAACTAGCTGGGTGGTAACGACGGAGTGGCGCATCGTGTCCTCCTCGGCCAGGCGTGGGGGCACGGACGCGCTGGCTGTTCACGAACTTGCGGAGCTTGCTCAGGATGATGGGCTCGGCCTGGTCGGCGCTGTGTCGCCGGTCACCGTCGGCGGGTGACATCCGGCACGACGGCGGCCCGCTGCGGGAGCGGGGCGAGGTTTCGACGGGCGTCCGCGGGGTAAGCCGCGGCGCGTTGGAGCTGGTTACCCCCTTTCTGCCGCATCGCCCAGAAACCTCCGGATCAGGTCGGGCCTCCCTGGTGGTGCTTTCCCCGACCCCGTATACGCGCCGCGAGGCGCCAAGGGTTCAGCGCCAGGGCACGACGAGAGGAGCGCACCATGCGAGGAGTCCTGCGTCCCGGGCGCGTCGGCGCCGTCGGTCTCTGTCTTGCGCTGCTGACCACGTTGGCCGCTGCGCCGGCGGCGAGCTCCCCGGCGGCGCGGCCGTGGATGAACGCCTCGCTCACGCCTCGGGCCCGTGCGGAGCTGCTGCTGGCGCGGATGACCCTGGAGGAGAAGGTCGGGCAGATGACCCAGGCGGAGCGGGGCGCGGTCAGCGGCGACCCCGGCCTGATCACCACCTGGCAGCTCGGTTCGCTGCTGTCCGGCGGCGGTTCCACGCCGACGCCGAACACGCCGGCGGCGTGGGCGGACATGGTGGACGCCTTCCAGGCCCGGGCCCTGCAGACGCGCCTGCGGATCCCGCTGATCTACGGCGTGGACTCCGTGCACGGGCACGGCAACCTGGTCGGTGCGACGGTCTTCCCGCACAACATCGGCCTCGGGGCCAGCCGCGACCCCGGCCTGGTGGAGCAGGTCGAGCACGTGACCGCCGAGGAGACGCGGGCGACCGGCCCCCAGTGGGTGTTCGCGCCGTGCGTCTGCGTCGCCCGGGATCTCCGGTGGGGCCGGACCTACGAGAGCTTCGGCGAGGACCCCTCGCTGGTCATCAAGATGGAGACCGCCATCGACGGCTTCCAGGGCCCCCGCGCCAGGGGCCTGGCGGACCGCGACCGCGTGCTCGCCACCGCCAAGCACTACGCCGGTGACGGCGACACCGAGTACGGCAGCGCCGCGGGCGACTACACCATCGACCAGGGCGTGACGATCACCAACCGGCGCGACTTCGCCCGCATCGACCTGGCGCCCTACGTCCCGGCCGTGCGCAAGCACCGCACCGGGAGCGTCATGCCGTCGTTCTCGAGCGTCGACTGGACCGAGGACGGCGTCGGCGACCCCATCAAGATGCACGCCAACGGCGAGCTCATCACCGGCGAGCTCAAGGACCGGATCGGGTTCGGCGGCTTCGTCATCTCCGACTGGGAGGGGATCCACCAGATCCCCGGCGACTACGCC
>WNFV01015492.1_pt1 | contig 11819 bp, 7 predicted proteins | sample 5400101 | NCBI WGS metagenome assembly WNFV01 (sample SAMN13153361, study PRJNA577476) | soil metagenome | isolation source: 115 cm soil or saprolite under grassland replicate 1 | place: USA:California | collected 2016-06-15
TTGGCGTTGGCGCACTCAAACCTTGAGGCGTTGTCTGGGGCGTAGACTGTTGCTGCTGCAATTGCGTCGGCGTCGGTGTGTTGCTGGGGGGATTGCCCAATGGAACGGGTTGGGGAATCGTAGTCGTGCGCGGACCGTTGGTGATGACGTTGCTGGTCGGACGTCCCTGGTAGTCGGGCCGGTAAATGTGCGGCGTGATGAAGAAAAGAATCTCGCTGTTTTGACGCGTGACTAGCTTGCGCTTGAAGAGATTCCCAACAAGGGGGATTGAAGCCAGGCCAGGAGTGCGCGAACGAGTTTGACCTTCGGTGTCGGCTAGGACGCCGCCCATCACAGTCGTGCCGCCATCTGGTACGAGCACTTCAGTCTGCATGCGCTGCGTGTCAATACCCGGTACGCCGCCGACGGCGATGCCGGTATTGATCGTGTTGTTTTCAATAGTCACGCGGAGTATCACTGTGCCGGCGTCCGTAATCTGCGGAGTGATTGAAAGACGTAAAGGAACCGAAACGAAAGTCGTCGTCACTACTGCCGTTCCGCTCGCAGCTTGTGTAGTTTGAACAGGAATCTGCGAGCCGCTCTCGATTTGAGCCGGACGATTGTTTAGGGCAGTGACGCGTGGCGTTGCTACTGTCTTTGCCTCGCCTCGCGTTTCCGCAAGCGTCAGTAGGGCGCTGATTTGAGCACTACCGAAAAGCCCCGTCGTCAAGCCAATAACCGTGCTGGCCGCAGCCGCGCCAAGCGACCCGAGGGGCTGATTGGTGCCGGCGAGTCCGCCGAAAACACCAAATGGATTGGGCCCACTCCGTGCGCCGGTCGTACCCGAACCACTGCCGGAACCGCTACCACCCGATCCACTCCCGGACGATGAAGTCCCGACGCTGGGAAGTGTTGAGATGTTAGCCAAACCACCGCGTCCGAAGTTGACGACGCCTGCCGAGAGCTGGGCGCCGAGATCGCGGCTGAAGTTATGCTGAGCAATGACGATGCGCGTTTCGATTTCCACCTGAGGCTCTGGCTGGTCCAAAATCGCGGTAAGTTGGCGAATCGCCTCGATATTTTCTTTTACGTCGGTAATGATCAACGTATTACTGCGTCCATCGACCTCGATTGAGCCGCGGCGAGAGAGCCGGCGCGAAATTATTGGCAATAAACCCTGGTCGCCACTGCCGCCAGTTGCATCACCTCCAGCGCCACCGCTGAAGCTGAGATTTGTAGCGCCGCCTGAAAAAGCGCCGGTTGATCCTGCAGCTTGCGCAAGAGTGCCGGAGGCGCGTGCGTAGTTCAAACGAATGAACTCCGTTACCAATGGTGAAGCATCCAGTCGCGAATCATTAATTACCTTCTGTGTTTCCGATTCTTTCGCAAGGACTTCGTTTGTTGCTACGCGCAAGATGTTGCCATTGGTTTCGACGCCCAGCCGATTGGCCTTGAGGACGGCGTCAAGTGCGATGTTCCAGGGGACGTCTTGAACGTTCACCGTTACTGGCACGGCCCCCACAGAACTGTCGATCACGAAGTTCACGCCATACTGCTCGGTAATGTAGTTGAGTATGTCGCGGATGTCGGCGTTGACGACATTCAAGTTGATCGGTTCGCCAACGAAACCCGGCTGGCCGTATTGTCGTCCCTGTTGAGACTGTGACGTTCTATCTGTCGCGGGGGACATAGAGGCGCTCGGTGAAACGCTCGGCGAAGGCGAAGGCTTCTGCTGCGCGGGTAATCCGTCAAGCGTGGTAATGAAACTGATCGTGCTGACGTAGGCGATTGCCTTAGACCCGCTATCTGCTGCCAGGATCTTGGCGCCGCAGAGGCACAGCAACACCAGGACGAGCGTAGTCCTTTTGGTGGCATTTGTGATTCGAGACTGATAGACCATCTTTCCCTCCTTAAGGGAATTGCTAGACGCTGACCGCCACGCGCTACGCTCGTTGCTCTTCAGCCAAAAGCGCGCGCCGCACAACGCGACATCGTCCTAGGTTGATTGTCAAATGGCGTAGCCTGTTTACGAATTGGTTTGAATAGGCAACTACGCGTGGAAGGAATTTCGAACCCGTTACTAATGCGATTCGAAACCAGAAAACTAAGGCTTGTCAGCAGCTGGCTCGTTCGACTTTTTCTCGGCTTGGCCAACTCTAGCGTTGTCAGGAGCTGCTTTAGCCGCAGCCGCCGCCAGGGCGTCGACGGTGTTCGGCTGGCGAAGGGGTTTCATTTCAACAGAACGTTCCCGTTTCCCGTCGGTATACACTGTTTCGCGGCGGAAAACGAGACGGTTATCTTCGATGGCAACCAACTGGCCGTCGTAGAAGCGTTCACCCGGATAAATTACGTATGCCAACTTGATCGGCGAAGCTTCAACGATCGCTGCGTATCCACGTGGAGAACGAGAAATCCCAACCACTTGTACTTCGCTCAAAAGAAAAGCAGTCGTCGGTTTTGGAGCCGCTATTCGCGCACTCATCGCTGCCAGCTTTTGGGCTTTATACTGCTCGATCCGTTCCTGAATTGATGGGGGCATAACCACGCCGCCCATTTTCTTCACGACTAGCGCTGGCGGCTCATACCTCTTGAAGGGATCACGACCACGCTGATTAGAGCCAGCAGTCGCCTTGGTTCCACTCTTTGTTTGTCCATCGGCAATTGAAACCGCGCGACTATTGGCGATACCAGATGCAGTCAGAAGAATGGCGATTCCGTATTCGATAACTTTTGTTTGCTTCATAGTAATTATTTTCCGGAACAGGATCTTGATTTCTTAGTCGAATTACTTGGCGGCCGGTGCGGCTGGAATAGTTACTGGTGGAACTTGACCGGATCCTACGGGTTGCGTGACCGCTGCCTTCTGAAGCTTTTCAGCGGAAACGTAGTACGCAGTTAAGTCGAATGTTGCGTCCACTGTCCTGGAGGAAGTTTGTTTGTCCGCTTGATTGAGTTGAAAATTGGTGATCGAGACAATGCGTTGGTAATGAGCGAGCTGTTCAAAAAAGTTTCGAAGCGAAGCAAAAGAGCTCGTAACACTAACTTCGATTTTCTTGCCACTATAGTTATCCTGCTGGACGTCATCTCTCGGCAGAAACTTCCTCAGAACGAGTCCGTTGGTGCGGGCACGATCCTGAACGCTTTGTAATACCATTGTGATCTCTCGCTGCTCGGGCAACAAGGCCTTCAACTCCTCATACTCTTCTTGCCTTGCCTTATAGACTGCACGAAATTCGTTGAGTCTCTGCGATGCGATTTGTGCTTGAGCGTTTCGCGGTAGAAGTTGCGCTATCTCATCCTTGAATACTTTTGTCTCAGCGCGAATGGACTTGGTTACGAAATACCAAAAGCCCCCATACATAACTGCAGCCACCGCTACGAACATTACGAGTCGCAGGTACCAGGGCAGCGATTGAAGATTGCCGATTTTCATCTGTTTGGGTTCCTTCCCTATCGTTTGGTGGGTATGGGCAACTTTAGGCTGGGGCTTATTTCTTCAACGCCACTTGGTTAGTAGCGGGGTTGGCGGCCTTTTGGGTCTGAGACTTGGCGCCATAGCTGCACTTCACAGTGAAGCTGACAACCTCCGGCTGCTGTACCAGGATCATTGAATCAGAGGGAGCGGACGCGGTTCTATCACTTGCCTGACTTTGGACCATTTCGCGCTGTGTTTCGATATTCAGGTTAGTAAACAGTCCGGAAGAGAACTCAAGACTTTGGCCAAATCGCGTAACAGCGGACTCGCTGGGTGAGAGTCCTTTGATGGTGAGTTCGCCATCCTTCTGTTCCAGACTCTTCAAGTACAAGCCCGGTACGTTGTCAAACCGCGCTTTTATTTCGCGCAGAACGGCGCTCGGTCCTTGCTGCGACTCGCGCAATCTCTTAATAGCATCAATGCGTCCCTGTATATCCTGGGCCTTTTTCTCAAGGTCAGCCTGCTCTTTATTTACGGCTAGCATCTGCTGATTGATGCGTCGCTGGTTCTCAAGTTCCTGCTGAGCGGCTGAGTACTCCGATCTGGAACTGACATAGTCGTAACTGATGCCGATAACTAAGAGACCAAAAACAGTTAGAGCCAGCAGCATTGTTTGCACGAGCGGGCTCGTCACCCGGGCTTCAACCATCGCTGCCCCTGTGGGCCGGTCCGTAATGGAGTCAAGTAAATTGATCTTGATCATGCCGCTTCCACTCCTCTCAACGCGAGACCGACGGCAATTGCCATATCAGGAACGATCTCTCTCATGTAATCGGGATCAAACTTTCTACCGTCGACCACTATCTGACGAAAAGGGTCGAACAATTCCACGGGGATTTCGAATCGCTTTGCAAGATACTCAGGCAGACCGGGAAGCTTCGAACTGCCTCCCGCCACCAGAATCTTCTGAATAGCTTCCTCGCCTTCTTCCGCGGTCGCGCGGTAGAAGTCCATTGTTTTGCGGATCTCCAGCGCGAGAATGTCGGAGACGGTTTCGATAATTGGTTGGATCGGGCGAGCTTCAATGCCCTCCGGCAAAGGATAGCCACGTTTGACTGCTTCAGCTTGTTCGAACGTCAAACCCAGTTCTTTCTGGAGCAAGCTGGTGTATTGACTACCACCCACGGACGCATCGCGCGCAAAGACCGAACGCGTGCCGTTGAGTATGTTGATATTCATCGTTGAGGCTCCAATGTTGAGCAGCGCAACAACGTGGCCGGCCTGCGGCTGGTAGTTAAGCTCATAGCAATTCTGCAAAGCGAAAGTATCAACATCCATCACAATGGGTTGTTTGCCGGCCAATTGTATGGCCTGCTTCACATTTGCAATCTTGTCACTCTTGCACGCTGCCATCAGAACGTTCAACGTTTCCGAAGATCTACTAGTAACCTGATAGTCGAGATTCACGTCCGAAATATCAAACGGTATATGTTCTTCGGCGTGCCAGCTGAACGACTCCCGCAATTCATCCTCGCTCATCTGAGGGAGGACAATGTTTTTGACGATTACCGAATGACCGCTAACTCCAGCGGCAACTCTGGAAGTCTTAATTTGGTGCTCTCTGAAGATGTTTGTAATGACATTCGAAACATTATTGAGCTCCATAATTTGGCCATCTACTACTGAATCAGCCTGAAGATTTTCGAATCCCAGGTTAACTAGTTGATAGCTGTTGCCCTTCTTTTGGAGTTCGACAGCCTTAATTGAGCTGGAACCAATATCGAGACCAACAAGGTTCTTCTTACCGTTACTTTTTTTGAACATGATCTTATTTATTCCTCGCAACAAAGAGAGAGCGAATTTTGTGCTGTTGACGCAATCGAGCACGAGCTTTCATTGCTCTCGACAGCCGACCTTTTACCATTTTGTTGATCTGCCTGGACTGCTGAGCTTTTTTCAAGGCTTCTTCCTCGCCGTATGTTTGAGATTTTCAGAAGCAGAAGGAGGTTGCAGAACGGGACGCGCGTTGGCACGGCTTTCCGGGTTTAAGCAAAGGCTGATTTCTCTGGCTGGAATTGCCTTCCGCAGAATCGAAGGCAGGCGAAACGGCACGAGGAAACCGAGGCAAGGGCCTTAATGAAAGGCAGCATCCTAACTGCCGGAAAGCAGACTACCGTACGGCCTAAACATTGTCAACTGGTATTTTGCAGCGTTTAACTGGCGAGTTATGGCTTTAATTAAGGCTCGCGCTTGAGAAATTGGACTGTCCAGTTGGCTGTTTCCTGGAATACCTTTAGGGGATTCCAGATCGAAGCGTCATGAAAGCTTCGCTTGCGCGCGGCAAAAGCTGCAGTTAGGATGCGAGGCAATGAGACGACGCCTTTGGATCTTGCCGTTTACCCTCTTCGTATTCACGATCGTGACAAGTTGGCTATGGTGGGTAAGGCCACAGAAAGTGGATATGGCTAAGTATGCTCCCGCTGATTCTCTGCTCTACGTCGAAGCAAACCGACCGCTTGACGTCGCCCAAGCGATAGCTGGCACGGAGGCATGGGGAATATTCGAAAAAACCATTGGTGCGCCGAATATTACCCCTCGAAGTCGTTGGATACAAAGCTTTATCCGCTGGACGGGAATCGGCCCAATTCAGTCTGTGATTCTCGCTAGAGCTCAAATCGCAGCTGTAGTTACCGATCTGAGTACTATTGAGGAAGGCGACACCCTTAGAATAAAACAGGAAGAGGCTATCCTTATCGAGACGCACACCTCGAAAGGCCGAATCAAGGCGCCGTTTGAACAAGCTATTAAAACGCTAGCCGAAACGAATTACGGCCACCCAACTCTTCGACGCATCACCTTGGACGGGGTTGAGATTGTCGAGTGGCGTGCCCCGGAAGGTGCCCGCCAGATAGTCGGCGCCATAGTCGATGGTCTTGTAATTGTGGGGAATAGTGAACACGTTGTGCAAAACTGTCTTGCGGTATCCCAAGGGCGGCGGCAAAGCCTGAAGGGTGATCCGGAGTTGGATCGAATGAGAGTGCGGCTCGGCGGAGAAAACGCCCTCACCTTTGGATACGTGCCAACTGGAAACAGCGCTCGCCTCATGGGAGTGGGGTTACCCGTCCTATTAGGTCGCGTACCGGGAGATTCTGGCTTTCAACGGCTCATAACAAACGGCGCCGCAAAGGTCTTTGGAAGTCTTGGATGGACCTCAAGGTCGTACCTCACTGGCATAGAAGATCAGTATCTGATCACTCTTCAACCTTCGATTGTGGCTCGGCTCAAACCTAACTTTGACGGTTCAAACATCAACTCACAAATGCAGCACGCTGTACCGGAGGATTTTTATTCGGTTACTTCCTACAAGTTCGCGAATCCCGCCTCTGCCTGGCAGAGTTTGAAAAGTATCATTTCGTCAGAAGTCGATGCTTTGTCAACAATCATTTTCTCTTCTTTGCTGAAATCCTCTCTCCTTTCGTATGGCATCGACGATCCCGACTCTTTTCTTGGCGCTGTGAATGGCGAGTTGCTAACGCTGCGGTTGGACGAAAATGCTGAACGCTCAATCCTCATCGCGCGTGTACGAGATCGCGCAACATTGCGGCAGCTTGTTACGAAGAAGATCGGACCTAATGTACGAAGCGATCACATGCAGAAGATGGAGGCATTTGAGGATCCTCAAGGCGAATTTGCAGCCAGCTTTATCGACGACCTCATTGTGCTGGGAACTGCGGCAGATGTTCGTAGCTATATCGTTGACAGGCAGGCCAGCACAGAATTGAATGGCGAAAGATTTAGACAGATGACTTTTTTTGCTTCCGCTAACAGGGCCGCCAACATTGCCACTTACACGAACGACAGCGACCGTGTCCGGAGTTTTGCCTTCGCGATTATCGCAGCTCGAGGCACGCCCGTGGTGACATCCAAACTGATCGACGAGGCGATCGCCCGCTTGCCGTATTCGGTGACCGAGACGACGCTAAGCGACCAGGGTATCGAGAGGATTACTCGATCGCCGTTGGGACAGGTAAGCACAATTCTACCTTTACTCTTTCCCGAACAACGTAGTCCAGGCACAACCACCACGGAATCCAAATAGCTTCCAGCCAGCATGATTCCTCCTCCCCACCTGGAAGTACTCGTAGCCACTCGTAATCCGGGAAAAATTTCCGAGATTCAGGCGGCGTTGCATCCTTTACGGGTCAAGCTGCGTTATCTGGACGAATTTCCGAACGTTGTAGCGGTCAATGAAGTTGGTCAAACCTACGAGCAAAATGCTGTGCTCAAGGCAATGAGCTATTCAAATCAAACTGGCGTGTATGCGCTGGCCGATGATTCGGGTCTGGAGGTAGATGCGCTCGGCGTTCGCCGGCGCCGATGCTTCGGATGCCGAACGCGTCAACAAGCTCCTTGCCGCGCTTTCTGAATATCCTCCCAAAGAACGATCCGCCCGATTCATTTGCTCTATGGCTCTGGCTGGATACGAAAGCGATGAAGAAACGCTCATTACCAGCAGCACGCGCTTGTTGAAGATCACTGAAGGGAGATGCGAAGGAGTTATTGCCAACGCCTCTCGCGGAACCAATGGATTTGGTTTCGATCCCGTGTTCATTCCTGATTCCTACGATGAGACATTTGCAGAGTTGCCCGATGAAGTGAAAGCCAGAATTAGTCATCGAGGGCTGGCTTTCCACGCTATGCAAGCGTTTTTGAATTGGCGGCTTGCTCAAACTTGACCGCTCGTCTGGTCGCCCCTAGAATGCACCGTTGCCTCTGTGGATGAGGATGACTTCGGGGCGTAGCACAGCCTGGTAGTGCGCTCGGTTTGGGACCGAGAGGTCGGAGGTTCGAATCCTCTCGCCCCGACCAATCTCCATTACCTCAAATAACTAAATTGAAGCAATTGATGTTGCTCGTCGTATCCGTGGGGCCAATTTGTCAATAGGAGTGCACTATTCAGTTCTTGGTTTCACCTTGGCTTTCGACCAGGCATCAACACACTCCTCTAACTCCACCTTACCTTGCGCCAATTCCCGCATTGCGAACCTCAGTGAATTGCAGGACGCGCGAGCCGGATAGATTATTCGGACCTCTTTGGAAGGATTCGCGAGCTACCGTTTGTCTTTTCAAGTTGCCATTTTTTTCGGTCGTCCTTATCGCGCACCAACGTCCATTCACCATTCAACTTGGATCCGTCCAGATAGATTTCTAGAAATCCTTCGTTGTAGTTGCCTTCTATCAACTCATAGGTTCCGATATCCCACACGATCGATGTACCGCGCCCCTCGGGACCTTTCGGAGCGATGCGTTCAAAGTCTAAGTACTCGATCGGCTGCTCGGCAATCGCCAGCGCATTCTGTTTCTGTCCTTCCTTCAATGGAAGCTGTTTGGCTAATGACCAAGACTTCAACATTTGATTCATTTCCAGGCTCAAGTCGTAATGCAAGTGACCATCAGAGTGCTTCTGGATCGCGAAGCCACGCCGGCTGCCTTGCCGACTGCGTCGAACCTTTCCTGCTCTCGACCCTACAGAATTTCCAGATTCCACTTTAATTTTATGCGATTTCTTTGAGGCTGAGTTGCTTCTTCTCTTCGTTAGCAGGTCTGCGAGATAACGACTCAATTCCCGCGGCAGCTTCTGCACCTTTGTCAGTAGAGACTTGAACAGGTCACCACGTTCCTCGAGAAGGGTTAAAGCTTCTTCGGGATCGAAGTACAACCGCTCTGCGTCACGGTTTTTAAGGGCGGATCGTAAGTTATCCCACTCAACGGGCATCGAAACAAGAGGTCGATAGGTTTTCGCACGCGATGAATACACGCCCACCGTCGTCTTAAAGTCTGCATTTTGGCTCCAGTCAATAAAAACCTTTTTTGCCCGAAAAATCTTTGGCATTTCAGAAACAATAAGCTTCGGCTCTTTTCGGGCCAACAACTCTGCTATTCCTTTAGCCAATGGCTGCGTAGTTTCGTAAGTAAGCGGGGTATTGAGAGGCACATGGACCTGCAGACCCTTCGAGCCTGAGACGTTGGAAGTGATTGGAGAACTAGGTCATCAAGCATATTGCGGAGCATTAAAGTCGCGCGAGCGCACGTGAGTACATTCGCACCTTCACCAGGATCGCAATCAAACACTAACGAGGTGGGTCGATCGATCTTCGGCACGCGATAAAGAAAGGGATGGATTTCGAGGTTCGCCAGATTCACCAAACCAAAGTCGCGAGGTCGTTAATGAGGATGTAGTTTATGTCTGGACCATTACGGTCACGACGTGGTACCGGAAACGTCTTTATCCAATCGGGCGTGAAGGCGGGTGCATCCTTTTCATAGAAGAATTCGCCAAAGACTCCGTCCGGAAATCGTTTCAAGGTAACAGGACGATGTTTCAGATGCGGAAGCAGGTACTTTGATACTCGGATGTAGTAGTCGATAGCGTGAGCTTTAGTAAACGCCCCGCTGGATATAGAACCTTGTTGAGATAAGACAGGACAATGCGATGACCATCGATTGTAATTTGTTCCTTCTTTGCTGTCATGCCTGAGCAACATTACTTTTCTGGTGACATCTACGACCAACCCAAATATCAAACCGATGTATCCTTAACGTACAACGAAGTCCGGCCTGTCTCACAAAGGCCGCTCCTAACCCCGCGTTTGCTTCAACAGCATCACCAGATAAATCCCATTCGCAAGAACAATGCCGGAAATATTTCGAGCCACCTTGAATGAGAAAACAATACCGATGCGATTGTTATTCCAACAGCGCTAAAACAACCAAGGCTGCCTTGCGAAATAACGAGTTACCGTAACGCTGAAAGATCTGCGGTTCGCTGTTTGCTTGACAACGAAAAACCACGGGTTCGATATAATGAAAACAATACACTTGATAAGACTTACAAATCCCAACACTGCTCAATCGCTGTGCTTGATTTCCCACACCAGGAAAAAGACCGAAAAACGGGGCGAGGATATTTAATGCTAACTAACGTAAAAAGATTCGATGCTGATGAGTCGGAGCTCAAGACTTGTTTGATTGGCACTTATCCGCCGCGCGAATGCGGCATCGGAACATTTACCCGCGATCTTCGAAACTCATTGAATGCTGTCCAGGCAAATGTTATCGCGATAACGAATGACACTACGGAACATCAATATCCCGAAGAGGTGATTTTTGAAATTAGGCAGCACGATATCGATGACTACCGCTTGGCAGCGGAATATATCAACTCTTCGGGCGTTGACCTTGTTTGTCTGCAACACGAATTCGGAATTTTTGGAGGACCAGATGGCTCTTATATAAACACTTTGCTGGCAGATCTGACCGTGCCCGTGGTTACCACTCTTCATACGGTGCTGACGCAACCGCGAGACGCAATTCGCGAGAACTTGATACGCGTTGCCGAACTTTCGGATCGGCTCGTAGTCCTCAACGGTCGCGCGATTCCGATCCTGCGCGACGTTTATGGTGTCAGTGATCGAAAGATCGGCTTAATTCATCACGGCGTTCCCGACGTTCCATTTATCGATCCGAATTTTTACAAGGACAAGTTTGGCGTAGAAGGTCGTCTGGTGATTCTCACGTTTGGCTTACTGAACACCAACAAGGGAATCGAATTGATGATCGAAGCGATGCCCGAAATTGTTGAGAAACAACCCAGAGCTGTTTATCTAGTGCCTGGCGCGACGCATCCCGAAGTGAGGCGAACTCAAGGCGAAGGGTATCGGCGATCATTGGAACAACGAGTGCGCGAACTAAACCTTCAGAACCATGTCATCTTTTATGACCGATATGTCAGCTTTGCCGAGCTGTGCGAGTTCATTGGTTCGTGTGACATCTATGTCACGCCCTATCACGCAAAAGAACAGATTGTCAGTGGCACGCTCGCCTATGCCGTTGGCATGGGCAAAGCGGTGGTTTCCACGCCTTATCTTTACGCCGAGGAGTTGCTTTCCGATGGTCGCGGAAGCCTGGTCGATTTTGGTGACGCAAGAGGACTGGCCTACACGATTATTGATTTGATAGAAAACGAAGCAAAACGTCATCGCATGCGTAAGCGTGCCTATGAGTACGGACGAGAAATGATTTGGAAAGAAGTCGGCAAGCGATATTCAGAACTGTTCGAAAGGATCGCCCACGTTTCGACGTCGAGAATTAGTGTGGCACCGACCATGTCGGATGCGCTGTCAGACTTGACGGAGATTAAACTCGATCACCTTATTAGCCTGACCGATGACACGGCCATAATTCAGCACGCAGCGTACGGCATTCCCGACCGTCGTAGTGGTTATTCAACTGACGATGTAGGCCGCGCAATCGTCGTCGCCGTGAAACACTACGAGCAGATTGGCGATGACGCGGCACTGCCACTCGTGGCAAAGTACTTGAGTTTCCTTCAACTCGCTCAGTTGCCGGATGGACGATTTCATAA
>WNFV01019321.1_pt1 | contig 11816 bp, 12 predicted proteins | sample 5400101 | NCBI WGS metagenome assembly WNFV01 (sample SAMN13153361, study PRJNA577476) | soil metagenome | isolation source: 115 cm soil or saprolite under grassland replicate 1 | place: USA:California | collected 2016-06-15
GCTCTCGTTTGTACGGTCGTCGCTCGACTCGTGATGCTCGAGGCCGAAGTGTTCGACCTGATTGCTCAGAGTGAACAGCCAGTCGTAGTGGCGGTAGTGGTTGGCGCCAAACAGCGCGCTGGCCTCGTCGACCAGGCGACCGTATCGCGTGGCGAAATCCGACGGCGTCTCCAGTGCAAACGAATTCTCGGAGGCGAGATTGATCGTGTGGCGATACGGCGTGCTGTTCGGAACCGTGACGTTCTTCAGATTCACGCCCATCTGTACGGGCGAGTCGACCAGCGTCGTGAGCGACGCCGCCTCGAAGCGAATCTCGGCCCCTGCGGAGACCGTCTCCAGCGCCGTCGCGTACTTCCAGCCGGCGGGAATGCGTAACGCCGGCTCGTATTGAATCGCGTCGCTGTTCGGAGTCTGCGGATAGAGCAGCACCGTGTTCCAGCTGAGGACCGCCAGCCGCGGCGAAGCCGATGCTCCGGCAGTGAAATTCGTTCCCGGCGGAGGAATTAGGTAGTCGAGATCGACGTCGAGCGCGGCCGCGCCGGCGGGTACGTCCACGTGAAACTCGTACATCTCGACCGGATCTCGCTGCCACGCGACCGGCGATCCATTCGCGGTGAAACGCAGTCCTGTCAAACCGCCGATCGGACCGGTGGGCCCATGCTCGCCCGGAATCCACTTGGGATAGAACAATGCGAGCGGTCCCGGCGACGCCGGAATCGTCAGATGCGCATGCAACAGATGGTTCGGCGCTTCCGACGCATCCACTCGGATCGCGATCGGCGCGGCGGAAAGCGAAAGGGCCAGAAGGCAGAGAAGGAGAGTCGAAGCAACGCGTTTCAGCATGGCGCGCGCATTCTACTCAGTCAGCGGGCCCTCAGCGCGACCTTCGATGAATTGCTGCACCATCGGATTGGCCGACCGCTGGAACCGGTCCGGCGTTCCCTCCTCGATGATGCGGCCGTCGTGCAGCATGGCCACGCGATCGGCGATCTTGAAGGCGACCTTCATGTCGTGCGTGATGCTGACCGTCGTGACGTTCAACGTCGCGTCCATTTCGCGAATCAATTCGGCGATGACATCGCTGATCACCGGATCGAGTCCGGTGGTTGGCTCGTCGAACAGAAGAATGTCCGGTTGCAGGGAGATTGCTCGGGCGAATGGGACGCTTGGTGTCCACGCCGTGTAGATGGACCTGCTCGAGACACTCCTCGACGCGTGCGCGAATCTCGTCTTCAGTCATCTCCGTATGACGGCGGAGCGGAAAGGCGATGTTCTCGAAAACGCTCATCGAGTCAAACAGCGCCCCTTCCTGAAATGCCATGCCGAAGTGGCGTCGAAATTCGTTCAGCTCGCGAGTCTCCAGGCAGCAGAGATCGCGGCCGAGCACATACACGTGGCCGCTGTCGGGCTGCATCAAGCCGATGATGTGCTTGAGCGTGACGCTCTTGCCCTGCCCTGAACCGCCAACGATCACCACTGACTCCCCCTTTTCGATATCGATGGAGACGCCGCGCAGGACGGGTTTTCCTCCGAGGGATTTCTCGAGGTTCTGCAGCGAGATGATGGTGCCGTTCGTATTCATGGTTGCTGGGTTACTTGGTTGCTCGGTTGCTGGGTGGGGTGACCGAGTAACCCAGCAACTCAGCAACCAAGCAACACTACAAGAGCAGCTTCGTCAGAAAGAAATCCGTGAGCAAAATGATCAGTGACGCGCTGACGACCGCCTGCGTCGTCGAGCGCCCTACCCCCTCCGCTCCACCCGCGGTGTAGTAGCCGCGCGTGCAGCCGGTGAGGGTCAGGATCAAGCCGAACACCGCCGCCTTGATCACGCCCGCCCAGAGGTCCTCCATATTGAGGTATTGAAAGGTGTTCTGCTCATAGACCAGGCCATTTGCGCCGAGGAGCTTCACGGCGACGAGGTAGCCGCCGCCAATGCCCAGAGCGTCCCCAAGAACCACCAGAAATGGAAGCATGATGATCCCGGCAATCACGCGCGGCACGAAGAGGTATTGCACGGGATCAGTCGCCAGAGCTTTGAGCGCATCGATCTGCTCGGTCACGCGCATCGTCCCGATCTCCGCAGCCATCGATGAGCCGACGCGGCCGGTCACCATCAGGCCGACGAGTACCGGCGACAGCTCGCGGAGCATGGACAAGGCAACAGCGCCGCCGACGAAATTCTCCGCGTGCACGCGATGAAATCCGTTGTACGTCTCGAGCGCGAACACCATTCCGGTGAACATCGTCGTCAGGAAAACCACCGGAACCGACTCGACACCGACGCGCACCATCTGCCGCAGCCATTCGCCGAATTCGAACGGCGGTCGAAATCCCCAGACAGTCGTCCGCCAGAGCATCCGGAACCAGAGCCCGGTCTGCTCGAACAAACGCAGAAAGACATAGCCGATGCTTTCGAGAACGCTGGTCATCGATACATTCGCGGGACGCGCTTTGGGATCCGGCAGAACACTTCGTACGGAATTGTACCGGTGCGCTTCGCCAGTTCTTCTACCGTGATTTCACCGCCGAGAAGGATGACCTCGTCGCCGAATTGGGCGTCGGGGATGTCGGTGACATCGATGGTCACGAGATCCATCGACACGCGGCCGACCACCGGCGCGCGTCGACGATGAACGAGCACATCTGCATTGTTCGAAAGCGCGCGATCGTAACCGTCTGCATAGCCGACTGGCAGCGTGGCGATGCGGCTGGGACGCGTCGCACGAAAGGAGAGTCCGTATCCGATCGCGTGTCCCGCCGGCAGCTCTTTCAGCCGCATGATCTCGGTTCGCCAGCGGAGGACCGGCTCGAGACGGGAGTGGCCGGTGTCGAGCGGTTCGGCTCCGAACAACGACAGGCCGACGCGCACGAAATCGCCTGGTTCGACGATTCCGCGCATCGTCGCCGCACTGTTCGCGAGATGGTGCAGCGGCGCAGGAATCATCGAGCTCATCTCGCGAAATTTCGCGATCTGCCGATCGGTGAACGAGTCGCTCGGATCGCCGGCATTTGCGAAGTGCGTATAGAGCGCTTCGACGCGCAGGCGCGGTGTCGATCGAATCTTCTCGACCGCGCGCGGCAGCTCGCCCTCAGTCACGCCCATGCGGCCCATGCCGCTGTCGAGTTTCAGGTGAATCGCGACGTCGCGCTCGCGCGCCACCCGGCAAACGCTCTCCAGCTCTTCTGGGCCCACGACGCCGATCGTGACTCGATGATCGAGCGCAACGCGAATGTCTCGTTCCTTCAACGGCCCGAGAACCAGGAGCGGAAGTTCGATCGCGGCATTGCGCAGCTCGATCGCTTCTTCGAGCAGCGCGGTGGCGATCATCGCGACGCCATCGCCGCGACATCGCTTCGCCAGCTCGACGGCGCCGTGCCCATACGCATTCGCCTTGAGCACCGCGATCAGACGCGAGCCGTCGGGCAGACGCGAAACGACCGCATCGACGTTGCGGGAAAAGGCTGCAAGGTCGATTTCCGCCCACGTGGGCCGGAAATCAGGCGCTGTAGACATGAATATTCTGACCGTTGAGCGGCCTCGACCGATCTGATGCAAGAAACAGGATCACCTCGGCCACTTCCGCCGGACTCATATCCGCCGGCGACCCTCCGCTCACAGCAGCCCACATCGGCGTATCGACCGAACCGGGACTGACGCAGTTGATCCGGATCGCGTGCTCCTTCAGCTCGACGGCCAGAGCTTCGGTGAACAAGATGAGCGCCCCCTTGCTCGCGCAGTAGGCGGAGAAGCCGGGGAACTTCTCCGGCCCGATGACGCCGCTGATCGAGGAGACATTGACGATGGTGCCGCTGCCGCGGCCGATCATGCTCTTCACCGCACGGCGCGTGGTGAGAAATGCGCCGCGTACATTGACCGCGAAGACGCGGTCCCAATCGCGCTCGTTCATCCGCTCGACGCGCTTGTTCACATACGTGCCGGCGTCGTTGATCAGGATGTCGCAGCGGCCCAATCGCGACTCCGTTTCGGTGAACAGGCGCTCCACAGAATCGATGTCGCTCACGTCCCCGGGCACGGCGATCATCCGGCCCTCGAATTTACGCGCGAAGCTCTTCAGCTTCCCCGCGGAGCGTGCAAAGATCGCCACGCGCGCGCCGCGCTCCACGAGCAGCTCCGCCGTTGCGCGTCCGATGCCGCTCGAAGCGCCGGTGACGATGGCCACGCGATTTTCGAATTCTAGGGCAGGCATATAATCCGCGCCGCGCAGGCTACCGCAAAACCTGCAGCAGTGAGGAAAGCGCAATGAATCCTGACGTAAATAACTGGCTTCAACTCATCCTCCGCTGGGCACACGTTGTCGTTGGAGTGCTCTGGATCGGCCATCTTTACTTCTTCAACTGGGTGAACGGTCCATTCCAGACAAAGCTCGATGGACCGACGAAGAAGATCGTCAATCCGGAGCTGATGCCGCGCGCGCTGTTCTGGTTCCGTTGGGGCGCTGCCTGGACGTGGATCACCGGAATTCTGTTGGCAGTGCTCGTCTACTACCACGGCAAAGTCGTCTTCGAGGATCCGACTTCGCCGAGTGCAAACTCGTGGCTCTGGCTGGTGATCGTGCTGATTCTTCTCGCCGTCGGGTTCGTGATTTACAACGCGATCATGAAAGCAATCGCGAACAAAGTGGCCGGCGCGGCGATCTGCCTGGTCATCTTCGCCGCCGTTTACGCGCTCCTGGAATGGGTCGGTCACTTCAGCGGCCGCGCGCTCTACATTCACACCGGCGCGATCTTCGGCACGCTGATGGCCCTGAACGTCTGGATGATCATCTGGCCCTATCAAAAACGGATCATCACGGCGATAAAGGAAGGAACCGCTCCCGATGCGACGCAAGTGGCGACTGCCGGTCTGCGATCGCGGCACAACACGTACATGTCCGTGCCGCTCATCTTCACGATGATCAGCAATCACTATCCGACGGTGTACGGGATGCCGGCATGGCAGCGCGATCTGGTGCTGGCGGTCATCATCGCAGTCGGATTTGTCGTCGTGCGGATGATTTACGGCAAGGCGCCGAAAGTGCCGGGTTTCTGATGAGTTGCCAGTTGCCGGTTTCCGGTCGGCGCTTCTTCTGGCAACCGGCAACTGGTAATTGGCAACCGATGCGGCTTCTTCAAATCGACGCATTCACCGACCAGCCTTTCCGCGGCAACCCCGCCGCGGTTTGCCTGCTCGATCGTGAGCGCGATGCGGCGTGGATGCAGAGCGTCGGCTCGGAGATGAACCTCTCCGAGACGGCGTTTCTGCTTGCTCGCGGTGAGGAATGGTCGCTGCGGTGGTTCACTCCCACAATCGAAGTTGATTTGCCGTGACGCGCGAGCAGAAGTCCGACCCTCCACCCGCCCTTCTCGAATCGCTCGGCATCGACTCACCACGGTATATCGGCCGCAACAAGTTCGACTACATCATCGAAGTCGATTCGGAAAAGGACGTGCGCCGATTGAAACCGAATCACGCAATGCTGCGACAGATTCCGGTGCGCGGGGTCATCGTCACCAGCCAGGCGGCAAACGGCGAATACGATTTCGTTTCGCGCTTCTTCGCGCCGGGCTCCGGCGTCGACGAGGATCCGGTGACCGGCTCCGCTCACTGCTGCCTCACGCCGTATTGGTCCGAGCGGCTCGGCAAAAGCGAATTGGTCGCGTACCAGGCATCAGCTCGCGGCGGCATGCTGCGCGTGCGCCTCGACGGCGACCGCGTGAAGCTCGCCGGCCGCGCAGTGACCGTTCTCCGAGGCGAGCTCACGGTCTAGTGCTGCACATCCACCGAGCGATCGACGTCGCCATCGTCCGCGACCTCTTTCTGGAATACGCCCGTTCCCTCGGCATTGACCTCGCGTTTCAGGATTTCGATCGTGAAGTGGCCACACTCCCCGGCGACTACGATCCGATTCTCGTTGCGCATTGGAACGGTGAAGTGGCCGGATGCGTCGCTCTACACCGGTTAGAGCGCGATATCTGCGAAATGAAGCGGCTCTACGTCCGTCCATCATTTCGTGGACACGCGATCGGCCGCGCGCTCGCGGAGCGCGCGATCGCCGAAGCGCGCGGGAAGGGCTTCACGCGAATGCGACTGGATACGCTGCCGGTCATGCGCGAAGCGCAGGAGCTTTACCGCTCGCTTGGATTTCAGGAGATTCCGCCGTACCGTTTCAATCCCATCGAAGGATCCAAATTCATGGAGCTCGACCTGCAGTGATGATGATTCGCGAGATGCTCGAGAAGATCGAGTCCGAGATGCTGGTCTCTCGCGCGGCAAAGAGCGCGGAGACGCGTGGTCGCGATCGCCCTGAGCCGGAAGACGATCTGCGGCCGTCGTATCAGCGCGATCGCGACCGCATCATTCACTGCAAAGCGTTTCGCCGTCTCAAGCACAAAACGCAGGTCTTCCTCGCGCCTGAAGGCGATCATTACCGGACGCGCCTGACGCACGTGCTCGAGGTGACGCAGATCGGGCGCACGATCGCAAAGTCGCTGAGGCTCAACGAGGTCCTCACCGAAGCCATTGGTCTCGGTCACGATCTTGGACACTCCGCATTCGGCCACGCCGGCGAAGCCGCGCTCGACAAACTGGTGAAAGGGGGGTTCGACCACTATCGCCAGTCCGTGCGCGTGGTCGAGGTGCTTGAAAACGACGGCCGTGGATTGAACCTGACCGTCGAAGTGCGTGACGGCATTCTCAAGCATTCCAAAGGTGAGAAAGGCGAGCTGCTGCGAAAGCGGCCGAGGTCGCGCGCGCTCACCCTCGAGGGCGACATCGTGCGCATCTCCGACATCATCGCCTATGTGAATCATGACATCGATGACGGCATTCGCGCGGGTCTGCTGACTGAGGATGACATTCCGAAAGAAATCCGAAAAGCGCTCGGCCGCACCGGAAGCCAGCGCATCGACCGCATGGTGCGCGATGTCATCGCGGAGACTCTCGCGTGCGACTACGAAGCGATCCTGATGTCGGCCGAGGTGCTGCAGGCGCTCGAGGAGCTTCGAGCGTTCATGTTCGGCAATCTGTATCTGACGCCAGCGGTGCGCAGCGAATTCGAAAAGGCGCAGCGCGTGCTCACGACTCTTTTCGAATACGTGACGGCGCATCCGCAGGAATTCTTCGGCGACCGTACTGACGAGCCGGTCGAGCGGCTGGCGATCGACTTCATCGCCGGCATGACCGATCGCTACGCCATTAATTTGTATGAACGCCTATTCGTGCCGAAGGCGAGAGTATGAAAAAACGATGAACGATGAAGGATGAACGATGAACCGCAGCTCTGTTCATCGCTCATCGTCCATCGTTCATCGTTGATATCTACTTGCGGCCGCCCTTGCCGGCACGGCGGGGCGCATTGAGCGATTCGCGAAGATCTTTGCCTGCTTTGAAGCGGACGTTCTTCGAGGCAGGAATGGTGATTTTCTCGCTCGTACGCGGATTGCGTCCTTCGCGCGCCTTGCGCTGCGTGACGTTGAAGCTGCCGAGCCCGGGCACTGCGCAGCGCTCGCCGCGCTGACACGTGTCGGAGATGTAATTCACGAACGCATCGAACGCCGCCGAGGCTTCTTTTTTCGAAATGCCGGCCTGCTCGGCAATTGCGTTGATGACGTCGGCCTTTCCTGCCATAAGAAACATCCTCCTGTTTGACTGCGAAAGAAATGCAGAATGTTCGCGGGTTCGGGCGACAATCTAGGTGAACGATGTAGGTTTGTCAACGGCCTTGTCCGTCGACGATTCTTCATCCGACGACGTTATTTTTTCGGGACCATTTCGGCGCAGCTCGCGCAGAGATTCGAGATAGCCACGAACGACGGAAACTACCTGCGCGTGACTCCACGTGAATGGCGATACCGACAGCGGTGCGCCGGTGAATGGATGGATTTGCTCCGGCAGCACCAAGGACGGGCGGGCTTTCGATCGCACCCAGCGAACGAGATCGAGTGCCGATTGAAGCTCGGCAACCGAGGTGGCGCGCGCAATGGCGTGCTCGGCGAGCCACAGAGTGCAAATCAGCCATGGATTGCCCGGAACGGCCGCGGCTGCATCACCGACGCGTTGATACGCGTCATCTTCGTAGCGGGCCACACCACCAATTTCGGTCTGCACCCACAGCTTGTCGCGAATCGCGCGCATCGTGCCGTCGACCATCGCACTTTCCGCTGGGAAGACGCCGAGGTAAAACGTGGCGAACGCGGAACAGTCGATGGTGCGATCGATGCGCAGCGTTCCATCCTGCACCGTCAGTCCGCGAGCGAAGCGTCCTTCGTCTTCGATCCACAGGTGACGGACCATGGCATCGCGAATCTCCGCCGCGACGGAAAGACATCGCGTGCGCCGCTCCTGGTCGTTGAATAAATTCGCCAGATCCGCAGCCGCATTCATCGCGGCGGAGACGGCGGCGCAAGTAAACGTGAACACGCCCCACCGCTCCTCCCACATGTCGAAACTCGGCAGCGGAAGGCCGGTGTCCGGATCGCGGAACGCAATCATGAAATCGACCGGCTGCAGGACCAGCCCTTTGTACACCGAGCGGACGAAATCGAGATCGCGATTGCGATCGTAGTGCCGCGCGAGGAGCCAGACGATCAGCGCGGTCTCATCTTCCTGAATCGGCAATTGTTTCCGTCCGTCGCGAAGCCACGGATTCCATGACGGAGCAAGTGAACCATCAGGGGTGTATTTGTGGAGGAAGTAGCCGCTGTCGCTGATCGTGTGATTCGCGAACGTCAGGAATCGCCGCGCCACCTCGGGGAATCCGGCGCGATCGACGGCGTCGGAAACGAACGCCGCGTCGCGCGGCCAGACGTACGAGTAGTGATCGTTGTGTCCCCACTCGATGTCCGAATCACATGCCGCGACAATGCCGCCGTCGCCATCGCAGTGGGCGCGAATGACCAGAATCGATCGGCGGTACAACTCGATGATCTCATCCGGCAAGTCGCGAAGGTCTTCGCTCCCCTTGTTGATCCACGTGTACCAGAGCGACGCGGTGCGTGCGATCACGCGTGAGGGCGTCTCGGCGATGATGCTTGCGTCGAGCTCACGCACATCGCCATACCGAACGCCGGCGCAAATCCAGTAGAAGGCCGTCGCGTTTCCGTGGGGCTCGAGATTCAGCGTCACCGCCACCGTGGAGTCGACGGCCCCCTGCTGGATCGCGTTCATCGACAAGATGCCGTCCTCCGCGTCGCGCCACGTTCCTTCGCTGCCGCCGATGCCGCTGCGTCCGCAGGCGTACTCCTCCACTCCTGCGCCGCTTTCGGTGGCCACGTTGATGAGGAAATACCGCTTGGCTTTGTAATGAATGACGCTTCGCGAATCGGGGTCGAACATGGCCGTATCGCCGCTCGCGTTGCCGTAGAGGTTCAGATCGTGGTGGAAAAACAGCTTGACCGTGCGTGCCTCGTCGCGGGAATTTCGTACGACGATCTTGCGGAGATACAAACTCGAATCCGCGTCGACCACGTCGTAGCAGCGCAGGCGCAACCCGAGAGTCTCATTGATGCAAGTGACGTCAGTGACCAGCGTCTCGCGCAGATACGTCAGGGAGCGCTGCCAATCATCCCTCTCCACCCAGGAGATCGCGTCGTCGGCCCACACCCCGAATCGCGACGGTGCACCGGCGTGATTTTCCTGCCCCACGTGGGGGAAGTAGATATCGGCCAGGCGGTACTTGGAATCGAATGAGACGACGAGCGAGCCGTTGCCGATCAGCAAATCGCGGGGCATTGATTTCTCAGTTTATCCCGACCCCTCATCCGCCGCTTCGCGGCACCCGCAGCACGACCGCGGTAAAACCGTCCGCGCCCGATTCCGGAGTCAGGCGCAGCACGCCGTCATCGACCCACTTCGCCACTTCGGGATTCACGAATTCGGCGATGTCGACGCGTTCGCGGCCGGCCACGATCTCATCGTTCTCCTCCGGCTCCAGCGAGCAGGTTGAATATATGACATATTTTGATGCACATTTAATCGCCGATGCGAGCAGCTCGCCCTGAAGCGACGCAAATCTGGCGAAGTCGCTCTCGCGCAGGCGCCACTTGATCTCCGGATTCTTGCGGATGATGCCCGTGGCGCTGCACGGCGCGTCGAGCAGCACACTCTCGAATTGTTTTCGGAACGGTGGCTGCCGGCCGTCGCTGACGACGATTCTTCGCGATCGCCCGATCAGAGGGCGGATCCGTCCGATCGACACGTCATTGCTGACGACGCTGGCCCCACGCGCGGTCATCACAATCGTTTTGCCTCCGGGGGCGGCAGCGAGATCGAGAATGTCGCGCCCTGTCGATGCAGCGATCTCGGCGATGACGCCGCTGCCTTCGTCGAGCGCATAGCCTTCCACGTGCGCGCTGGAGCCGGTGAGTTTGTACATACCCGGCACGAGCTTCGATGGCTCGGCATCCGGCGGCGGATTGGACGTGAACACATCCGGATACGACAACTCCTGATTGGCCTCGGCAATCGCCGCTGCGCGTTCCGCTCCGTACTTCCGCGTCCACCGGTCGAGCAGCCACTGCGGATGCGCGGTCCGCGTCGCCAGGTCCTTCGCCAAGCCGTGGAGATCGCGTTGCGTCGCGCTGCGTAGGATCGCGTTCACGAAGCCGCGAGCACGTTTCGCATATCGCCCCGCCATATCGACCGTCTCCGACACCGCCGCATACGGCGCGATATCCATGAACATCAGTTGATAAATGCCGATGCGCAGAATATCGACGACCTTCTCATCGAGTTTCGACAGCCGTCGTGCGGCCAGCGTCTCGATCGCATGGTCCAGGCGCGAGCGCCAGCGCAAGACGCCCAGGACAAGAGTGCGGACGAAGCCGGGCTCGTCCTGCAGCAGAATCGACGCATACGCCGACTCGCGCTCGATCCGCTGCAGAAGATGAAAGGCGCGCTCCCGCTCGGTCATCGGCAGTTATCCAGCCGCGCTCCCACGCGCCATCCTGCGCCGCGGGCGAAATCGGCAGCGCGCTGCCGCGATTTCCCGGCGCGCTGCAGGACAATGAGTCTGAGCGCGCCGTCGCCGGTTGCGACCGTGACCGCGCGATCGTCGATCGACAAAATCTGGCCCGCTGCTCCTGATCCTGCCGTCGGTTCGATCTCGATCAGCTTCAAATCGCCTCGAAAAACGCCGGGCCACGGATCGAACGCTCGATATTTGTTGTAGATCGCCGTGGCGGAATCGCTCCACTGAATTTCCCCTTCACCTTTTTCGATCTTTGGTGCATCAGTCGCTCTGGAATGATCCTGCGGCGTCCCGCGCATCTCGCTGCCGAGAGTCCGCAGGAGCAAATCAGCGCCGATTTTCGACAGTCGATTCGACAGTGCCGGAACGTGCTCGCCCGGCCAGATCGGCGTGGTCTCTACCGCCAGAATCGGTCCGTGGTCGAGCTCTTCGTCGACACGCATGATCGTCACGCCCGTTTCGGTTTCGCCGTGTTCGATCGCGCGCTGGATGGGCGCCGCCCCGCGATATTTCGGCAGAATCGACGCGTGAACGTTGAAGAATGGAATCTGCAGCAACGGCGGCGGAAGAATTTTTCCATACGCGACGACAATGCCGATCTCGGGTTTGAGAGCTTCAATCTGCGGAAGGGCTTCGTGAATTTTCGCCGGTTGAACGAGCGGTAACCCGAGCTCCTTCGCTCGCCGCGCGACGGCGGGCGACTGCAAGTGCAGTCCGCGACCGGCACGCTTGTCGGGTTGCGCGACGACAAGCGCAATCTCGTGAACGCGCACAAGCGCGTCGAGCGTGGGAACGGCGAATTCGGGAGTGCCTAAGAAAACTATACGCAACGAGCGCGGATTGTACGGG
>WNFV01027102.1_pt1 | contig 11816 bp, 12 predicted proteins | sample 5400101 | NCBI WGS metagenome assembly WNFV01 (sample SAMN13153361, study PRJNA577476) | soil metagenome | isolation source: 115 cm soil or saprolite under grassland replicate 1 | place: USA:California | collected 2016-06-15
TGGAGCACCTGGCGCTGGAGATTCGTGATATCGACGGTGTCGCCGTCCATCAGTCCGAGCGTTCCCACGCCCGCCGCAGCCAGGTAGAGGGCGGTGGGCGAGCCGAGCCCGCCGGCGCCGATGAGCAGCACCTTGGAGCGCAGGAGCTTTCGCTGCCCCTTGTCACCCACCTGAGGGAGCAAGAAGTGGCGGCTGTAACGCGGGATCTGGTCGGCCGTCAGCGGGACCTCACGGACCGTCGGTAGCCCGGACTGAACCCACTTCTGATAGCCGCCCTGAAGATTGATGACGGTCGAGTAACCCAGTTCCTTGAGTGCCTTCGCGGCCAGCATCGAGCGAAGGCCGGTCTGACAGTAGAGGACGATTGGCGTGGACGGATCGCTCACCGCCGTCCCGACACGGAACTCGAGGAAGCCGCGGCTGATATTGGACGCCGCTTCGAGGTGGCCGTCCCGGTACTCATCGGGGTCTCGGACATCGATGATGACCAGCTTGTCGCCAGTCTCGAGGCGCTTCGCGACCTCGGACGGCCCCTCTTCCGGGACGACCTGTCTCGCCTCGGCCAGCATCTCCTTCAGCGTCTTCATGGCTTCGATATTACCCCTATTCCCGGTCGGTTCAAGGGTGATGGCCTACCCATGAGCCTTCGTCGAGGTCGGACAGCGCTGCTATACTCACAGAATTCCATGACGAATTCCATCAAGGGCATCATCCTCGCGGGGGGATCGGGAACGCGGCTCTACCCCTTGACCCACGCGGTGAGCAAGCAGCTCGTCCCGATCTACAACAAGCCGATGATCTACTACCCTCTGTCGACATTGATGCTCGCGGGCATCACCAGGATTCTCGTCATCACGACTCCCCAAGACCAGGACGCGTTCAGGCGGCTGCTCGGCGACGGCGGCCACTTCGGCATCGCCATCGAGTACGCAGTCCAGCCGCGGCCCGAGGGCCTGGCGCAGGCGTTCATCATCGGCCGGCGCTTCATCGGCGACGACCGGGTCGCGCTGGCGCTCGGCGACAACGTGTTCTACGGCCACGGCCTTCCCGAGTACCTCAAGCACGCCGCCGAGCGTCGGTCGGGCGCGACGGTGTTCGCGTACTGGGTCCGCGATCCCGAGCGCTACGGCGTCGTCGAATTCGGAGCCGACGGCCGCGCGGTCGGGCTCGAGGAAAAGCCCGCCAAGCCGCGCTCGTCGTACGCGGTGACCGGACTCTATTTCTACGACAACCAGGTGGTCGAGGTCGCGGCGGGGCTCAAACCCTCCGCGCGCGGTGAGCTGGAGATCACCGACGTGAACGCGGCCTATCTCCGGCGCGGACAGCTCCAGGTCGAGAAGCTCGGCCGCGGAATCGCCTGGCTCGACACGGGCACCCACGAGGCGCTCCTGCAGGCATCGACCTTCATCCAGACGATCGAGGAGCGGCAGGGGCTCATGGTCGCCTGCGTCGAGGAGATCGCGTTCCGGATGGGCTACATCACGGCCGACGACGTGCTCCGCATCGCGCGTCCGATGAAGGACAATTCGTACGGGCAGTACCTGTTGCGCCTGGTCGAGTCCGAGCCGTAAGATCGGGGAGGCTCGATGGACCTCACACCCGCCGCCAAGCGCGCATTCCAGATCCAGTCCTACGGCCCGGCGCCCTCGATCGACGGCGTCGAAATCATCGAGCTCAAGCGATTTTCGGACGACGGGGGAAGCATGACCGAGCTGGCACGCCTGACGGACGGTCATCCCCAGGCCGTTGCGGGCTTCACGCTCCGTCAGATCAACTACAGTGAGGTCGAGCCCGGAGCGATCAAGGCGTTCCATCTCCATCAACGCCAGACCGACGTCTGGTACGTGCCGCCGACCGACCGGATGCTCCTCGTCTTGCTCGACGTGCGGCAGGGCTCGAAGAGCGAAGGCGCGCGTATGCGGCTCACCCTCGGCGCCGGCGCCTCTCGCCTCGTGCGCATCCCGCCCGGGGTCGCGCATGGCGTGCGGAACCTCGCGGCGACGGCGAGCCGGATCATCTACTTCACCGACGTCCATTTCTCGCCCGAGCCATCGATGTGCGACGAGGGCCGGCTGCCGTGGGACTACGCGGGCGCGGAGATCTGGGACGTGACGCGCGGGTAGCGACGTGAAGCTGCTGGTCACCGGCGGAAGCGGGTTCATCGGCTCCAACTTCATCCGTCACGTCCTCGCGACACAAGCTGACCTACGCGGGGAACCCTGCCAACCTGGCGGACCTCGAGCGCGACCCGCGGTACGCGTTCGTTCGGGGCGACATCTGCGACCCGACGCTCGTGCGGGACGCAGTCCGCGGGGTCGACGCCGTCGTGAATTTCGCGGCTGAGAGCGTCGTCGCCGATACCTTCGTCCCGATTCACTGGGGTCACGGGATCAAGATCGCTAGCATCGAAGAACTCTTTGAGACGTACGGCGCGAAACGCGGGGTGCTGATCGACGGCAGCGGCATCGAAGTCGTCGAGCCGAACTTACCGCTGTTCGCCCTGGCCTTCAGGAACGGGATGGGGCAATGGAAGCAAATCACGCACATAACACGTCATCGCTACACCGGGAGGGTTGTCACGCTACGGCAGAAGTGGGGAGGCGTCACCGTGACGCCCAACCACTCCGTGTATAGCGCAGACGGGCAACTGGTGGCCGCCGAGACAAATCCAGAGCTATTGGCGGTACGCAAGATCAATGTGGACCGGAGTCGCCATCGCGACTACGTCGAGATCTGCCTCCCGCGCATCAAATCCGTCGACGGCCGATTGTACACGCGCACGGCCAAGGGCGGCGGCAGGCCCCGGGAAGTCTATGTTCAACAGTCGCTGAAGGGTGAGGCGTTGCTCGCGCTCCTCCGGGTGCTCGGCGCCTATGTCGCGGAAGGCAACGCTCTGTTCAACCGAGCGAATGGAAGCTGGCAGGTCTGCATCGCGAACCAGGACCTCGCATTCCTGCATGAGCTACGAAACGATGCCGAGCTCTTCACGAACTCGTCGTCTAGCATCACGCTGCGCGAGCGACCGGGAGCCCACCAACTCACGTTCAGTTCGCATGTCTTCTTCTTGCTCGTCACGACGCTGTGCGGTAGCCACTCCTATCGTAAGCGCGTACCGGATTTCCTTTACACGCTCCTTGACGAGTACAAGGTGGCGTTTCTCGACAGCTACATGCGTGGCGACGGGAATGTCGTGCAGTGGAAGACGGTCGCAACCCAGCGGGCAATCACGACCTCCGAAAGACTGTCGGCCGGGTTAGGACTGTTGTTGAGCATGCTCGGGCTCGACTACACGCTCGGATACTCGGAAGGAGCCAACGAGCGGCAGCGACCGAAGGTGGAGATTCGTGAAGTGGCAAACTACGATACGCGAACCTCGCGGGCTTACTCCGAGCAAGCGTACGACGGTTACGTCTACGACCTCACCGTCGACGACGCGCACAACTTCGCCGCAGGTATCGGGAACATCGTGGTTCACAACACCCATGTGGACCGCTCGCTCAGCGATGCCGACGCCTTTCTGCGCACCGACGTCTTCGGCGTGTTCACGCTGCTCGAGGCCGTGAAAGAGCTGAAGATTCCGCGCTTCGTCCACATCAGCACGGACGAGGTGTATGGATCGGTCGAGCGCGGCTCGTCCCGCGAGAGCGATCCGGTCCGGCCGTCCAATCCGTATTCGGCGTCGAAGGCCGGCGGGGACCTGCTGGCGCTGGCCTACTGGCACACGCACCGGGCACCGGTGCTGATCACCCGCTCGTCCAACAACTTCGGGCCCTACCAGTATCCGGAGAAGGTCGTCCCGCTCTTCGTGACGAACGCCCTCGACGACAAGTCGCTGCCGCTCTACGGCGACGGCAAGAACGTACGCGACTGGCTCTACGTCCTCGACAACTGCGCGGGCATCGACCTGGTGCTGCGCAAGGGGGCCGACGGCGAGGTCTACAACATCGGGGGCGGCCACGAGGTCGAGAACATCGTCCTCACGCGGCAGATCCTCCAGCTCACCGGCAAGCCGGAGACCCTGATCCAGCCCGTGAAGGACCGCCCCGGCCACGACCGGCGCTACTCGGTCGACTCGAAAAAGGTCCGCCAGCTCGGCTGGACGCCCCGTCACCGGTTCGGGGACGCGCTCGGGGCGACGGTCGCCTGGTATCGCGAGCACGAGACGTGGTGGCGGCCGCTCAAGTCCGGAGAATTCCGCGCGTACTACGACAAGCAGTACGGCCACCGTTGACCCAGGGAGACGTTCTATGAGGCGAGCCGTGACGCTGGCGCTGGTCCTGTCGCTTCCGACTCTCACGCTCGGGGCGCCGTCGTCCGTCCCGGAGCGGCGGCTCCATCCCGGCGAGGTCTCGGCCCTCCCGTCGTTCGTCACGCGTGTCGAGCCCGCCGTCGTCGCGCTGCGCGTGCGGAACGCCGAGGGCGCCACCTCCTCAGCGCGGCTTGGCAGTCGCCGCTTCGGCAGCGGCGTGATCTTCGATCAGCGCGGCTACGTGCTCACGGTGAGCTATCTGCTGCTGGACGCGGTGACGATCGAGGCGCGCGGGCGCGACGGGCGCGCCGTGCCGGCGCACGTGGTCGGCCTCGATCTCGACGCCGGCCTCGGCGTGGTCAAGCTCGAGGGCGACGGGCCGTGGCCCGCGGCGACGCTCGGTGATTCGAGCGCCGTCGTCCCCGGTGCGCGAACGGGTACCGTCGGCGTTGACGAGGACAACGATCTCGTCCAGGTGTCGGGCGCGGTGCACGCGGTGCGGCGGTTCTCGGCGTACTGGGAGTACATGCTCGACCGCGCGATCATCGTGGCCCCGGCGAGCCCGCAATGGGGCGGCAGCGCCGTCGTGAACGAGCGCGGCGAGGTCGTGGGGATCGCCTCGCTCAGGCTCGGCGACCCGCCCCACGTGAACCTCGCGATCCCCATCGAGAAGTTCGTGCCCGTCAAGGACGAGCTGATCACGTCCGGCCGGATCGCGAGCCGGCCGCCGCGGCCGTGGCTCGGGCTCTACACCGTCAAGCTGCCCGAGGGGCTCGTGGTCAGCGAGCTGTCCCCGGTCGGGCCGGCGTCGCGGGCCGGGTTCCGTCAGGGCGATCGCATCCTGCGCGTCAACGGGGTGGCCATCGCCTCGCAGGAGGAGTTCTACGAGCAACTCTGGTCCCGGCGTGCCGGCGACCTCATCGAGCTGGCCGTTCAGCGCGACAGCCAGGTGCACATCATCGCCGTGCCCTCGGTGGACCGCCACCGGCTCTATCCAGTGCGGTAGCCCCGTTCAGACGTTAGACTCCTCCTCAATGAAGGGTGCCGAGGACCCGTACCAGGGACGCGGCCTCATCGCCGACCCCATCCATCAATACATCCTCTACACTCGCCCGGGCGGGATCCCGGGCGAGGCGACCGAGCAGGACCTGATCGACACGTCGTGGATGCAGCGGCTGCGCCGTGTGCCCCAGCTCCAGTCGGCGCGCTGGGTGTACCCGGCGGCGGAGCACAGCCGCTTCCAGCACTCGCTCGGGGCGATGCACCTCGCCGGACGCTTCGCCCAGCAGCTCTATCCGTCGCTGCGCGCGGTCTTTCCCGACGCGCCCTCGCTTGCGCTGATCGAGGAGCTCTTGCGGACGGCGGGACTGGTCCACGACATCGGCCACGGCCCCTTCGGCCACTTCTTCGACGACAACTTCCTGGTCGATTACGAGCTGACCCACGAGCTGGTCGGCCAGCGCATCATCCGCGAGGAGCTGGCGGAGATCCTCCGGAGCCTCCGGCGGAGCCCGAGCGGCGCCTTCGAGGCCGGCGAGTCCATCGATCCGGAGTGGATCTGCTACCTGATGGGGAAGACCTACACCCAACCGCTCGAGTCGCACCCGAAGTGGCTGCCGCATCTGAAGCCGCTCCTCTCGGGCGTATTCACGGCCGACAACATGGACTACGTGCTGCGCGACTCCTACATGTGCGGCGTCGCGGTCGGGCCGATCGACATCGACCGGATCATCTACTATTCGTTCTTTTCGGAGCGCGGGCTGACGCTCGACCGGGCCGGGCTTCAGGCGTTCACGATGTTCCTGAACGCCCGCTTTTACATGTACACGAACGTGTACTACCACCGGACCACGCGGGGGATCGACCTCCACCTCAAGGAGATCTTTCGGGACACGATGCGGATCGCGTTCCCGTATGACCTGCGCAAGGAGCTCCACCCCTATCTCCATCTGACGGAATGGACGCTGCTCGAGGACGTCGAGCGGTGGCACGATGACGAGGACCCGGCCAAGCGGGCGCTGGGCGCCGAGTGGCGCCACGTCCTCGACCGGAAGCTCAAATGGCGGATGTCGAGCGAGGAGGTCCTCGATCAGTTCGAGGCGCGCAAGGGACAGAGCTTCCTCGACGTGGAGACGGTGAAAAGGCGCGTGCGCACCTTCCTCCCCGTGGCGCTGCGGGACGTCCCGTTCGAGATCGACATGGCGCTGCAGGACCCGCGCCCGTTGAATCCACTCAAGATGGGCGATCGCCAGATCTACGTGTACGACTCGTCGACGAAGAACGTCTCCGAGGAGCCGCTGACGGAGATCCTGAAATACCTACCGGGGAAGGTCGCGCAGTGCCGGATCTTCGCGATGACCCACGAGCACGACGCCGAGCTGGCTCGGGCGTTGAATGACCCACGAGCACGACGCCGAGCTGGCTCGGGCGTTGAGACGCGCGCTGAACGAGGAACCGTCCGCGATTTCAACCAACGTGTGAGCCACGGAGACCACAACGCGATGCATCTGGGCGTAGCGATCTCGGTGAGGGGCCTCGCGGGGCTGGGTCTCGGCCTCTGAGCCCGCGTAGTATCATCGGACGGCCATGAGCTGGCGGTTCGTCTCGTTCGCCGCGCTGTTCGTCACTTGCCTCCTGACGGCCAACACGATGGCCGCCAAGCTCGTGACCGTCGGGGGCGTCGTCCTGTCGGCGGCGATTGTCATCTTCCCGGTGTCGTACATCGTCGGTGACGTGCTGACCGAGGTGTGGGGCTACGGGGCGGCGCGGCGCGTGATCTGGCTCGGCTTCGGGTGCAACGCGCTCATGGTCGCGGCGATCTGGCTGGGCGGCGAGATCCCCGCCGCGCCGTACTGGAAGGGAGGACCCGCGTACAGCGAGATCCTCGGGCAGACACCGCGGATCCTGGTCGCCTCCTTCGTCGCGTACCTCGCCGGAGAGTTCGCCAACTCCTTCGTCCTGGCGAAGATGAAGATCCTGACCCGGGGGCGCTGGCTCTGGACGCGCACGATCGGCTCCACGGTGATCGGTCAGGCGCTCGACAGCGCGGTGTTCGTCGCGCTCGCCTTCGCCGGCGGGGTGCCATTGGGCGTACTGATCGGGATCATGATCGGGCAGTGGATCGCCAAGGTTCTCTACGAGGCGGCCGCGACGCCGCTCACGTACGCCGCGGTCGCCTGGCTGAAGGCGAGCGAGGGAACCGACGCGTACGATTACGACACCGACTTCAACCCGATCCGGCTCTGATATGACCGACCGCCTGTACTGGCCGAGCTGGTTTCTCGCGGCCCTCCTGACCGGGATCCTCGCGGGCTTCATGCTCGGCCACGCGCTGATCCTCGCCCGGTTCCTGGACTGGCTGGTCGTTTCGGCGACGCCGGCGCTGAGCCAGGCGTACCCGGCGTTCCGACGATCGACCGGGCGGTCGGGGCTCGACGCCTACTACGTGCTCGCCGGACTCCAGGTGGCTTGCACGAGCGCGTTCCTGCTGGTCTCGCTCGTCGCGCGCCGGCATCGGGTCGCGGCGCTGGTGGCGGGCGTGGCGGGCGCGATCTGGATCGTCGTGCACTACGTGTCGGGATTCGGGGCCCTCGAGGCGAGCGTGCTGCGGAGCGCGAGCAAGATCCCTCGTGAGGTCGTCGGCCGGTTCGTCGGCTGGAACGTGCCGATTCATTTCTTTCACGCCGTGACACTGACAGTGGCGCTGGGCGCGCTCCTGTCGGTGCCCCTGGCGGCGCTGCGTCGGAGAGGTTAGTTCATGGAGAAGTTCCGGGGCGTCGATTACTACGGGATCGAGAGCCTCCTGTCCGAGGAAGAGCGGATGATCCGCGACGCGGTCCGTGACTGGGTCGAGGCGGAATTCCTGCCCGTCGTCACCGAACACCATCGCGCCGGCACCTTCCCGGTCTCGCTCATCCCCAGGCTCGGCGAACTCGGCGTCTTCGGCGCGACGCTCAAAGGGTACGGCTGCGCGGGGCTCAACAACGTCGCCTACGGACTCATCATGCAGGAGCTCGAGCGGGGCGACTCCGGCCTGCGCTCGGCGGCCTCCGTGCAGAGCGGGCTCGTGATGTACCCGATCTACACCTACGGCTCGGAGGCGCAGAAGGAGGAATGGCTCCCCGCGATGGCGCGGGGCGAGAGGGTCGGCTGCTTCGGCCTCACCGAGCCCGATCACGGCTCCGACCCCGGCGGTATGAAAACGCGGGCCCGCCGCCACGGCGATGTGTACGTCCTGAACGGTACGAAGCTGTGGATCACGAACGGCTCGATCGCCGACGTCGCCGTGGTGTGGGCGAAAGAGGATGATGGAGAAATTTACGGCTACCTGGTGGAGCGAGGAACACCGGGATTCTCGACCCTCGATATTCACGGCAAGTTCTCGATGCGGGCTTCGATCACCTCGGAGCTGTCGTTCCAGGACTGCCGAATCCCGCTCGCGAACAAGTTCCCGAACGTGAAAGGGCTCCGTGGCCCGCTCGGCTGCCTCAATCAGGCGCGCTACGGGATCGCCTGGGGCGCGGTGGGCGCGGCGATGGCGTGTTACGACTGGACGCTCCAGTACGCGCAGCAGCGGATCCAGTTCGGCAAGCCGATCGCGTCGTTCCAGCTCGTTCAGCAGAAGCTCGTCTGGATGATCACGGAGATCACCAAGGCGCAGCTCCTGTGTCTGCAGCTCGGCCGGCTCAAGGACGAGGGCCACGTCCGGGCGCAGCAGGTCTCGCTGGCGAAGATGAACAACGTCCAGATGGCGCTTGACAGCGCGCGGCTGGCGCGCGATGTCCTGGGCGCCGCCGGAATCGTGGACGAGCACCCGGTGATCCGCCACATGATGAATCTCGAGACCGTCAACACCTACGAGGGCACGCACGACATCCACACGCTCATCATCGGCCGCGACATCACGGGCCTCGACGCGTTCGGGATGTGAGCATGAGCACCGGACGGGATCGACGGCCCCGGAGGGGTTCTTCATGCGAGTACTGATTGCGGATGACGACCAGGACGTCCGGGAGGTACTCGTCGAGACCTTCCGGGTGGCCGGCTTCGACGTGCTCGAAGCGGCGAACGGGCTCGAGGCCCTGTTGTACGTCAAGCGGGACCGCCCCGACGCCGTGGTGCTCGACCTCATGATGCCGAGGCTCGGTGGGGTCGAGGCGCTCAAGCGGATCCATGCCTTCAACCCGGGCATCAGGGTGCTCGTGGTCACCGGCGCCATCGATCCCGAGCTCCATCGACAAGCGACCGCGGCCGGCGCGGCCGAGGTGTTCACCAAGCCTGTGCCTGCGGCGACGCTGGTGGCGGCGCTGACCGGCCCCCCGCCGCCGGTTCCCCCGCCGGCGCAAACCTCCAAGGCGCCCGTCCCGGCTGTCGGCGCGCCGACGGGACGGGTCCTCGTGGTCGACGACAACCCCGAGGTGCGCGCGATGCTCGAGGACGTGCTGACCTCGCTGGGTTACGGGACGAGCACGGCGGCCGACGGCGCCGCGGCGGTGCGCGCGGTCCTCGCCGACGCGCCTGACGTCGTGCTGCTCGATGTCTACATGCCCGGGCTCAGCGGGGTCGGCGCGCTGCCGACGATCGTCGCGCTCGCCCCGCACGCCAAGGTCATCATGATCAGCGGAGTCGCGAACGAGGACGTCCTGAAGCGAGCGCTCGCCTTCGGCGCTCACGACTACGTCACTAAGCCGTTCGAGATCTCGAACCTCTCCCGGGCCATCGAGACAGCCCTGGCGATGCGGCGGCTCGAGACGGGGCCGGAACGCGCCACCTGATCCACTGAACCCTGCCGACTCACGCCACGCCAGGCTCAGCCTGGCCATTGCGGCGGTGACGCTCGCGGCCCAGAACGGTGTCCTCATGTCCTTCGCCGTTCTCTACCTCCCGCTGGTCGCCGAGTTCGGCGGCTCGCGCGGTGAGGTCGCGGCCGCGCAGTCGGTGTCGCTTTTGCTCGGCGGCTTCACGGGTCCGCTCGTCGGAGCGGCGTTCGACCGGTTCGGGCCGCGGCGACTCTTCCAGGGGAGCGCCGTGCTGGCTGCGGCCGCGCTCGTCGTGGCGAGCCGTGTCACGTCGCTACCGCTGCTGGTCCTGACCTATGGGCTGTGGGGCGGGCTCGCGCTCGCGCCGCTCGGCAGCCAGACGAACATGACCGTCGCGGCGTTCTGGTATCCGTCGGCGCGGGGCCGCGCGATCGCCGTCGTCGACCTGGGAACCGCCGTCGGTGCCGTCGGCTTCCTCCTGATCGGGCAGGCGGTCGTGACGGCGCTCGGCTGGCGGGCGACGCTCCTCGTGTGGGCGGCGATCCTCGTGCTCGTCGTCGTGCCGCTCAACGCGTTCCAGCGGCTGCCCGAGGGGCCAACCCGTGGTTCGCCCGAGAGCGCGGCCGTCGAGCGCGACGGCTCCACGGGCCCGCGGCCGGGAACGACGCTCGCCGACGCGCTCGGATTGCCCTCGTTCTGGTGGCTCGCGGCGGCACGCTTCTTCGGCGCGTGCGCCTTCCCGGTCATGAACGTCCACATGGTCGCGTACGCGATCGGGCAGGGGATCGCGCCGGCCACATCCGCCGCGGCGCTCGGTGCCGTGAGTCTGGTGAGCCTCGCGGGGCGTCTCACGACCGGCGTGCTGTGCGACCGGCTCGGACGGGCTCAGGCGCTGACGCTCACCTACGCCAGAGCTATTTCCCGGCGTTCGGCTTCGTCTGGCTGACGCTGGCGGCGGGCGTCGTCTCGATGTGGCGCGTGCGCCCGGCGCCGCGGGATCCCGGATCAGCCCGCGTTCGCTGATCGGGCGGCCGAGACGACGTACAGCTCGACCTCGTGGCCGTCGGGATCGCGCACGGAGAACGAGGTCGGCGTCTCGCCGAACGGCTCGAGGCCGTGCGCCTCCGCCCACCGGCGCGCCGCCGGAAGGTCTCGAGGGCGACACCGACGTCGAACGCGATGTGGTAGAGCCCCGGGACGCCCTTGGGTTGCGGCCCCGGCCCCTCGGCGCGCGCCAGCTCGCACGACAGATCGTGGTGATGAACGCCGGTGGAGAAGAAGACGATGCGCCCGCCCTTGCCGGTCCCGGGCTCCGCGAGCCCGAGGATGTCGCGGTAGAAGCGACGGGTCGCGTCGAGGTCGCGCACGAAGAGCGCGACGTGACCCAGCTCGCGGATCGTCACCCGCCCCGATCGTGCGTCCAGCGCGGAGTAGTGTAACATTGGGAGATCATGGCTGATTCCAAGCCGGCGGCCTACATCGCGCCCGCCGTGCAGGCTCTCGTCGTGCCGACCACGGATCGCGTTCGACCCAACGCGAAGCTGATCGCGCTCTTGTCGCTCGGACATTTCGTCGTCGATCTCAACCAGGGATCGCTGCCGGCGGTGTCGCGGACCGGCACGGTTTGCCCGCGGCGCTCTGGATCAGCGCCCTGATGCCGCTCGCGGCATTCGTGGCGACCCGTTTCCTGCCGGCCCCGAGCGTCCACGACGCCAGGTGAACGACGGGCTTCCCTTCCAGGACGGTGAGCAGGTCCTGCTCACCGATCAGCGCGGCAAGCGCCATCTGATCTTTCTCCGCAAGTCGGA
>WNFV01008700.1_pt1 | contig 11815 bp, 8 predicted proteins | sample 5400101 | NCBI WGS metagenome assembly WNFV01 (sample SAMN13153361, study PRJNA577476) | soil metagenome | isolation source: 115 cm soil or saprolite under grassland replicate 1 | place: USA:California | collected 2016-06-15
CAGCTTCTTATCGGCGTCATATTTGTAAAGCTGAGGGCAATAATACAAAGCGTGGATCCTCGGGTCGTATCCTTCCAGGACGAGGAAGTGTTCGCGCCTGAGAAAAATGTTGTACTTTGTGACGACCTTCTTTTCTAAGGTCGCCAATGCGACCCGAAGCTTTTCAGCTGATGGGCCGACGATGGTTCCGGCCTCCAGCAGAATGATCCAGTCCTTTTTTGCGATGTTGTCCGGATGCACCGGGATGTAGTGGATTGGCACCTTTCTTCGGAAGAGACCCATTTGTCCTTTTCTCATCGCAAGTTGCTGATTACGCCAGCGTACACAGGAGCTTACGCCGGCACAACCGGACCGGTTGCGCCTGCAGCGGGTAGCCCGATTGAGCCTTAAGCGCGTCCACGCGCGTCCATAGCCGGTCCTAAAGGGCGGTTACGCCCGTCTTCGCGGGCTATGGACGGGCGTGAACGCCCTGAAGGACGCGCTACGGCGAAATCCAGGAATCTCAAAGCAGCTGCGCACGCCTGGCGTGAACGCAACAGCAGCTGCTTCAGCGGCGGTCACGCCCGTTGCTGCCGGATCGGCCTCGTTTCACCCGATATACGACGAGATCTTTGAGCGCTTCGCCTCTGGTGACGATCCGGACGGTTGCGCCATCCGCTCGGCGAAAAGCAAACTCGCACTCGGCAAATCCGGTGCCGGCACACATTTGCGCTTCGGGGAGGGCGGTGCAAATGTCCTCGCGGCCCGGCGCGCGGCACGCGCCAATTCGTGCCGGCAAGAAACCGTCGGCCAGCAGCGCCTTCCTGGCATCGGCATAAGGTGTGTCGCGGCGAATGCGATCCGCTTCACCGGCCAATGCCGTTGTCGCGGCGAGAACGACGGCGCATCCGCACACCAGTTGGGCAAACGTGGCTCATCTCCCGGGGCATCGGCTACGCCGGCGCAACGGCTTTCGCATGCTTTGCGCCCTATGCGGCGCTGGCTCAAGGCGCTGCACCGAGCGCCTTGAGTTCCGCGTTGGCGGCGAACGCTTCGTTGACGTCCCTCGCGCAGCCGCTCGCCGCCAGCTGGAACAGGCGCACCGCCTCGTCCTTCGCACCCTGCCGCAGCGCCAATTCGCCGCCGTAGAAATTGGCTTCGCAGACCTGGCTCTTCTTCTTCTTTCCGTCCGGATCATCAGCGGCGGCGAGCACCGCTTCCGGGGGCATCCGACCGAGGTACGAGCGGATAATCGGCGCGGGCCACGGGGTCATGTCGATTTTCGCGCTCGCCTGCGATAAATGGCTCGGGGCATTGTTGCGCTGTGCGACGATATCGGCCCACAGCGCCTTATACGCATCCGCTGGATCGAGGTTGCTCGCCTCGCTGACGTCGGCCAAAGCCTTGTCGAGCGTGCCGCCGTAGAGATACGCGAGGCCGCGGTTGTAGTAGGCGTCGGCGAACTGCGGAGCGAGCCGGATCGCCTCGCTGTAGTCGGCGATGGCGTGCTCGTTGTCGCCTCGGGCGCGGTACGCGTTGCCCCGGTCGATGTAGGTGGAAACCAACTTGGGCTCGAGCCGGATCGCCTCGCTGAAGTCGGCGATGGCTCGGTGGTTGTTGCCCCTGGCGAGGTAAACGTAGCCCCGGTTCGTGTAGGCGAAGACGAACTTGGGATCGAGCCGGATTGCCTCGTCGAAGTCGGCGAGGGCTCGCCCGCTGTTCCCTCGGAGATGGAACAACTTGCCCCGGTTGAAGTAGGCGGCGGCGACCTCGGGCTCCAGCCGGATCGCCTCGCCAATGTCGGCGATGGCGCGGTTCAGATCGCTGTTGAAGCCGTACGCGGTGCCCCGGTCGTTGTAGGCGACTGCGAACTTGGGATCGAGCCGGATCGCTTCCGTGTAGTCGGCGATGGCGCCCGCGTAGTCGCTTTGCAGCTGGTACAATTTGCCCCGCTCGTGGCGGAGGGTTGCGACCTCGGGAGCGAGCCGGATCACCTCGCTCAAGTCGGCGACGGCGCGCGCGAGGTCGCCCTTGCTCGCGTAAGCGACGGCTCGTCTATAGTAGGCATTGGCGTAGTTGGGATCGAGCCGGATCGCCTCGCTAAAATCGGCGATGGCGCGGTCGATGTCGCCCTTCTCCCCGTACGCGCCGCCGCGGTTGTAGTGCGCAAGGCGGCGAAATAATCGTGTCCGGGTAGACGGCTTCGACCTGGGGAGCGAGTCGGATCGCCTCGTTAAAGTCGGCGATGGCGCGGTCGGGATCGTCCTTGTCCCGGTACGCGTTGCCCCGGTTGTTGTAGGCGGCCGCAAGCTTGGGATCGAGCCTGATCGCCTCGTTGTAGTCGGCGATGGCACGTTCGACATCGCCCTTGTTCCGGTAAGTAAGGCCCCTTCCATAGTAAGCCTCGGCGTATTTCGGATCGAGCCTGATCGCCTCGCTATAATCGGCGATGGCGCGGTCAAGGTCGTCTTTGCGCTGATACGCGAGCCCGCGGTAGCGGCGGGCGATAGCGGAATTTTTCGCAGTTTCGCCGCGGCCTTGGATGATGCGGGTGCAGGCGGCAATGCTTTGATCCGGATCGTCCGCCTTGCAAGCGTCCCAGTTGCCTCGGCTCGCGGCCACGGCAGGCGCTGCGATCGCGCACAATGCGGCGGTCCAAATAAGCATCCTCAACGTGCGCATGAGGCGCTCCTGATGTCTCACTCGTCGTAGACCAGATCCCCGAAACGCACCCAGCGCTTGCCGTCAAACCGCATCAGCTGCAACTGCTGGACCGCATAATAGTCGGTCGGACTAGTGTTGACCTTGATTCCCGGCAGCAGCATTGGGACCTCTAGGTCGCGCAGGTTCGTCGCCTGACGCATGATATTCTCGCGCGAGAGATCGTTGCCGGCCTGCTTGAGCACCTGCACGATGACGGTCGCAGCGTTGTGGCCGTAGACGTAGCTCGGGCGGCGCACGTCCGCATCCGGCAGATATTTGCTCAACCAGGCGCGCCAATCTTTCACCCCCTGGTCATCCTCGAACGCAGGATCAAGCGGGTCCTTGAAATGCGTCGATGATAACAATCCGACGCTGCTCTCGAGCCCGGCCAGCTGCAGGACGAGGGGCACCGAGGCCGAGATCGTGTTCATGAAGAAGATCGGCTTCCAGCCGAGCTCGTTGACCTTGCGGATCGCCTGCACGGCGAGCGAGGGGAGCGTGGTGGCGATCAGCGCGTTGCAGCCGGTGGACTTGAGTTCGACGATCTGCCGTTCGATCGAGGCGTCCGTAAACTCGTAGACCGCTTCCCTCACGGTCGCGGCATATTTGTCGCCCAGTACGTCACGCGCGCCGGCCGTATAGTCGCGGCCAAAGTCGCTATCCTCATGGAGGATACAGATCCTTGCATTTGGGTCCTGCCGTAGAATGTATCGGGTATAAAGACGCGCTCCCAATCGGTAGGGCGGGCGCACGCCGCCCATCGTGTAGGGCGTCTCCTTGTAATAGCCCCAGCGGTAAGCACCGCTCTCGATGAACAGCTGCGGAATTTTGCGATCGTTGAGATATTTCGCGACCGAGAGCTGAGTGGGCGTGCCGATCGACCCGAACGTAAAGGCGACATGCTCCACTTCGATGAGCTTGCGCGTCTCGTTCCCGGTTCGCCACGGCAGGAAGCCGTCGTCGACGCTGATCAGGTTGATCTTGCGGCCATTGATGCCGCCCTGATCGTTGATCATTTGCATGTAGGCCTTCTCGGCCAGGCCAACAGCCGAGAACGGGGCGCCCGGACCGGTATAAGGCATGGTCTGGCCGATCTTGATCTCGCCGTCGGTCACCCCCGGCGCGTTCTGCGCGGCCGCCGGCATCGCCATTGCGCCGCCCAGGAGCAAGCAGCCGAACAAGATCCGAAGCATTCCGCGCCCGCCTTTGCTGTCCCAGAGACGGCAGCAAGATATCATTGTACCGGTGTGACGCAATCGGAAGCAGCGCCGCGCATCGCACTGAACCTCGCACGAGATTTTTTCGCGTGGCGACCGCTCCGCCGTCAGCGACGGTCGAACGAAGCGGGTCAGACGAAATTGTGCTGACTGAAAATGTGCCAGTCGCTCGAAACCGGAGCGTGTGGCACAGCACCTTCCGCGGTGACCTGCAAACCATTCATCTCCCAGGTGTAGACCTGCCCGCTGTCGTGGCGCCAGAGAATGTCGCTCTTGCCATCGTTGTTGTAGTCGCCGACGTCCTCGACGTGCCAATCGTTGGGGACCGGAGCGTGCGCGATCGTGCCTTCTGTTTTGACGTTCAGGCCATCCATCTCCCAGATGTAGACCTGCCCGCTGTCGTGGCGCCATAGAATGTCGCTGTTGCCGTCGTTGTTGAAGTCGCCGAGGCCCTGGATCTGCCAGTCGTTGGGAACCGCAGCGTGCGCCACGCCCCCCTCCGCCAGGATCCCCAACCCATCCATATCCCAGATGTAGACCTGCCCGCTGTCGTGGCGCCATAAGATGTCGCTCTTGGCGTCGCTGTTGAAGTCGCCGATGCGCTCGATGTGCCAATCGTTGGGGACAGCAGCATGGGCGACGCCGCCTTCGGCTTTGACCCCCAAGCCGTTCATCTCCCAGATGTAGGTCTGCCCGCTGTCGTGGCGCCATAAGATGTCGCTCTTCGCGTCACCGTCGAAGTCGCCGGTGCCCTGGATCTGCCAGTCGGTGCCGACCGCGGCATGCGCGATGGTCCCTTCCGCTTTGACGTTCAGCCCGTTCATCTCCCAGATGTAAGTCTGACCGCTGTCGTGGCGCCACAAAATGTCGCTGCTATTATCGGCGTCGAAGTCGCCGCTTCCCTGGATGTGCCAGTCGTTGGGGACCGCGGCATGCGCCACACCGCCCTCGCTTTGGATCGCCGTACCGTTCATGTTCCAGAAATAGACTTGGCCGCTGTCGTTTCGCCATAAGATGTCGCCGTTGTCGTCGCCGTTGAAATCGTCGGTCTTCACGATGAAGTTGTAGGTGATCGTGAAGCCCCAACTCCCGAGGCTGCCGACGTCGCCGCCGGCATCGTCCCTGACGTAGAGGGTCCAGGTCGAGCTATCGACCCAGACGCCACCAAAAGCCGAAGCGAAAGTGGCCGTGCCCGCCGGTCCGGGATGGTTGATGGCGATGCTCGGTGGTAGGCCCCAGTTGTCCGCCAATTCAACGGATCCGAAGGTGTAGTCCGTAGGCTTGTACGTGCCGGAGGCGATCACCGTGGCATCTGGCAACAACGATGCACCGGAATCCCTGATTGTGAAGCTGCCGTTGACAATGTCGGCGTTGCCCCCGGCGTCCGACCAGAACGCCAAATTGCGTCCGCCCGGACCCAGGAACAGGAAATCCAGATCGTCGGGAAACGTGTGCGACAGATTACTGAGGCCGATGTGGACGTCCGTGACCCTGCCCGACCCGGCGATGGTGAAGGGGCCGAAGCTGACGACTCGGAACTCTGTTGCAGGGGAATCAGCGATCGTGAACGGTGAATTGTCAATAATGCCGATCGTGCCTGTAGCCATGACGAACCCCTCTCATTGGTCTCCCGAGGAGAATTGGCTGATCTTGACCTCGACCTTGTTACCGAGTGAATCGTATCGCTGCCCGACCATGGCCGAGCCGTTGTGCGTGCGGCTGCTGTCCGTCCAGACAAGGACGTAACCGCCATCCAGCAGGCGGGCGATCTGGTCGTCGCTCCGGACGGCGACGCCGCCGGACATCGGGACTGGCTGTTGGCTTATCCCTTCCCGGGTCATGCCTGACTCGCATCGACGCGCTACACAATGGTTGGTTTCCCGGCACCCGTGCCGGGTTCATTCGCTTCTCCAGGCGGTCGGTGGACGAACCATCCCGCCGCTCCCAAGATCTCGAAGCGCAATATCAATCAGCCACTTACGATTGTTAGTCGTCGAAAGATCTAATCGCCGCCCGGCCGGCGGCTGCTGACTGGTCTTCGGCCAAGTGGCGGCTCTTATCATGGCTGGTTTTCAGGCCGCCCAAGTACGCCCTAGCAAATTTTGACACCGCAGCGACACGACGCGAAGTGCCGCAGGCAGACGTCAAGTCGCACTCGGGCTGGCCGACGGTTTACGTTGCGTGTGTCAGACGAAATTGTGCTGACTGAAAATGTGCCAGTCGCTCGGAACCGCAGCGTGTGGCACGCTACCTTCCGCCGTGATCCCCAAACCATTCATCTCCCAGGTGTAGACCTGCCCGCTATCGTGGCGCCAGAGAATGTCGCTCTTGCCGTCGTTGTTGTAGTCGCCGATGTCCTCGACATGCCAATCGTTGCCGACCGGAGCGTGCATGACGGTGCCTTCGGCTTTGACCTGCAAGCCATTCATCTCCCAGATGTAGACCTGCCCGCTGTCGTGGCGCCACAGAATGTCGCTCTTGCCGTCGCCATTGAAGTCGCCGATGCCTTGGATGTGGTAGTCGTTGGGGACCGCAGCGTGGACGACGCCGCCTTCGGCTTTGATCCCCAGGCCATCCATCTCCCAGATGTAGACCTGCCCGCCGTCGTGGCGCCATAAAATGTCGCTGTGGCCGTCGCCGTTGAAGTCGCCGGTGCCTTGGATCTGCCAATCGTTGGGGACCGGAGCATGCGCGACACCGCCTTCCGCTTTGGTCCCCAGGCCATCCATCTCCCAGATGTAGACTGGTCCGCTGTCGTGGCGCCATAAAATGTCGCTCTTCCCGTCAGCGTCGAAGTCGCCGGTGCCTTGAATGTGCCAGTCGTTGGGAACTAAAGCGTGCGCGGCAGCGCCCTCCGCTTTGATCGCCTGGCCATTCATCTCCCAGAAATAGACCTGCCCGCTGTCGTGGCGCCAGAGCACGTCGTTGTTGCCGTCGCCGTCGAAGTCGCCGGCGCCCTGAATGTGCCAGTCACTGGGAACTGGAGCATGCGCCACGCTGCCTTCGCTTTGGATCCCCAGGCCATTCATCTCCCAGAAATAGACCTGCCCGCTGTCGTGACGCCAGAGAACGCCGCTCTTGCCGTCGCCATCGAAGTCGTGGGACACGTCGCGCGCACGCCAGATCGAGGTCATCACGTCGTTATCCGCGCTTAGAAAGTTGTCGGCCGCGTAGGCAATGCGACCATCGCTGAGCAGAGCGCTGTCGCTGTCGCCGACTCCATTCTTGACAACATATTCGGCGCCGATCTTGTTTCCCAGCGCATCGAAACGCTGCCCGCGCACCGCATTGAAAAAGTTATCTTGCCAACTTGCCACGAAGCCGCCGTCGGCGAGTGCGACGAGAGTCGGCCCACTCTGGTTGGCCGGTGTAGTGGTATTGATCTGAATGTCATCGTTAACCAGGTCACCCACATTGTTGTAGATTGACGCCCGAACGCCCTGGCCGCTCGCATCGCCGGCGGCATCGGTCCATGCCACCACGAAGCCGCCGCCGACGAGCGCGGCAACATCGGGATCAAACTCCTCGGCTGATGAGCCCGCGCCGGCAACAGCAGCATTTATGGTGAGTGGCACCCCGGACGACGTGTAGATGCTGAAATATACGTCGTGATCGCCGAAAATCAGCTGTTGGTAAACATCCACGAAAGTGTTGTTCGACAGCGTCGCCAGCTGCGAAAAGTCCGCGTCCGCCGTCCCATTGTCTCTCACCGTGATTGGTGCGCCGACACTGCCGGTGGGCGAGACGATCCGGGCCAGGATGTCTTTGTTGCCGCCACCGCTGTCGAGGGTATACGAAACGACGTAGCTGCCGTTTGCAAAGGACGTGATTGAAGAATTGAATGTCTGCAAGCTGCTGCTGTTGTCGATGGCGTCATTGCGGACGGCACCCAGCGAGGGGTGAACAACACGCACCCAAGTGTCGTGGTCCCCATTGAACAAATCGGTATACGTTATCGCAATATTGCCGTTGGGCAGGAGCGTGATCGATGAGCCGTCGCTGTTGAAAGAATCTCCATCACCAAACGTGCTGATCCTGACCTCGCCCCCGACCTTGTTGCCCGCCCCGTCGAATCGCTGGCCGATAACGGCCTGGCCCGACGAGAAAGTATGGCTGAAGTCCGTCCAAATGATCACATAGCCATCGTCCGAGGAATTCAGCCCCACGACCTGGCCGTCGCCCTGAAATGCTCCGTTGTCCGTGGTGTTGACCTGCGTCAAGGATTTTACAAGCCGCGGGGTGGTGGTCATGGTGCTCTCCTTCAACGGATCGTTCGGCGGCAAGCAATAAGAGCGGCGTGCAGATCACGGGCGCGATCTGGCTATCGCCCCGAAGGCGATGCCGCCTGACATCGGGAGATCGCGCGTCCGTGGCGCTGACTTGCGTTTGCGATTTTACGAGGCGGATGCGGTGGTCATGGATCCTGACAACGGATCACGGCACGGGGCACGCCATCCACCTGATTTGCATTAAACCATGATCGCAAGCGGCAAGCAACGAAGTGGCGCAATAGCTTTTGCCTATCGACGGGATAGTCAGTCCCGGACCTCGAGATGACAACGAGAAGGACCGCAAAGGTCCCGCGATGGCGGCGCCGACTTGCGATTCTTCTTATGCTCCGCAGAAAGCGCCACGCGATCGAATGGCGCTCGGCATGGTGCCGACAGACAAATCCGTGATCCACGGCTTGGTCAACTTGTCGAGGTGTATCAGACGAAATTATGCTGACTGAAAATGTGCCAGTCGCTCGGAACCGGAGCGTGTGGCGCACCACCTTCCGCCGTGATCCCCAAACCATTCATCTCCCAGATGTAAACCTGGCCGCTGTCGTGGCGCCAAAGAATGTCGCCGCTCTTGCCATCATTGTTGTAGTCGCCGATGTCCTCGACATGCCAATCGTTGCCGACCGGAGCGTGCATGACGGTGCCTTCGGCTTTGACCTGCAAGCCATTCATCTCCCAGATGTAGACCTGCCCGCTGTCGTGGCGCCAGAGAATGTCGCTGTTGCCATCGCCGTCGAAGTCGCCGAGGCCTAGGATGTGCCAGTCGTTAGGGACGGCAGCGTGAACGACGCCGCCTTCGGCTTTGATCCCCAAGCCGTTCATCTCCCAGATGTAGACCGCTCCGCTGTCGTGACGCCAGAGAAGGTCGCTCTTCCCATCGCCGTCGAAGTCGCCGACGCCTTGGACGTGCCAGTCGTTGGGGACTGGCGCGTGCGCCACGCCGCCTTCGTTTTTGATTCCCAAGCCATCCATCTCCCAGAAATAGACCGCCCCGCTGTCGTGACGCCATAAAATGTCGCTCTTCCCGTCAGCATCGAAGTCGCCGACGCCTTGGACGTGCCAGTCGTTGGGAACTGGAGCGTGCACGACACCGCCTTCGGCTTTGATCGCCTGGCCATCCATCTCCCAGAAGTAGACCTGTCCGCTGTCGTGGCGCCAGAGAACGTCGTTGTTGCCGTCGCCGTCGAAGTCGCCGGCGCCCTGAATGTGCCAGTCATTGGAAACTGGAGCGTGCGCCACGCCGCCTTCGGCTTTGATCCCCAGGCCATCCATCTCCCAGAAATAGACCTGCCCGCTGTCGTGGCGCCAGAGAACGCCGCTCTTGCCGTCGCCATCGAAGTCGTGCGAGACGTCGCGCACGCGCCAGATCGATGTCATCACGTCGTGGTCGGAGACCACAACGTTGCCGAGGGCAAAAGCGATGCGGCCATCGGACAGCAGGGCGGCCTCGGGGCTGTCCCCGGAAAACCCGTCGGATACCCCGTTCTTCACGGTGAACTCGACGCCGATCTTGCTGCCGGCCGCGTCGAAGCGCTGCGCGCGGACGAGATTGGTGAGGTCGTCCTCCCAGGTCACGAGGAAGCCGCCGTCGGCCAGCGCGACCACGCTCGCCTCGTCCTGAGTTGCCGTCGTGGTCGTGTTGACCAAGATGTTGGGGGCGACGGTGGCGCCGGTGTTCGACAGGATCGACGCGCGAATGTCGTGCACCGAGCTATCGGGGTCGGTCCACACGACCACGAAGCCGCCGTCGCGGAGCGCGGCGACATCGGGATCGGTTTCCAACCCAGTGCCGCCACCCCCGGGGACCGGTTGCCCGAACGTCACCGGGGAGCCGTTCTTGGTGAATATCCCATACTTGATGTCGTGGTCGGTCGCGCTGCCGTTGAACTCGTCCTCGTAGACAGCAACGAAGTTGCCGTTGGACAGCGTCGCGAGCTCCGGCGAAGTTTGACTGTCCGTCTCATTATCGAGCGCGAACTCGGAGCCGACGGCGCCGGTGGGGCTCACGACCTTCGCCAGGACGCTGGTTTCGACGCTGCTGGTGGCCGCGGTATAGGAGACGACGTAGCTGCCGTCGGCGAAGGGGGTGATGGAGGGGAGACTCTGGTCCATACCGCCACCGATCGCGTCCAGCCTGAGCGGGGAGCCCCATGTGGGGGCAAAAATTTGCACGTAGACGTCGGCGGCGGGCACATCGACGAACGCCACGGCAATGTTGCCGTTCGCCAGAACGGTCACCGCGGGCGTGGTCTGTTCGCCGAAATTGAAGCCGGTGATGACCTCGCTGTTGAGCTTGTCGCCCGCCGAATCGTATCTCTGGCCGATAATGAAGTTGATGCTATGCCAGACAACGACGTAACCGCCGTCGTGCGTAGCGGCGATCTGGCCGTCGTTCTGGACGCCGAAGTCCGCGGCGTTGACCTGCGTCAGGGACTTTACGAGGCGGGGTGTGGTGGTCATGGTGTCCTCCGTCAACCGATTGTTCGGCCGGAAGCAACAACCGTGTAATGCGCGCGCCGATCGTTAGCGGCGCGCCATCCACCCGATTTGCATTCAACCACAGTCGCAGGCGGCAAGCAACGAAATGGCGCAATAGCGTTTGCTTATGGACGGGATGACTTCGAGATGACGACGTGAAGGACCGCAAAGATCCCAGCATTGGCGGTTCTGGCCTAGCAGCCGCCGCCCGACAATTCGTGACCCGCAGATTGGTCAACTCGTCGACGGGTGTATCAGACGAAATTCTCCTGACTGAAAATGTGCCAGTCGCTAGGAACCGCAGCGTGTGGCACGCTACCTTCCGCCGTGACCCCCAAACCATTCATCTCCCAGGTGTAGACCTGCCCGCTGTCGTGACGCCAGAGAATGTCGCTCTTGCCGTCATTGTTGTAGTCGCCGATGTCCTGGACGTGCCAGTCGTTGGGGACCGCAGCATGCGCGATCGTGCCTTCGGTTTTGACGTTCAGGCCATCCATCTCCCAGATGTAGACCTGCCCGCTGTCGTGGCGCCAGAGAATGTCGCTCTTACCATCACCGTCGAAGTCGCCGAGGCCCTCGATATGCCAGTCGGTGGGGACTGGAGCGTGCGCGATACCGCCTTCCGCTTTGATCCCCGGGCCATTCATCTCCCAGATGTAGACCTGGCCGCTGTCGTGGCGCCAGAGAATGTCGCTCTTGCCGTCGCCGTCGAAGTCGCCGACGCCTTGGATGTGCCAGTCATCTCCCAGATGTAAACTGGTCCGCTATCGTGGCGCCAGAGAACGTCGCTCTTCCCGTCAGCGTCGAAGTCGCCGACGCCTTGGATGTGCCACTCGTTTGGGACCGGAGCGTGCGCGGCAGCGCCCTCCGCTTTGATCGCCTGGCCATCCATCTCCCAGAAATAGACCTGCCCGCTGTCGTGGCGCCAGAGAACGTCGTTGTTGCCGTCGCCGTCGAAGTCGCCGGCGCCCTGAATGTGCCAGTCAGTGGGAACTGGAGCGTGCGCCACACTCCCTTCCGCTTTGATCCCCAAGCCATCCATCTCCCAGAAATAGACTTGCCCGCTGTCGTGGCGCCAGAGAACGCCGCTCTTGCCGTCGCCATCGAAGTCGTGCGAGACGTCGCGCGCACGCCAGATCGAGGTCAGCACGTCGA
>WNFV01015781.1_pt1 | contig 11813 bp, 15 predicted proteins | sample 5400101 | NCBI WGS metagenome assembly WNFV01 (sample SAMN13153361, study PRJNA577476) | soil metagenome | isolation source: 115 cm soil or saprolite under grassland replicate 1 | place: USA:California | collected 2016-06-15
TTACCAGCAGTATTTTCAATTGCCGTTATTCAGTGTTCTTCTGGCATCTGCTTTTATTGGAACAAATGACAAAAGAAGTCCTAGGAATTCGTCCAGCCGTGATTTCAACCGAAACAAGGATAAGACTGGACGAATATCGCCGGTTTCGACACGTAGTTCGTAACGTGTACACTCATAGCTTCGACCCTGCCAAACTTGGGAAACTGGTCAACTCCGCTCCTGAACTTTTTGCACGAACAAAAGCCGAGTTACTTGCCTTTGCCGCTTTTCTCGAACACTAGCGTGTGATTCTTCGGTTGCGGTTTTTTCCTCCCTGTTTCATGTGTTTCATATGTCGCATGTGTTTATTTATTGTGATGGCAACACTTTTGAACACCTAAGAGCCTCTACTTGTGCAATAGTACGGTTCCTTAAAAAAATCGGGTAGAGCTACCGTCCGACCTTGCCATCGCGTTTGCCTTACCGAATTGCTGGCAAAGGATCGATTGAATTATTCTACCGCCTCCTCGGTTCGTGGAACAATGGTTTATGACAGAGCTTTGTATACCAGAGCTACACGGTTCGGGTCCGTGAGGTCGAGAGTTCAAATCTCTCCACCCCGACTAGAGTCCACACGGCTAGCCTTTTAGGCTAGCCGTGTGGACTTAAATAGGCTACGAATTAGGGAGCTTGAAACTGCGGACCTCATGGCTCTTATCCGTGAGGTCCGCAGTTTAGTTGTTTCCGCCAGGGTCATAGACCTCACGGCTTGCCCCTAAAATGAACCATGAGGTCCGCGGTGAGCCAAAAAAGAAATAGCTGCCATATTGTAGTCCACATGGTTTTGTTCCTCTCTGTATTCCCCACCACAAGACTGAGTATTTTGAATACCCTAACGAGAGACAGGGCGGGCACCCTATTTGTGGGCCATAAAAGAGATCTCGAACTTCTGCAAGCTGAGTGAAGCAGGGCAAAGTCTGGTGCGGGTGTTATTGAGCCATTTGGCTAGTCAAGGCGTGGCAGCATTGTGTGCTGAGGCTGGCAAATACCATCTATTCGGCTTGGCGCGTGTCTACGTAGCCTCAGAGGATAAAAAGAGCCAACTTTGTGAACTGCACAAAGTTGGCTCAACCTGCGGTCCCGACGCGATTCGAAACGGCGACGCGTAACCACTAAGGCGCTCAGGGATTTGGGTACTCTCCTAATCTTCAAATCCCATGTTGACTGATCTAACTTCAGTCCCAAGATTTTCATTTTCTTCCCTTGCTTATTCAGTTGTATATAACCAGTAGTTTTGATTGTTATTCCCCGTGTATTCGTTCAACGCTTATGGTTCCATGACAATTGTCATGGTTGTGCTTCTTTTCTTTATCATGGAAGAATCACAACTGATCTCACTTCTTCTGGTTTGCTCTCCTGACTATACTGCGAAGGAAAACAACAGAATTAACTTCTATGTCAGGAATCTTGCATGTCTATTTCACTTCCAAGCAGGAATACCAATTCCAATGTCCCACTCGTTGCACCGTTGACATATTTTAATCGTAACAGCCTTGCCCTCGCTGGAGGCAAAGGTGCAAATCTTGGCGAGTTGATCAAAGCAGGTTTCGATGTACCGCCAGGGTTTGTGATTACCACTGCTGCATATGACTTATTGGTTCAAACCAACGATCTGCAAATACATATTCAAACTGCGCTTGCTTCATTGCAGATAGATGCTCCTGCATCTGTGAAAGAAGTTAGCAGGCAGATCCATGCGGCAATTCATGATGCTGCCATGCCGAATCCGATCCGCGACTCATTGATAAATGCTTATGACCAAATGGGAAGTGACGAGGTAGCCATCCGTTCGAGCGCGACCGCCGAAGATTTACCCGAAGCCGCTTTCGCGGGTCAACAAGAAACTTTTCTAAATGTCATTGGCGGGCAGGCGCTGCTGGATGCAGTCCGTGCATGCTGGGCTTCACTCTGGTCGGAACGCGCCATTCTCTATCGCATCCACCATGATGTAGATCAGATATCCGTAAAGCTGGCTGTAATCGTGCAGAAGATGGTGCCTGCCAATGTAGCTGGTGTGATGTTCACAGCCAATCCGGTCAGTGGCGCAAGAGATGAATTGGTGATCGACGCCAATCCAGGTTTGGGAGAAGCTGTCGTTGGTGGGTTGGTCACACCCGATCATTTCGTCATAAACAAGCACAATTTCCGTATCAATGAGCAGCGCATCGGTAAGCGGGAAATCATGATTCAGTCCAAGGAAGGGGGCGGAACGGAAGAAGTCATACTGGTGAACAAAAACGCTGAACTGACCTTATCTCCCACTGCGGTGCGTGATCTTACGAAATTGGGCATGCAGATCGAGCGGCATTATGACACGCCGCAAGATATTGAATGGGCATGGCTCAACAATGAAGGGAAAGTGGGGAAGTTCCTGATCTTGCAGGCGCGTCCAATGACTGCGCTGCCAGAGCCTATAAAGATAAGCCGCCCAATGCGCATGGTGATTCCCATGCTGGCTGAGATGTGGCACTCGCGTCCATATCCACTGGATATCACTACATTCACTGGCGTTTTGGAACGTGCAGTTGGAAATTTTCTTACGGTGATGATTGGCAAGAGTGCGCCGGATCCAGACAAGGCAATGATAGAAGAAGACGGTGTCGTCGTAGGCTTTGAACCACCAGCAATACAGCTAGCAACAAGTATATTGATTGCGCCTTGGTTAGCGCTCTGGCGCACGCGCCATTACGACCCTTCCCAATGGCAAGCTGATCCAATCATTACAGAGGTAACAGCAAAGGTGAGTGAACTTGAAAAGCGCGAGCTGCGCTCACTCACGTGGGAACACAATATAGACACCTTGCGGGAGTCGCTAGCTTTGATCCCGCGCGTGATGGAACTGCGTGAACGATATTTTCCTCAAGCTCTTTTGGGGTTGGGTACGTTATGGCTATTGGTCGCACTGACAGGTCATAAGAATTTGTTCGGCCAGCTGATTTCAGGCGTGGAAACCAAGACGACAGAGACCAACCGCGCCCTCGAAACCTTGGCTGCGCAAATTCGCAGTAATACTGGATTAGCTGAACTGTTTGCGCAGCATGATGCAAACAGCCTGTCCTTCGCGCTAGGACAATCACATGTGGGAAGAAACTTCTTGCAAAGCCTTTCGACATTTCTCGATCAATATGGACATCGTGAAACGACCCTGACCATTTCACAACCAGCATGGAAAGATGAACCAAAGGTCGTTTTAGGAATCTTGAAAGTGCTGGCATTGGCCGAACACTCTGAGACAGATCGGTACCAGGAATGGAGACACACACGCGATGAGTTACTTGCCCGTTCCATGCTAGGCCGCTGGCCTTTGCGCAATTTATTCTTGAAATCATTAACGAATGCGCGCGCCCTGTTCCAAATGCGCGAAGATACTCACTTCTACGCCACGCTCGCACAGCCGCTTGTACGGCGCGTAGCGTTGGAACTTGGAAGGCGCCTGGAACAGGCGGGCGTAGTCAATTCGCCCACAGACATCTTTCATCTCAAACTGGATGAGTTGGAAAGATTGGGAAAGCTCTGGCCGCCCTCCAGAGAAACCACCGCTCAAATTCGTGAGTTAGTTTCTCGCCGGAGTGCGAAGCGCGAGTCTCTGGCAAACAAACCAATGTTTGATCCGCGACTGCTGGTGGCTGCATCACAAGAATCGGTGGATGGAAATGTTATCTTGAGTGGATCGCCCGGCAGCCCCGGAATAGCCAGTGGTCCGGCACGAATTGTGCATGATGTTTCGGAGTTTGGGAAACTCCAATTGGGAGATGTGCTCGTCGCGCCTATTACCAATCCGGCATGGACTCCGCTCTTTCAGCGTGCAGCGGGAGTGGTTGTTGACATGGGTGGCGCAGCATCCCATGCAGCTATTGTTGCCCGTGAGTATGGCGTGCCGGCCATAATGGGAACGATAAAGGGTACACAACAACTCCACGACGGACAATGGATTCAAGTAGACGGCTCACGCGGTCTGGTCTTGAAAGCAGAACCTCCAACCAAAGAAAGGGAGTCAGAGGAGAATTCTTGATATATCTTATTTCGTCATCAGAATTTCGAATACCTTTTATCTGAATCAGATCGTTCTGACCAATTTGTAATGGAGGTATATGATGAATTACTTAATGCTCACACTACGATTAGCGCATATTTTCGCAGGCGTATTTTGGGTTGGCGCCACTCTGACAACAACCTTTTATCTTAGACCAACCCTGGAAGCAGCAGCGGATGCCAGTCGAAAAGTTTCGCAACACCTCAATACGCATGCACGTCTTTTTACAGCTATGACTGCTACCGGGATACTTACAGTCCTTGCTGGCTATAGCATGTATTGGCTTGATTCAGATGGCTTCAGTTCATCCTGGGCGCATTCAGGTCCAGGTATTGGATTTGCGATTGGCGGTGCAGCCGGCTTGCTTGGTTTGGTCTTTCGAGTTTTGGCTAACAGGAATATAGCAGCACTAAGAAAATTGGATGCTGAGATTATTGAATATCCTATCAATGACCTGCCACAAAACTTTGTTTCTCTTCTAAAGACTCAGGCGCTTCTTAATAGGCTCAATACGTGGTCGCTTCTCATTGCTGTTTTTTTCATGGCTACGGCACGTTATCTAGTGTTCTGATCTTGCCACTATGAAATCTGAAAATTTCCTTCAAATTTAAGAAAGGTAAACCTATGAATTCAAAACAAATGGCAGCATGGTTCAGTACAGTTTCCATAATTCTCATATTGTTTGGTATTTTGTATGCCTTTTGGGGACTCAAGATCCTGCCAGTTCAAAGAGATCTTTTGCTGGAATGGGAAAGCGCGCTTTACGGCGCTATTATGATGGGTTGGGGAACAACACTTTTCTTTGTCGGACGCATCGCCTTCCAAAGAAACGACACTGACTTGATGAAAATACTGCTGTATGGCATCACTATATGGCTGGTTGTCGAAGCTTTGTTCTCTGCCTATCTCGGCGTTTGGTTCAATGTGGGTGTGGATATTGGCGTTGAGGCGTTATTCAGTATTCCCTTGATAAGGAGCTTGCGGAAACCAGAAACAGCGTGAATTCTTTGTCCGAAGGTTTCTCACGAAAGGAAGAGATGATATGCAAACGTATAGCATTCCAAAGATTATCTTGCAGATTAGCGGAGTTGCCAGCGTGCTAGCAGGGATTCTGCTCATTATTGGGTTCTCCCTCCACCCTGAAGGCGAAGATGCAATGTTCGGCACGGATCCTTTGTGGGCGCCTGCGCACAGTTCATCTTGGGCAGCACTCACGGTTGCCCTAGTTGGATGGATTGGCTTGTATATTGTTCACGCCTCCAGGGCTGGAAAGTTTGGCATTGTCGCATTTGTAGTTGCTATTCTTGGCACTAGTCTCGCCTCATGGATCTTCAGTAGCGATGTTACTTTTGTCCCTGTCATAGCCGCACAAGCACCGGGGCTGTTCCAACAAATCTTTACCCAGAGTCATATCTTGATTGGCGTGGTGAGCGTCTTAACTTGGATTCTGGGTAATATTTTGTTTGGATTATCTGTCATTCGTGCAAAAGTATTTCCGAACTGGGCAGGGGTTCTACTTATAGTGGGAAGTTTGGTCATCCCTATCGCCTACCTGACTGGATTGTCTATAAAAATCGTCGCGATCGGAGGATGGCTTGTGGGTGCAAGCCAGATCTGGCTTGGTTATGACGTACTTCGTATGTTCAGGAATCAATGACATGACTGGGTTCACAACCGGGCATCAATAGACACACTAAATCGTTGCCTTTTTTATGAGATGGTCAGTGGCATGCTCGCAGAAAAGGTTTATTTGTAGAGGATGGTAGAATGAGGCACGGAGGGGAGAGAGTTATTTTATAGGAGCTTCACATGTTAGGTCTCGAACAACAATGGCCAGCAGGCGGTGACAACGGCAACTCAAATTTGCAGGAGATCATTGCAACCAGCGGAATCTCTGTACGCCTGTGGAGGTTGTATGCCTATTTCTGGCTCGTGTGCTTATTCTTTCCCGTTCTGACTCTGATTCAAGCGCCGCCACAAGGATTACACCTGTTCATTGCGCCTTTGGGGCTAATCGTCTTCACAGCTGTGTATTTCTGGGTGATGTGGCCTCATCCTTTAAATGATCGAGAGCGCCGGCGTTATAAGTTTCAAAATTCCTTGAGCCTGCTCATTGCACTCACTGGTCTGGCGCTGATTTTGAGCATCATGTATGGAAGCTCATTCCTTTGGCTATTTATTGGAGTGAGCGCCATCGCGGGAATCACCCTCCCGTTTCGCGGCGCGGCTATATCTGTTTTCGTTCTGACTCTTCTTACATTAGGAGTCAGTATAAGGATCAGCGGAAGCCTCGCCTCAACTGATTGGCTGCATGTCATTCCTCTTGTCCTGCTGGTGCGTGGCCTTGGCCTAGACATGATTGGTTTTATCCGCCTGTCTGATGCACTGCGCGAACTCCATCATGCGCGCAAAGAACTCGCTCACCAGGTTGTGACAGAAGAACGCTTGCGGATGGCGCGTGACCTGCATGACTTGCTTGGTCACACTCTTTCATTGATTACATTGAAGAGCGAACTTGCTGGCCGGCTGTTGGAAAAAGACCCTCTTACCGCGATGCAGGAGATTCACGAAGTGGAACGTGTCGCGCGTCAGGCATTACGTGAAGTGCGGGAGGCCGTTGCTGGATACCGCCAGCAGACCCTACGCGGTGAATTAAATGCCGCACGCCAAATCTTGGAAGCAGCGGGCATTGATTGCAGTATTGAATACGATGCCCAGATATTTTCACCAGTTCTAGATAATGTACTGGGATGGGTGGTCCGTGAGGGCGTAACGAACGTGATACGACACAGCCGCGCGCGGCACTGTCTGATTCGAATCACCTCTACCAATGAGTCTGCGTGCGTGGAAGTGAATAATGATGGTTACCCGCGCGAAAATAGTATGGCAAATCGAACAGGAAGCGGTCTCTCCGGTCTTGCCGAGCGAGTTGCAAAACAGAGCGGTCATCTGGAAGCAGGTCCACAATCGATGGGAGGTGTCCCGGGCTTTCGGCTGTTCGTTGACATCCCAAATAAAGAAGGCGTATCTATGGAGGTACGATGACAGCCAAAATTCGAGTTTTGCTGGCCGAAGATCAGGCGATGGTGCGCGGAGCATTGATGGCGCTTCTGCGCCTCGAGCCAGACCTTGAGATCGTTGGGGAAGTCTCAGAGGGCAAAGAAGTATTGCTAGCAGCCATCAAATCCCAACCCGATGTGGCTTTGCTGGATATAGAGATGCCTGGTGGGGATGGATTAGACGCTGCTCAGGCATTGCACAAGAATCTGCCCTCCTGCCGGATTGTGATTCTCACCACCTTTGGGCGCAGCGGTTATCTTCGTCGGGCGATGGAAAGCGGAGCCGTTGGATTTTTGCTCAAGGACGCGCCAGCGGATCAATTGGCAACAGCAATACGGCGTGTGATGGCTGGCGAACGAGTTGTTGATCCCGAACTCGCTCTTTCAGCTCTGAGCGATGGAGATAATCCGCTCACCGCGCGCGAGCGCGATGTGCTAACTGCCTCTCTAGATGGTGCGAGTATTGCAGATATTGCTCTACAACTTTACTTATCTGAGGGTACGGTTCGCAATCACCTTTCCACAGGCTGGTTATGAGTAAGGAAGGCTCTCAAGGAATTAAACTTCGATGATCATCTGCTTCGGGCGGCACATAGTAAATATATGAGTACAAATTTTGGCTTCGGATGCCATTGCCTCACACGTATCGGACAAACACCTATTTTCTATATTAGGCCGTGAGAAGAATAGCCCCAATGACCATAAGTAGGGAAGCCGGAAGACGCCTTCGCAAATCACGTTCTTTGAGAAAGAACGCGGCCCAGATGACCGTGATAACAGAACTGAATTTGAACAGTGTAGTCACGTAGCCGACGGGCCCTAAACTGAAGGCTGTGTATCCCAAGACTGGCGCGCTCCCGGCAATCAAGCCTGATAGGAATAATTCGCGGCTGTATGGACGATGGTTAACCAAAGATGGTCTGCCGCGAGATAGAGCCGGGGGCGTCAATAACAAGATGAGCAGGAGATCAACCGCGAAGGCGGCAAAACGCGGACTGAGTGGATGGGTATGTTGTATTGCCATTTTCTCGAAGATAGGTGTAATTGCCCATAGCAAACCAGCGAACAGAACAAGCAAAATACCGGGCTTGAGAGTCAACGACTTAAGTGGTGAGAACCAATCGTCTGCGGAAGAACGGGTAAGCCAGTAGGCGCCCACAAGCAAAAGTCCAACCCCGATCAGGCCGCGTGGTGAGGGAGATTCACCAAGAAAGATCGCAGCGATCAATATCGTGAAAGCAGGACTGAAGGTTAGCAAAGGAGTTACCAACGAAGCGTCTTCAAGCTTAAGTGCTTTCGTGGACGCCCAGTGCGCGGCGACATTCAATCCTGCTGACCCAAGCACCGCAAACAAGAAAGCCCAATCTAGCTGCGGCATTTGGGGTGTAAGCAATAATGTGAAGATACCAAGTAGTGGCAGACCAAGTAATGTGACTGCCCAAACAACGATCAATGGATCAGCATCTTTGAGGATGCGTTTGTAGAGGAGAGGATTAAAGGATGTCAGCAAGGCTGCACTGAGCGCAAGGATAACCCACATAGGTTGATTCTATTGACCACATGTAATATTCAAGTCTAACACTGAATGGAAGCCTCATTTATAGTGAACCTGGCTGAACGCCTGTATATTTCATTTATGCAGCCGGGAAACATTAAAGGATTATGGGAGGATGTCTGAGAGATGAGCTTACAAGATATAATAAAATCAGACAATGGTTATCAGAATATCGCATGTCGCCTTAGGATTTGTTCTGCTGCTGGCTTTGCTTCCAATGCCGAATCAAATGTTATCTATGGAGGCAATGGGCATGGACGCGGTGTCATCCTCGCAATATTATGTGCTCCAGGGAAACGCCGTTGACAATTCGACCGGGTCATGCTGTGAGGCAATAGGTTCATTTTTGTTGGCATGTGATTTTATGGTTTTTCAATCAGCATGCGTTGATGTAGATGGGGGTAGCGATCAAATTGCGTATTCAGTTCCTATCGTTCAATCGATTTTTATCGAATCGTTGGCTCCTCCTCCCAAGGCCTAAAACATCTCGATATACGTTCCTGCCGATCTTAAGTTTCACCTGACCGGTGTTTTTTTATTTGCCTTGATGTACTAATACACATTAGGCATCGAACGTTCCCCTATGGATTCTCATAGGGTTTGAAAGGCAACGATATGGACTCTTCCGTATTCCGAATTCGGTTGCAGACTATTTATCTCATGCTGGTTGCGACGACCTTGACGATGGTTGTAATCATTGCTCTAAAGCTCTTTCCTTTGCACGGAAGCCCTTTGGCATCCTCGCCTCTCGTTGGCAAGAAAGCCCATGATTTCACGCTTTCAACGCTCAATGGCACAGAAGCTAGTCTCTCGCAATTTCGGGGCAAGCCTGTCTTGATCAATTTCTGGGCGAGTTGGTGTCTTCCCTGCCGTAAAGAAATGCCTGAATTGGTGCGGTCTTACGAAACTTACAAAGCCCAGGGCTTTATGATTTTGGGTTTGAATCTCACCTATTCGGATACCTTGCCAGATATCCAAGCTTTCGTGATGGAGTTCCATATGACCTTCCCTGTTCTTTTGGATAAGGATGGAGAAGTAGCCGAAGGGCTATATCACACTCCGGGTGTACCAACGAGCATCTTCGTCAATCGAGATGGAACGATTGAGTGAGTTCAGGTTGGCCTGATGAGTGGAAAGCAAATTGACCGATTCGTTGCCGAAATTCTTCGGTAAATCATGGTAAGGAGATAACAAATGAACTCCAAGGAAATCGTTGTATCCAAGAAAACCGCTTTAACAATCGCACTTGTGATTGTAATTCTGGTTGCCGTAATCGTGTTCCGAGCAAAGCTCCCAATACTGGGATTTAGACAGTCCACCAATGCAGCAAACATGAATTTAGTAGACGGCTCATCAGAAAAATTTGACATGCTCTCAAGTCACGGCACACAAGGCAATGTCGGGAGTACCTGAGGATTGCAGCCTGCCTCAGTTGAGGCCATACCTGATAATGCTCGAATTCAGGGTTCCTGCTGTTCCCCAATGGATTTGCATCGTTATCAGGAACAGGTTGAAGGTTTGAACAAATATGCTGACATTCCGCAGATCCCCAGGGATCCATATGATATATCCATGTCTCTGGCAAAGCAGCTTTTTGAATATCAAAAGACGATTCAACTGACCCCTGAGCAGCAGGCAATTTATGACGAAGCGACGAAAATCGCTGAGGAAGGCGGTCCGTGTTGTTGCAGATGTTGGCGTTGGAATGCCTTTGAAGGTCAGGCAAAGTATCTGATCACTGAACTGCGCTGGTCAACCCAGAAAATCGCCGAACTTTGGGATCTTGAAGATGGTTGTGGCGGTCCAGGACATGTGCACAATTAAGCACGCGGCGGCAATCTGCGTCGTTAATTAAGATGATGAACGAAAGATGGTTTAGCCCGTGCTAAGCATATCAAGAAAGGAAAGTACTCTAATGGCTACAACTGATAAAGAGAAAATGGAGATGAACACCACACCCTCTACCAATCAGCGACTTACCACGATTTTACTGGTTCTGCTCATTGTTCTTGTCGTCCTGCTCGTGATTGGAACCATCGTAGGCTTCCTCATGATGAGCGGCATGATGGGCGGGTGGATGATGCATTGACAGACAACGGATAAAATCGTGATCGTCTGCACGCATAGAATGCAAAAATTCAAAAACCCTGAATTCTTCATTGGAGACCATAACACTTGAGTAAACAAAAGGAACGTATCCGCAAAAAGAAACAACAAAAAACGCAATTTCGCTGGTTGGCAGCATTAGGGATCGCCCTCGTGCTTGTTGCTGGCTTATGGATTGGGCTTTCCAACAGGCAGCCTAGAAACAACTCAGTACCGCCAATCAGCCGCCTAACCACAAGGGACTTTCATTCCCTTGCTTTTTCGCCAACCGAGCCAGACACGATCTTCTTCGGACATCATGATGGCTTGCTGATGAGTCATGATGGCGGAAAGAATTGGCAGCCAACGACACTTTCCAATGCAGATGCAATGGCACTTGCCGCGCCCCCATCAGACCCACAGATCATGTATGCTGCTGGGCATGATGTCTTCTATAAGTCAACAGACGCGGGTAAAACTTGGACCACAGTTACAACAGATCTGCCAGGCCTTGATATTCACGGCTTGACGGTTGACCCTGAAAATGCAGATCGAGTGTATGCGCACGTTGTCGGTTTTGGGGTTTTCAGCTCAGAGGATGGTGGAAGTAAATGGACGAAGTTATCCGATACCGTGCCTCCTTCGGCATACAATCTGGCGGTGGGAGAAAATTCAGAATCCCTTTTCGTGGCAGCAGGTCAAGCTGGATTATGGCATAGTTTGGATGGTGGACAAACCTGGGCTAAAGTTAGTCAACCTCCAGACGAAGGAGCGGTCGCAGTCACTTATGTACGAGCAAAAGGACGTCTGTATGTGACTACTGTTGGCAATGCGGCTGGTCTTTATGTTTCGGAGGATAACGGTCAAAGCTGGAAAGCAATGGGTCTAAAAGGCACTTTACTGGCGATTGCGGTCAGCCCGCTTGATTCCGATCACATTGTTGTGGTTAACGACCAAGGTGAAGTATTCGCCAGCCATGACGGCGGAGTCACATGGCTGGATAAGTGAGAGAGAAAATTCATATGAATATCAGACCTACTAC
>WNFV01010789.1_pt1 | contig 11811 bp, 11 predicted proteins | sample 5400101 | NCBI WGS metagenome assembly WNFV01 (sample SAMN13153361, study PRJNA577476) | soil metagenome | isolation source: 115 cm soil or saprolite under grassland replicate 1 | place: USA:California | collected 2016-06-15
AGCCCCGGCACAAGGTCATCTTCAAGCTGCGCGACTTGATCGGCGTCGAGGCGCTGGGCGGCACGATGCGTCTCGGCAAGTACCCGTGCGAGCTCGCCCCCGGCTCGATCGCGGCGCGAGCCTACGGCGAGAGCCCGATCTCCGAGCGACACCGCCACCGTTACGAAGTGAACCAGGAGTACCTGCCGGCGTTGAAAGACGCGGGGATGTCGTTCACCGGAATGTCCCCGGACCGCAAGTTCGTGGAGATCATCGAGCTGCACGAGGACCATCCCTGGTTTCTCGGCTGCCAGTTCCATCCGGAATTGAAGTCCAAGCCCTTCGCCTGCCACCCGCTCTTCAAGGATTTCATCCGGGCCGCGCGCGCGCACCGAGCCGCCAGCGTCGGGCGGATCGAGACCGCGAAAGTCCTCGCCGACCGGCACGAGGAGATGGCCTGAGCGAAGTCGTTCCTCCAAAGATCTCGATCGCTCCCGGCTACGCGATCGGCGGCGGGCAGCCGCCTCTCTTTTTCGCCGGGCCCTGCGTCATCGAGTCGCGGCAGCACGCCCTCGCGATGGCCGTCCGGATCCGGGCGGTCTCCCACGAGACGGGCGCTCCGATCGTCTACAAGTCGTCCTTCGACAAGGCCAACCGCTCCTCCAAGGACTCCTTCCGCGGACCGGGTCTGGAGGAAGGCCTCGACATTCTGGCGGAAGTCAGAGAGAAAACGGGTCTGCCGCTCCTCTCCGACATTCATGAGCCCTCGCAGGCCGAGCCCGCCGCGCGGGTCCTCGACGTTCTGCAGATTCCGGCGTTCCTCTCCCGGCAGACCGACCTTCTGACCGCGGCCGCGCGGACGGGAAAGCCGATCAACGTCAAGAAGGGACAGTTTCTCGCCCCCGACGATATCGGGCGCGTGGTCGAGAAATGCCGCGCGGCGGGAAACGACAAGTTGCTTCTGTGCGAACGCGGGACTTCCTTCGGGTATCACAACCTCGTCGTGGACATGCGCTCCTTCCCGATGATGCGGCGATGGGGCTGCCCGATCGTGTACGACGTGACGCACTCGATGCAGCTTCCCGGAGGAGGAAAGGAGACGGGAGGCCTCAAGCAGTATGCTCCGATCCTCGCGCGCGCGGCGGCCGCCACCGGATGCGTGGACGGCTTCTTCCTCGAAGTCCACGACGACCCGGATCGGGCTCTCTCGGACAGCTCGACGCAACTGGACATCGCGACGCTGCCGGAGATCATCCGCTCCATCCTCGCCATCACAAGAGCGGCGGTCAACGCCCCAACGATCGGACGCTGACGGAAGGTGGTCGATTTTCGGTTACGCGGCGCCGCCGGCGCCGGCGATGCGGTTTTTCCCCTTGGATTTGGCGGCGTAGAGCGCGGCGTCGGCGCGTTCGCGCCAGAGGCTGGCGTCCGTGCCGGGCTCCAGGACCGCCACGCCGGCGGAGAAAGTCGCGTGAAAACGGGATCCGTCGGTCCCGACCTGATCGAGGGCGGAGAACTCCTCCCGAATGCGCTCGAGAAGGCGCACGGCCTGGTTCTCCCCGATGTTCTCGATGATGGCCGCGAACTCGTCGCCGCCCAGCCGGCCGAGATGGTCGGATTGGCGAAGGCGTCGGCGCAGAAGTCCCGCGAGCGAGCAGAGCACCGTGTCCCCCACCGGATGGCCGAAACGGTCGTTGAGAGACTTGAATCCGTCCAGATCGAGAACCACCATCGCCACCGGTGTCCTGGGATTGCGAGCCTTTTCCGAGATCACGGCCCGCGCCCGCTCGAGGAAAGCGGTGTGCGTCAGCAGTCGGGTCAGCCCGTCTCGCTCGAGGAGGTTGCGCAGGAAGCGCGCCCTCTCGATCCTGGCCGCCGCGGCAGAGAGAAGAAGCCCGGGCACCACCGGCTTGACGAGGTAATCGTCGCCGCCGGCCCGGATCGACTCGATCTGGGATTCGATGTGGCTCTTCGTCGTCAGGAAGAGAATCGGCAACGTCGCGTGGGCCTCCTGCTGACGGATGTAGCGCGCGAGAGAATAGCCGTCGGCGCCGGGAAGCTGGACAGAACCAGGTCCGGGCGAAAGCCCGACAGCTCGGATTCGAGATCCTTCGAGTCGGCGCAAGTCCTCACGCGGTAGCCCGCGGACTCCAGCACCGCGCGGACGAAGGCCGCCTGGTCCGGGTCATCTTCGACGGAGAGAACGCGCGGCGGCTCCATGCGGTCCCTCTCCAGCAGATGCTCGAGCCGGTTCATCAGCGCTTCCATGTGCAACGGCTTGTCAAAGTAACCATCGGCGCCGCAATGGATCGCGTCCACGCGGTTGACGAAAGCCGACGGCCCCCCCACCATCAGGATCGCGACGGATCCTCCCCCCGGCAGGCTCCGGACGTTCTCCACGAACCCCGGCCCGGAGCCGTCAGGCAGCTGCACGTCCACGATCAGCCCGTCGGGCATCCGATGCGAAAGCTCGGCCACCGCTTCCTCGCGGCTGCCGGCTCCGCGCGCGGACATGCCGTCGCGGGTGGCAAGCCGCTGGATCGAGGCGCGGAGTTCGGGATCGGGATCGACGACGAGAATGTCGAAAGGCTCCCGGGCCTCTGCGGAAGTCGCCGTGCCGGGCGGCTCCAGAACCGGCTCGCCGCGCAACTCCCGGCGGAGAGACTCGAGGAGCGACCTCCAGCGCTCCCGGTCCCGGCCCTGCGGCTGGATTTTCTCCTTCCGCAGCGTGTCGCAGAGCCTCTGCCCTTCGGCGCCCAGAGCGCTGACTCGCGGGAAGCCGTAGGTCGAGCCCGCTCCCGAGAATCCGTGGAACTGGATCATCAAATCGCGCAGGGCCCGCTCGTCTCCCGGATCGGCCTCCAGAAGGAGGAGCAGCTCCTCGATGCGCGACAGCCTGTCGCCCGAGCCGCGGACGAACTGCTCGCGGAGATCGCGGAGAGCGTCTTCGAACGACACCTCATCCTCCGGGATTCTTCAGGAACTCCGGCCATCCCAGTCCACGTCCTTGAAGCGTCAGTCTCTCGATGCCGCCAACGATGGCCTGGAAAATGGGGACGCGCAATGAGGGAATTCCCTCATTTTTCATCGGGCCGGCCGCCATCCAGCAGCTCCCGCAGCAGTCGGGGCAGCGCCATCGGGTCGAAGGGCTTGATCAGGACCCCGCGTGCGCCCATGCCCCGCAGGCGGTCTACCTCGGCCGACATCGCCTTGGCGGTCAAGAAAACGACGGGGATCGCGGATGTTTTCGGGTCACGTCGGAGCGCCTCAAACGTCGCCGGGCCGTCCAGGCCCGGCATCATCATGTCGAGCAGGATGACGTCAGGGCGGTCTTCGCGAGCCATACGGATCCCCTCGGAGCCGCTGCTCGCCTCCCCGACCTCCATCCCTCCGACTCCGGAGAGCGACAGGGCGGCGATCCGGCGGATGTCGGCTTCATCGTCCACGAGCAGGACCTTCACTCTTCTCCGACCACACCGGCAGTCTGGCCGACCATTTCGCGAACAACCGCGGAGAACTCCTCGTCGGTGGAGCGCGTCTTCGTCAGAAACCGCGTCGGCCCGAGCTTGAGCCGATCCCGCTGCTGGAACGTCAGGTCGTGCACGGTATAGACGAGGACGGGAAGCCCGGCCAGACGCGGCTCGCGCCGGAGCGCCTCGACGACTTCGAAGCCGTCTCCCCGGGGCAGCGACACGTCCAGGACGATCAACCTCGGCGGCCGGACGCGCGTGAGCGCGATCGCCTGTTCTCCCGTCGTGGCGCGCCGAACTCGCAGGCCTGCCTCCAGGAGCTGGCGCTCCAGGACATCCAGCAAAGCCAGGTCGTCTTCCACGATCAGAACCTCGGGCCGGCCGGCGGAAGACTCGGCTTCACCCCTGGGCAGGAAAGAGTCTCGCTCCTGAGCGCGCGGGGAACCCGGAAGGCGAAACCAGAAAACACTGCCCTTTCCTTCCTCGCTCTCGACGCCGATCGAGCCACCGTGCTGCTCGATGATCGCCTTGCAAATGGCCAGACCGAGTCCCGACCCCCCCTTCTGGCGCGCATCGGAAGCCTCGACCTGGCGGAAGCGCTCGAAGATCTTCTCGCGAAACGAGGGCGGGATCCCGCGGCCCTGGTCGCGGACTCGCACCCGCGACCATCCGTCCTCCTGTGAGGCTGCGAGGCGGACCACGCTGCCGCGGGGAGAGAATTTCACCGCGTTGGACATGAGGTTGACAAGGACCTGCACGAGCCGGTCGCCGTCCGCCCAGACCTGTGCCGCCGTTGGCGACGTCTCGAGCGTCACGCCCTCCTGGTCCGCGAAGGGCCGCACGGCCTCCAGCGAGCGCGCGAAGACCGAATCGAGCGCGATCGTCTCGAAGTTCATCTCGAGCCGGCCACTGTCGAACCTCTCCAGGTCCAGAATGTCGTTGATCAGCCGGACCAGGCGCAGGACGTTGCGCTCGGCAACGGCAATCACTTCCGCGGCCTGCGGAGGGAGCTCTCCCAGGACACCGCCGGCGAGGAGTCCGAGCGATCCCCGGATCGAGGTCAGCGGAGTGCGCAGCTCGTGACTCACGGTCGAGACGAACTCCTTCTTGAGACGCTCGACCTCGCGCCTCTCCGAGATGTCGCGGATGCTGCCGCCGAACCGGCGCCCCTCCGCGGTCCGGAACTCAAAAAGCGAAAGCTCGAAGGGAAAGACCTCGCCGTTCTTTCGGCGCCCCTCCCACTCCGTGACACGGCCGAGCGCGCGCCGATGCGCCTCGCGCAGGAAAGGGAGCGGGTCCGGAGCCACGGACTCCGGAACGAGCAACGCGAGCGGCCGCCCCACAAGCTCCTCCGCCTTGTAGCCGAAGATCCGTTCGGCGGCCGGGTTCATCGCCCGGATCACGCTCTTCTCATCCGCGATGATGAGGGCTTCCATCATGTGGTCCACGACGGCCCGCGTGCGGGACTCGCTCTGCCGCAAGGCCTCGGAGGCGCGAGCGCGGTCGATCCCGAGAGCGATTTCGTCGGCGACCGACGCCAGCGCGTGCAGAGCCGATTCTGTCAGCGGACGCGTCGCGAACATGGCCATGACGCCGAGCAGCCGGTCTTCGACGATCAACGGGTACCCCGCGAAGGCGACCATCCCTTCCCGCCGGGCCCAGTCCTTGTCGTCTTCGCGCTCCTGTCCTGCCGTCAGGTCCAGGAGGGCCGGCCGCCGGTCCCGCGCGATCTGGCCGATGCGGAACTCGCCGACGGGAACGCGGGCGTCAGGCCCGAAGAGCGGCCGGTGGGCCCAGGCGCTCCCCTGCAATTCGAGGATCTTCTCCCCCTCGCCAAGGGTCCAGATCGACGCCATCGCCGCTCCCAAGTGACGCACCATCGCCTCGGCGCATTGCCGGAGAGCGGTCGGCAACGACTCCGCCTTGGTCAGCGCTGCGCCGACGTCGGCGGCGAAGAGACCCTGATTCGCGCGCTCGAGCAGTTCCGCCTCGGTCCTCTTGCGCACCCCGATGTCCCGGAAGGCGACGACGGCGCCCACGATCCGGCCGTCGCGCCGGAAGGGAGAAGAAACGTATTCCACGGGAAAGACCGTCCCGTCGCGGCGCGTGAACACGTCGTCAGTGCCGTGGACCTTCTCCCCCGTCCGCAGAACACCGATCAACGGGCACTCGGAACTCCGGATCGCCGTCCCGTCGCGCGTCTGGAAGTGGATCGCGCCGTGCATGTCGTTGCCCAGGAGATCCTCTTCCTTCCAACCGAGCATGGCCTGCGCGGCCGGGTTCATGAAGGTCAAGCGGCCTTCGCAGTCGAGCGCGTAGACTCCTTCCCCGAGGTTGTCGGTGATCGCCGCCGTGAAGAGGAGTTGCTGGCGCACCCGCTCGGCGCTCCGGACCCTGTCGTCCCGGCTCATCCTGTAATAGACGGCGAAAAGAAGGGCGAACTGAAGAAGGGCTCCCGCCGCGAGGACGATCAGAGTCAAACGCTGCGTGCCGCGCGATATGATGAACAGGGCGGCCATCAGGACACCGAGGACCAGCGCGAATCCGACGACGGCCCCTCTCTTCAAGGACCAGGCCCTCCTCGGGTTTGCCGGCATCATCCGCGGTTGTCGGGAGCTTCCGACGCTGTCCCGCCGAGGTGCTTCTGCAGGACCGCGCGAAGCTCTTCGAAGTCGAGCGGCTTGGACAGGTAGTCGTCGGCGTGGAATTCTCGAAACGCTTCGGACCGGTAGCGCGCCGCCGTGTAGACCGCGGTCATGATGACGACCTTCACCCTGGAAGTGGCGGGATTGTCCTTCAGGCGCCGGCACATCTCGCGGCCGTCCAGTTTCGGCATGAAGGCGTCGGCCAGGACGAGATCCGGCTGATACCGGCTCGCCAGCTCCAGGCCCTCCAGGCCGTCGCGGCCGAGGACGACCCCGTAGCCCAGCGCGGAGAGGGCCAAGTGTGCGACGCGCTGGATGTTCGGCTCGTCGTCCACGACGAGAACCAGCGGACGCGTGGCGGTCGCCGGCGTCGGGTTCGAGGGCGGATCGAAAACCGCGCGGCGGTCGGCCATCGCCCGGTCCCACATAGTCTGCGGGGCCCTCTCCCAGAAATTCTGTTTGTAGGCGGTATCCGCTTTGCAAAAACAACTCCGGCAGGCGGGACAGACAAGAGTCCGCTTGCTCGCCAGACAGCCGCACCAGGGGCTGGCGAGGGCGTCGAACGGCGCCTCGCAGGCGAAACAGGGGACGACGTACGCCTCTGCCTGAGGTTGGGTTTCAGAATCCATCGGGGTTTCCTCGTATTCTACCCGACCGAGGCCGCCGTCACAATGTCAGGACGGCTCGCGCGACCTCCACTGCTGTTTTCAGCGGTTTCGAGGGTCTTCTCCCTTTCCCGGAGGGAGAGGGCTGGCGTTCACGAGCATCATCCGGCGCCGGCCGGCCGGATCGCGATCAAGGGCTCCTCTACCACGCCGTAACCCGCCGCCACCCAGCCGTTCAGACCTCCGGCGAGCGGCCGCACCAGGGTGAACCCCCTCTCCATCAGCGCGCGGGCCACACGGGCCGCCGAGGCTTCGTTGGGTCAGGTGCAGTAGAGGACGATCTCCCGGTCCTGGGGCAACCCGGCGAGCTTCTCGGGGATGTCGGAGAGTTCGAGCAGCCTTGCTCCCGGGATGCGGCGCGGATCGGCAAGCAGGGCGCCTTGCGTGCGGACGTCCAGGACGACCGGGTCGCGCCCCTCGTCCATCAGACGGCGCAGTTCCGCGGGAGAAATGCGGGCCATGCGCAGCATCTTGTAGAAACGCCGCCGCTGCCACCACTTGACCGCGACGAAGAGGAGAAGCGCGACGCCGAGAATGACGAGCGCCCTGCTTCCGATCCCCGTCAGGAACTCGAGAGCGCGATCGATTGCCCGGTGAAACGCCATCCCCGCCGCGACGCCGGCTCCCGCCCAAACGAGCGCGCCCGCGCCGTCGTAGAGCAGAAAAGGGAGAAACCGCGCGTTGATGGCGCCGGCCAGCGGAGGCGCCACGGTCGAAAAGCCGGGAACGAACTTCGCGACCACGAGCGAGGGCATTCCCCACTTCTCGAAGATCGACGTGGTTTGCCGCACGCAGGAATCTGGCGAGAGCGAGACGCGGCAAAGGGTCTTGAGGATCCGGAAGCCGTGACGCCTCCCGAGCGCGTACCAGAGGGTATCCGCAATGACCGCGGCGAGGACCGCGACGAGCAGAACGCGAGGGACGGAGAGGTCCCGCTCGACGGCCAGGGCGCCGGCGACCACGAGGACGGGGATTGCGGGGATGGGCAGGCCCAACTGCTCGAGGAGGACGTTAATGAAGATGACCGGGAGCCCGTATTTCGAGACGTAGAACGCAAGCTGCTGCATGAACTGCGAATCATCTTATCGTCAACACTCTTCTCCGTGGAATCGTCTCCCTGCGGGAGACTCGACCCTGAACTCCGGACTCTCGACCCTCGGGCGGCAGGCCTTCGGGCAGTTCCTCGGTCCTGGGGGGCTCGGCGCATGCGGTCGGTCACCCCCCCGCGGCGACAAGGACATGACGTCTGCCCCCAGATCACAAATCACAAGCCACAGATTCCCCCTGCCTAACTTCTGCCGTCTCCCTCCGTCTAAGGAACAGGAATAGAGGGAAGCGATGCAGCCGCTGTCGCGCGGGCGAGAGCGGGCGATCGGGAAGCCTTCCGGACCCTGGTCGAGAAACACAGCCGGACTGTGTTCCGGCTGGCGTTCCGGATGACGGGAAACGAGAAGGACGCCGAAGACGTGGTTCAGGAAACGTTCTTGAAGGCCTACCGGAGTTTGGAAAGATCCGCGGGACAGGCGGAGTTCTCCACCTGGCTTCACCGGATCGCGGCCAATTGTTTTTCGATCGCGGAGGCCGCTTTGTTTCCGGCCTTCTGCGCCAGCGACGCGCTCGGGGAGGGACCGCACCAACAGGAACCCCGAGGTACACCGGAAGGGATCCGCGCGCCCTCGCCTTCATCGAAGAGGTCTTGAGGTAGGCGTCAGAGCTCTGTCATCGTGATGAGGATGCGATGTTGAGAACGGGAGGTCTCGGCGCGATCTCCTGTCTCCCGCTCCTGTGCCGACCCGTCTTCGCGCGGGACGGCGCGCGCGCGGCCGCCCCGGCGAACAGATCCGAGGCCGAGCGATGGCGCGAAGACCTGCGTTTCATGGCCGACCAGATGCCGAAGCTCCACAGGAATCTCTTCCACACAATGACGCGCGAGCAGCTCGAAAGCGCGGTCCGGAGCCTCGACGAGCGTATCCCTTCGCTCGCTCGGCACCAGATCATCGTCGCGATTGCCAGAATCGTCGCTATGGTCGGGGACGGGCACACCAACATCGCGCCGACTCGCGACCCGAAGATCGGCTTCCGCGCTTACCCGGTCCGGCTCTTCCTGTTCCAGGACGGCCTCTACGTCCGCGCGGCGGCGCGCGCGCATGCGGACCTCGTCGGCGCGCGCGTCATCAGGATCGGAAACGCCTCCAGCGAGGAGGCCTACGACGCGTGCGCGAGATCATCGGCCGCGACAACGAGATGGGCGTGAAGTTTTTCGCCCCGTTCCTTCTGGCGATGCCCGAAGTGCTCCACGCCCTCGCGTTGGTCCTCGACATGGAGAGCGCCGCCTTCGTCGTCGAGGCAGGCGGCCGCCGAAAGGTCGCGACCCTCAAGCCCGCGGGGCTCGTCGAGATGATGCCCCCGGACACGGATACGAGCTGGCTCTCCCGGGTGGATTGGGTGGACGCGCGCGACGGAGCGCAAAAACCCCTGCCCCTCTGGCTCAAAGATCCGCGGAACAAGCTCTGGTTCGAATACCTGCCGGACGCAAAGGCGGTCTATGTGAGCTGGAGAAGTACACGAACGCGATCTTCGTCGGCGAGCCGACGGGCGGAAAGGTGAACTCCTACGGCGACTCGCGCCGGATCACGCTCCCGAACAGCGGGATCACCGTGCGGGTCTCGACCCTCTGGTGGCAGGGAGACGAGAGGGACCGGCGCCTGTGGACGGCCCCCCAGGTTGCCGCCGACCTCACCTTCGAGAACTACCGCGCGAACAACGACCCGGCGTTGAAAGCAGCCCTGAGCTACGTCCCGAAGAGGCCGCTGGCGGAGCTGTTGAAGGAGGCCGTATCGGCCAACGATTTCCAGCGAGCGGCCGCCGCGTACCGGGACTGGGGTGCGGATCCCGTCAACGCCTACGCGCTTGGGGACGCCGAGAACCCGATCAACAGTCTCGGCTACGAGCTGATGGCCGCCAGGCGCCTGGACCAGGCTATCGAGGTGTTCAAGTTGAACGCCGCCGCGTTCCCCCGGTCGTCCAACGCCTTCGACAGCCTGGGCGAGGCCTACAGGACCAGGGGCGACCGAGAGCTGGCAATCCAGAGCTATGAGAAAGCCCTGGAGCTCGACCCGAACATGAGATCGGCCATGGAAGCGTTAAGGGAGCTCCGGAATCGTTGATCCTCCGATTACCCGGATGACAGCGACGGAGTCGCGGACCGGCCGGCTATTTGACGGGCTTCCCCTCGGGGTCGAGGAGGACGATCTCGCCGAGGCCGAGCTCCTTCAAACCCGGCTCGATCTTCGCTCGGTCGCCGACTAAGAGAAGGGCCGCCTTCTCGGGGCGCGCGTATTTGCCCGCCGCGGCGCGCGCGGCCTCGAGCGTGACCTTGCTCGTCTCATCGTATTCGCGCTGGAGTTCCGTCATCGGCAGCCCTTCCGTCCACAGGTCCGCAGTCTGGCCGGCGACACGCGAGAGGGCCTCGAACTGCTGCGCGTATCCGCGGACGATCCTCGCTTTCTGGGCATCGAACTCCTCCTGGCTGATCGGCCGGGCGCCGGCGATCGCCTTCAGCTCTTTGTCGAACTCGACGACCGACTCCTTCGTCCTATTGGTCTGGACGCCGCCGCTGGCCAGCCACTGGCCCGCCTCGCGGTAGAGGACGAGACCGGAGAAGACCCCATACGAGTACCCCTTCTCCTCGCGCAGGTTCATGTCGAGGCGGGAACTGGCGCTCCCCCCCCAGACGCCATTGGCGAGCTGCAGTGCGAAATAATCGGGCGAGTCGCGTCGCGGCGCCGGAAGGAAATGCGCGACCACCGTCTGCGCGGCGTCCTGGCGATCCACGAGATAGATCCTGCCCGGCGCCGCCGGAGAGGGGGGCGGGATCACGGCCGCCTCCGGAGCTCCTCCCGCCCACCCGCCGAACGCCCTGCGGGCCAGGACCTCCGCATCCGCGAGCGTGATATCGCCGGCGAAGACGATCGCCGACCCGCCCGGCTTCCACCGCGCCTCCCGGAAGGCGACGAGGTCTTCGCGGCGGATCGCCTGGACGCTGCCGGGCAGCCCCTGCACCGGGCGCCCGTAGGGATGCTCCCGGCCGAAAACGAGCATCGGCCGGATGCGCCGCGCAAGTCCGTTGCCGTTGCGCGACTCCTGCTCGAGCGCGTCGGAGCGGCGTTTCTTTTCGCGCTCGATCTCGGACTCGGGAAACGTCGGGTTCAAGATGATATCGGCCAGGAGGCCAAGACCCGCGTCGAGATTGCGCTGCAGGATGTCGAACCCGATCCGCGCGCTCTCGCGCTGAGCCTCCGCGTGGAGCGTCGTTCCCAGGTCGCCCAGGGCCGTTTCGATGTCGAGTGCCTTGCGCGTCTTCGTGCCGAGCCGCATCGTCTCGGCGGTCAGCGATGCCGTGCCCTCCTTGCCCGCCGGGTCAGAGATCGAGCCGGCCCGCGTCACCAGGCTCACGGCCACCTTCGGCAAATCGCGACGCTCGACGACGAAAATCTCGAGGCCATTGGCGAGCCTGCCGGAGAGAACCCGCGGCGCGGACAGCGGCGCGTCGGCGCCGAGCAACGGCTCCTTCGAGCGGTCGAGGGCGGCCTCGGCGGCGCGGCCGGACTTCTCGGGATGGAATCGGAGGATCAGCCGGTTGTTCGTGTCGAGCCACCGCGCCACGGCCTTCCGGACGTCCTCGGCCGTGGCGTGCTTGTAGCGGGCCTGGTCGAATTCGAACTTGCCCGGGTCGCCCAGGAAGGTGTTGTAGCTATTCAAGAGGTCGGCCTTCCCCCCGAACCCGCCGATCCGTTCGACGCCGGAGACGAAGTTGTATTCCCACTTGGTCTGGGCGCGCGCCAGCTCCGCGGCGGTCGGCCCCTGGTTGCCGAGTCTCGCGATCTCCGCGGTTACGATCTTCTCGATCTGCCCGAGCGATGCGCCCGGCCGCGCCGTTGCGATGACGGCATAGAAACTGGAGATCTCCATCGATTGCTGGAAGGCGTTGACATCCGTGCAGAGCTGCTTCTCGTAGACGAGGACCTTCTGGAGGCGGGATGCGAGGCCATC
>WNFV01015189.1_pt1 | contig 11811 bp, 9 predicted proteins | sample 5400101 | NCBI WGS metagenome assembly WNFV01 (sample SAMN13153361, study PRJNA577476) | soil metagenome | isolation source: 115 cm soil or saprolite under grassland replicate 1 | place: USA:California | collected 2016-06-15
AACGCGAGATCACTCAGCGCGATCTGCGCAGCAGGTCGGGCCAGATCATGGACGCGGTCGAGCACGGCGAGGCATTCGTGGTCACTCGCAACGGCACCGCGATCGGCGAGCTCATCCCGCTGCGCCGGCGGCGGAGGGTGACCCGCGAGCAGTTCGCCGCGATGTCAGTGAACGCTCCACGCGTGGACGCTGCCCGCTTCCGGGCAGATCTCGACCGGATTGCCGATGCCGAGCTCGGCGACCCCTATGACCGATGAGGTCCACGGACTCGTCGACACCAATGTCGTGATCCTGCGTGCCGATCTCGACGCGGACGAGCTGCCCGATGTGCTCTCGATCAGCGCGGTCACGCTCGCCGAGCTGACCGCCGGCCCGCACCACACGGACGACCTGGCGGAGCGGGCGCGGCGGCTCGACCTGCTTCAGCGGGTTGAGGCCGCCTTCGACCCCCTTCCGCTGGACACAGAGGCGGCACGGGCGTTCGGGAGAGTGACAGCGGCCGTCCTGGCATCCGGCCGCAAACCGCGTGGACGGCCGGCGGACCTGCTGATCGCCAGTACGGCGATCGCCAACCGCCTGCCCTTGTACACCACGAACCCGGACGACTATCGCGGCACCGAGGACCTGGTCTCGATCGTTGCGGTCACGCATCCGGATCATCGCTGAATTGGTGCCGCCGGGTTCCGTGACGCCTGCGGTTGGAGCACCTTGATGTCCGGGGACGTAGCCGAGCGGGTAGCCTCTGGGGCCGTGTCTACACCTCCTGCCGCGGGCGGCGCGGTTGCCGGGATCCGGCCGGGACGGACCGAGCCGGTGGCGCTGGAGGAACTGGCGCGGGCGCTCGGCGTTCCCGCGGAGGCGTCGTACGGCGCGGTGGCCGTCACCGGGGTGACGCTGGACTCGCGGTCGGTGCGCGCGGGCGACCTGTACGCGGCGCTGCCGGGGGCGGTGACGCACGGGGCGCGGTTCACCGAGGCCGCCCGGACGGCGGGTGCGGTGGCGGTGCTGACCGACGCGGCGGGCGCGGAGCCGGCGGCGGCGAGCGGGCTGCCGGTGCTGGTCGTCGAGGCGCCGAGGGCGGTGCTGGGCGCGGTCGCGGCCCGGGTCTACGGCGAGCCCACGAAGGACGTGCGGCTGCTCGGCGTGACGGGCACGAACGGCAAGACGACCACCACCTATCTGCTCGACGCGGTGCTGCGGCGGCTGGGGCCGTCCGCACTGATCGGGACGATCGAGACCCGGGTCGGCGACGAGGTGGTGAAGAGCGTCCGGACGACGCCGGAGGCGACCGACCTCCAGGCGCTGTTCGCGGTGATGCGCGAACGCGGCGTCGGGACCTGCGCGATGGAGGTGTCGAGCCACGCGCTCGCGCTCGGCCGCGTCGACGGCGCGCGCTTCACGGTGGCCGGGTTCACCAACCTGAGCCAGGACCACCTGGACTTCCACGCCGGGTTCGAGGACTACTTCGCGGCCAAGGCGTCGCTGTTCACCCCGGAGCGCTGCGACGTCGCGGTGGTCAACACCGACGACCCGTACGGCGCCCGGCTGGCCGGGTCGGTCAAGGTCGAGCTGGTCACGGTGTCGCCGTCGGGTGCCGCCGCCGACTGGCGGGTCGAGCACACGGCCGCGGAAGGGCAGCGGACCCGGATCGGGATCGCCGGCCCGGACGGCGAGCGGTTCGAGGTCGTGATCGCGCTGCCGGGTGACTTCAACGTGGCGAACGCCCTGATCGCGGCGGTCATGCTGCGGCGGATCGGCGTACCCGCTGGCGAGATCGCGGCCGGGCTCGCGGAAGCGACCGTGCCGGGGCGGATGGAGCTGTTCACCCGTGCGGACAGGCTCGCCGTACTGGTGGACTACGCGCACACGCCGGACGCGGTGGCGCTGGCGCTGCGGGCGGCACGGGCCGCGACCACCGGCAAGGTGATCAGCGTGGTCGGCTGCGGCGGTGACCGGGACAGGGGCAAGCGGCCGGCGATGGGGGCCGCGGCCGCGCGCAACAGCGACGTCGTGGTGATCACCGACGACAACCCGCGGTCGGAGGACCCGGCCGCGATCCGCGCAGCCGTCGTCGAGGGCGCGCGCGAGGCCGGCGGCACGGACGTCCGCGAGATCGGCGACCGGCGCGCCGCGATCGCCGCCGCGATCGAGCTCGGCGGGCCGGGTGACACCGTGGTGGTGCTGGGCAAGGGACACGAGACAGGGCAGGAGATCGCCTCGGTGGTGCATCCGTTCGACGACCGGCAGACGGTGCGGGAGCTTCTGGAGGTACGACGGTGATACCGCTGTCCGTCGCGGAGCTCGCCTCCGCCGTGGGCGGTACCGTCGCCGGCGCCGACCCGGACGCCACCGTCACCGGGCCCGCGTCGGTGGACTCGCGCGCGGTCGAGCCGGGCGGGCTGTTCGTGGCGTTCCTGGGCGAGAACGTCGACGGGCACGAGTACGTCGCCGCCGCGGTCGAGGCCGGCGCGGTGGTCGCGCTCACCACGCGGACGGTCGAGGGCAGCCCCTGCGTCATGGTCGCCGACCAGTTCCAGGCGCTCGCGAAGCTGGCCCGGTACGTGCTGGACCGGCTGCCGGACCTGACCGTGATCGGGCTGACCGGGTCGCAGGGCAAGAGCAGCACCAAGGACCTGATCGGCCAGCTGGTCAGCGCGCTGGGGCCGACGGTGGCGCCGAAGGGCTCGTTCAACAACGAGATCGGCCACCCGCTGACCGCGCTGCGCTGTGACCCGGACACCCGGTTCCTGGTGTCCGAGATGGGTGCGCGGCACGTCGGCGACATCCGCTACCTGACCGGGATCACCCCGCCGCGGGTCGGCCTGGTGCTCAACGTCGGCAGCTCGCACCTCGGCGAGTTCGGCAGCCAGGACGCGATCGCCGCCGCCAAGGGCGAGCTGGTCGAGGAACTGCCCGCCGACGGCGTCGCGGTGCTGAACGCCGACGACCAGCGGGTCGCGGCGATGGCGAGCCGCACGAACGCACGTGTCATCACCTTCGGCGAGGCGGACACCGCCGACGTCCGCGCCACCGGCATCGCACTGGACGAGCGCGGCCGGCCTGGCTTCACGCTGCACACCGGCGGCGAGCAGCACGTCGTACAACTGAAACTGGTCGGCGAGCACCAGGTGTCGAACGCGCTCGCGGCCGCGGCGGTGGCGCACGCCGTACGGCTGGAGCCGAAGGCGATCGCGGACGGACTGGCCGCCGCCGAGCCGCTGTCCAAGTGGCGGATGGAGGTCACCGACCGGGCCGACGGCGTGACCGTGATCAACGACGCGTACAACGCCAACCCGGACTCGGTGCGGGCCGCGCTCAAGGCGCTGGTCGCGATCGGCCGGGCCGGGCGGCGCCGGACCTGGGCGGTGCTGGGCGAGATGCGCGAGCTCGGCGCGGCGTCCGCGGACGAGCACGACGCGGTCGGCAGACTGGCGGTACGGCTGGACGTGAACCGCCTGGTCGCGGTCGGGGAGGGAGCCCGCGCCATCCACCTCGGCGCGGCGCACGAAGGGTCGTGGGGTGAGGAGTCGGCGTACGTGGACAGTCCCGAGGGCGCGCTCGAACTGCTGCGGCGCGAGCTGCGTCCAGGTGATGTGGTGCTCGTGAAGGCATCCCGCGCGGTGGGCCTGGAGACCCTGGCCGCCGCGCTGCTCGCCGACGCCCCGGCAACGAAGGAGACGACCGCGTGAGGGCCATCCTGCTGGCGGGTGCGGTAGCACTGATCGTCACCCTGATCGGCACCCGCGGCGCCATCGCCGTTCTGCGGCGCCGCGGCTACGGCCAGGAGATCCGCGACGACGGACCGACGTCGCACCACACCAAGCGCGGTACGCCGACGATGGGCGGCACCGTGATCATCGTCGCCACCATCCTCGGGTACGTCGCCGCCAAGCTGTTCACCATGCGCCCGCCGACCGCCTCGGCGGTGCTGGTGCTGTTCCTGTTCACCGGGATGGGCGTGGTCGGCTTCCTCGACGACTTCATCAAGATCTTCCGGCAGCGCAGCCTCGGCCTGCGCAGCAAGGCGAAGCTGGCCGGCCAGACGCTGGTCGCGGGCACGTTCGCGGTGCTCGCGCTGCGGTTCGCGGACGCCCGCGGCCAGAAGCCGGCCTCACCGTTCATCTCGTTCATCCGCGACATCGACTGGCTGCACCTGCCGCTGATCCTGGTGGTGATCTGGGTGCTGCTGCTGATCGCCGGGATGTCGAACGGCGTCAACCTGACCGACGGCCTGGACGGGCTGGCGACCGGCGCGTCGATGATGGTGTTCGGCGCATACACGCTGATCTGCATCTGGCAGTTCAACCAGAGCTGCGCGACCACGCCCGGGCCGAAGTGCTACGAGGTGCGCGACCCGCACGACCTCGCCGTCGTGGCCGCCGCGCTCACCGGCGCGCTCTTCGGGTTCCTGTGGTGGAACGCGTCGCCGGCGAAGATCTTCATGGGTGACACCGGCTCGCTGTCGCTCGGCGGCGCGGTCGCCGGGATGGGCATCATGACCCGCACCGAGCTGCTGCTGCTCCTGCTCGGCGGCCTGTTCGTCATCATCACCGCGTCGGTGATCCTGCAGGTGGGGTACTTCAAGGTCACCAAGGGCAAGCGGCTGTTCAGGATGGCACCGCTGCACCACCACTTCGAGATGCTCGGCTGGGAGCAGGTGAACGTGGTGATCCGGTTCTGGATCATCTCCGGCATCTGCGTGGCGACCGGGCTCGGGGTGTTCTACGCCGAGTGGGTCGCCGGATGAGCACGCCGGCCGATCGCACCAGCCCCGGCTGGGCGACCACGCGGTTCGTGGTCGCGGGCTTCGGCACCGCAGGGTACGCCTGCACCGACTCGCTGCTGCAGGCCGGTGCCGAGCACGTCACCGCGCTCGACGACCGCGACACCGAGGTGCTGCGCGAGCAGGCCCGGATCCTGGAGACCCTCGGCGCCGTGGTCCGGCTCGGACCCGGCTCGACCGCGACGCTGCCGGACGACGCCGAGGTGCTGGTCACCTCGCCGGGGCTGCGCCCGGACACCCCGCTGCTGGCCCGGGCCGCTGAGCGCGGGCTGCCGATCTGGAGTGAGATCGAGCTGGCCTGGCGGCTGCGCCACCCGGCCACCGCCGCGCCCTGGCTGTGCGTCACCGGCACCAACGGCAAGACCACGACCGTGCAGATGCTCGCGTCGATCCTGGCCGCCGCCGGGAAGCGGACCGTTGCCGCCGGCAACGTCGGCCTCCCGCTGGTGCAGGTGGTCATGGACCCCGAGCCGTACGACGTGATCGCGGTCGAGCTGTCGTCGTACCAGCTGCACTTCACCGGCTCGATGTCCGCGCACTCCGCCGCGGTGCTGAACGTCGCGCCGGACCACGTCGACTGGCACGGCTCGCTGGACGCCTACACGAAGGACAAGGGCCGGATCTACGAGCACTGCCAGGTCGCGTGCGTCTACAACGCGGCCGACAAGGCCACCGAGCGGCTGGTGATGGACGCCGACGTGGTCGAGGGCTGCCGGGCGATCGGGTTCACCCTCGGCTACCCGGACGTCTCGATGGTCGGCGTGGTCGACGACCTGCTGGTCGACCGGGCGTTCGTCGAGCAGCGGTCCACGTCCGCGCTGGAGCTCGCCACCCTGGCCGACGTCAACCCGCCCGCGCCGCACAACGTGGCGAACGCGCTCGCCGCGGCCGCGCTGGCCCGGTCGTTCGGCGTGCCGCCGCACGCGGTGCGCGACGGCCTGCGGGCCTTCACCCCCGACGCGCACCGGATCGCGCACGTCGCCGACGTCGCGGAGGTGTCCTACGTCGACGACTCGAAGGCGACCAACCCGCACGCCGCGCAGGCGTCGCTGGCGGCGTACGAGCACGTGGTCTGGATCGCCGGCGGCCAGGCCAAGGGGGCGACGTTCGACGACCTCGTGCAAGCCGTGCACCAGCGGCTGCGGGGCGTCGTGCTGCTCGGCCAGGACCGGGCCGTGATCGCGGCCGCACTGGCCCGACACGCACCCGATATCCCGGTGATCGACGTCGCCGGCACGGACACTGGAGCCATGCGACGCGTGGTGGACGAGGCAGCCGGGCTGGCCCAGCCTGGCGACACCGTGCTGCTCGCACCCGGTTGCGCGTCCTGGGACATGTTCGCCAACTACGGCGCCCGCGGAGACGCCTTCGCCGAGGCGGTGCACGCGCTGGGCCAGGCGTGATGGCGTCGGTGACGAGGGAGCGTACGACGCAGGCCGCGGCTCAGGACAGCCCGCGCCGGGCCTGGACGGAGACGCTGCGGCAGGTGCTGGACCGCCCGCTGACGTCGTACCACATCGTGCTGGGGGCGACCGGGCTGCTGCTCGCGCTCGGGCTGCTGATGGTGCTGTCCGCGTCCAGCGTGCTGTCGTACCGGGCGAACGGGAACAGCTACACGATCTTCTACCGGCAGCTGATCTGGGTCGCCGCCGGGCTGCCGCTGGCCTGGGTCGCGGCGCGGATGAAGCCACGGCACATGCGGATGCTCGCGTACGTCGCCCTGCTGGGCTCGGTCGCGCTGCTGGTGGCGACCTACACCGGGCTCGGCCAGGAGGTGAAGGGCAACCGGAACTGGCTGTACCTCGGCGGCCCGCTGAAGATCCAGCCGAGCGAGTTCGCCAAGCTGGCGCTCGTGGTGTGGTGCGCGGATCTCTACGCCCGCAAGCAGAAGCTGCTCACCCAGTGGAAGCACCTGCTGATCCCGATGATCCCGGTGTCGATGCTGGTGATCGGGCTGGTCGTCGGGCAGCACGACCTGGGCACCGCGCTGGTGCTGATGGCGATCATGCTCGGGATGATCTGGGTGGTCGGCGCCCCGACCCGGCTGTTCGTCTCGATGTTCGCGCTGGTCGGCGGGATGGCGGCGTACTTCGTGACCAGTGCGCAGCACCGGATGAACCGCGTGCTCGGCTTCCTCGACCCCTTCGCCGATCCCGGTGGTAACGGCTGGCAGGCGTACCACTCGTTCTACGCCCTGTCCAGCGGCGGCTGGTGGGGCCTCGGGATCGGCAACAGCCGGCAGAAGTGGGGCAACCTGCCGGAGGCGCACACCGACTTCATCTTCTCGGTGATCGGCGAGGAGCTCGGGCTGTTCGGGTCGCTGATCGTGCTCGCGCTGTTCCTCGCCCTGGCCTACGCCGGGGTGCGGATCGCGACCCGCACCCGGGAGCCGTTCATCCGCTACGCGGCGGCCGGGATCACGGTCTGGATCATGGCCCAGGCCCTGGTGAATCTGGGTGCTGTTCTCGGGATGTTGCCGGTCATCGGAATCCCGCTCCCCTTGTTGTCGTACGGTGGGTCGGCACTGCTGCCGACGTTGATCGCGATCGGCATGCTGCTCTCGTTCGCGAGAGCCGAACCGGCCGCCCAGGCCGCCCTGCGACGGAAGAAGAAGGACCGGGAGCGTTGAGACCTTGAGCACATCCGCGAGTGCTGGGCCCAGCATCGTTCTCGCCGGCGGTGGTACCGCCGGCCACACCTCACCCCTGATCGCGACCGCCGACGCGCTGCTGCGGCTCGACCCGTCGATCCGGATCACCGCGCTGGGCACCGAGCGCGGGCTGGAGACGAAGGTGGTCCCGGAGGCGGGCTACCGGCTGGAGCTGATCCCGCCGGTTCCGCTGCCGCGCCGCCCGACCCCCGGGCTGCTCGCGGTGCCGGGCAAGATGTGGTCCGCGGTGGCGGCCGCGCAGAAGGTGCTGGACGAGGTCGGCGCCGACGCGCTGGTCGGGTTCGGCGGGTACGTCTCGACACCCGCCTACATCGCGGCCCGGCGGCGCAAGACCCCGATCGTGGTGCACGAAGGGAACGCCGTCCCGGGGATCGCGAACCGGTTCGCCGCCCGGGTCTGCACCGAGCACGTCGTGGTCGCACGCGCAGTACCTCGGGCTGCCCATCCGCCGCGCGATCAGCACCCTGGAACGGGCCGCGTCCCGCACCGAGGGCCGCAAGTACTTCGACCTCGACCCGGACGCGCCCACGCTGCTGGTCACCGGGGGATCCCAGGGCGCCCGACGGCTGAACGAGTCCGTCACCGCCGCCGCGCCCGAGCTGGCCGCGGCCGGGGTCCAGGTGCTGCACGTGATCGGGCCGAAGAACACCCTGGACGCCCCGGCGCTGCCCGCCGGCTCCCCGCCGTACGTCGTCGTCCAGTACGTGGACCGGATGGACCTGGCCTACGCCGCCGCCGACCTGGTGGTGTGCCGTGCCGGCGCGAACACGGTCACCGAGGTGTCCGGCGTCGGCCTGCCCGCGGTGTTCGTCCCGCTACCGCACGGCAACGGCGAGCAGGCCCTGAACGCCCAGCCGGTGGTCGACGGCGGCGGCGGGCTGCTGACCGCCGACGCCGAGTTCACGCGGGACTGGGTACGGGAGAAGCTGGTCGCGCTGATCGCCGACCAGGACCGGCTGGCGACGATGTCGGCGGCCGCGAAGGGGCTGATCCGTACGGATGCCGACGACCGGTTGGCGCGGATGGTGCTCGATGTGGTGAGGTCTCAGGCGTGATCGTCGCCGCTCCTCATGTCACCGTGCCCGCCGAGAAGCTGGGGCGGGTGCACTTCGTCGGCATCGGCGGGGCCGGGATGTCGGGTATCGCCCGGATCATGGCCTCGCGCGGGATCGAGGTGTCCGCTGCCGCGTGCCGCGGCGCTGCACTCGGTGATGCTCGGCCGCCGCACGCTGTGCGTGGCCGGCACCCACGGCAAGACGACCACGACCTCGATGCTGACGGTCGCGCTGCAGCACTGCGGCGCCGACCCGTCGTACGCGATCGGCGGGAACCTCAACGAGTCCGGCTCGAACGCGCACGACGGCACCGGCGACATCTTCGTGGCCGAGGCGGACGAGTCCGACCGGTCGTTCCTGGTCTACACGCCGCGGGTCGCGATCGTGACCTCGGTGGAGCCGGACCACCTGGACAACTACGGTGACGAGGCGTCGTACGTCGCGGCGTTCGAGGCGTTCACCGGACGCGTCGAGCCGGACGGGTTCCTGGTGGTGTGCGCGGACGACCCGGGCGCGCGCCGGCTGGCGTCGTACGCGCGGCAACGCGGCGTCGACGTGCGCACGTACGGCGCGAACGCCGGCGACGTCGACACTGTTGATGTCATGGTCACCGAGGTGACCGCGCTCGGTGCCGCGCAGACGTTCGTGCCGGTGGTGCACGGGCGCAGGCTCGGCGCGGTGCGGCTGCAGCAGCCCGGCAGGCACAACGCGCTCAACGCGGCGGCGGCGCTGACGGTCGGGATCGGGCTGGGGTTCTCCGCGGCCGACCTGAGCGAGGGGCTGGCCGCGTTCACCGGGACCGGGCGGCGGTTCGAGTTCAAGGGCATGGAGGACGGCGTGCGGGTCTACGACTCGTACGCGCACCACCCGACCGAGCTGGTCGCCGACCTCACCGCGGCGCGCGAGGTGGCCGCGGGCGGCCGGGTGATCGCGTGCTTCCAGCCGCACCTGTTCAGCCGGACCCGGATCTTCGCCGCCGAGTTCTCCAAGGCCCTGGGACTGGCCGACGAGGTCGTGGTGATGGACGTGTTCGCCGCCCGCGAGGACCCCGAACCGGGGATCACCGGGGCGCTGCTGGCCAACCACGTGCCGCTGCCGCCGGAGCGGGTGCGGTTCGAGCCGTCCTGGTCGGCGGTGCCCGCGCTGGTGGCCGGGCTGGCGCGGCCGGGCGACCTGGTGGTGACGCTCGGCGCGGGTGACGTGACGATGATCGGCCCCGAGGTGGTCGAGCTGCTGGCGGAGCGAGCCCGCACGCCGTGAGCCCGGTACCGGAGACCGACCTGCTGGATCGGGCGCAGCGCAAGTTCGCCCGGCGGCAGCGGTCGGTCCGCCGCCGCGGCCGGATGCCGTGGATCACCTGCGGGCTGGCGGTCGTGGTGCTCGCCGCGGTCGTGTGGATCGTCTACTTCTCGTCCTGGCTGGCGGTGTCGGCCGTGGAGGTGCGCGGCCTCGACACGGTGCCGCGGGAGACCGTGCTGCGGGCCGCGGCGGTCCCGGCCGGCGAGCCGCTCGCGCGGCTGGACACCGGCGCCGTCGCGGACCGGGTGCGCGGGATCACCGCGGTCGCGGACGCCTCGGTGTCCCGCTCCTGGCCGGACCGGGTCGTCGTGACGGTGACCGAGCGGGTCGCGGTCGTGGTGGTGACCGGCGGCGGGGGCTACGAGCTGGTCGACGCGACCGGGGTGGCGTACCGGACCGTGCAGGCGCGGCCGGACGGGCTGCCGGTCGCGCACGTCACCGGGCCGCGCCGGGACGTGACGGTGCGCTCGGTGGTCACCGTGTCGGCGGCGCTGCCCGCGGACCTGCGGGCCCGGGTGCGCTCGATCGAGGCGTCCTCACCGGACTCGATCACCCTCGAGCTCGACGACGACGTGAAGGTGGTCTGGGGGAGTGCGGAGCAGAGCCCGCGCAAGGCGGAGGTGCTCACCGCGCTGATGCACCGGCAGGCGAGGGTGTACGACGTGTCGGCACCCGAACTGCCTGTCACACAAGGCGAAACACGATGAAGCATGGTGAAGCACGGTGACGGTCGCGTGGCGGTGAGCAACATCGCGACACTGCGGCGAGGCGCGTGGACATTGCCGCGAACGGTCACGTAGCGTGCGACGTAATCTAAAGTTGACATAACTATAACCTTCAACTTGAGGGTGAGACTTCAAGATCGCATCTGAGCGTTGAAGCGGGACCCAAGGGTGGGTCCGGACGAGGCGCAACTCGGCCTGTGTGCGCGCGGATCCCGCGTGAACTGCAGGACAACAGCCGGCTGGCACGGTGCATGAGTTGGGCGGCCGGCAACAACGGGACGGAACGAGGCGAGAGGCGCGCGACGTGGCGGCACCACAGAACTACCTGGCACTCATCAAGGTCGTCGGCATCGGTGGCGGCGGTGTGAACGCGGTCAACCGGATGATCGAGCACGGTCTGAAGGGCGTCGAGTTCATCGCCATCAACACCGACGCCCAGGCGCTGCTGATGAGCGACGCCGACGTCAAGCTCGACATCGGCCGGGAGGAGACCCGGGGCCTCGGCGCCGGCGCGAACCCGGAGATCGGCCGCAAGGCCGCCGAGGACCACGCCGAGGAGATCGAGGAGGCGCTCAAGGGCGCCGACATGGTCTTCATCACCGCGGGCGAGGGCGGTGGCACCGGCACCGGTGGCGCGCCCGTCGCGGCCCGGATCGCCCGCTCGCTGGGTGCGCTGACGATCGGCGTGGTGACCCGGCCGTTCTCGTTCGAGGGCAAGCGCCGGGCGAACCAGGCCGAGGAGGGCATCGCGACCCTGCGTGAAGAGGTCGACACGCTGATCGTGATCCCGAACGACCGGCTGCTGACGATCTCCGACCGCGCCGTCTCTGTGCTGGACGCGTTCAAGCAGGCCGACCAGGTGCTTCTGCAGGGTGTGTCCGGCATCACCGACCTGATCACCACCCCGGGCCTGATCAACGTCGACTTCGCCGACGTCAAGGCGGTCATGTCGAACGCCGGCTCGGCGCTGATGGGCATCGGCTCGTCGCGCGGCGAGGACCGCGCGGTCGCCGCCGCGGAGGCGGCGATCTCGTCTCCGTTGCTCGAGGCAAGCATCGAGGGCGCGCACGGTGTGCTGCTGTCGATCGCCGGTGGCTCCGACCTCGGCCTGTTCGAGATCAACGAGGCCGCGCAGCTGGTCTCGGAGTCGGCGCACACCGACGCCAACATCATCTTCGGTGCGGTGATCGACGACGCCCTCGGCGACGAGGTGCGCGTCACCGTCATCGCGGCCGGTTTCGACGGCGGCATGCCGAAGCGCCGCGAGCAGGCGATGTC
>WNFV01008244.1_pt1 | contig 11810 bp, 10 predicted proteins | sample 5400101 | NCBI WGS metagenome assembly WNFV01 (sample SAMN13153361, study PRJNA577476) | soil metagenome | isolation source: 115 cm soil or saprolite under grassland replicate 1 | place: USA:California | collected 2016-06-15
GGGAGCTCCGGGATCGGCAGGGCGGTCGCGGAGCGGGTCGCTTCCGAGGGGGCCGCGGTGGTGATCGGGGCCCGCCGGACCGACCTCGGGCGCGAGGTCGCCGCGGGTATCCGCGCCACCGGCGGCCGGGCGCTGTTCGTCGCCACCGACGTCACGGTGGAAGCCGATGTCGCGGGGTTGGCGCGGACGGCGGTGGCGGAGTTCGGCCGGCTGGATGGAGCGTTCAACAACGCCGGCGGCGTGCACGCCTCCGGCGTGGTGCAGGAGATCGACGACGCGGAATGGCGCGCGGACCTGGACCAGAACCTGTCCAGCGTCTTCTACAGCCTCAAGTACCAGGTGCCGGCGATGCTGGCGTCCGGCGGCGGCGCGATCGTCAACAACGCGGCGCTGGCGGGCGTCGTCGGGGTGCCCGGCATGGCCGCGTACGTGGCGGCCAAGCACGGCGTGGTCGGCCTGACGCGGGCCGCCGCGCTGGAGTGCGCCGGCCAAGGCGTGCGGGTGAACGCGCTGGTCACCGGCAACGTGGACACGCCGCTGTTTCGTGGCCTGCTGGGTGCGCCCGCCGACGGCGAGCTGGAGGTCGCCGGCATGAACCCGGCCGGCCGGGTCGCCAGGCCAGACGAGATCGCGGCGTTCGTCGCGTTCCTGCTCAGCAACGAAGCCGCCTTCATCACCGGTGCGGCGTTGGCCATCGACGGCGGCTTCACCGCCCAGTATGCGGCTGCGCGGGGGGCCCGAGGCCGGACTGGTAGGCGAACACCACGAGCTGGGCTCGGTCGCGGGCGTTGAGCTTCACCATCGCCCGGCTCACGTGGGTCCGGGCGGTCGCGGGGCTGACCACGAGCCGCTCGGCGATCTCGTCGTTGGTCAACCCCTCGGCGACCAGTCCCACGACCTCGCGTTCGCGGTCGGTGAGGGTGCGGATGCCCGGGTGCGGCGCGAGCCCCTGCGACGGCCGGGTGGCGAACGCGCCGATCACGCGGCGGGTGACGGTGGGGGACAGCAGCGACTCGCCGCGCGCGACGACCCGGACGGCGTGCAGCAGCTCGCCTGGCTCGCTGTCCTTGATCATGAAGCCGCTGGCGCCGGTCCGCAGCGACTCGAACACGTACTCGTCCAGCTCGAAGGTGGTCAGCATGATCACGCGGGTGTCGCGCAGCCCGGGGTCGCCGACGATGGCCCGCAGCGCCTCGATGCCGTCCATGACCGGCATCCGGATGTCCATCAGCACCACGTCCGGCCGTTCGCGGCGGGCCAGGTCCACGGCGGCCTTGCCGTGCTCCGCCTCGCCGACCAGCTCCAGGTCGTCCTCGGACTCGAGCAGCACCTTGAGGCCGAGCCGGACCAGCGCCTGGTCGTCGGCGATCAGCACGCGGATCACCGGTGGTCCTCGCCGGACGGCAGGCGGGCGTGCACGCGAAACCCGCCGCCCCCGCTGGGGCCCGCCTCCAGCGTGCCGCCGACCGCGGCGGCGCGTTCCCGCATGCCGGTGAGGCCCTGCCCGGCCCGCCCGTCGCCGCGCGGTGCCCGCCCGCGGCCGTCGTCGGTGATCTCCAGGTCCAGGGTGTCGGGCTCGTGGGTGACCCGCACCGTCGCCGTCGCCCCGCCGGCGTGGCGCAGCACGTTGGTGAGCGACTCCTGGACGATGCGGTAGGCGGCCAGGTCGACCGCGCCGGGAAGGCAGGTCCGCTCACCGGTGACGAGCAGCTCGACCGGCAGGCCGCTGTCGGCCATGTCGGCGGTCAGCGACTCGAGCTGGTCGAGCCCTGGCGTCGGCCGCCGCGGCGCGTCAGCCTCGTCGGGTTGCCGGAACACCGCCAGGGTGGCACGCAGCTCGTCGAGGGCGTCCTTGCTGGCGGTCTTGATCGCCTCCAGCGCCACCTCCGCCTGGTCGGGGCGCCTGCCGAGGACGTGCAGGGCGACGCCGGCCTGCATGTTGATGACCGCCAGGCCGTGGCCGACCACGTCGTGGACGTCACGGGCGACCCGCAGCCGCTCCTCGTAGGCGCGGCGGCGCGCCTCCTCCTCACGGTCGCGTGTCGCCCCCTCCCGGCCGAGCCGCATCAGGGTACCGATCGCCCAGGGCAGCCCGAGCCAGCCGGCCGCCCACGGCGCCCCGGCGGCCGTCTGGGCGAGCAGCTCGTCCCGGCCGGCCTCCACCAGCCCCGGCGTGTGCCCGGCGAGCAGCGCCACGAAGCCCACGCCCAGGGCCACCAACGAGCCGCGAACCGGCCAGCGCGCGGCGAGCGAGTACATGGCGACGGCCGGGGCCAGGAAGAACGGGCCGACCGGGTAGCCCACGGCGAGGTAGGCGACCGACAGCGCCACCGTGACCACCAGGGTCGCCAGTGGCCACACCCGCCGTGCGGCCAGGGCGACCACGGCGGCCGCCATGAGGGCGTACGCCCAGAGGTCGAGCGCGCGGGCGCCCCCGGTCCACGGCGCGGCTCGCCAGGAGCCCACCAGGACGACGGCCCCAACGAGCGCGACGACCAGGCCGTCGAACACCACGACCCGCGCGACTTGGGACCGCACCACGCTCATGCGACCGATGGTAGCCGGGGCCGACCGTCGCCGAGTCGGCTCCGGGACGCAGGTCGGGTACGTCCGCGGACGTACCCCACGAGTCGCCCCCGGCCCGATGACGCGCGTACGCCGCCAGGGCCAGGGTGGGGTGGAGCTGATCTCGGCAGAACGGAGCACGCCAATGAACGAACCCATCGTGGTCTCCGACGAGCTGACCAAACGCTACGGACGGCACACGGTCGTGGACGCCGTCAGCCTTACGGTGCGCCGAGGCGAGATCTACGGCTTCCTCGGCCCCAACGGGGCGGGCAAGACCACCACCTTGCGGATGCTGGTCGGGCTCGTCCGCCCCACCCGAGGCTCGGCGCGGGTGCTCGGCGGTCGCCCCGGCGACGCCTCGGTGCTGCGGCGGGTCGGCGCCCTCATCGAGGGTCCCGGCTTCTACCCCTACCTCTCCGGTCGCGACAACCTTCGGGTGCTCGCCAGGTACAACCGCCTCACCGACGCCGACGTCGAGCAGGCCCTGGACCAGGTCGACCTGCGCGCACGCGGTGGCGACACCTACAAGTCCTACTCGCTGGGCATGAAGCAGCGCCTGGGGGTGGCGGCCGCGCTGCTCGGCGAGCCGGATCTCCTGATCCTGGACGAGCCGACCAACGGCCTGGACCCCAACGGCATGGCCGACATGCGGGACCTCATCCGCCGGCTCGCCGCCCGCGGCAGGACCGTGCTGCTCTCCAGCCACCTGCTCGGCGAGGTGCAGCAGCTCTGCGACCGCGTCGGCGTGATCGCCGACGGCCGGCTGCTGACGGAGAGCACCGTCGCCGCGCTCCGCGGCGCGAGCTCGCTGCTGCTGCGCGCCGAGCCGGCGGTGCGCGCCGAGCAGGTGATCGCCGCCACCCTCGGCGCCGTCGACGTGCGGCGGACCGCCGACGGAGGGCTGGAGGTCCTCGCCGAGCCCGACCGCAACCCGGAGCTCGTCCGCGCGCTGGTCGCCGCCGGTGTCGAGGTGCACGAGATCCGGTCGTTCGAACGAACCCTGGAGGAAGCCTTCTTCGAGATGACCAACCACGCGCCGCGGGAGGAGATGGCGAGATGATCGCGAGCTTGCGCGCAGAGCTGCTGCGCCTGCGGAAATGGCCGGTGACCTGGGTCATCACCGGTGTCTGGCTGACCCTGAACGTGTTCTTCGGCTATTTGTTGGACTACCTCAGCTACCGCGACGCCGTCGGCGGCGGGGACCAGCGGCTCGCCGATGCCCTGCTCGCCCAGCTCTCGCCGTCGCAGGTGCCGTCCACGATGGTGACCGGGCTGCCGATGTTCGGCAGTGCGCTGGTGCTCATCCTGGCGGCGCTGGCCACCGGCAGCGGCTACGGCTGGAACACCTGGAGGACGGTGTTCACCCAAGGGCCCCGCCGGCTGTCGGCGCTGGGCGGCACGATGCTGGCGCTGGCGGTGGTGCTGGTCGTCTTCACCGTCCTCACGCTGCTCACCGACCTGGCGGCCAGCTCCATCGTGATGGCCGTCGAGGGGCAGGCGCTGACCTGGCCGGGGCTCGGCGCGCTCGCCGAGGGGCTGGGCGGCGCGCTGCTGATCGGCGGGACGTGGGCGGCGGGTGGCGCCCTGATCGGCATCGTCGCCAGGAGCCCCGGGCTGTCGGTTGGGCTCGGACTGGTGTGGGTGCTGATCGTGGAGAACCTGCTGCGCGGCGTGGCCAGCCTGCTCGGTCCGCTGGAGGCGGTCACCGACCTGCTTCCCGGGACTGCGGCCGGGTCGCTGGCCGGCGCCCTCGGGGCGGCGGGCGCGGCCGAGGTGGGCGGCGCGCCGGGCGTGCTCACCGTGCTCTCGGGTGCGCAGTCGATCGGGCTGCTGGCGGTCTACCTGGTCGCCTTCGTGGTCGCGGCCGCGCTGGTGCTGACCCGCCGGGACGCCTGAGCTGGCACACTTGGGACGATCGGCGGCGGGCGGCTCCCGGGAGGGCGGCATGAGCTGCCCGAGCCGGTGGCGCTGCCGGTCGACGAGCCGCCGTGGCCGGCGGAGTTGGACCCGGCGCCCTGGCTGGAGCTGGCGCCGAACCCCGACGGCAGAGACCTCCGGGCTGCCGGGTCAAGGCGCGTCACGAACGGGACTAGCCGTCCGGGGGCGGCAGCAGGGCCACGACCTCCTCGATGGGCAGCACCTGGTCCCACACAGGCGGGGCGAGCCGGTAGGACGCCGGGGTCGCGGAGAACCAGACCGGGTGGCGCGCCTGTCGCGAGACGCGCCCGCGGTCGTCCTGCACCTCGACGACCGGCTCCAGCCCGAGCCGGGTGGCCAGCTCGACGGCCTCGTCGATGCCGTTGACGGTCCCGCACGGCACGCCGCGCGCCGCCAGCCTGGGCACCCACCGGTCGGCGGCGGCGGTGGCGAGCGCCTGGTCCAGCAGCGCGACCAGCTCCTCGCGGTGCTCGACGCGGCCGGCGTTGGACGCGAACCGCGGGTCGGTGGCGAGCTGGCCGACGCCCAGCTCGTCACAGAGCGCGGCGAACTGGCGGTCGTTGCCGACGGCCAGCACCAGCGGCCGGTCCTTGGCCCGGACGACCTCGTAGGGGGCGATGCTGGGGTGCCGGTTGCCGAGCGCGCGAGGCACCGTGCCGGCGTTGAGATAGGCGGAGACCTGGTTCACCAGGCCGCTGAGCAGGGAGGTCAGCAGGTTCACCTGGAGGTGCTGGCCCTGCCCGGTGGCGTCGCGGTGGCGCAGCGCGGCCAGGATCCCCGCGAGCGCGTGCAGCCCGGCGATGACGTCGACGACGGCGACGCCGACCTTGGTCGGGTCGCCGCCGGCCTCGCCGGTGATGCTCATCAGCCCACCGACCGCCTGCAGCAGGATGTCGTAGCCGGGCAGGTCCGCGCCCGCTCCCGGCCCGAAGCCGGTGATGGAGCAGTAGACGACCCGCGGGTTGGCCCGGAGCACGTCCGCCGGGCCGAGGCCGAGCCTGTCCATCGTGCCGGCGCGGAAGTTCTCCACCACCACGTCGGCGCGGCCGCAGAGCTCCAGCGCCGCCTGGCGGCCCCCGGGTGCCGACAGGTCGCAGGCGACCGACCGCTTGTTGCGGTTGACCGCCTGGAAGTAGGTGCTGAGGCCGTCGGACCACGGCGGCCCCCAGCTCCGGGTGTCGTCCCCGCCGTCCGGCCGCTCGACCTTCACGACGGTCGCGCCCATGTCGGCGAGCAGCATGGTGGCGTAGGGACCGGCGAGCACGCGGCTGAAGTCGGCGACGACGACGCCGGCCAGCGGGCCCGGGCCGGCGCTCGACCTCGGAGGCGATGGCATCGGCGCCCAGCTTACGTCCCACTTACCCCGGATGGGTACCATGGAGGGCGAAGGGGAGTAGTCCCGGGGCCGCTGGCCCCGCGAGCAGCCGTCAGGACGGCGGGCCCGATGCCCGCCCGGAGGCTCACCCCGCCCCGCGGGCGGACGAGACCTTCCCAGCCAGCCGGGCCCGGCAGGGCTCGGCAGGGGATGGAAGAGGAGTCGTCATGACCGCGAGCCTGCGCCTCGGTCGCATCGCCGGGATCCCGGTCGGTGCGAGCTGGAGCGTGCTGCTGATCGCCGCGCTGTTCGCCTGGTCGCTGGCCGGCAGCATCCTGCCCGGCCTGGTGCCCGGCCTGGCCCCGTCCACGTACTGGCTCGCCGCCGTGGTCGCCACCGGGCTGTTCCTCGGCTCGCTGCTCGCCCACGAGGTCGGCCATGCCCTGGTGGCCCGGCGGGCGGGCCTGCGCGTCCGCGGCATCACCCTGTGGCTGCTCGGCGGCGTCGCGCAGCTCGAGGACGAGCCGGCCAGTCCCGGCGACGACCTGCGGGTCGCGATCGTCGGCCCCGCGATCAGCCTCGCCCTGGCGGCCGGCTTCGGCGTGGCCGCCGCGGGGCTCGCGCTGCTGGGTGTCCCGGCGCTGGCGGTCGCGGTGCTGGGCTGGCTCGCCGTCGGCAACGTCGCCCTTGCCGTGTTCAACCTGATCCCGGCCGCGCCGCTGGATGGCGGGCGGGTGCTGCGCGCGCTGCTGTGGCGCCGCCACGGCAACCGCGCCCGCGCCGCGGTGACGGCCGCAACGGCCGGCCAGGTCGCCGGCGGGATCCTGATCGCCTACGGCCTGCTCGGCGTCCTCACCGGCTGGGGGATCGGGACGCTGTGGACCGTGCTGGTCGGTTGGTTCCTGGTCGCCGCCGCCCGCCAGGAGCGCGAGCAGACCGTGGTCCGCCACGGCCTGGCGGGCCTGCGGGTCGGCGACGTCATGACCCCGACCTCGGTGCTGGCTCCCGCCTGGTTCACCGTGGACGCGCTGCTCCGCGACCAGGCCGCGGCGTGGCGCCCCACCGGTGCGCCGACGGCGCTCCCACTGCGGAGCTTCGACGGGCAGCCGGCCGGGGTGGTGACGATCGCCGCGCTGGAGTCGGTGCCGCCCTCCCAGCGCCACCTCGTGCGCGCCGGGGACGTGGCCGTGCCCGCCTGGGCGGTGGCCGTGACCCGTCCGGACGAGCCCGTGTCCGGCCTGCTGGGCCGGCTGCGGGGCGGCTCGGGGATCGCGGTGGTCGTCGTCGGCGGTGAGCTGGTCGGGGTGGTCACCCAGGCCGAGATCGCGCGTGCCGTCACGCCGGGGCTCGGCCCGTCCGGCTGGCGGTCGGCCGACCCGACCACGGCGGGACGCCCCTAACCCAGCCTGCCGCCCGTTGCCGCGGCCGTGCATCCTGACAGCGTCGTTGGACCGCTCAGGAGGAAGCGCGCCCGCAACCTGAAGGACATCGACGTGGTGGTGCTGGAGGCCAACGGCGCGCTCACCGTCGAGCAGCACGACCGCACCGAGCAGGTCCTGCGGCGCCTGGACCAGATCGAGGCCGCGCTGGCTCGCGGCCAGGGTCCGGGGCCGGCCCGCTGACCAGCCGCGGGCCGCTGACCCGCGAGGGCCGAGAAAGAGATACGCCGACGCCCCGCGGGGGGGCCGACGGGGCGGCGGCGTCCAGATGGTACCTACCCACATGCTCGGCTTGCTAAACACACGAATTCGCGTCGCTGTGCCGGCTCGCCCGGTACCGTCGGCGAATGGCCACGACCGGGGACCGAGGCGGCGCCGGGCTGGTGCTGACGGCGGCGGTGCTGTGGGGGACGACCGGGACGGCGCGAGCGCTCGCGCCGGCGGGGACCTCGCCGCTATCGGTGGGGGCGGTGCGCATCGCGGTCGGCGGCGCCGCCCTGGTCGTGGTGGCCCGCCTGCGCGGCGAGCTGCGCCGAGGCGGCACCTGGCCGCTGGGGACGGTCGTGGCCGGCGCGGTCGCGGTCGCCGGCTACCAGCTCGCCGTCTTCTCCGCGGTCGCCCGGACCGGCGTGGCGGTCGGCACGATGGTCGCGATCGGCAGCGCGCCGCCACTGGCCGGCCTGCTCGCCTGGGTCACCAGGGCGGAGCCTCCGGGCCGCCGCTGGTATGGCGCGACCGCGCTGGCCGTGGCCGGCGGCGGCCTGCTCGCCGTCGCCGGCCAGCCGGTGCGCTTCTCACCGGGCGGCGTCGCGCTGGCGATCGGGGCCGGCGCGGCCTACGCGGTCGTCGCCGTGGCCGCCAAGGACCTGCTCGCCGGCCACGGTCAGGTCGAGGTCATGGCGGCGCTGTTCGCCGGCGGCGCCCTGCTGCTGGTCCCGGTGGCGGTGCTGGCGCCGCTGGGCTGGCTGGCGACACCCCGCGGGGCGCTGGTCGCCCTGCACCTCGGGCTGCTCGCCACCGCCGCCGCCTACGCGCTGTTCGCGGCCGGGCTTCGGCGGGTGACGGTGGCCACGGCGGCGACCATGTCGCTGGCCGAACCGCTGACCGCGGCCGTCCTGGGCGTCGCCCTGCTCGGCGAGCGGCTCACGGCGGCCGGGCTCGCCGGCGCCGCGCTGCTGGTCGCCGGCCTGCTGCTGCTGGCCGGCGCGCCGACCCCGGCTACTCCCCGCAGACCGCGCCGGCGGCAAGGAACGTGACGGTCGCCCCGGGGGTGTCGCCGGTGAGGGAGCCGGACAGCTCGCCGGCGGCGCCCTGGCTGACACGGAACTGGTAGGTGCTCTCGGGCGCGCCGGACCAGATGCGCACGCGGCTGCCGTAGGCGCCGCGCAGCTCGGCGACGGTCGAGCCGAAGCTGATGCCGGCCGCGGTCCTCGGGCTGTAGCCACGCAGCGGCGGCGGCGCCGTCGGCGGCGGGCCCGAATACTGGGGGTCCAGCTTGGTGCGCTGCACTGCGTCCACCTGGTAGGCGAACAGGTGCCACCGTCCGGCGGGGTCGTAGCGGGTGGGGCCGCTGGTGAACAGCACGTACAACCGGCCCCAGCGAGCGGCCCTGACGGGGCCGGGGCAGGTGCCGAACGGCGTCGCCCCGCTCCAGGAGCCGCGCTCCTCCGTCGGGCCGAGGCGGTCCTGGAGGGCGCGCAGCGCGTCCCCCTCGGCGGTGCCGAAGGCCGCCACGCCGAGCCCGTCCGCCCGCAGCACGACGGTGCCGGTCGGGCGTGGCGGGGTACTGGTCGTCGGCGAGCCGGTGGTGACCGGCGCGGTCGTGGAGGTCGCCGGCGCCGTGTTGGTCGACGGGACCACCGCTGGCCGGGTCGTCGGTGGCGGGCTCACCGGCTGGAGGTCGGGCTGGGCGGTCCACCGGGCGGCGCCGCGGGCGGCGATGGCGCCGAGCAGCACCGCCGACAGCAGCACGGCGACGCGGATGGTGCGCTGGCGGCGCCGTCCACGCCGGCGGATCGCCTCGGTGGCTGGTGCGCCCGTCAGCGGCAGCACCTCGGTCTCCAGCGCCTCGAAGCGCTGGCGCAGGTCATCGCTGCGCACTTCCCACCTCCTCCCCGCCGTCGACGAGCTGCCTGGCGAGCGCGTCCCTGGCCCGGGCCAGTCGCGACTTGGCGGTCCCGACCGCGATCCCGAGCTCGCCGGCGACGCGCTCGACCGGCAGGTCGGCCAGGTAGTGCAGGACCAGCACCTGACGGAAGTGGAGCGGCAGCCTCCCGAGCGCCTCCAGCAGCTCCACGCTGGCGCCGGGGAGCGGCGCCGCCGGCGGCGGCTCGGCGCGGGTCAGCACCTCCACGACCCGCCGCGCCCGGCGCAGTCCCGTGAACGCCACGTTGAGCGCCACCCGGCGCACCCATGCCTCCGGCATCTCGTAGGCGCGGACGCGGCCCCAGTGGACCGAGGCGCGGGCGAACGCCTCCTGCACGGCGTCCTCGGCGTCCGGCAGGCTGCCGGTGACGGCGTAGAGCTGGACGACGAAGCGGCCGTAGTTGCTGGCGTAGAAGTCGTCGAAGTCGTGGTCGGCCATGCGCCCCCCAGCGCTTGGTCAGCGGTCCACTGGTGACACTCTGCCGGTGGCGGCGGGGTTCCGGGAGCGGGTCGCCGTGACCGCTTCGTTACGACGGCTGGCCGGGGTCGCCGCCCGAGGGGTGGTCCGGTGGGCGGCGCAGGGGGACGTGGACCATCGGCACCCGGCTGTCCACCCAGGCCAGGCCGGGATCGTCGAGGGCCGGCACCGGCGGCCGCCGACCGGCGCGCTGGGGCTCACCCGGCCTGGTGGCCATCTCGGGCGAGGGCCGCAGGAGCACCGCAGCGGGCAGCAGCACCAGCGCGGTGATCCCGCCGTACCAGGAGTGCCGGAGCTGGACCCTGATGCCGTGCTTGGCGGCGAGCTGGGTGACGACGAAGAAGCCGAGCATCTTGGCCAGGGCGAAATCGGCGTCGGGCGGGCTCGCCAGGCGCTCGTTGACCCTGACGAGCTGCTCGTCGCTCATGCCGAGACCCTGGTCCTCGATCTCGATCAGGTAGCCGGCGGGAAGGGGCTGGCCGGCGACGAGCGCCTGGGTGCCGGGGGCCGAGAAGGTCACGGCGTTCTCGATCAGCTCGGCGAGCAGGTGCATGACGTCGGCGGCGGCGTGACCGGCGAGCTCCACCTGGTCGAGGGGCAGCACCTCCACGCGGGTGTGCTCCTTGACCTCGCCGATGGCGGCGTGGACCACCTCGGTCAGGGCGATGGGGCCGCGCCAGCGGCGGGCCGGCTCGGAGCCCGACAGGATGATGAGGTTCTCGGCGTTGCGGCGCATCCGGGTGGCCAGGTGGTCCAGCTCGCCCATGCCGACGTGCACGTCGGCATGGGAGCCGCCGCGCTCGACCTCGTCGATGACCTCGAGCTGCCGCTCGATCAGGCTCTGGCTGCGGCGGGCGAGGTTGAGGAACATCTCGCCGACGCTGCGGCGCAGCGCCGCTTCGCGGCCGGCCTCCTGGACCGCCACCCGGTGCACGGTGTTGAACGCCTGCGCCAGCCGGCCGATCTCGTCCCTGGAGCGGACCGCGATCGGCGGGGCCGACTCGGCGGCCAGGTCGACCTGCTCGCCGTCCTCCAGCCGCTGGACGACCCCGGGCAGCCGCCCGGCGGTGCCGACCGCGGCCGCCTCGAGCCGGCCGAGCGGACGGATCAGCGACCGCGCGGCGATCAGCGCCAGCGCCAGCGCGAGCACCAGCGTGCCGGCCAGCAGCAGGCTGGAGAGCAGCGCCCGCCGGTCGGCGGCCTGCCTGACCGCCGCGCTGATGCCGATGACGTCGGCGCTGAGCCGCTGCTCGACCGCGCGCAGGCGGTCCTGCTTGACGGTGGTGGCCGCGAACCAGTCGGGCGCATCGACGTTGAGCTTGCGCTCGTCCTCGCCCTCGAGGGCCGTCTGGACCATCCCCTTGGCCAGCTCGACCTCGACACCGGTCACGGTCCGCTCCAGCAGCTCGTGCTGCTCGGGGGTGGCGGCGTTGTCGAACTGGGCGTCGTAGATCGCCTCGGCGGCGACCAGCGACGTCAGCTTGCCGTACTCGTTGGTGCCGAAACGGTCGGCGGCGAAGACGTTCTGCAGCAGGCCGCGCTGCAGGTCGGCGAAGTCCTTGGCCCTGGCGAGGGCGACCGAGGCCGCCACCGCCTTGAGCAGCCGCTCGTCGTCGGAGCCGGGAGCGATCTCGGTGTTGATGTCGAGCAGGTCGTTGATGGTGTCGGTGTACTGGTCCAGGGCCTTGCGTGGGGAGTCCAGCGGTCCGTGCCCCTGCGCGGTGGCCGCGCCGACGTTCTCCTCGCCTTCCTCCTCGTGCTGCTCGATGCGCGGCTGGACGGCGAGCTCCCCGCGGGCGATCTTCTCGCTGTCGATCGCCTGCCGTTGCTCGCGGAGGCGGCCCAGCTCGTTCAGGCCGTACTGGATCTTCTCGGCGAGCTGCTGGTCGTCGCCCTTGAGCCGCTCGGCGCCGGCGCGGTACTCGGC
>WNFV01009568.1_pt1 | contig 11807 bp, 9 predicted proteins | sample 5400101 | NCBI WGS metagenome assembly WNFV01 (sample SAMN13153361, study PRJNA577476) | soil metagenome | isolation source: 115 cm soil or saprolite under grassland replicate 1 | place: USA:California | collected 2016-06-15
CAGCCTAGCAGAACAAATCGGCGCGCCAGCCTCGCAGCGGAGTGCCGGCGTGCCGCCACTATTACTGCGCTGCAGGGTTCTCGGCATTGTTGGATACCCGAACCCCGTGAAGGAGTCGACGATGCCCGATGGCGAATGTGGACTTGTCGCGCCGGCGCCCGCTGGTTCAGTCTCTCCGTCAGCGTTGGCGGATAACGAATCTGTCTCGAGGATCGAGCGCAATAAGTCGACGATCCTCAGCGCCGGTGACGCGCGATTCGCCGGTCGCGACACACTGTTGCAGGGACCGATCGCGTCGCGCCTCATCGGCCTGGCGTTTCCAATCCTGATCGTGCTCGCGGTTCAGACGCTGGTGAGCGTTGCTGAAACGTATTTCGTCGGCTTTCTCGGTGACGATGCACTCGCCGGCGTTGCGCTCGTGTTTCCTATCCTCATGTTGATGACGATGATGTCGAACGGCGGAATTGGTGGCGGGGTGGCATCCGCTATCGCGCGCGCCGTCGGAGCGGGCCGCAGGCGTGACGCCGAAGCGTTGATGAGCCACAGCGTGGTTATTGCCGTCGCATTCGGTGCGGTGTTCACTGCTGCGATATTGGGTTCTGGTGAAGCGCTGTTCAGTGCACTCGGCGGCCGCGGCGAAGTTCTCGCCAACGCATTGCGCTATTCCAGTCTGGTGTTCGGAGCAGCGGTTCCGATCTGGATCGTCAATCTGTTGGCCGCGGCTTTGCGTGGCGCCGGCAACGTTCGTATTCCGGGGCGCCGCGATGACGCTCTGCCTTTCACCGCTGCTGATCTTCGGCTGGGGGCCGTTTCCGCGCTTTGGCGTCGCCGGTGCCGGCCTCGCGATGATTGTGTATTACGTCATCGCAACAGCCGCGCTGATTGCGTATCTGCGTTCGCCACACACGCCCATTCGGCTTGTCCGCACGCGCATCCACTGGCGTCTTATGAAAGAAATTCTCGGTGTGGGGACGTTATCGGCGGTTGGCACCGTCGTCGCCAATCTTACGGTCGTATTGGCAACGGGTTTCGTCGGCGGCTTTGGCGGCGCTGCAATCGCGGGCTACGGTATGGCGTCGCGCCTCGACTATCTGCTCATCCCTCTGTTGTTCGCGCTCGGCACCGCATCGTTGACGATGGTCGGCACCAACGTGGGCGCGGGCCAGATGCGGCGCGCGCGGCATATCGCCTGGATCGCGGCGTTGATCTCGGCGGGAGCAACGGGACTCATCGGACTCGCCGCTGCACTGGCGCCCGCTGGTTGGATTCGCCTCTTCAGCGATTCACCCGAAGTGATTCGAGTCGGCGTGGATTATCTTCATCGCGCTGCGCCGTTCTATGTTTGTTACGGCTTCGGCATGGCGCTTTATTTCGCGAGCCAAGGAGCAGGCAGCGTGCTCTGGCCGTTCATCGCCGGCTGCGTGCGTCTTGCCGTGGTGACCATCGGCGGCTGGTATTGGATCACCGTGTTGCACGGCTCGCTCGAAGGCTTGTTCTGGATCATCGCCGCCAGCTTGGTTCTGTTCGGCGTTGTCAATTTGGTGGCTTTTGCAACCGGCCTATCATGGAGAAAGCTGCCTTCGCCTCGCAAGGAACCAGCATGAAGATCTGCGTGCGGCCGAAGGCCAGGCAGCCGCGAGAATCGAGTGAGAGATATCGCCGCGGCAGACGGCATGATGGCGGGCGGGTCACACGACGCCCATTGTTGTGTTCGAGAAGTTGTGCGTGAGAATCGCCTAAATCAGTGCGGCTCAGTGGCGCTAAGTACGGAAGCGATGCCGAGTTTTTGTGTCGCTTATCGGGTATTCCGCTCGAATCGCTTGGCCCCATGATGCCCTGTTCGCACCGCGCGCACTCAAAACTGTGATTTTCCGCTGTGCTCCAATTCAAGCAGGACCCGTAGTCCGTAGGACTCCGGCCGGGTATTTCAATCATCCTGATCGCGTATCGACGCTCGAAAGAGGTGTGCCCAAAAATGTGCCAACGCCGCTTTGCATGCCCTTGCGTTGCACTGCATTCGACTGCGATGGCGAAGATGCGCGGACGCCGTAAGCAGTTGATGATGCAATGAAATTACGGATGCTCCTCGCGGACTGTTAATCCGCAGCTCCCAGGTTCGAGCCCTGGTTGGGGAGCCAATTCAATCAGGGTCCATTCCGGACACATGGGTAACGGTTTATACCGGCCCCCTGTGTCAGTGCGCGAGACATCGAACTCGCGGCACAACGCCGCCATCTTCTCGCCGTCGAGCAAGCGGGCCACGAATCGGAGCCGCTCATCCATCTTGTAACACTCCTGCCAGGGCACTTTGCGCTCCCGCAAAGTGCAGAAGTGTTACCTATGTGTCCGGAATAAAGTGTTACCCTTCTCTACGGACTTCCCCGTAAAAGCAAGTGCCCGGTATGCGGCGTCAACGAGGCCGAACGTTCAAGGCGGTCGCATCAGCAGGTCCTTCGCTGCAGTGGCGCGCAATGGCAGGGTCGCTGGAAGACGAGGTAATGACTGCATCTCTCTACACGGCCTTGTTGGATGTTTCATCATGCTCATCCGGGCCAAGATATAAGCCGCGCGCTGCCCCCTCATTCTCTCATCGGCGTCACCATGGGATGACGATCAATCACCCGCATGGGAAGTGTGCGCCCATGGGTAATCCAGGATCTGACAGCGCTCGGTCCGACCTCGTTTCCTATCTCACTACTGCCGTCGCGAGAGCAATTGGGTCGTCAGACGCTGACAACCGAGGGTGCTGCGGTCGTGCGCTGCCAGGCATCCGGATCGTAGGCCTCGCCTTTGGCGAGGATGGCCCAGATAATCCGCGCGTGTTTGTTGGCGATCGCGACCAGAGTCCTGTGGTAGCCAACGCGCGCAAAGAGGGCGACGATCCACTGTTCGAGCCGGGAGCGCTTGTCCGGTAAACGCCGCAAAGCCACTTGCAGGGTTGATCGGGCGCCTTGTGTCAGCAGGCAGCGCAGATAGGTATCGCCGCGCTTGGTAATTTTGCCCAAGCGGCTCTTGCCTCCGGTGCTGGACTGTTTGGGGACAAGCCCCACCCAGGCCGAGAATTGGCGGCCATTCTTGAAATCACGAGCATCGGTCACGGTTGCGACGATCGCCCCGGAGGTAATCGCGCCAACGCCGGTGATCGCCTCGATACGCCTTGCAGCCTGACTCGCCTTGGCATGCAGCTTTATTTCCGCCTCACAGCTGCCGATGCGGCCATTGAGCACAGTCAGTTGCTCGTGGGCTTGCCTCAGCAGGCGCCGCACCAACACCGGCAGCGCTTCATCCTGCTCCAATCGCGGCAGTGCCCGAGTCAGTACCTCCGCCGACCGACCGACCCATATACCGAACTCTCCGAGCTGGCCGCGAATCCGGTTGATCAGCGCTGTGCGCTCCTCAATCCAACCTTGGCGCATACAGTGCCACGCCAGCACCGCTTGTTGCTCCACCGATTTGATGGCCACGAAGCGCATGTTGGGTTGGCGCACCGCAGTGAGCACCGCCTCCGCATCGTTGCGGTCGTTCTTCGCCCCCTGGCTCTTGCGAAATGGCTTTACGAACTCCGCCGCCATGATGCGCGGTCTATGCCCCTGCGCAGCGAGCCACCGGGCCCAATAGTGAGAAGCCCCGCAAGCTTCCAACCCGAACTCGCACGGCGGCAGACGCACCGCCCAGGTGGCGAATGCGTTGCGACGAAACACCCGCGTGAACACGATTCGACCAGCGCGATCCGCACCACACACTGCAATCACTTCCTTTGCCAAATCCACACCGACAGTAGTAATCTCGTCCATGACTTCCCCTCTCGTCTAGATTGATGGACAACGCTTCAATCCTGGCACTTCGATGCCGTGCGGTTCAACCGCTTCGAGTAGGGGAAGTCCCTTATATTCTCTCAGGAAGGGCAATGCGGCCTGCAGCGATGCAGGCCGTTTCTTTTTGCTCCGCAATTCCGGCTTTGCTCCGCAAAATGGGGATAACTTGGTTTAAGTCGCGAGTATCTTAGATGCCCGACGTTAGGGAAACTCTGCAAAAGTCCTTGCAACTCGGCCCTGAGCATCTACAGTGAAAGCATCGAGTTGCGCTGGACCTGACGGATGAAACAAATGACGCTGGGCAGCACCGGGTTCGAGAAACACGCGAAGGCGACGCGCCGGGCGCAGTTTCTTGCGGAGATGGATCGGGTAGTGCCGTGGAAAGAGTTGTGTGCGTTGATCGAGCCGGCATACAGCAAGGGCGCCACGGGACGGCCGCCGATTGGTTTGGAGCGGATGCTGCGGATCTACTTCCTGCAGCAGTGGTTCAATCTGTCGGATCCGGCGGCGGAGGAAGTGTTGTACGACTCGATGGCGATGCGGCAGTTTGTGGGCATCGATCTGGGGCGCGAACCGGCACCCGATGAGACCACGATCCTGCGTTTCCGCCATTTGCTCGAGAGCCATGATCTGGGCCGACAACTGTTTGCCGCGGTCAATGCTCATTTGCAAGCCCAAGGCTTGAAGATTGCCACAGGTACGATCGTCGATGCCACGATCATCAACGCGCCCAGTTCGACGAAGAATCAGGAGGGCGAGCGCGACCCGGAGATGAAGCAGACGCAGAAGGGTAACCAGTGGTACTTCGGGATGAAGGCGCACATCGGCGTGGACAGCAAGACCAAGCTGATTCATGCGGTAGCCGCGAGTGCGGCCAACGTGCATGACAAGCATGCTCTGCCGTACCTGTTGCACGGCCGCGAGCGGCGGGTCTACGGCGACACTGGCTATGCTGGACAAAGGGAACTGATTCGGCACCATGCGCCACAGGCCAAGGACTTCACCCAACGGCGTGGGCGTGGCTACCGCTACCTGTCGCCAGAAGATCGGGCCAAGAATCGCACCAAGTCGCGGGTCAGGGCCAAGGTCGAGCACGCCATCGGCGTCATTAAACGCATCTTCGGCTTCATCAAAGTGCGTTACCGTGGCTTGGCTAAGAACGCGCATCGTTTGTTCGTGACCGCCGCGCTGGCCAATCTGTACCTGGTGCGAAGTTACCTGTTGCGACGACAGCGGGAGAGTTGCGCCTGATGCACGAGCAATAGCGGTCCAAAGCGCACTTGGCGACCTAAAAATCGCCGGTTTCGCGTCTCGCATCCGCTCCATCGAGTTCATCGCCGCCACTCACATTCAAAATGACCGGTTTCGCAGAGCTTCCTTAGCGGGTCGCGATCGTTGCGCCAAGGACGGACGGAGGGCAATGGCTCGCTTACCCGAAGCGGGCGATAGCGGCACTTAGTTCTGGGCGCATGATGGCTGTCGCGGGCCGTTTACTGCCTATGCCTTGCCACTTGGCAGAGGTTCGCGGCTGCGGTGCAATAACTCGACAATCATGCGTATTTTGAAGAGCTCGCCGGACGCTGTTGCACCAGGCGGAGTTCGCGTTGACGTTGCGCAGGTCTTGGCAACCGTACGCGCCGCCGGAAATCCAGTCGGAATTCTGTCCAACCATCCTGAGCCAAGTTGGTTTAAGGAGGCATTTGCCGGAACAAATGTGCAGTTCCTAAGGACCCGGCAGACAAGACGGCAAGATACTTAGTCAAAACGCCCAGAAATTTCAACTGAGCGCTCACGATGTATTGCGACGCGGTCGCCCAGCATCCTGGGGACGTACCGGAGTCTGTATCCGAGAGGAACGCTTTGGCTCAATCGGTCGCTGAATGTTCTTCCCGAAGACCTTCCCGTCGCGTTCGAGGTCCCGGTGCGGTGCAACGCGCACCTTCCGCCGCCGCTCGAACGGGGCCGCATCGCTGGTGAGGTAGCAAGGGGATTTCTCGTGCGCAATTGCGTCAGACATGAACGGCAGCCAATAGACGTCGCATGACCAGGAAGGGAACGAGCGCATGAATCAGATCGATCTCAACGGCAGGAATGCCGTGATTACGGGTGGCTGCCGGGGAATCGGACTTGCGGCTGCCGATCGCTTCACCAGATCGGGCGCCAGGATCGCGATATGGGATGTCGATGTACCCGCAATGAAGCGCGCATGCGCACAACACCCGGATTGGACGTGGCAGCAGGTCGACGTCACCAGCGAAACGGCCATCGACGCCGCACTGAGAGCGAGCGTACTGACGCTTGGCAGCATCGACATTCTGGTCAATGCAGCGGGCATTGCGGGCTCGCGCGTGCCCGCAGTCGATTGTTCGCTGTCCGAGTGGCAGCGCGTGCTCGACGTCAATCTTACGGGCACGTTCCTTTGTAGTCGCGCTGTCGTGCGGCACATGCAGGAACGCGGCTATGGACGTGTCGTCAACCTGGCATCGATCGCCGGGAAGGAGGGCAATGCGACTGCCGCGCACTACTCCGCGGCCAAAGCGGGGGTTACGGCGCTGACCAAGGCCATGGCCAAGGAATCGCTGCTGGGTGACATTCGGATCAATGCCGTTGCGCCGGCTGCGGTCGATACCGAATTGTTCTCGGCGCTACCCCTGGATAGCCAGAAAATCGCGATGAGCCGCATCCCACTTGGCCGTGCCGGGACGGTCCATGAAGTTGCCGCGCTGATTGCATGGATGGCGTCGGAGGAATGCTCCTTCACGACGGGCTTTACCTTCGACGCTTCCGGAGGACGCGCGACGTATTAGGCGATTCTCCAGGTGTGGCTTTGAAAGAAATCCACCACTGTCGGTCGAATGGCGAGGAATACCTCTGGATCTTCCGACGCGGGTTTGTCTCCAGTCAGGGCGCGCATTGGATGTCGAGTAGCGAGCGCGCAATGATTCCGGAACGAAAACGGCTCAATGCACGCGACATCAGTGCCCGACAATTGGCCCGAAACAGCGGCTCAGGACGTCAATCCTGAGCCGTACGCCGCGAGCGCTCGATGTTGGGCACGGGCAGGGACTGTCGCAGCACCGTTTCCTCAAGCCATTCGGCAGCACGCCGCGCCCGAGTGACTACGGCATCCGGAGGCATTTGCTGATAATCGTCATTGTAGACGTCGAAACTGTAGACACCGCTATAACCCAGTACGTCGAGCCTGCTGACGAATGCTGCGAGTTCATCGCTGTGAGCGCCCTCGCCCGGGAAAACGCGGAATCGCGTTTTAGTCGCCGTGTTCTCCGCGATCGACGGAACCGTTTGCCAAGTGAAGTCGGACAACTGGACCACAAAGATCTGTTCAGGGTCGATCGCATCAAGATCGTCAAGCGGTGCCTGTGCCGCAACGATGTCGAAAGCATCTATCGCAAGTCCCAAGTTCCGACAGTTGGCCCGAAGCACGAATTCGCCAGCTGCAGCAAAATTACTGGCTGTCCGACTCCATGAAACTCCCTTGAACGCAATGCGCACACCTTTCGGAATCGCCAGGATCGCCAGCGTGCGCAAGTCACGGATTATCTCGTCAGCATTTGTATTGGCATGACTCGACGTCGAGGCCTCGACGATAAGCAGGCGTCCACCAAGATCTTGGCAGAGGTCAAGCATGGATTTTGCCACGTCCACCTTGTAGTCATGCAACCGTCCGTCGAGACCTTCGAAATTGCGCAGCGTTTCCAGCCCCGTTACAGCGACGCCGCTATGGTGTACGGCGCAAACCCCCGCGGCTACGCCGCCTGGATGCCCAACGATCTCGCTGGCCGAGATCATCGCCTGCGAGAAGCCGGCACGCCGTATCGCGACGAGCTTGGCGTCCAAAGGACCCGCCAGCGAAACGGTGCTCATCCCGAAGTCACGGATGATCATCGGCGTGCTGTGTGGATACTGGGTTCGTCATGCACGAGCTCGAACATGACGCTGCCAAGGCAAGGCTTGGTGAGCGCCCCGCGGTCGTTAGAGTGGACCTTCTCCGAGGTAAGAAATTCGATCCCGCGCTTCTCGAGCAACGCTACCGTTGCCATTACATCCGGTGTTCCGAAGCCGATACGCTGCAAGTGTTCTTCCATGGCAGCATGACGTGCGTTGTCTTCGGGTTCGATCAGCTGGAGGAAAAAACTGCGACAGGGACTCTGCAGGAGCAAACCCTTGGGCATGATGCCGAAACGGACGCGATCCGGAAGCGGTGTAAAACCGAAGAGCTGCGAATAGAACCACACCCAGTCTGCGGTCCGGTCGGGGCCGATGTACTGAACGATACCGAAAAAGTGCAGGTCGCCTATCGCGGCAGGCTTCGTTTCAACTGAAGGGATGGCGCGAAAGTCGATGTCATAGATCGAGAATTCGTTATAGCGATCGACAAAATAAATGAGACTCTCGCCAGCGCCATGAATTGCTGGGATGTTGAGCTCCATGGCTCGCGCACGTACAGGGATCTCCCACCCGCCCAGATCCCGAACCCGCTGGAACGCGGCTTCTGCATCGCGTACGCGAAGCGCGAATGCACTTAGAACTGGCGTCTCGGCCGGATGCACCGTGTGGGGACGATCGGCTGGCTGGGAATTGACGACGATATTCATCGATCCCTGCCGGTAGAGTTCGACCTCTCGGGATCGGTGCCGCGCGACCGGACGGAACCCCAACTTCTCAAGCAGGCCGCCGAGCGCCTGCGGCTTAGACGTGGCGAACTCGATGAATTCAATGCCACTGATGCCAAGGGGATTGGGGCCTTCTTCGGGGACCGCTTCGTGTTCTAACACGTTGGTCATTTTGGATTCTCGTCTTCTGTCGTCGACGCCCGAGTGTTAGTGCGAATCATCGGCCAGACTATACCAAAGAATCATTCGTATGATAGCGGGATCCGTTGCGCGGCGACTTTCGCGGGTGACGCAATTGATCAGGGGAGCAGCAGCGAACCGAGTTCCAGGGAGGCGTCGTGCAAAGGTCGATAGAAGCGCTCTGCCATTTCTGCCCGGCCAAGCAATCGTCCCTGCAGGATAACGTTGATTCCTGCGACGTAGTGCCCGGCCACGTCACGGACTGGAACCGCCAGCGTGCAAATGCGTGGTTCCATTAGCTGGCTCGCGAATGCGAATCCCGATTCGCGGATCGCGGCGAGCAGCGGCAGCAGCTTCTCGGCCGAGGTGGGGGTGTAATCGGTATAGGGATGGAACCTCGCGTACGTTAGGTAATCGTTCAACTGGTCTTGCGGCAAATGCGCAAGCATGACGTGCCCGATAGACGTGCAATAGGCCGGGAGGCGACGGCCAACATTGAGGGCGGGTGACATGATGCGAGACGACGACGAGCGCGCGATATAGACGATTTCTTCTCCATCCGGCATCGCGAGCGAGCACGCCTCGCCCAACGAGTCGCTAAGGCGATCGAGAATGGGCTGCGCGAGAACGGCGATCGGAGATGCCGACAAGTAACCGTGGCTGAACGACAGCACGCGGGGACGCAGGTAAAACCGCCGTGCGTCGTCCGCCGCTACGAATCCCAGCTTCTCAAGCGTATGCAAGCTGCGGCGCGCCGCAGCCCGCGGAATCCCCGTACGATGGCTGACCTGTGCGATCGTCATCCGCCGCTTCTTGTCCGAAAGGGCTAACAAGACACCTAGTCCCCGAGCCAATGCAGTGACGAAGTCCGGATCATCGCCGAACGCAGCGATCTTGTCGGTCACCAATCCGCTCGGGTCCGGAAGTGTGGATTTGGCCGACGTTACGGTTTCGGACTTGTCTCGAACGATTCCTGATTGTTGGATTACCCGGGTAGGACTGTGCATTTCTTGACCTCTTCCATTTGAGATGCCGGACTTGAGGATCGATCGGCGCGTTGGTGGATAGGGCCCATATAACTTCGACCCCTTGACCACTTCACGGTACGTGCTTCGATTTCCTCACAGTTAACCTTGCGCTACGGCCGTTTCAATACCGACCTCGTAGGTCCAACTCTGGCATTCAGCTTCGACGAGGTGCGCAGATTAACCATCCAACTAAGTGTGTCATTGTGGGCGCATAGCGTCCGAGCACGACAGGATACGGTTCGAAAATCCCACAATCGTACTCCATGCTAGAATTTTGGGCGTCTAGCGCACACATTGCCGATATACGCCCTTGCTCCTTACAACGCAACGCCCTATCGTGTGCTCGTGCTCGATGCGTCTGCTCAATTAGGGCGGCACCGAAGAAGGTGCTCGCGCGCATGGAAGCGCTCATCGATTTCCGATTTCAACCGGCTGGCGCAAGGTAGCGCAGCCGTTCTTTCACACCTAGACAGCCGGGGTGCAACCCATGGTCGCTACCGAAATGAAGAAGGCAATCACCGAGGAACAGCAACAGGAACTGGATGCGGGTTTCGAGCGTGCGGGCAAAGCCCTTGCGATTATCGAGACGTACGATCAAGCACGGGTCGATCGCCTTTGCCAGGCCGTGGCCTGGGCGGTCGCCAACAAGAAGAGCTTCACGCGGCTGGTCGAGATGGGTATTACCGAGAGTGGTCTGGGCGACGCGGTAAGCCGAATGGGCAAGCGAATGAAGATTCGTGGCGTGCTGCGCGACGCGCTCCGCCACAAGAGCGTAGGCGTAATCGAGGAACTGCCTGAAAAGGGCATCGTCAAGTACGGCAAGCCGGCCGGGATCGTCGCCTGCATAGTCCCCACGACGAACCCGGACCTCACGCCCGCCGGCAATGCAATCTACGGGATTAAGGCGCGTGACGTAGTCATCTTCTCGCCACACCCGCGTTCAAAGAAGACGTCGTTTGAAACGGTGCGCCTGATGCGCGAAGCGCTGGAGCGAGAAGGTGCTCCTGCCGACATCCTGCAGTGCCTGACCAAGGTCAACATTCCGATGTCGCAGGCGCTGATGGCGCGGGCCGATTTGATCGTGGCTACCGGCGGCCAGCCAATGGTCCGCGCCGCATACAGCTCGGGTACGCCAGCTTACGGCGTGGGAGCAGGCAACTCGACGATGATCATTGATGAGACGGCGAACATCGCGGAAGCCGCACATAACACTCGCCTGTCCAAGACGTCGGATTTCGGGTCGGGATGCTCGGCTGACGGCAATCTGCTCATCGAAGCTTCGATCTTCGACAAGCTGCTGGAACAGCTTCAGAAGGAGGGCGGATACGTCGCGAACGATCAGGAAAAGGCGCAGCTGCGCCGCGTCATGTGGGACGACGAGCAGCACCGTACGGCGAACACCGTAGCAATTGCGCCGCAGCAACTCGCGAAAGCCGCAGGTTTCACGATCCCATCCGACCGCAAGTTCATCATCGTCCACGGGGACGGAATCGGCAAAGAACATCCCTTCTCCGGCGAGAAGTTGACCACCCTGCTGGCCGTGTACAAGTACAAGGGCTTCGATCAGGCGCTTGCGATGATGCGCGGCGTCTACGAAGTGGGCGGCAAGGGTCATTCCTGCGGGATCTACTCGTTCGACCAACAATGGGATGCCCATGACCTCGAGTCTCGGCTGCGGTACATGGGGCGGCAACATCGTTTCCGAAAACGTGCACCTGAAACACTACATGAACACTACCTGGGTGTCGGTGCCGATCAAGGAGGACAAGCCCTCAGATGAGGAACTGTTCGGCACGTTCTATGACCCGTCGATGGAAGCCGAAGTCGAATTTATCACCACCTGAATCATGGCAACACCACGCACAACCCGTCTCGCGACGAGATTCCTATGACGACTAAGACACCGGAAGAGCTGATTGCCGAATGCGGTGCCTGGTGGGACACGGCCATCATCGACATTCATCCGGGCAAGATCGCGATTCGCGGTTACCCGATCGAGCAGTTGATCGGTCGGGTGCGTTTCCCCGACATGATCTGGCTAATGTTACGTGGTGAATTGCCAACACGCGGCCAGTCCGATTTGCTCGAAGCAGCGTTGGTGCCTGGCGTAGACCACGGGCCGCACGCGCCGTCCATTGCGATCTCGTGCA
>WNFV01011906.1_pt1 | contig 11807 bp, 10 predicted proteins | sample 5400101 | NCBI WGS metagenome assembly WNFV01 (sample SAMN13153361, study PRJNA577476) | soil metagenome | isolation source: 115 cm soil or saprolite under grassland replicate 1 | place: USA:California | collected 2016-06-15
CAGGTCGCAATCGATCCCGAGCTCGGCCGCGAGCTCGACGATCCGCGTGATCCCCGCCTCGTTCGCGAGCCCGTAGGCGCTCGCCGTCTCGTCGCCGAGCGAGGCGCGCATGCTCGCGTAGGTGAGGCCGTGCAGCGAGCTGAGCTTCGCGGTCGTGTTGCCGGTCACGCCGGCGCCGATTCGGTGGGCCTCGAGCAGGGCGGTGCTGGCGCCGCCCCGCGCGACCGCGAGGGCCGCGGTCACGCCGACGATTCCGCCGCCGAGGACCGCGACCTCCACATCGATGTCGTGGCCAAGCGCCGGGCGCTCGTCCGCGAGCCCGCCGCCGAGCCACAGCGAGACGGCCCTGCCGGGGAGCTCCGCCGCGGGAGAGCGGGTCGAGGTCGAGGGCGGGGGCGCGATGGGCTGCGGCTACCCTCGCCGCGCCGGCCGAAAACGTGGCGCGCGAGCTAGGCCAGCTCGCGCTTCAGGACCTTGCCGGTCGCGTTGCGCGGCAGCGAGTCGAGGAACTCGACGTCGCGCGGGACCTTGTAGCGCGCCAGGTTCGACTTGACGTGTCCCTTGACCTCGTCCTCGTCGAGGTCCGCGCCCTCGCGCGCGACCACGAAGGCCTTGAGCCGCTGCCCGAACTCGTCGTCGTCGACTCCGATCACCGCCACCTCGGCGACGGCGTCGTGGCTCGCGAGCAGGTCCTCGACCTCGCGAGGGAAGACGTTCTCCCCGCCCGAGACGATCATCTCGTCGTCGCGGCCGTCGATGAACAGGCGGCCCTGGTCGTCGAAGTGGCCCACGTCACCGCTCGACAGCAGGCCGTCCACGATCTCCTTGCCGCCTCCGCCCGTGTAGCCCTCGAACGACATCTCGTTGCCGACGAACACCCGCCCCGTCTTGCCCGGCGGCACGTCGTCGCCATCGCGGTCGAGGATCCGGATCCGCGTCCCGCGCGGCGGGCGGCCGGCGGTCCCCGGCGCCTCTCGAAGATCCTCCGGGGTCGCGATCGTCGCCCACGCGACCTCCGTCGAGCCGTAGAGGTTGTAGAGGTTGTCGCCGAAGGTGTCCATCCAGCGGGTCGCCAGCGGGCCCGGCAGCGCCGCGCCGCTCGCCGCCGTCACCCGCAGGGCGCTGAGGTCGTAGCGCGAGATCACCTCTTCGGGGAGCTCGAGGATGCGCTGCATCATCACCGGCACGACGACGAGCGCCGTCGCTCCGCTATCCGCGACCGCGCGCAGGGTCTCCTCGGGGTCGAAGCGGCGTCGCAGAACGTACGTCGAGCCGAGCGAGAGCCCGAGCGTGAAATGGGCGAACCCCCACGAGTGAAAGAGCGGCGCCGCGATCATCGTGTGCTCCTCGGCGCGCAGCGGGATCCTCGAGAACAGCGCCGCGAGCGGGCCCAGGGTGTCGGGCTGAGCGCGCTGCGCCCCCTTCGGCGTGCCGGTCGTCCCCGAGGTCAGGATGACGAAGCGGCTCGATTCCTCGGGCGGGTCGAGATCGGAGTCGTCGCTGGAGGCGATTAGCTCCTCGAGCGTCCTGTCGCCGGTTGCCGAGGACTCCCCGTCGGTCGCCTGCTCCGACCAGGCGACGAAGCACTGAACCCCCTCGCGGGCGTCGGCGAGCAGGTCGGCGAACTCCTCGTCGTAGATCAGCGCCGTCGGCTCCTCGCGCTCGACGACGGCAGCGAGCTGGGGCGCCGCGAACGCCGTGTTCATGTAGAGGCCGTGGGCGCCGAGCTTCGAGCACGCCAGCGTCGCCTCGATGAAGCCGTGATGGTTGCGCACCATGATCGCCACGCCGTCGCCCTCGCGGATCCCCGCCTGGTCCAGCGAGCGTGCCAACGCGTTCGAGCGGCTGTGAAGTGCGGCGAAGCTGTGCGACCCGGCCTCGTCGTCGATCGCGGTCGCCTCGGGGCGGTTGATCGCGGCGGCGGCGATGCCTGCGGCCGGCGATGCCCCCCAGCGGTGAAGCTCGAGCGCGATCCGGGCGAGCTTGTCGGGACGCAGCGGCCTGATCACGCCGGCGTCGATCAGCATGCGGACGTTGAAGGCGGCATCGGCGACGCTGCCGAGCGGGCCGAAGCTGATGCGGTCGGCGACTGTTCCGAGCGGGAGCCTGCCCGCTATCGAGCGCAGTGCCACGCGGGGAAGCTTAGTGGCGGCTAGACGATCGATTCCAACCCCCGCGCACCACGCGGATTCGGAATCAACCGTCTAGACGTCGAGCAGGGCGACCGCCACGCACGCGATGCCCTCGCCGCGGCCGATCGCCCCCAGGCCGTCGTTCGTCGTCGCCTTGACGCTGACCGGCGCCGAGAGCGCCTCGCGGAGGTTGCGCTCCATCTCGGCCCGGTGCGGGCCCAGCGCCGGCTCCTCCGCGATCAGCGTCGCATCGACGTTGAGGATCGCCCCCGGCAGTTGCCCCAGCGCCACCTGCAGGAGGTCGAGCGAGTCGGCGTCGCGCCAGCGCTCCTCGTCGGAGCCGAACAGGGTCCCGAGATCGCCGAGCCCAGCGGCACCGAGCAGGGCGTCGATCACGGAGTGGGTGAGCACGTCGGCCTCGCGGGTGTGGGATCTCGACTCCGCCGAGCACCAGGCGGCGGCCCTCGACCAGCCGGTGGCTGTCGTATGCGATCCCGACCCGCACTAGGCGCTCACCGTCCGAGCGGCTCCATGCGGCGCTCGCGGCGCTCGAAGACGCAGATCTCGCCAACCCCCAGCTCGGCGAGCAGCTCGAGGGCTCGCTCGTACCCGTAGCCCACGTGCTCCGGCAGGTGAGCGTCCGAGGACAGCGAGAACGGTGCGCCGGCCTCGACGCACATCTCGCAGAACGAGCGCGCGGGGTAGAGCTCACCAATCGGCTTGCGAAGTCCCGCGGTCGAGACCTCGACAGCGATCCGGGTGTCGGCGATCGCCTCGATCGCCGGCTCGTAGAAGAAGCGCAGGTCGCGGTCGGGCGTCGGTCTCTCCGGACCCCAGACCTTGACGAGGTCGGGGTGGGCGAGCACGTCGAAGAGACCCGAGCGCGCCGCCTCGGCAAGCATCTCGAAGTAGCGGCGCCACACCGTCTCGGCGTCACCGAGCGCGACCCATGCGTCGTAGTCGGGATGGTCCACCGCGCCGTCGCCGATGAAGTGCACGGAGCCGAGGACGTAGTCGAGGTCGTGCGCCTCGAGCAGGTTGCGGATCCGGTCCTCGGCGCCGGGCACGAAGTCGGCCTCGATCCCCAGCCTCAGCGGGGTGGTGCGAACGAAGTCGCAGTAGGCGTCGAGGTCGTCCGTGGCCTGCTCCTCCCAGAAGGGATGGCGCCAGATCTCGAGCGCCTGCCGGAAGCGGTAGACGTGCTCCGAGACCCCCAGTTCCGCGATTCCCGCGTCGCGCGCCGCCTTTAGGTAGCGCTCCACGTTGCCGGGCGTGAAGTACCGCTCCGGAGGAGTACCCGGGTCGTCGGGGCGCAGATGCAGGTGGTAGTCGGTCAGCACGGCGACTGTAGGCTAGTTGTGCATGGTCCACCTCAGGATCGTGGTACCGAGCTACCAGGCCGGGCACGCCCTCGACCTCCTCAAGGGCACGCCGTCGGTCTGCAACCTGATCTACCTCGAGCGCGCGGCGCAGCGGCCCGAGGGCGACGTGATCCTCTGCGACGTCGCCCGCGAGGACGCCAGCGTGATCGTCGGCGACCTGCGCGAGCTCGAGATCGACGTCGAGGGCTCGATCGCGATGGAGGACATCGACTCCCAGATCTCGCAGGCCGCGGACCGGGCAGAGGAGGCGGCGAGCGGCGCGGTCGCCGACGCCGTGGTCTGGGAGGAGGTCGAGTCGCGCACCTCGGAGAACATCGAGCTGTCGGGGAGCTTCATCGGGTTCATGGTCCTCGCGATGCTGATCGCCGCGGTCGGCATCTTCACCGACCAGATCATCCTGATCATCGGCGCGATGGTCGTCGGCCCCGAGTTCGGCCCGATCGCGGGCCTGTGCGTCGCCGCGGTGCAGCTGCGCGGGGACGTCGCGAGGCGCTCGCTCGTCGCGCTCGCGATCGGCTTCCCGCTCGGGATCAGCGCGACCTTTCTGTTCACGCTCGGGCTCGACGCCGTGAACCTGATCCCCGGCGACTTCGCCCAGGAGGGCCATCCGTTCACGCAGTTCATCTCGAGCCCGAACGAGTTCACGGTGATCGTCGCCTACCTGGCGGGGATGGCGGGGGTGCTGTCGCTGACCTCAGCGAAGTCGGGCGCGCTGGTCGGCGTGCTGATCTCGGTCACGACGATCCCGGCGGCCGCCAACATCGGCGTCGCCGCCGCGCTCGGCGACGGCGAGGAGTGGCTGGGGGCGATGGAGCAGCTGTCGCTCAACCTGGGGATGATCTTCCTGGCCGGGATCGGGACGCTCTACGTCCAGCGATTGCTGTACATGAGGCGCCGCCGCCGCCACCTCTACGACGGGGCGCGCGAAGCCGCCGGGCTGCCGATGGGACGCAGTCGACGCGCCGACTCGGTCACCCACGGCAAGGCGCCCGCGGGCAGGTGAGGGCGTGCTTCGCGACCTCCTGACCCTGGCTGCGACCTTCGCGCTGGCAACGGGCGTGGCTGCGCTCGCGGGCGCCGCCAACCTTGGGACCGCGCTCGGCTTCGGTCAGATCGGGTTCGCGGTCACTCTCGTGTGGGTGCTGCTCGGGCCGCGCGACGCCTAGCGTCTGCTACGGAGGCGTGAGCGCGAACAGGTCGGGGAGGCGGTGCTTGCTCCCGGCCGCCTTGCGGTTGTCGCTCCATGCCGGCAGGAAGACCCCCTGGGCCGCGTCGGCGCCCTCGTAGTCCCCGTAGTCGAAGCCGTCGCTGCGAAGGCCGCTGAAGTTCGACGTCGCGGTCGAGAACGGGAACATCGGGGAGAACGTGGCGCCGAGGTCGGTCGAGCCGACGTAGTACTGCAGCGTTGTCTTCTGGGTCGAGTCCTGCTTGGTGCTGTACAGGCTCGACTGCACCTCCCCCGTGATCGGGTCGACCGCAAGCGACGGGAAGAAGTGATGGTTGCGATCGAGCGGGCCGTCGTCGCTCAGCCGCACCCCGGTGTTGGGAGCCGGATAGGTGTTCGGCGCCGGGCCGGCGGCTATGAAGCTGTCGAAGGTGCGGTCGCGACGCTGTCCCGTGCACACCCGCTTTCCGTTCGAGCGCAGGTCGCTGAAGGCGACGTACACGGTCCCGTCCGGTCCCACGTCCACGTACGGCTGGGGGCCAATGCGGCCGCCGGGCGCGGGGCGGATCGGGCAGAAGAACGGGATGCCGTATTTGCCCTTCTGGTTGAGGTCGTCGACGGTCGCGTCCGGTCCCCAGCTCGCCGCGCTGCTGCAGTCGGCCGACGACGGGCAGCTGTCGATCTCGATCTCGTTTCCGTTCGGTGGCCGCCCGGCGTTCCACCATGTCACGTAGACGTCGCCGTTCGGCGCCGCGGCGATTGACGGATACGTGTAGATGCCGCTGGCGTCGGTGATCGCCGGCAGCGACGCTCCGGGGGTCCAGTTCGCCGGTGTGTCGCACGCCGCCGGGTCCGGGACGCCGCCGGGCCGCGTGTCGCATTGCGAGACGACGACGTTCTGGCGCTGGGCGTCGTTCTCGATCCACGTCGCGTAGAGGCGCCCGTACTTGGGGCTCGACGGCCAGTTGTCGATCGTGATCATCTCCTTGTCCTGGAGCCCGCTCGACCGCCGCGGGACCGCGACGTTGGTGGGCTGGAAGTCGACCGTGCCGGCGGCGACCCGGTTGATCACGATGTGGCTCTGCTTGCTCAGGCTCAGCACCGCGTACCACAGGTTTCCGTCACGGTCCGCGGCGAGGGCGGGATCGCAGCACAGCCGCATGTTCACGACGCCGCCGCTCTCCAGCGTCGTGGCCGAGGGCAGAACGCGGGTGCTCACGGTGCCGGGAGCAAGTCCGGCGTCGGAGATGAATGCCGGCGGGTTGGAGTTGAAGGATCCGGGGTTTACGGCGACGATGGCGCGGCTGGCGTTGTTGGGCTGCATCGCGGCGAAGGCCTCGGCCTCGAAGCCGCCAGCCGTCGCGGTCAGGTTGCTGTTGATCGCGCCCGCCGGGAGGGTCCGTGGACCGCCCCCGAGCTCGCCCGCGACGGATGGAGCGAATTCCACCGGCGCAGTCGCGCTCGTTGTTGCCGCGCCCTGGGGGCTCACACCCGGTGGCAGGCGGTGCTGCGGGTAGACGGGCAACCTCGCCCTGGCGAGCAGGCGGGCGTGGTCGCCGTCGCGCGCCACCAGGTCGAGCCGCACGGCGCCCGGTGGCGGATCGATCGCCCGCAACGCGATCTCGTCGGCGCTGCCCGCGGGGCCGCCGACGCGGGCCACGGCGGCCGCGAGCGGCTCGGCGTCGATGCGGGCGCCGCCGTGGCGTCGATCGCGGCTCGGGGCCCCGTACAGGACGGCGACCACCTCGCGGTCGGCGGTCGCCTCGTCGAGCTCGACGCGCACCCGGACGGGCTGGGCGCCGGCGGCGGCGACCAGGTAGGACGGCGCGATGCGCGCCTCGCCGAACGGAAGCTCGTAGCTCGCCGGCGGGGAGGGCCCGGTGACGAGCGGCTGAACCGGCGCCGGCGAGGCCGCGGCCGAGCCCGTCGCGATCGCGGCGACGGCCACGACGAGCGGGGAGACGACCCCCAGGAGCCTGTGAACCGAGCGCGTGATGACGGCGAGCCTATCCGCCCGCACGGTCGGCGAGCATCAGCTCGGCGATCCGCAAGTCGCGTTTCGTGGTCACCTTGAGGTTCTCGGGCGGCGCCTCGTGCACGAGCACGCGGCCGCCGAGCCGCTCGACGAGCATCGCATCGTCGGTCGCCGCGGAGAGCGAGTCGGCCGCCGCAAGCGCGCGGCGAAGCGTCTCGGTGCGAAACGCCTGCGGCGTCTGCGCCGCCCACAGACGCGATCGATCCAGGGTGCGCTCTACCTCGTGTTCGGCGACCTCCTTCACGGTGTCGGTGATCGGCGTCGCGGCGAGGACGCACTCGCAGCCCGGGGTCGCGGCGAGCTCGGAGACCACGGCGTCGATCAGCTCCGCGGCGACGAGCGGGCGCGCCGCGTCGTGGACGACCGTGAGCTCCGTCTCCACGGCGGCGAGGGCCGCCGCGACCGACTCCGAGCGACTCGCGCCTCCCGCGACGACCCGCAGCGGCAGCGCATCACCCTTCGACGCGCCGAGCAGCGCGTCCTCGACCTCGCCGACGCGGTCCGGGGGCGCGGCGACGACCGCCGCGCCAACCGACCGAGCCGCGGCGAACGCGTCGAGCGACCATGCGGCCAGGATGCGACCCGCCAACTCGACGAGGGCCTTCGGGCCGCCGGCTCCGAGTCGCACTCCGGAGCCGGCGGCCGCGATGACCGCGGTGGCCTGGGCTTCGACCTCAGGCGGGTGTCTTGGCGCCGAAGCGCTCCTCCAGCAACTCGTCGAGGTACGTCTCGGCCTCGGGCTCTTCCTTGTCGAGCGCGTACATGAACTCCGATGCGAGGATCTTCTTCGCCCGGGTGTACATCTGCTTCTCCCCCGTTGAAAGCCCCTTCTCCCACTCCCTGATCGCCAGGTTGCGCACGACCTCAGCGAGCTCGAAGACGTCTCCCGTCTTGATCTTCTCGCGGTTGTACTTGAAGCGCCGATTCCAGTTCTTCGGCATCTCCGAGACGTCGTCGGTGAGCACGTTGATGACCTTCTTGACCTCGACCTCGTTGATGACCCGACGTAGCCCGGCAAGTCCGGCGTTCTCGCACGGGACCATCACGGTCATGTCGTTGTGAAGGATCTTGATCGTCAGGTAATCCCGCTTCTCTCCCAGGAGCTGCCTGCTTTCCTTCTTGAGAACCACTCCGGCCCCGTGGTGTGGGTAGACGACGTTGTCGCCCTCGTCGAACACGCAGTCTGCGGGCTCGAGCTCCACCTCGGGGCCGTCTTGCATCGCCTCTGCTTCTGCTACTTCGGGGATATTCGCCTCCTTACGTCGAGACGGCCGCGGGATGCGGCCGTCAGCTCTGCAGATACCGGTCGACCAGATCGACCTCCTGAAGCCTGCGCAGGCCCTCGCGCACGTCCTTGGCGAGCCCCTCGCCGACGCCTTCGACGGCGGCGAGTTCGGCATCACCCGCGGCGAGGATCTCGTCGAGCCCGCCGAAGCGGTGAATGATCCGCTGCGAGACGAGCCGCGGCAGGCGCGGGATCCGGCCGAGCGCGCGATAGCCGCGCGGCGTGACCGGGTACTCGAGGGTGTTCATCTTGCGGTCGAAGCCGAGCAATTCGGCGAGCCGACCGAAGTCGAGCAAGTCCTGGTGCGAGAGGCCGGCGAGCGCGGCGAGGGCGGCATCCGCGCTGACGTCGGAGTCCTCGGCCCCGTAGTCGCGCACGAGGTCGGCGCGCTCCGCCATCACCCCGACCACCGTCTCCTCGAGCTGCATCTCGATCAGGCGGCCCTCCGTGCCGAGCTCGATGATGTAGCGCTCGACCTCGGCCGCCATCCGCGTGACCATCTCGGCCCGCTGCAGTACCGAGAGGATGTCGTAAAGGACCCCGCCGCCCTCGAACTCCAGCGCGGTCAGCCGAGCGGAGACCTGGTCGAGGCGCGCGCGGTACTTCTCCAACGTGGCGAGGCCCTGATTGGCCTTGCTGAGCACCGTGGGGATGTCCTGGAGGATGTACTTCATCCCCTCGAGGTAGAGCGACACCACGTCGCGGCGCTCCGAGATCGAGATCACGAGCGCGTCGGTCTGCTTCGAGACGCGCTCCGCGGTCCGGTGCCTGGTCCCGGTCTCCATCGAGAGGATCGTCGGGTCGGGCATCAGCTGGACGTTCGCCCAGGCGATCCGGGAGCCATCGGCGTCGAGCACGATCGCCCCGTCCATCTTCGCCACCTGGTAGAGCAGCGCTGGGGTGTACTCGACGTCGAGCTTGATCCCTCCCGAGAACATGAACGAGAGGTCCTCGGTCTCCCCGATCACGATCAGGCCGCCGCTCCGGGCGTGAGTGATGTTGTCCATCCCCTCGCGCAGCAGGGTGCCGGGCGCGACCATGTCGAGGGCCCGCAGCAACCGGGGATCCTGACGCGCCTCCAGCTCGTTCAGCTCATCCCCGGACATCGACGCCATCGCGGGTGATGATGGCAAAAGCCGCTGCACGTTGCGGCTCTCGCTAATTCCGTGTGGATAAGTCGGATTGCGGTCTGTCAAGGGGCGCGCCCGGAATCGCGGCTCGCGATCCCGCGGGCGCACGCGGCCCAGCGTCTCAGGCGGCTTCGCGCACCGGGCGCACCGCGAGCGCCGCGTCCAACGCTCGCGCGACGCTGGCATGGGCCTCGAGCCCCTCGACAGCCTCGGCGGCGGGCGGGCCCAGCACCGGCCCGAGCCCGAACTTGAGCGCCTCGGCGACGCGGCGCTCGGGGTGCCCGACGTAGCGGAGCTCGCCCGTCAACCCGACCTCGCCGAAGCATCCGACCGGCCCTCGACCACCGCGCGGCGGCTCGCCCCGGTGAGCGGAGGCGACGGCGAGCGCCACCGCCAGGTCGGCGCCGGGCTCGTCGACCCGCACCCCGCCGGCGACGTTGACGAAGACGTCAGCGCTGGCGAGCGAGATCCCGGCGTGGCGCGCCAGGACCGCGAGCACGAGGCTGAGCCGGTTGCGGTCGATGCCGGTGGCGATGCGCCGCGGGGGAACGATCTCGGTCGGCGCGACGAGCGCCTGGACCTCGACGAGCAGCGGACGGGTGCCCTCCATCGCGCAAAGCACGCACGAGCCCGGTGCCGCCGTGGCCTCGTCCACGAATCGCGCCGAAGGGTCGGTGACCTCGGTGAGGCCACCGGAGCGCATCTCGAACAGCGCCACCTCGCTCGTCGCGCCGAAGCGGTTCTTGAGCGCCCGCAGCGTCCGATAGCTGCGCTCGCGCTCGCCCTCGAAGATCAGCGCGCAGTCGACGAGATGCTCCAGGGCCCGCGGCCCGGCGAGCGAGCCCTCCTTGGTGACGTGCCCGACGAGGACCACCGCCGTCCCGATTCGCTTCGCCACCTCGATCAACGCCGCGGTCGCCTCGCGGACCTGTCCGACCGATCCCGGGGCCGCGCTCATCTCCCCGGCCCGCAGCGTCTGGATCGAGTCCACCACGCATACCTGCGGCCGCTCGGCCTCGAGCGCCGCCACGACCGCCTCAACCGCCGTCTCGGCGATCATCGGGACGGCGAGCGCCCCCTCGCCGAGCCGCTCGGCGCGCAGCTTCACCTGGGGCGCCGACTCCTCGCCCGAGACATAGAGCGTCCGCGCTCCGCTCGCCGCCAGGTTGCCGAGCGCCATCGCGGTGAGCGTGCTCTTTCCGATTCCGGGCGCGCCGCCCACCAGCACGAGCGACCCCGGGACCAGCCCCCCGCCCAGCACGCGGTCGAGCTCGCCGACCTCGGTCCGCAGCCTCGCGACCTCGGGGGCCTCGACGTCGCGCAGCGCGACCGGCTTCAGCGCCGCCCTGCCGGCGCCCGCGCCTCGCGACCCGCCGCCCCCGCCGCCCGGCTGGACGCGGGTCTCGACGAGGGTGTTCCACTCGCCACAGCCCGCGCAGCGCCCCGACCAGGCGAGCGACTCGTGCCCGCACTGCTGACAGACGTAGGTGGTCTTCGTTCGCGCCATCGGCGATTCCGCCCCGAGCCTACGAATCCCGCCCGACGCCACCGCGCCCCGCCCCGGCCGCAAGCACCGGGGTCGCGTGTGCGAGTGCGAACGAGCTAACCGGCCGCCGCGCGGCCGTAGACCTGCACGGCCAGGTCCCCGTAGTAGGGCCCGAACAGGATCGCGGGCAGGAACGAATAGCCGAAGCTGTTCGTCGAGTTGACGACCTCGTCGCCGATCACCCAGCCGCCCCCGCTGGCGCCGGCCTGCATGTCGCAGCCGATCGCCGACTGCGGCGGGCCCTTGGGCTCGGGGAAGGGATCGGTGTAGCCGAACTGCGAGTCGCACGCCCACAGGCTCTCGCCGTCGAACTTGGGTTGGGGGGTGACCGGGTAGCCGTAGGAACGGTATGTCTGCTCGCGCGGCAGGTTGAACGCGATCCCGCGCGCCCCGACGGCGGCCTCGACCGTCTGCCCGAAGGAGTTCGGGTTCATCGCGGCGGCTCCGATGTCGCCTGAGAAGCGGGCCTTCTTTCGCCAGCTCTTTGTCGTGAACAGCTGCCGCGCGGCCCAGGCGCCGAACGGCTCGAACATGTCCTGATAGCCGGGGACGAAGATGAAGTTCTTCGCCCAGGGGAGGTGCCTGCCGCCTTCGTGCACGCAGTGGCCCGCGGTCATCACGACGCTTTGGTTGACGCTCGTGACCGCGGTTCCGGAGCACGAATAGTCGAACTTCCCGAGCGTGAAGAAGACGATCCCGTGGGTCCGGTCGGGATACGAGGTCGTGTCGGTCAGCTCGACGCTCGTATACGCGATCGGGGGAGCCTCACCGCCTCCCTGGTCCGGCGGCCGCTGCCTGATGCCAGCGGGTGGGGGCGAAGTCGTCTGAGGCTGCCAGCCGGCCGGCGCGCTGGGCGGGACCACGATCGGCTCGCCCTGGGGCTGCGTCGAGCTGCGAGCCGAGGCGCCCGCGGAGCCGGCCTCGGTGCTCGGCGGCTCGACCGTCAGCGGGGTCGCATGGGCCATGCGGGCGGGAGTCCAGTAGGCGGTGACCCGCTTGGCGCCCGTGGCCACGCGCTTGGCGGCAACCGCGTGGCCGTGCTGCGGCACCGAGTCGCGCGCGGCTGCCGGTCCCGGGAGCGCGAGCGCGACGAGGACGGCAACGACTGTCGCGCCGCCGCGCGTTCCTCTCG
>WNFV01020971.1_pt1 | contig 11806 bp, 14 predicted proteins | sample 5400101 | NCBI WGS metagenome assembly WNFV01 (sample SAMN13153361, study PRJNA577476) | soil metagenome | isolation source: 115 cm soil or saprolite under grassland replicate 1 | place: USA:California | collected 2016-06-15
TTACCGGTTGCACGATCTTCGTTGCCGGGTGAGGAAACTCAAAAGTTACAGGTTTCTTATCAAAAACAGCAAGCACGGCGGCAAATTCATCCTTTAGCGTGGGAAACGCAGTACGGCAGCCTTCGTCCGCAGCGCAATCGTCGAGCAACTTATCCATCGCCTGCTGTGCGCCTTTGGCAAAATGAAGCGGGATCTTGGCTTGCGGTGTGGCGACCCCGGCGAGCGCCGCCACTCGCACATATTGTGCATACCGGCGGAGATACTGAAGCGTCGCTTGTGTGCCGTAGGACACGCCATAGAGATTAATCTTTTCGTAACCCAAGGCTGCACGAATTTCGTCAAAGTCATCGACAGCAATGGTGGTGGTGTAATGTTTAAGTTCAGCCTTCGCTTCGAGAGCTTGCCTACAAGCGCGGATGGTCTCGGGCTGAAACATTTCCGGGAAATAACTCTGCAGCAGGGGATGATCCCTGGCGACATCACATTGGAGAGTATTGGAATCGCCGGTGCCGCGTAGGTCGATGAATACAAGATCCCGTTCGCGGCGCAAATCGCGCATTAACTGATCCTCTCGGGCGCGGGCGACACGCGCGGCGCCCTGTCCCGGGCCACCGGTGAGAAAGAATACTGGATCCGGTTTGGGTGCTGCCGTGGTGGAGGGAACCACGACGATGTTGAGCGGGATCGTGCGTCCGGTTTTTGCAGCGCGATCTTCAAAAACGGGATACTTACCACAAAGCAATTCACTCTTATGATTTGGAAAGCGGCAAGGGCGGAGATCTACTCGACTTGGCTGGGGTGTCGGCGTCGTCGGGGCATCGAAAGAAACGCAAGAGAGATTGGCAAGGATCGTGAGGCTCAACAGCTGAAGTAAAACGTTCCGAACACGAAACATCAGTCAAGATGATTTCTTTTATCGTCGCGTTATTTCCGCGCCGGCACCGGCCAATTCAACCATTGGGCGATTGCGCGCCCCATGATCCACTCTTTGTCCGAAGTAGAAAGAAAATCCAGCTCTTCGGTAAACAACATAACCGCTTGGCGATAGCAGCAGGGAAGCTGAGAAAGGTCAGTGCCCCAGAAAACGCGCTCCGAGCCGAAGGCTTCGACGACCCGCCGAATCTGCGGATGGAGCTTTGGGAAAGGGTATGGCTCGTCAACGTAGCATGGAAGACAGGAAGCTTTAACGGCGACGTTTTTAAAGCGGGCGAACCTAAGCAAGACATCGACGCCCGGCGCCAGATCCTTGCCTCTCCACTGCACGTTGAGCCCCATGTGGTCGACGATAACGCGGAGTCCGGGATGTCGCCCGGCGATCTTGCCGATCTTCTTGACTGCGAAGGACGCGAAGACCATGACGGGGATGTCGTATTTTTCCGCTGCCGCCCAAAACCAATCCGCCGTACCGTCCTCAAGCCATGAGTGCGTGCCAGCGTGGCGGAAGCTGATGCGAAATCCCAACATACCGGGTTGTTTCAACCAGGACGCCATCTTTGCTTCGCTCGCGGAATCATTGAGCGGCACTTTGCCCATCACGGCAAAACGATCTGGATATTTTTGCGCTGCCTCTAGCGCGTAATCGTTCCGATATCCTTCCCACGACGGCGGCACCAGAATCACGCGATCGACGCCGGCCGCTGTCATTTCGCCCAGCAGATCCGGGTATTCAAACGCGACAAGTCGATGGGGTTTGGATGCATCTTCTTTGATGTAGGGTCTCTCCGCCGTTTCCGGTGGCCAGACGTGAACTTGGGCGTCGATGATGGTCATTGATCGTCTAACAGCCTATCACACGCGATCCGGTTCTCTTTCAAACACAACTGTTTCCCCTCTGTCAGGGTCGCCGACTATTAAATGAAGCGAATAGGGCGGTCTAATTCCCTTGATCTTGAGTAGGCCGAACGCCGCCGCACTGCCATCCACCTCAATCCATAACATAAGGCCCTCCAAGCGCGACCAGATGGTTGGCTCTTCGCAACATCTCCATCGCGCGCTCCGGCTGACAAACTTTCCATGAGATTCGCCGAAGTCGTCGAACACGCAGTCGGGGATACTTTCCAGGCGCATTGAGCCCTGACTTTCAATGACAATATAAACGGAGCTCGAGACGTTTTTGTAACCCTTCTCGTTCAAGAACTGTCGCGTTTTCGCGGTGATCTTGTAGATGCCGACAAGGTCGTTCGGCTTGGGCTTTGAAACGGGACCACATCCGAGGCAGAAGAAAACACAAGCGGCAATCAGAACGTAACGAGACTGCACCGGTCGATTTACCAATTACTACTTTCCGCTGTTCACCTGACGCAAGAAACGGTCGTCGAAAAATTGCGCCGGCTTGGCAGTTTTTGCCTCGGGGATCGTCTCCGATAAGAAATCCAGCATGCCCTGCAGGCCTGGTTCCGAAGTGACCATTTCGCGTCGGAATCCCGCCTTTTTGTAAAACTCATAGGTGCGGTCGAGAACGTCTTGATCGCTCTCCTTAGTGTATTTGCCGATCACTTTCATGGCGAATGGTTTATCGGCATAAAAGCGCTCGATGCCGGCGCGAATGGAGCGCAACAACGGAACTAAACGCGGCCGCAACTCATCCATGCGGCTGCGCCTGACGACGATACCGACGTTTTGATAGGGGACGTCGAGCAGGCTGACCATCGAGCGAAAACCGGCGCGCTCCATTTGAAAACTCGCGGGCGGCGAGCCGACGCCGCCGGCGATTTGCCCGGCGTAAAAAGCTGCGACGATTTGCGGGCTACTGCCCAAGGGAAAGAGCTGAACGTCTTTTGGCGTTAACCCCAATTTTTTCAAGGCGACCATCGTGCCATATCTTACCGGGGTGGCTGGTCGGTCGGTACCGACGATCTTGCCTTTGAGTTGTTCGACGCTTTTGATTTCGGGACGAACGTAAAAGTCCCAGATCATCGTGTTTAATAAACCGGCGATGAAAACGACATCAATGCCGCGCAGAGAGGCCGTGATCACCGGCGCGGCGGAAACCTGCACGGCGTCAAGCTCGTTGGCAATCAGCGCGGGAATCGCGTTGCTCGACGACATGGAGATCACCTCGACATCCAAGCCTTCCTTGGCAAATCCGCCGATCTCTTTGGCCATCCAAAGCGAGGCCATAGTCGCCGAGGTGCTCAAATAAGCGACGCGCAACGGGCGGCTTGGACGGGCAGAGGGTTGCGCCCCGATTGATCGAGGATTCGTCAGATGAACGGTCACCAATAATGAAATGAGCCAGAGACAGGCCGACCGTTGGCTTTGCCGTGTTTGCATCAGAGCACCTCTAAGCAAAGGCACGCGCTAATAATACCTCGCTGCCGGTAAAATAAGGCAAGCGGCGATCGCCGGTCAAGGCGTCACGGTTTAAAATGCTCAGGGGTCCGTAAAGCGCGCTTGCCGCACAAAACCGTTCAATATGGTTGGCCAAAATGCCATCCTGAGGGCAGTGAGCGCGCTCGTTGGCAATGGTTTACTATTCCAACTCCGAGCGGCATGTCGATTGCTGTTTCCATCAATTCGGAGGCGGAAAGCGCAAACGCATCAGGTTTTGCCGGGGTGCGGGCCGTAAACGAATCTGTGCCCCGATCGTCTATGAGTTCAGTGGGTTAATGGCCAGGAAGCGTATAGGAGAGAATTTATGACGAATATATCAAGCACACTGCTGGCGCTGCTTTTCGTTTTCTTGTCCCTGATCTCGTTGCTTTCGGTGAGTCCGACTTGGGATACCTCTTCGTCACAGCTAGCCGATAATCCTTCGCGGATTTCCGAGGTTGGCCTCCGCATTACGATGCAACGCTAGTCCGGTCGTTGCCAGCCCCATAGAAACGGGTCACTTGGAGTTTACCGTTTCGGTTTCTCTCAAATTCTCAATACCAGCTTCGCAGTCCTTACGGCGTCGCCCGCACCACCGGTCGATCGAGCAGACGCTCCATCCATGCTTTTAAATGCGGCAGATCGTCACCAATGGTAGTCTGGTAGCGCTGCAGACGACAAAAGAACGGAATGAAAGTGATATCACCAAGCGAATACTCACCCGCGATGTATTGCCGGTCGCGCATCTCCTGATTCAAAGTTTCGAGATATCCGCGCACTCTTTCTTTTGATTTCTCAACCTCGTGGTCGTGAGCGATGTTACCGGCGGCTGCCTGTAGACGGGTATTACAATAGTCGATCCAGATGCGCGCGCGCGAGCGCTGCATGGGGTCGGACGGCATGAGCTGGGTCTGAGGATATTTTTCTTCCAGATATTCGTTGATGATCGCCGATTCGTAGATGACCCCCTCGCCATCCACCAGCACCGGAACTTTACCGTAGGGATTGAGCTCCAATAGGTCCTTTGGTTTGTTCGAGAGATCGCACTCGATGAGCTGATGGGAAAGTTTTTTCTCTGCCAGGACAAGCCTTGTCCTGTGGGCGTAGGGTCAAGGTTGGTAGGAATATAGTTTCATAGCGATTCCCCTTTCTAATGAATTAGGAGTCTCCATTAAAACGTTTCGCGTCGATCACTGCGCGACGATGTGTTCCGTCGCCGATCTTCACACCCTGATCGTTGGTCGCCGACACGACGTAGCGAAGCTTGTTATCCTTCACCTCTAAAAGCTCGGCGGTCACGGTGACGCTCTGGCCGATCTTGGTAGGCGCGATATGACGCACGTCGACATGAATTCCGACGGTCTGCTCATCATCGTCCAGATACGGTTCGGTCAAATCTACGCAGGTTCTTTCCATTAAACCGATCATGGCCGGTGTCGAGAAGACATCTGCCTTTAACTGGCGCGCCCGCATCTCCAACGTAGTTACATAGCTTCGGGTTCGCGCGATTCCCGGTGCCAGCTCATTGTTCATATCGGGAATATACGGGAGGTGGCGGGCGATACGCAATAGCATCGCGATCAGACTTTGAATGATCGCGTAAAACATTGTGATCGAATGCAAGTTTCGTGTTATGACATGACAAATCCAAAGGAGTCAGAATATGCTTTTACCATTTCGCGAACATCTCGATTTCGGCCCCACGCCGTACGATCAGCTGCAAGCGAAGGAGGGAATCCCGATCGTCAAGGGCAATGTGGTGAACGATGTGACGACCCTGGAGCTCGGCAAATGGGAACGAATGGGCGCGTTGGGCTGTTACCTCAATCTTTCGAATCAGCAACAGACGGATGCCTATGTTTGCGAGATCGCGCCGAGCAGCCAGACGCTTCCTCAGCGCCATCTTTTCGAGGAAATTGTTTATATCACGAAAGGGCGCGGCGCGACCTCGGTATGGCAGGAAGGCACCGGCAAGGTGACGTTCGAGTGGGGACCGGGAGCGATCTTCGCAATTCCACTGAATGCTTCCTACATTCACTTCAACGGCTCCCGAGACGAAGCGGTTCGTTTGTTCGCCGGCACGACTTGCCCGCGTATGATCAATATCTTTCACAACGAGGAGTTCATCTTTCGCAACCCGTTCAACTTTCGCGACCGTTTTCACCAAGGGGATGAGTTTTTGCGCAGGGCGAAGGTTACGTCGTCCTTTGGAAAGATGGCGAAGAGCGCCAGCGCTACCCGTTCAAAGTCGGCACCGTTTATTCTCCCGATGATCTGATGTGGCACGGCCATTTCAACACCGGCAAAGGAACCATGCGCCACTTTGCCATGCGCGGTGACAGTCCTAAATATAGTCACGACCGATTTCGCAATCCGCTATGGACGATGATTCCCATGGAAGATGAACCGCCGGAGATTCATCGCGAGTATGTGCGGATCGATTCGATGGAAGGAAAATGTCGAATAGATTCTTTGTGCTTTCCGTCTTCGTCTTTCTTCAGTTGGGGTTAATCTTAATTGAGTATCCAAGGAGGTCGTTATGGTGAATTGCCCGGTAATCGATGCTGATGGACATGTATTGGAAAAGGAGCGTTATATCCGCAAATATCTCGAAGCGCCTTGGGACAAGCGCTCGACGGCGCTGCGCACCCGCGATCAGCCTTGGGATGCCAATCTCTTCGATAGTTTTGAAATGGCGGTGCGCTGGGAGGATCTCAGCCCGAAAGAACAGATCGACGAGTGGCATCAGGTTATGGACCGTGAAGGAATGGAGAAAGCCATCTGTTTTCCCACAGGTTCCGGAAACGTCTCGAAGATCCAAGAGCTATCCTTTCAGATCGCCGTCGCGCGCGCATGTAACACCCACTTCGCCAAAGAGTTCAATGCGCTATCGGATCGCGTGAGCTGTGTCGGCGTTTTGCCGTTGCGCGATCCGAAAGCCGCCGCCGAGGAACTTCGCCGCAGCGTGATGGAATTGGGCCTGAAAGGGTTTGAGATTTTGCCGATGGGTTTGCCAATGGCTTTAGGCAGTACCTTTTATGATCCCGTATATGCCGAAGCAGAGCGATTGGGCGCGGTAATCGGCATCCATGGTTCGCGCAGCAATTCTCACGAGATCGGCGCAGCCAACTTGTCGACTTTCGCGGAAGTGCACTCGTACGCTTTCACCGTTGGTTTGCTGCTCCAGTTTACCCACGTCGTTTGCCAGGGTCTGCCGGTGCGCTTTCCAAAATTGAAATTGGCTTTCCTGGAGATCGGTGCGACTTGGCTGCCCTATTACCTGGATCGTCTGGATGAACACTGGAAGAAGCGCGCCAAGCATGAGATGCCGTTGTTAAAGGAAAAACCCAGCGATTTAGTCCGCAAGTCCAAGATGTACTTCAGCCTAGAATCGGGTGAGTCGCTTTTGCCTGAATCGATTAATTATCTTGGCGCGGAACATTTTCTCTATGCCTCCGACATTCCGCATTGGGACAACGAGTTTCCCCACAATCTGCATGCGCTGAAGAATCATCCGCGTATTTCCGATAATGACAAGGAAAAGATCTTGTACCGGAACGCCAAAGAGTTGTTTGGCTTATAGTATATCTTGATTAGTAAGCGCTCCTGATATTGAGGATTTGACATGCGTCAACACTCAGCGACGTTGAATTGCCTATCAAACAGCTTGTTTTTATTGCTCGCCTGGATGATCGTTCCGATCGGTTCCTCAGCGGCGGACAAGTTGGTGGCACTCTATTCCGCTCATGCTGTTCCCTACGCCATGCCGTGGGTCGCGGAAGAGCTAGGTCTGTTCAAGAAATACGATATCGATTTCGCTTTTATTTACATTCCGTCTTCGTCGACGGCTACGTCGGCGATTTTGGGTAACAACGTCGAGGTTGGATTATTGGGCGGAGTGGGCATTGTTAATGCTTACGTCAACGGCGCGACGGACTTGGTGTTCATCGGCAGCATCAAGAACATCATGACGCAAAGCGTGCTGGCAAAACCGGATATTAAGAAGTTGGAACAGCTAAAAGGCAAGAGGATCGGCGTAACGCGCATCGGCAGCAACACGCATTTTTTTACGGTCCAAGCTTTTCGCCGCGCGGGCATGAATCCTGATAAAGACATCACTTTCATCCAAACCGGAGGCGAGGCGGAGACGTTGGGCGCGCTCGTATCCGGACGTATCGATGCCGCGACGCTATTACCCCCGAGCGATGCCAGGGCCATCGCGCAAGGCTTTCGCTATGTGGTTTTCGGTCCCGATATCGGTATTCCTTATGCAGCATCGACGATCACAACGCGCCGGTCGATTATTGCCAAGCGGCCATTTGTGGTCGGCCGATTCATGCGGGCGATGGCGGAGGCGTCCAAATCGATGCATAAAGACAAGGAGCTAGTGTACCGGGTTATGGAAAAGCAGCTCCGGATAAAGGATCGGGCGATTTTGGATGCCAGCTATGCGATCGAGATGAAGGTCATGGAACCACGCCTAGAATTAAAAGCGCAGGCGATTCAGCCGATGATCGATGAAGTCGCCCGGACGAATTCGCGCGCTAATGAAATCAAACCTCAGGAACTGATGGACCGGCGCTACCTAGCCGAGATGGAAAGCAGTGGTTTCTTCAATCAGGTGTGGGCGGAGAAGCGTTAATGCATAGGCGAGGATCGAGGATGATGGAAGATAGAGGATTGGACTTCGCGATCCTCGATTCTCTATCCTCGATGTTCTTCGATGTCACCTCACCGGTAAGTCGTCCTCTTTTAAATTGAACCAATTTCGCGCGTTCTCGCCGAGTACGTGGCGGAGTTGGTCTTCGGTCATGCCCGGGATCTTCTTCACTTCGCGCACGGAGTCGGGAAACTCGGAGTCCCAGTGGCGGTAATCGGACGCGTACATCACCTGGGTAATGCCGATGGTATCTAGGACGTAGGGTAAAATCGATTCTTCGGGCTCGCAAGTAAACGCCACTTGAGAGCTCTTGATGATCTCGGAAGGTTTGCGTTTGAGCAGCGGCCACTGCGGTCCGAGCTTGTGAAAATGCTCATCCAAACGTTCCATCCAGAAAGGCAGCCAACCGCAGGCGCCTTCCATGAACCCAACTTTAAGTTTGGGATAGCGGTCGAATACCCCTTCACCGATCATGTGCATGAGCGCGATCATCAGTTCGAAGGGAAACGACGTCATGTGCACGTAGCTATATTTTTCCATGCGCTCGCTGCCGGCGCCCATGACGCCCCAGACGCCATACTGCCCGTCATGTTCGGTTTGCGGATGAACTGACAAGGGCATGCCGATCTCTTGCGCCGCGGCATAAACCGGATCGAACATGCGGTGACCCAAATTGATGCCATAGACGTTGGTCGGTAGCATGGCAGTAACGATGGCGCGGTGCTGCGCCAGATACTCCAATTCTTTCACCGCGGCTGGGGGGTCTTGCACGGGAATCAAGCCGACGCCTTTCAGTCTTTTCGGGTCAGGCGCGAGATATTCTTCGACGAGCCAGCGGTTCACGGCATGGCAAACTGCCGCGGCGAGCGGCTTGTCGGCCATGCCGTTAACCATCAGCGCGATGGAAGTGCCGAAGATAATCGCGACGTCGATACCTTCTTCATCCATGTCGGGCAGTCGTTTCAAGGGATCGGTCATGCCTGGGCGGCTACGCTCAATGTGACTGGCGAATACAGCGCAACGGTCGGCGCCGCCGCCCCATCGTCGTCGTCCGGCGAGCCGGCCCTCGATCATTAAATGGGAATAGCCGCTGCTGTCGGTCACGCGATTGGGCGCCAGATGGGCGAGCTCCTTGGGCATCCATTTGGCGAGTTCGCTATCCGGTTCGTTACAATGGCCATCGGCATCGATCACGATTTGGGTCGGCATAGTTGCTCCTTGTCAGTGCGGAAAAGTTTGATTACTTCCTAATCGGCTTCGTTAGGAATTGCAACCAATGCCGCGAAAGCATAACGTTTAGAAACGGCGAATGCGGCGCAGCAAATGAAAAATATAGCCCTACGTTTCTTGATGGTTTTATTGCTTGTGGATACCGCCGATGCCGCCTGGCTATTGTGGAAACATAATTTCGTGACCCGACGCGTAGAGGGCACTCCCCGAGGTCTGAGCGCGGAAGGGGACGTCAACAAATGGGAACTGCTCAATGCCGTAGACACTCGAAAAGAATGTCTGGCAGCACTGCGAGTAGAGCAGAAAAAAGCCTACGATGGACTGGCGTCGATTTATCCGAACGAACCGGTATCACAGTCGACTCTAGCGGATGGCATCAGCGCATCGGTGTCCACCGGCGCAGAGAAGGGGGGCGGGTCATCGGCTAAGACGACCCAGCTATACTATGAATATACTTTTTGGTGTTTGCCGGCCGGCGTCGACCCGAGAAGCACCAGGCCCGTCAATGAAAAGAAGTAATTTGCCAACTTCTATTGAAGTCGCGAGGCGATCCTGAATTCGAAACCGGTCGTGGGCAGACCGAAACCGCACCGCGTGGTCAAAAAACGATCAAAATCTAGATCCGTGGAAAATTTGAAGCGCACCGCGCCCGTTTGCTCCCAAAGCTCCCGCGACGGCACCTGGCACCGGCCGCAATCAATTCCTTTGTCACAATCCTGTGGCGGGGATCCTGTGGTGATGATCGCGGTCGTGCCGATTCTCGGATCCGTCCCGCGCGCGTTGGCACGGACCAGTACGCCTTTGCCGTGATAGTCAACGCCGGGAAATTTGCGAGCAGCGCGGTCGGGATTTAGGTCGACGGGTGCTTCTGAGAGGACCCCGCTAAGAATCTCGTGGGTCTTGGCGTCGAACTCGACTTCCTCGCCGGTGGGCAACGTCACGAGATCTCGGTCTTTGACGTTTACGATGGCCGGCAAATAACTGCGCGGGAAAAAATGCATCAGACTGTTCATGAGTTCACTCAGGCGAAATTGCTTGTCGCGTGACGCTGCCCAATCCACGACGAGGAGATGGACATCCTGCCTGGCGCGATCATCGAAGCGAAACTGAAAGTCGCGGGTGAACAACTGATTTTTTGCGGCGTCCCGCCGCGGCGGAAGTATGCGGTTGCCGCCATAGTTGGAAAATTCAAATCCGACAATCTGCCCTTGACGGGTATTTCGGTACTGCCAACCTAAGCCGTGCGGCGGTTCACCGGGACGGCTGCTGATCATCGTGTTGTATTCCAGCCGACGCGACGCCAGATCTTTTTCCGGTATGCCGACGATCGATTCGGGCAGCAGCCTTGGAATTGCCACCATACCCGGTTTCGCGGGCGCCTCGACTTGAGCGGCGGGAACTTGTGGCTCGGGCGGGGGCTCGATTTTGATGGTCGGCGAAGCCTCTGGTCCCTCCGGTGGCGGCTCAGGGATCTTTGCCGGCGAAAACGGCTGGCAGGCTGCTAACAATAAAGCCGTTATTATGCCTGGAAGCAAAGCAATGGTCGTCGGTCGAAGCATGGTCTTTATAGGTACAAGCAAAATTGCGTATTTCTGTTGTATGAGTTTGTCTAATCTTTGACTAAACCGCAATGTCTATGCCTTTCAATCGGCTCATTTGACCTATGAAGAATGCGGAAATTTACGCAAGAAGCGGTATTTGCAGAAACAAAAAAACTTCTCCATGGGCGATTTGTGAGCGTTCGCGCGACCTAGCCACGGACAATTTTATTCGCGGACTTCGATGCCGCTGAGCTGTGTGGCCAGGCTACCGGCGGTCATTACGTGACCCGGCGATACCGGCAGGCCGGCGGATTTTAGCGCCTCGGCCACCCAGGTATTGCAAGTTCTTAGCAAACTGAACTTGCGAGTTGCCGGATAAAATCGGCTGTAAGCGACAAGGCCGGGGCTGGCTTGAGCTCGGCCGTTCGGCTGCGGACGCGAGAAAGTATCGGAGATATACTCGAGCAATCGAGCATGGGCGTCAGCCGCTAGTCGCAGCTGGACGACTTCACCACTTCGATAAAAACTCTGTACATCACCGCTAAAACCGACAACGTGGAGAACGCTGCCACTCGACCAAAACGCCGCCTTAATCCCAGTGAATATGCCAGCGTTCGGATCGGGAAAATAGTCCTTGTCGCCCCAGCTGAATTCGATAAATTCCGCGTCGGGAAAGTCGACCAGTTCGGGCAGAGAGTCGAGTGCAATATCGCTTTTGGGCAGAACGATAGCGGCATGCCAGGTGTCGTGAACGACGAAGACGAGTTTGCATGTCGACTCTTGCGTCGTACAAGTCCAATGCGCAAGCGCAGACGCGCAGCTCACGGTCAGCAACAACCAGATCAAAACGCCGCGTAAGATCATTCAACGAACGCTAGTTGAGGATACGGTCGGAAGCCGACAGCTTACTGGAAATGCGAGATTATCTCGACTTCCAGTTATTTCTCAAATGGTTTAGAGGTCAAGGCACCGTTTGGCGCCGTTCCAGGCGTAAAGTGAGGCCGTTTCGCTTAATGTAAACTCGCGCCGAATCTTTTCGCTTAGTGATTTGCTCGATCAAGGT
>WNFV01008248.1_pt1 | contig 11804 bp, 9 predicted proteins | sample 5400101 | NCBI WGS metagenome assembly WNFV01 (sample SAMN13153361, study PRJNA577476) | soil metagenome | isolation source: 115 cm soil or saprolite under grassland replicate 1 | place: USA:California | collected 2016-06-15
CACCCATCACGGATGTATGGCGCACGAGCCGCCGATTTTCTTTAGGCGACAGCGACGCGGGCGCGCTCGACGAGCACCTTTGCGAGCTCGAGCTTGTACGCGTTGCCGGGGAGTGGCGTGGCGTCCTCGAGCGAGCCGAGGAGCCACGGGATCGGTGCGACTCCCGCCAGCGCGATCCTGGTCTCTGCTCCGAACCTGGCCCCGGCGGCGCTGACGATCGCGAACGCGTAGCGGGCGCGGTCCATCTCCTTCAGGTAGACGCTCGCGTCCGGACTCGGCACCTCCAGCTCCAGGATCAGCTCACCGGGCTCGAGCGCCGTCACGTTGCGGTCGTCCTCGGTCGGCAGCCGGTAGAGATCGCGGATCGGAAGCTCGCGGCGGTCCGTACGGACGGTCGCACCGAGCGCGAGCAGCGCCGCCGCCGGGTCGGACGGGTGGGCCGACGCGCACGGCTCGTTCGCGAAAATCGCGTGCTCGCGGTGCTGCCCCTCGCGGGCGTGGCAGCGGTCGCCGCCGTGCAGCCAGCACGGAAAGCGCAGGCGCCAGTACCAGCAGCGGGTCGCCTGGAGGAGGTTCCCGCCGATCGTGCCCATGTTGCGGAGTTGCGGCGATGCCGCCAGGCGGCAAGCCTCGCGAAGGGCGTCCGGGATCTCGTCGCTCGCCTCGAGCTCGGCCAGCGTCGTGCCGGCGCCGATCGTTCTGCCGTCGATGCCACGCGGAACAACGCCGCGGACGTCGACGAGCCGGTCGGCCCGGATGAGACCGTCTCGCAGCAGCGGCACGAGCTCGGTGCCTCCTGCGAGCGCGACCGAGCCGTTCCCGAGCGTTCCGCGCGCTTCCTCGACGCTAGACGGCCGCAGGAGCTCCACGCCGCTCCTCCGCCTCTTTCAACGCCCGCAGCATCTCCTCGCGCGTGATCGGCAACGAGCGCACGTCGGCGCCCGTCGCGTCTCGGATCGCGTTCGCGATCGCCGCGGCGGTCGGGACGATCGGAGGCTCGCCGAGGCCCTTCGAGCCGAGGTTCGTGAGGTGCTCGTCCGGCATGTCGATCAGCTCCGTGACGATCTCCGGCACGTCGGCGATCGTCGGCATCCGGTACGCGTCGAGCGTCTGCGTGAGGATGACGCCGGTCTCCCGGTCGACCAGCCGCTCCTCCGAGAGCGTGTGGCCGATGCCCTGGATGACCCCGCCCTCCACCTGGCTCGACGCTCCGAGCGGGTTGATCACCCGGCCGACGTCGTGGACCGCGGCGACTCGCTCGACGCGCACCTCGCCCGTCTCGACGTCGACCGCGACCTCGGCGACCTGGACGCCGAACGTGAGCACGCTCATCCCCGTCGGGTTCGGGCCGCGGGCGCCCTTGCCGAGGATCTGCGCGTCTTCGAGCAGCCCGACGACTTCCGCGAGCGGCCAGGAGTCGCCGTTGACCGCGACGACCTGCCCACCTCGCAGGCTCAGCTCGCTCTCGGCGCGGTCGTAGCGCTGAGAGGCGATCTCGAGGATCTGCCTCGCTGCGTCCGCCGCCGCGGCTCGCACGGCTGGCCCCATCGACGGCGTCGTCGACGAGCCGGCCGAGATCGACGCGTACGGCCCGCGGGCCGAATCGCCGAGGGCGACCTCGATCTGGTCGAGGCCGAGCCCCAGCTGCTCGGCTGCGATTTGCGCCATCGCGGTACGCGTGCCGGTGCCGATGTCCTGCATGGCGGTGATGACCGTCGCGCGGCCGTCCGAGCCGACGCGAACCCAGGCGTACGAGGGAGGCCCGCCCCCGCCGTACCAGATCTGGCTCGCGAGCCCGACGCCGTGCCGCCACGAGCCCTGAGCCCGCGAGCGGACTTCGTGCCGCCGGTCCCAGTGCTTCTCGGCACGCGCGTAGCACTCGAGCAGGTTCTTCGACGAATACGGCCGGCCGTCGGCAGGCCCCGCCTCGGTGTGGTTGCGCCGCCGCAGCTCGAGCGGGTCGAGGTCGAGCTTGGCCGCTAGCTCGTCGAGGAGGCACTCGAGCCCGAACGTCCCCTCGACGAAGCCGGGCGCGCGGAAGGCGGCCATCGGCGGCGTGTTCAGCTTGGCGCCGTACTCGACCGTGCGGACGTTCTCGCAGGCGTAGAGCATCTGCATCGGGCCGGCGGTCGAGGCGAGCCAGCCGCTCCAGCCGACCGAGTTGACGAACTCGCCGCCGAGCGCGGTGAGCGTCCCGTCCGAGCGGGCGCCGACCGTCAGCCGCTGGATCGTCGCGTTGCGATTGCCGCTCGCGAGGTTCTCCTCTCGGCGCGTCAGCGCGCACCGGACCGGTCGGCCCGTCCGGCGGGCGAGCTCGGCGGCGACGTAGGTGTAGACGCCCGCGCCGTTCTTCGCGCCGAAGCCGCCGCCCATGAACTCGCAGACGACGCGCACCTTGTCCGGCGGCAGCCCGAGCTCGTCGGCGACCTCGTCGCGGATCCCCCAGATGTACTGCGTCGAGATGTAGGCGACGAGCGAGTCGCCCTGCCACTCGCAGACTGCCTGGTGCGTCTCCATGGAGTTGTGCAGCACCGTCTGTGTGCGGTACTCGGCCTCGACGACGACGTCCGCCTCGGCCAGACCGCGCTCGAAGTCGCCGCGGTCGTGGTGGCGCGGCTCGGTCGTGAGCCGGTTGCGGCGCACCGCCTCGTCGGGATCGAGGAGCGGCTCGAGCACCTCCCACTCGACCTCGACGAGCTCGAGCGCCGCGCGCGCCTGCGCAAACGTGTCGGCTGCGATTGCAGCGACCGGCGCCCCGTGGTAGCCGGCCTCCTGCGAGAGCTGCGAGATCTCGCCTGGACCCAGCGCGGCCCGCACGCCGGGCGCGGCGAGAGCCGACGCGAGCTCGATCCGGCGCACGCGCGCGTAGGCGTGCGGCGAGCGCAGGATCGCCGCGTGCAGCATTCCCGGCAGACGGACGTCGGCGGTGTACCGCGCCTCGCCGCGGGCCCGCAGCGGGCCGTCCAGCCGAGGCGCCGGACGCCCGACGACCTCCTGCGGCCCCGCCGGCCACGGCTCGAGCATGTCCTCCTCGACGACGAGCCAGACCGTCTCGTAGCGGCCCTCGACCTCCTTCTCCGTCCGGATCAGCCTTGCCACGTGAGAATCGCCTCCTCGATCTTCGGATACGCGCCGCAGCGGCAGATGTTCCCGGCCATCGCGTGCCGAACCTCGGCGGGCGTCGGCTCCGGGCTGCGAGCGACGAGCGCCGCCGCCGAGACGATCTGGCCGGGAGTGCAGAAGCCGCACTGGAGCGCGTCGGCGCGGACGAAGGCCGCCACGAGGGGATGGTCGCGCAGGCCCTCGATCGTCGTGATCTCGGCACCGTCGACTGTGTGCACCAGCGTGATGCACGAGAGCGTCGGCCGACCGTCGATCTGCACGGTGCAGGCTCCGCAGTGCCCCTCGCCGCAGGCGATCTTCGTGCCGGTGAAGCCGAGCTCCTCCCTCAGGACCTCCGCGAGTGTCCGCCCGACCGGCACGTCGAGCTCGTAGCGCTCCCCGTTGACCCGCAGCTCAGTCAACGGTCGTCACCGCCAGGATGTCCGCCAGGTGCAAGAGGCTGAACGTGGCGCGCGAGATCGGCAGCCGCTCGGCCTCCTCGATCTCGGGCAGCAGTCGCCAGAGATCGCGCCCGGTCTCGATCAGCTCGCGGATCCGGTCGATCTCCTCGACGTGCCCGTCGCGCTCGCCGCAGGTGTTGAGCGCCAGCCCGAGGACGCCGATCGTGTCCGACTGCCGAGTCCACAGGAGCGGCGTCGCCATGCTCAGGTACTGATGGATCCGCGCCAGCTGGAGCTGCTGGGTGTACTCGCGGCTCCCCTGCGGCGGCGTCGGCTCGAGCGGCGGCTCGCCGGCGACGATGCGCTCGGCGTTGCCCCAGAGCATGTTCCGGATCTGCTCCTCATCGAACCCGGCGGCGCGCGCCGTGCGGAGCGCGATGTGAAGGGAGTTCGGCTGCCGGCCGTACGGATAGTCGGAGGCGTAGACGACCTGCTCGGCCGAGACGAGCCTGTAGAAGTCGAGCAGGTCGATCGGGCTCCACACCGAGGTGTCGAAGAAGACGCCCCGCCGGCCGCAGAACTCGCGGGCGAGCGCCGCGAGGTCGGCGATGCCGCCGTGGGCGATGATCAGCTGCGCCTCGGAGTGCCGCTCGACGAGGCGCGCGAGGTGGCCGGCGATCGGCGGCAGCCCGCGCCCGCCGTGGATCAGGATCGGGACGCGGCGCTCGGCGGCGAGGGCGAACACGGGGTCGAGACGCTCGTCGTTCAGCAGGAAGCCCTGCGCGCGCGGATGGAGCTTGATGCCGCGCGCGCCGAGGTCGAGGCAGCGCCTCGCCTCCTCGAGCGGCTCCTCGGCGAGGTCGAGGCGAACGAACGGGATCAGGCGCCCTTCCGAGCGCGCCGCGTACTCGAGCGTCCGGTCGTTGCCGGCGCGGAAGGCGGGGTGACGATCCGGCTCGTCGAGGCAGAACATGAACGAGCGGCTGATCCGGTAGCGGTCCATGATCGAGACGAGCTCGTCGTAGATCCCGACCATCCCGTCGATGTCGTTGCCGAGATGCACGTGGGCGTCGAAGACCGCGCACCCACCGGGGACGAGGTTGCGGAGCTCATCCTCGTAGCGCTGGAGCAGCTCCTGAGCGCGCTCGATGGCCTCCATCGTCCTGAGTCTACGGTCCGGATCCTGGGCCACGCGCCGCGCCGACGTGGTTCAGACCAGCGGCCAATGGTTAGATTGAGCTTCGGTGTCGAACGTCCTCATCTACGCCGACACGTTTCGGTCTCCCGAGCTCCGTCACGAGCTTCCGATCGGAGTTCCCGATCCCTTCCTGTACGCCGAGGTGGACGGCACGCGGCACGTCGTCGTCTCGCAGATGGAGATTCCGCGCCTCGCCGAGCTCGGGCTCGGGCTCGAGCTGCACCCGCCTGAAGAGCTCGGGGTGGACGAGCTGATCGAGGAAGGCTTGGCGCGCGAAGAGATCGTGTGCCGCCTGGCGGTCAGATTCTGCGAGCGCTTCGGCGTCAACGAGGCGGAGGTGCCGGACGAGTTCCCGCTCCGGCTGGCCGACGCGCTCCGTGCCGCCGCGGTCGCGCTCCACCCGCGCGGCGAGACCTTCGACGAGCGTCGGCGCGTCAAGTCCGACGCCGAGCTGGCGGGAATCCGACGCGCCCAGTACGCGGCGGACTCGGCGATGGCAGCGGCGGCAGGGCTGATCCGCCGCGCCGAGCCGAGCGGCTCGGTGGCGCTCGTCGACGGCGTGCCGCTGACGTCGGAGCAGCTCAAGACCGCGATCCAGCTCGTCTTCCTCAAGCTCGGCGTTTCTGCGGACGAGTTCATCGTCTCGCACGGGCCGCAGACCGCGGTGGGCCACGACATGGGCTCCGGCGAGATCGCGCCCGGCGAGCCAATCGTGATCGACATCTGGCCGCGCGACAACGAGTCGGCCTGCTACGCCGACATGACGCGTACGTTCGTCGTCGGCGACCCTCCGGCCGAGCTCGTCGAGTGGCATGCGCTCGTGAAGGAGGCCCTCGACGCGTCCTTCGCCGAGCTTCGGCCCGGGGTGCGTTGCCGTGCCGTCTACGATCGCGCCTGCGACATCGTCGAGGCGGCGGGCTTGCCCACGCAACGCACGAAGGAGCACGGGAAGCCCCTGGAGGAAGGCTTCTTCCACAGCCTCGGCCACGGCGTCGGGCTCGAGATCCACGAGGCGCCCATCCTGGGCATGCTCGACCAGCACGAGCTCGTCCCGGGCGACGTGGTCACGCTCGAGCCCGGGATCTACCGGCCGGGCTTCGGCGGCTGCCGGCTCGAGGATCTCGCCCTCGTCACCGAGGACGGCGCCGAGAACCTGACCCGCTTCCCATACGACCTGAAGCCGTAGGAGGGCTGCCGATGGACACCGCCGAGACGACCGGTCACGCGATCGAGACGATCTTCCTCGAGGAGCGGCGCTATCCGCCGACGGCGGAGTTCGCGGCACAGGCGAACTCGCAGCCCGAGCTCTACGAGCGTGACTGGCTCGAGCTCTGGGCGGACGAGGCGCACCGGCGCGTGACGTGGTTCGAGCCATTCACGGAGACGCTCGAGTGGGAGCTTCCCTACGCGAAGTGGTTCGTCGGCGGCAAGACAAACGTCGCCTACAACTGCGTCGACAGGCACGTCGAGGCGGGCCTCGGCGACAAGGTCGCCTACTACTGGGAGGGCGAGCCCACCGACGATCGGCGCGCGATCACGTTCGCCGACCTCCAGCGCGAGGTCGTGCGGCTCGCGAACGCCCTGAAGACGCTCGGCGTGAAGAAAGGCACCCCGGTCGGGATCTACATGGGCATGGTTCCCGAGCTGCCGATCGCGATGCTCGCCTGCGCGCGGATCGGCGCGCCTCACACTGTCGTCTTTGGCGGCTTCTCGTCCGACGCGCTCTCAGACCGGCTCCACGACATGGGCTGCGAGGTGCTCGTCACCCAGGACGAGGCCTGGCGCCGCGGCTCCACGGTCCCGCTCAAGGCGACGGCCGACGAGGCGCTCGCCGACTCTTCTTCCGTCGAGAAGTGCGTCGTCCTGCGCCGCACCGGCGGAGACGTTTCGATGACCGAGGGGCGCGACGTGTGGTGGCACGAGGTCGCGACCGACGACACCCCGTATCCGCCCGAGCCGATGGACGCGGAAGACCTCCTCTACCTCCTCTACACGAGCGGCACCACCGCCAAGCCGAAGGGAATCGTGCACACGACCGGCGGCTATCTCGTCGGCGTCGCCTCGACCCACCACCACATCTTCGACATGAAGCCCGACTCGGTCTGGTGGTGCGCCGCCGACGTCGGCTGGGTGACCGGGCACAGCTACATCGTCTACGGGCCGCTCTGCAACGGCACCACCGGCGTCGTCTACGAGGGGACACCCGACTTCCCGGACAAGGACCGCTGGTGGGACATCGTCGAGCGCTACGAGGTCGACACCCTCTACACCGCGCCGACGGCGATCCGCGCGCACATGAAGTGGGGGCCGCAGCACGCGGCCAAGCACGACCTCTCGTCGCTGCGCCTGCTCGGCACCGTCGGCGAGCCGATCAATCCCGAGGCCTGGGTCTGGTACCACGAGCACGTCGGTGGCGGCCGCTGCCCGATCGTCGACACCTGGTGGCAGACAGAGACCGGGATGATCCTGATCACGCCGCTCCCCGGGATCACGACGACGAAGCCCGGCTCGGCGACGAAGCCCTTCCCCGGCGTCGACGCGGCCGTGTTCAGCGAGCAAGGCGAAGAGGTCGGGCCCGGCGGCGGCGGCTATCTCGTGCTGCGACGACCCTGGCCGGCGATGCTGCGCGGGATCCACAACGATCACGAGCGCTACGTCGAGACGTACTGGTCGAAGTTCCCGGGCGTCTACTTCGCGGGGGACGGAGCCCGCATCGACGAGGACGGCGACTTCTGGCTGCTCGGGCGCGTCGACGACGTGATGAACGTGTCCGGTCACCGGATCTCGACGATCGAGGTCGAGTCGGCTCTCGTCGACCATCCGGACGTCGCCGAGGCCGCCGTCTGCGGACGCCACGACGCCACGACGGGTCAGGCGATCGTCGCCTTCGTAACGCTGAAGACGGGCGCCGAGAGCTCGGTCGACAAGCTCGACGAGCTCCGCAACCACGTCGCGAAGAAGATCGGGCCGATCGCGAAGCCGGCGAACGTCCTCTTCACGCCCGAGCTCCCGAAGACGCGGAGCGGCAAGATCATGCGGCGGCTGCTGCGGGACGTCGCCGAGAACCGGCCGCTCGGGGATACGACGACACTCGCGGATCCCTCGGTCGTCCAGGAGCTGCGCGAGCGCTCGCAGAGCGAACGCGAAGACGAGTGAGATGCGGGCGGCGTAGGCTCGACCGAGCCGCTCAGGAGCGAGGTGCCGGCTTTGCCGGCACCAGAGCGGGAATCTGGGTCGTCGCGCTCGCCATGGTGGCGGTGCTCGCCGCTACCGCCGCGGGAGCGGACGCCAAGCCGAAGCGCCCGCTGACCGTCGAGCTGCGGCTGCCGCCGCACGGTGCCGTCGCGCGGGCCGAGCGCGTCGGCGACGCACCGTTGGCCGGTAGGCTGGCCGCGCTCGGCCGGAGCTATCGCGGCTGGGCCGGATTCTGGGTGCACGACCTCCGCACCGGAGCGACCGCAGGGTGGAACTCCGACGCGCGCTTCCCCGCCGCGTCGACGGTCAAGCTGGGCGTGCTCGCCGCCGCGCTTCGCCGCTACGGCCCCTATCCCGAGCGGTCGCCTGCGTGGAGGGACCTGCGGCTGTTGATCAGGCTGTCCGACGACGCCGCTGCAAACCGGCTCGTCGCGCGCCTGGGCGGGCTGGCGCCGGTCCAGGAGGCGCTCATCCGGCTCGGCATGCTGTCGAGCACGTACCCGGGCCCGTACCGCGTCGAGTCGGGAGTCGGCGACGCGCCGAAGCCGCCGCCGACCCGCCACTGGCGCGCCACGACCGCGCACGATCTCGCTCGGGCGCTGTACACATTCCAGGCCGCCGCCCTCGGCAACCGTTGGGTCCAGCATCGCAGCGGCCTCTCGCGCCACGAGGCCGAGGTCGGGCTCGCGCTGCTGCTCTCGACCGATCCCCGCGGCGAGAACGCGGGTCTCCTTCGGAGCGCCCTTCCCGGCATCCGGCTCGCCGAGAAGAACGGCTGGATCTCCCAGATGCGCGGCACAGCGGCGATTGCCTACTTCGACAGCGGCCCGAAGATCGTCGTGCTGCTGGTCTACCGGCCCAACGTCACGCTGCCCGAGGCCCAGGCTCTCGGTCGCCGTCTCGCCCGCCTGGTCGACTGACGCCGCCGAGGCGGGAGGCCGGCCAACGTTGCACTTCTGTCACCTTGGTCTGACACCGAGCCAGGTCCGGAAGAGGCATGGCCGAGCGGCCGACGTACGCGGGATCAAGCCGTCCGCCGGGCCTGTGGATCGTGCGCCGCACTCTCGTCACGCTGGCCTGACACCAGGCCATGGCTGGACCGGCCATGGCCTGCGGAAGCGCCGAATCGTCTAGCGCTCGGCGGGGACGCGGCGCGGGTTCGGCAGCGGCGTCAGCACCTGCTCGAGTCGTTCGCGCAGCGGCTCGTAGGAAGGCGGCAGCGCGAGCTTCTCGCCAAGCGTCTCGAGCGGCTCGTCGGCCGTGAACCCGGGGCCGATCGTCGCGATCTCGAACAGGACGCCGCTCGGCTCGCGGAAGTACACCGAGCGGAAGTAGAAGCGGTCGATCACAGGCGTTGGGCGAAGGCCCGCCTGGGCGACCGCGCGCTGCCACGACTCGTGCTCGTCCAAGAGCGACGCCCAGGCGACGTGATGGACGGTGCCAGCGCTGGGAATGCCGGCCTCGGCCGGCGGTTCGTCGTAGACGTAGAACGAGCCGCGCTCTTCGCCGCGGGACTCGAACTCGCCGTCGCCGCGCGCCTCGAAGCCGAGCAGGTCCACGAGCGTCTGCCGGCTGCGCTCTGGCTCTTGCGCATACGCGCGCACACCCGCGAAGCCCTGGAGCGCGAGCTCCTCCGGAATCTCTGGATGCCGAGCGGCGAGCGGCGGATCCGACACCTCCTCGACGATCAACTCGAGCCCGAGCCCTTCCGGATCGTCGAACCGCAGCGAGCCGTCGTCGCGCTCGCCGCCGACGCGCTTCTCCCAGAAGTCGAGCGCCTCCTCCGACCCGACGCGCCAGACGACGCGGTGCACCATCCCCGCACCCGCGCGCCCCGGCCGCGCGCCCGGGTACTCGAAGAAGGTGATGTCACTGCCGGGCGAGCCTCGCTCGTCCGCATAGAAGAGGTGGTAGACCGTCGGGTCGTCCTGGTTGACGGACTTCTTCACGAGCCGAAGCCCCAGCGTGCCGGCATAGAACTCGACGTTCGCAGGCGCGTCGCCCGTGATCGCCGTGACGTGGTGGATTCCCTCGAGGCGCATGCGCCCTCCCTTACGACAGAAGCTTGGTGAACCGCTCCTCGTCCTCGAACGGGCCGACGAGCGCGAGATTCAGGCCCGAGCCGCCGAGCGTCGACTGCGCAACGCGCTGGATGTCGTCGGCGGTCACGGCGTCGATCCCGGCAAGCAGCTCCTCGGGATCGGTCGCCTCGCCCTCGAGCACCTCACGACGGAGCCCGAACAGGATCAGTCCCTGCGGACTCTCCGTCTGGAGCACGAACCGGCCCTTCGCGAGGTTCTTCACCTTCTGGAGCTCCTCGGCCGGCACCGGCTCGTCGACGACCTTACGCAACTCGCGCACGATCGTCGAGACGGCGTCGTCGATCCGGTTGAGGTCGACGCCCGCCTGCGTGTACAGCGTGCCGGTATCCGTGTAGCCCTGGTTCGCCGCGAAGACGTAGTACGCAAGGCCGCGCCGCTCGCGCACCTCCGTGAAGAGGCGCGACGACATGCCCGTCCCGAGCACCGTCTGCAGCAGCTGGAGCGCGTATCGGTCCGGGTGCGAGATCGGCAGGCTCGGGACTCCGAGCGTGAGGTGCGCCTGATCGGAGGCCTTGTGGTGAATCCGGATCGCCGGCTTGTCGCCGTTCGTCGGCTGGACGGGATCCGGGCCGTCAGGCGCCTCGCCGGACAGATCTCCGAGGAGTCGCTCGACCTTCGGGATCAGCTCCTCGGTCGTCACCTTGCCGCCGACGCCGACGACCATGCGGTCGGGCTGGTACCAGGTGCCGATGTAGTCGAGGAACGTGTCGCGCGTCGCGGACCTGATCGTCTCCTTCGTCCCGAGCGTCTCCCAGCCGAGCGGGTTGTCACCGAACAGCAGCTCCTCGTAGATCGTGCCGACCATGTCGCGCGGCGTGTCGTTGTACATGTTGATCTCTTCGAGGATGACGCCCTTCTCGCGCTCGACCTCCTCGGACTCGAACTTCGAGTGCCGAACCATGTCGACGAGCACGTCGAGCGCCACGTCGATCTGATCGGCGGCGCACTTGACGTAGTAGCCCGTGTACTCCTTCGACGTGAAGGCGTTGAACTCGCCCCCGATCGAGTCGACGAGGCCGGTGATGTCGCGCGAGGTCGGCCGCTTCTCGGTTCCCTTGAAGAACATGTGCTCGGCGAAGTGCGCGATGCCGCGGTTGGCTGCATGCTCGTAGCGCGACCCCGCGGCGAGCATGATGAAGACGGCGACGGATTGTGCGTGTGGCATCGGCGCGGTCAGGATCCGGAGGCCGCTGTCGAGGGTCTGGCGCTCGAAGACGCTCATGCTTGCGTTCTCCTTGTTGGCACGGGGCGAACGCTCCGATGGTATAGGCCCCCTTGACTCTCCCGTAACGGGAGGCCCGATCATGGACGCAATGGAGCTCGAGACCAGGCAAATGCTCTCGATCGGCGCATTCGCCCGCCTGAGCGGGTTGACGATCAAGGCGCTTCGCCACTACGACGAGATCGGGCTGCTCGCGCCGGCGCACGTCGACGACGCCAGCGGCTACCGCTACTACACGCTCGCGCAGGCACGCCCGGCGGAGGCGATCCGGCGGCTGCGGGCGCTCGAGGTCCCGCTCGACGAGGTACGCGGGATGCTCGGCGCGACACACGAAGAGCTGCGCGAGCGGTTGGCGGTGCGCACCGGGCCCGGATCGAAGGGCAGGCGGTGGAGACGCGGCGGATCCTGGCCGAGCTCGGACGGATCATCGACGGAGAGGAGTCACTCGTGCCGGAGACAAGCGACATCGAGGTTCGCAGGGCGATCGAGATCCGCGAGGTGCAGGAGGAGCGCGTCGTGACGCGCCACGACCGAGCATCGGAGTCGACGATCACCCAGCTCATCCCGCAGGCGATCGACCAGGT
>WNFV01024270.1_pt1 | contig 11804 bp, 9 predicted proteins | sample 5400101 | NCBI WGS metagenome assembly WNFV01 (sample SAMN13153361, study PRJNA577476) | soil metagenome | isolation source: 115 cm soil or saprolite under grassland replicate 1 | place: USA:California | collected 2016-06-15
TTCGCCGGCGGGTTTTTCCTGATGGCGCCTTCGATCGTCGTGATCCTCGTGATCCGGCGGTACCTGTTCACGATGTGGGGCCGGGTGGTGAAGTAATGGCAGAGGTTCGCTTCGAGGCGATTCGCAAGACGTTCGGCAAGGTGACAGCGGTCGACGACGTCGACCTCGAGGTTGCCGACGGGGACTTCGTCGTCCTGCTAGGGCCGTCGGGGTGTGGCAAGACGACCCTCCTCCGCTGCCTGGCGGGGCTCGAGAAGGTCGATGCAGGTCGCGTTCTGATTGGCGGTCGCGACGCCACCGACCTGCCGCCCCGACGGCGTCGGATCGCGATGGTGTTCCAGAGCTACGCGGTCTTCCCGCATCTCAAGCTGTACGACAACATCGCGTTCGGTCTTCGGATGCAGAAGGAGTCGAAAGCGACGATCAGGGAGCGCGTCGAGTCGGCTGCCAAGCTCCTGCACATCGAGGACCTGCTGAGCCGCTACCCGTCGCAGATCTCCGGCGGCCAGCGCCAGCGCGTCGCCGTCGCGCGCGCGATCGCCACCAAGGCCGACGTGCTGCTGATGGACGAGCCGCTCTCGAACCTCGACGCGCTGCTGCGGATGGAGATGCGCGCCGAGCTGAAGGCGCTGCTGCTGAAGCTCGGGTCGACCACGATCTACGTCACGCACGACCAGGTCGAGGCGCTCAGCATGGGAGACCGGATCGCAGTTATGAACCACGGCCGGATCGTCCAGCTCGACTCGCCGCTCGCCGTGTACGACCACCCGGCCGATATGTTCGTGGGGGGCTTCGTCGGCACGCCGCCGATGAACTTCCTCGCGGCCGAGATCTCGGCTAACGGCCGGCCACCCGTCGTCCACATGAGCGGCGGCTCGTTCCCGCTCGAGGCTCCAGGGGCGGAGACCCTCGCCGGCCTAAAGCTCGTGCTCGGGATCAGGGCGGAAGCGATCGCCGTCGAGTCGAGCCCCGGGGAAGGATTGATCGAGGCGACGGTCGTTGTCGTCGAGCCGCTCGGCTCCCATAACCTGCTGACAGTCAGGTCGGGAGAGGACATGCTCAAGGTGTCCACGCCGCCGCATCTCTTCCCGCAGCCGGACAGCTCGATCTGGTTGCGACTCGAGCCCCACCGGATCCGGTGGATGGATCCCGCGAACGGAACCGCTCTGCAACACGCGAGCATGGCTCACGAGACCGTCGCCGGGTGACCGCCGCGCAAGCCACGGCGGCACGCGCCCTCGATTACCGGCCGACGTTTCCGCCCGGCTATTCGCCCGGGGTCGGCATCGTCGGCTGCGGAGGAATCGCGAAGACCTGGCACCTGCCTGCGTACGGCAAGTACGGCGTCGACGTCGTCGGCGTATACGACCTCGCTCCCGGGGCAACAACCGGAGTCCAGGAGCAGTTCCCGTTCGTCCAGCGCGTCTTTTCGAGCCTGGACGAGCTGCTTGCCGACCCTCGCATCGCCGTGGTCGACATCGCGACTGGCCCCGACGTGCGCGTCGACCTGATCCGCCGAGCTGTCGAGGCCGGCAAGCACGTGCTCGCACAGAAGCCGCTCGCGTTCGATCTCCGCGCGGCGCGGGAAATCGTCGAGGAGGCCGAGCGCCGCGGGATCAGGGTCGCCGTGAACCAGAACGGCCGCTGGTCACCGCCTTGGCGAATCGCGACACTCCTGATCGACGGCGGCGCGATCGGCGGCGTCCTCGCGGTGACGCACGTGCTCGACAGGCCGCTGCCGCCGCTCGTCGGAACTCACTTCGACGAGCTCGAGCACTTCACGATCTTCGACTACTGCTTGCACTGGATCGACATCTGCCGCTGCTGGCTCGACGGGAAGAGCGTCGCCGCCGTGCGCGCGCTGGAATATCGGCCGCCGAATCAGCCGCGTGACACCAAGGCCGCTTGGGGCGCCTGGATCGACATCCACTACGACGATGGGGCGAGCGGGATGATCCGCTGCGTCGGGGAGGCCCAGACGACGCGCCCATCTTGCCCGTTCTGGGTGCACGGGACGGACGGGACGATTCGGGGGAGCGTGCTCCTCGGTTCCGACTTCGTCGAGCTCGAGCGGGACGGAGTTACCTCCCGGTTCACGCTCGAGGGCGCCTGGTACCCGGACGGCTTTGGCGGGACCTTGGGCGAGCTGATCAGCGCGATCGCCGAGGATCGAGAGCCGTTCAACTCGGCTCGGCACAACCTCCTCTCGCTCCAGATGACACTCGCCGCGTGCCGGTCGGCCCAAGAAGGCGCGCGGCCGGTCTCGCTCGACGAGATCCCCTCGTAGGTCGGAGCACGCACGTGCGAGCCGGCGTCATGGATCCCGTCCTCCAGTGCGAGGGCGACGCGCAGACCTTTGAGCGGGCGCAGCGACTCGGCTTTGCAGGCGTTGAGATCGTCCTCTCGTGCGACGACCTCGCGGGTCGCGAGCGGCTCGAGCGCCTGCGGACGGTGATGCTGAGAACTGGACGCGCCATACCCAGTCTCGTCCTCGGCGAGCACAGCGACCGAGGCGGCATCGCCGACACCGATACGGCTGTCGCCGAACGGGCGCGCGAGGATGTCGAGCGCACCATCGAGTGGGCGGCCGAGCTGCAGGCCGGTGCGATTCTGATCCCGTTCTTCGGCCGCGCGGAGTTCGCCGGCGAGGCGGATCTCGAGCGAGCGGCCGCTGCGTTTCGACCGCTCTGCGACGTGGCCGGCGAGCGTGGAGTGACGCTCTGTTACGAGGGGACGCTACCGGCCGACGCGATCAATGCCCTGGCCAACCGCGTGGGGTCGCGGGCGTTCGCGTGCTACTTCGACCTCGCCAACGTCGTCCCGCGAGGGCTCGACAGTGCAACGGAGATCCGCGCGCTCGGCCGCCTGATCGCCCGCGTCCATTTCAAGGACGTTCGTGTCACCGTCGGCGACACGAGGCCAGGCCTCGGGCGCGTCGACTTCGCCGAGTGTGCCCGCGCGCTTGAGGAGATCGGATACGACGGCTGGATCGTGCTCGAGACGCCGCCCGGCCCGCCGGAGCTCGTGGCGCGCGACCTCTCGTTCGCCCGCTCCGTTCTCCCGGGCCTCGAAGCAGCATCCGACTGGCCCCGACTGGGGATCTTCACGTACGACTTCGGCCGCGGCGACTGGAATCGGCTCGTCGAGACGTGTCGCCGCCTGGGCCTACGCGCCGTCCAGCTCGGAGGCCCGCTGCTCGAGGAATGCCTCGAGCAGCCGGATCGAATCGAGCCACTCATGGGGCGGCTGGAGAATGCCGGGATCTCGGTCGCAGGCCTGGCCGGTTACCGGAACCTCGTCGCACCCGATCCCGCGACGCGGCGCACGAACATCGACTTCCTCAAAAGGTGCCTCGAGCTTGCTCAGCGGTTCGGCACCTCGGTGGTGGCTACTGAAACAGGTACGCGAAACCCTCAGAACGACTGGTGGCCGTCCCCGGAGAACCGAAGCGTCGAGTCGTGGGCGTCGCTCGACGACGCGATCTCCGAGCTCCTAGAGGTAGCGGAGCGGCATGAGTCGATTCTCGCGATCGAAGGCTCGGTCAACCACGTCCTCGGGACCCACGCGGGCCTCGACGGCCTGATCGACCGCTTTCCGTCCGACCACCTACAGCTGATGCTGGACCCGTACAACTATCTCTCGGGGCGCCTGCTCCCCGCGCAGGAGCGCCTGACGCGGGACTTCCTCGATCGCTTCGAGCGTCGCTTCGTGCTCGCACACCTCAAGGACGTCGGCGAGCACGGGGCCGACGTCTCGACGGTCGAGTTCGGAACCGGCGTCTTCCGGCAGGCGCCCTATCTCGAGTTCCTCGCGAGGCGGCGGCCCGACTTGCCGCTCATCCTCGAGCACCTTCCGCTCGACCACTTGCCGGACGCGATTCGGCGGGTGGAGGAACTCAGTAGGTCAGAAGGACTCTGAGCGTGCTCTCCGGGCTACTGTCGATCAGCTCGTAAGCCTCGGCTGCCCGAGCAAATGGAATGCGGTGGCTGATGAAGCCGTCGACGTCGAGCCGCCCGTCCGCGAGCAGCCGCAACGCGGTCGCGCGCAACCGCCGGCGGTCCCAGCCTGCCTCCCGGTGGGGGGCTCCCCAAGCGCTCATGCTGCTGACCATCGTGAGTCGATTGTGGTGCCACTCCTCGCCCAGGCGTAGCTCGGAGCCCGCGCCGCCGACGTAAAAGCCCGCGGCCACAACCGTGCCCGCGAGGCGGACGCTCCGCAGCGCGTCGTGGAGAGCGTCGTAGCGGCCGGAGAACTCGACCGCCACGTCGACGCCGCGCCCCGCGGCGAGCTTCACCTCCCGCCCGACATCGCACGCCGCGGGGTCGAACGTGACGTCGGCGCCGAGCCGTCGTGCCAGCCTTTGCCGGCCGCCGAGCGGATCGACGGCGGCGATCCAGTCCGCCCCGTTCAGACGGGCGAGCTGAACCGCGAGGAGCCCGAACGCCCCGAGCCCGAACACCGCCACCTTGTCGCCGATCTTGAGCCGCGCGTCGTGGATCGCCTGGAGCGCGATTGTCGCCGACTGGAGCAGGGCCGCCCGCTCCGGATCGAGATCGGCCGGGAGCACCGTCCACGGCGCGGCCGGATCGTCGGCGATCGGCACCGTCTGCGTCTCGCGGTGCGCAAGCGAGAGATGGACGCGGTCCCCGACTCCGACGCCCCGAACGTCCTGCCCCGCCTCCCGGACGATTCCGACCCACTCGTACCCGAGGCGCATCGGATAGCCCTGGCCCTCCGGGTCGTCGACGAACAGGCGCAGGTCCGTATCGAAGCGTCTGCCGGCGAACGGCGATATCCCCCTGTAGAGCGCCAGCTCGGTCCCGTGGCTCACGCCGCTCACGATCGCCTCGGCCCGCACCTGGTCGGGACCGAGGGGAGGGTCGTCGTATCGCGCGAGCCGGATCGCGCGAGGCTCGGTGAGTAGCAACTCGTACGGCATTTCAGGTTGAGGACGCCGCTAGCGCCTGTGCTTGCACCGCCGCGTCCAGCCGATCGGCGCTCGAGAAGAAGCCGTGCACGACGCCTTCGAAGCGAACGGCCTCTCCCGGCACGCCCGCCTCGACCAGCCGGCGGGCGTAGAGCTCGCCCTCGTCCCGCAATGGATCGAGCTCGGCGGTGATCACGAGCGCCGGCGGGAGTCCGCGCAGGTCACGCGCGCGAAGCGGCGAGGCGAGCGGATTCTCTCCGTCTGCCTCCCTGGCGAGATAGTGCGACCAGCACCAGGCGGCGTCCTGTGCGTTGAAGAAGAGCGGATCGAACGTCTCTGCCATCGACGGCGTGTCGGCGCGGTAGTCGAGTGGCGGGTACACGAGGAGCTGGAAGGCGAGCTGTGGACCGCCGCGGGTCCGGGCCACCTGCGCGACGGCCGCGGCGAGGTTCCCTCCGGCGCTTGCCCCGCCGACGGCGAGACGGCTCGGGTCGAATCCGAGCTCCGGGCCCTGCTCCGCCGCCCAGCAAGTCACTGCGTAGCAGTCCTCGACTCCGGCCGGAAACGGGTGCTCGGGCGCCCGCCGGTAGGCGGCCGAGACAACCGCGCACGGCGTCGCGTTCGCCAGCCTCCGGCAGACGCCATCGACAGCGTCGAGCGAGCCGAGCACCCACCCTCCACCGAAGAAGTAGACGAGTGCGGGGAGCAGCGCGGCAGAGGCCTCGTCCGGTCGATAGACGCGAACCGCGAGCTCGCCTGTGGGGCCGGTCGCCGAGCGCTCGAGGACATCGGCAACCGTCTCCCTAGGCGTGACCGACCTTCGTAGCTCGGATCGCTCCACTTCGCGGGCCTCTGCCACAGACAGCTCGTGGAGCGGCCGCGCACTCATTGGCGGAGATCGGAGGTGACGTAGCGGGCGGCGCCGAGCAGCGGCGCGTCGTCGACGTGTTGGGCAGCGCAGACGCTTCCCGGCCACTCGGCCCGCTCGAGCCCGGCTTGCAAGCTCGCTTCGAGCAGGTCCCACGACCGCGCGATCGAACCACCGACGACGACACAGGTGGGGTCGAACGCGTGCAGCCACGGTGCAAGCAGCTCGGCGAGCGATTCGGCCAGCTCTTCGAAGAGACGTCGCGCCGGGCCCTCGCGCTCTCGCGCTCGTGCCGCGAGGTGCTCGACGTCGAAACGTTGCGCCGTCGTGCGGCCGTAGCGGGCAAGCAGGGCGCCGCGCGAAATCGTCTGCTCGGCCGGCGCCCCGCGGAACGGAAGCTCGTAGAGCGCGCCGCCCGGGGGCACCCGTGGCCCCGATCGCACGATGCTGCCGTTCTCCAGGAACGCGGAGCCGAGGCCCGATCCGAGCGTGACGCCCACAGCGCGCGCGTGGCCGCGCGCCGCGCCCGCCCACCACTCGCCGAGCAGAAAAGCCTCGGCGTCGTTGAGGAAGCAAACGTCCGCTGGGTCGGAGAGTCCGAGCGCGTTGCCGAGCTCGACCCGGAGCTCGATGCCGTACAGCCCTGCAAGCTTGTGGGAGATCAAGGACACACCGGCCGCGTAGTCGAACGGACCCGGCACCGCGATCCCGAACCGCCGCGTCTCGGGTTCGCGGATCGAGGTCGCCGCACGAACGATCGCTGCGAGGACGTCGGCACCGCTGGCCGGCGCACAAAGGGACATGCGGACCCGGCTCCGAGAATCGACCGACGCAGACGCGACGTTGACGCGTGCAGCCGTCACGTGCGTGCCACCGATGTCGAGCGCACCGACGATCTCTCCAGGCGTCACGGGACGAACGCCTTGACGACCTTGGCCGGTGGCCCGGACAACCGCCGAACGCGATATGGGCCGACCGACGCCGGAATCACGATCGTCTCAGCGTAGGCCAGCCGATGAACCGCCCCGCTCCCGGTCTCGATCTCGACCTCTTCGCCGGCGACGAGGTTGAGCACGTGAAACCGCCCCATCGTGTCGTCGGCGATCGACTCGTCGAACTCGAGCCGGTGCACGGCGAAGAAGAGCTCGCGCGCACTGCCGAGGTCGAGCTCGAGCCAGCCGTTCCCCTGGCGGACCGGCGTGGGGTCGGGGACGAGGTCCCGTCGCACGGCCTCACCCGCCCGCCGGGGATCGAGGTTCGAGAAGGCGTGCACGAGGTGGACCGGTCTCAGGTCGCCGTCGAGGTCGCGGCGCAGCCAGTCGTAGAACCGAAGCGTGTAGAGGTACGGCGTCGCGCTGATCTCGAGCACGACGTTCCCGGCGCCGCTCGCATGCACCGTCCCGGCGGGGATCAAGTACAGGCGGTGCTGCTCTGCTGGATGGGTCTGCAAGTGCGTCTCCGGCTCGAACGCGATTCCAGGCTCTCGGGCCCGCTCGGCCTGCGCTCGGAAGGCTTCGAGGTCGGCGTCCTCGCGGAGACCGAGGAAGATCTTTGCCCCCGGCGTCGCGACCATCACGTAGTACGACTCGTGCTGGGTGTACGGGAGCCCGAAGGTCTCGCGCATGTAGCGCTCCGACGGATGGCATTGGATCGAGAGGTTCCCGCCGTCGAGCGTGTCCAGGTAATCGAAGCGAATCGGGAACGAGAGGCCGAAGCGCTTCGCGAGCGCCGGCCCGAGCACGCGCTCGGCCTGCTCGGCCATCAGCAGCTCGAATCCCACCTCCACGGGCTCGTCGTGGCCGAGGAGGATGCCGCTCTCCGGCGTGATCAGCTCATACGACCACGCGAGGTTCGGAGCGCCGGTGGATATCCCCAGAACCTTTCGGAGCCATTGCCCTCCCCACGGCCCAGGCAGGTAGCTCGGTCGCGTCCGGAACGGCGTTCCCGCAAGCTCGCTGAGCGAGCGACGCAGCGACTCGCCGTCGAGCGAGCGCGGCGACCCGGGGTCAGTGAGGTCGAGGTAGCGGTCGATCTTGCCCGCGAGCGCCTGCTTGTGGCGGTCGAGCATCGGCCAATCGACGAAGAGCAGTCGTCGCTCAGAGCCCGCCATGCTCGGTGGCTGGCCGACGTTGCACGCCTCGCCTCGCTGAACGGCTGCGAGGCTGAGTCGCTTCGGGAGATCCGCGTACCAGAGGAGCTCATGCTCCACGAGAGCACTCCCCGGGCCGAAAACAACGAGAACCTGGACGCCATGCCCCGTCCACACTCGCGGGAGCTCGGCGAAGAGTTCGGCGAGCGACCCCTCGAAGATGCGGACGAACGCCGGATCGCCAGGCAGCTCGGCTGCTGCCGTACGCCGCCGTATTTCGTGCCAAGGCGCAAAATGCCGTCGGATGTCGAGCGTGCGAATGGAGAGGCCCTGCGCGCGCAGCGCATCACCGAGTTCCGTCGCAAACCGCTCCCACGGGAGCGCTGCTGCGCCGTCGACGGCGACCACGCATGGGCGGCATTCCGCCAACTCCGCTGCGAGCACGCCGTAGCCGGCGACCGGCTCGGTGCCCGCCACCGGGTAGCTCGGGGCGGGGTCGTAGCTCACGACATGAGGTCGAGCGTCAGAGCCGCGCTCCATGAGAAGTCGTCGCTGCCGAGCGGCTCGCCCGTGGACGGGTGGTAGTACTCGGCGAACCCCGAGGTCTCTACGAGCCTGAGCGTCAGCCGTCGCAGCTCGTCCGCTTCGGCCACGAGCCCGCACCGCTCGAGGCCGCGGACGAGGAACCAGTTGACGTTGATCCACACCGGCCCGCGCCAGTAGCGGCGCGAGTCGAAGGCCGGGCTCGCCTTCGACACCGTCGTGACGGCCCATGGCGACTCGGGCGAAGGGCCAAATCGATCCGGCGACCACAGACACTCGTCGAGGAGCCTGCGGGCCTGCCGCTCGTCCGGAACGCCCGCGTAGAGGGGAAACAGATCGGCAACGGTGTCGCTGATCACCTCATCTCCGTGCAGGTCGCGTTGCCGGTAGGCCGCGGCATCGTCGTCCCAGCATTCGGCCAGCGCGGCGTGAAGCCGCGCGCTGGCCGCGCGGGCTCGCTTTCCGTCCTCGCCGATCTGCCCGAAGAGCCACGCAAGGTCGGACTCGGCGACTGCGAGTACGGCGTTGAAGCAAAGGTCGACGTAGGCGAACGGCGTCTCGCCGAGTGACGCCGGACGAAAGCCGCAGCGTCGGAGCTGCTCGACGATCGCCAGATAGCGCCGGTATTCGAGATCAGTCGGCCGCTCCGCTGCGTCGAGATGTCGACGATCGCTCCGGGCAAGGGACAGCGCACAACCGAGCTCGACCCGGGCGAGTGCGGCGTCGAACCGCGGTGCATTGTCGGCCGACTCCCATGGATGGAGGATCGCGACCAAGCCGGAGTCGTCGAGGCTTCGCTTTCGATGGAGCCAGCGGTGCCACGCGTCAATGGCCGGGAGTACCTCGTCGAGGAACGCTCGATCAGGCGCGGCCTCGTGCAGCGCCCGCACCGCAGTCGCGAGCACCGGAGGCTGCGTAATACCGCTCGTCGCGACATCGGGCGCGCCCGCATACTCGGCGGAGCCCCAGAGTTCCGGCCCCGGCGCGTAGTCGACATCCTGTGGATGGAAGACCATGTGCGGCACCATCCCGTCCATCCAGCTGCCGCTGAGGAGCGACCGCACTTCCGCCCGCCCCCGCTCGGGGTCGATGCGCGCGAGCCCGATCGCGACGAAGGCAGAGTCCCAGTTCCATTGAAACGGGTACACACAGGGCCCCGGCTTGGTGAAGCGGCCGGTGTCGTTGCGCCTGAGGACCCCGACGGCACGGTCGACGAGCGGTTTCGACGGAGTCATCGCTCCTTCGCTCGGTATTTGTCACACTTCTGTAGCAAAAATCGGCAATAGAGGGAAGACTTCGGTCGCTCGTGCGGTCTTGTCGGGTGAATGCCCCCCCGAAGGAGCTCGAGAATGGTGGAACAAACTCGCGGCGACGTTGCGGCGCTGGTGGAGAAGCTGATCGAGAACGCGAGCGATCTGATCGCCGTGATCGACCGCGACGGGACGATCTCGTTCCAAAGCCCGTCGGTTGAGCGGCTGCTTGGCTACCAGCACGCTGAGCTGAATGGGATGAGCGTCTTCGACCTCGTGCACCCGGATGATTTTGCTGGCGCCTTGATCCGGATGCAGCAGGCGTTGACTCAGCCGTGCACGACCCGCCCGAGCGTGATTCGGCTGCGGCATCGTGATGGCTCATGGCGAGCGTTCGAGGCCGTGGGTACCTCGTTGCTCGACGACCCGCTCGTTCGCGGGATTGTCGTCAACGCGCGCGAGATCACCGAGCGGCTGCGGCTCGAGGAGGAGCTGCGGCAGACACAGAAGATGGAGGCAATCGGCCGGCTCGCCGGTGGGGTTGCGCACGACTTCAACAACATGCTCGCCGCCATCATCGGCTTCACGCACCTCCTGCTCCAGGACTTCGAAGGCGATGACCGCCAGCGGCAGCGACTCGAGCAGGTCCTGCTCGCGAGCAATCGCGCGGCGGAGCTGACGCAGCAACTGCTCGCGTTCAGCCGCCGACAAGTGCGGACGCCGGAGATCGTCGACCTGAACGTCGTCGTCGACGAGATGCGGCTGCTGCTCGAGCGTCTGATCGGCGAGGACATCCAACTCACGACCGTCCTCACGCCGATGATCGGCAAGGTCAGAGCCGACCGTGGCCAGCTCGAGCAGGTGATCCTGAACCTGGCCGTCAACGCACGCGACGCAATGCCGACCGGCGGGCGGCTGACGATCACGACCACGACTAAGGAAACGGGCAAAGGCACCGGCCTCGGCCTCGCGACCGTCCACGGCATCGTCACCCAGAACGGTGGCTCGATCCACCTCGCCAGCAGGGCCGGGCACGGCACCACCTTCACCATCCAGCTGCCGCGCATCGACGGAATCAGCCGAACCGCCTCGGAGTCGCAGCCGCCGAGCAACGACTCCATCCAGGGATCGGAGACCATCCTGGCAGTCGAGGACGACGGTGCCGTCCGCGCCTACGTTCGCGATGTTCTGCTGCGACACGGCTATGACACGCTCATAGCCGCATGTCCAGCGGAGGCAATCGCCATCGTCGAGGATCACACAGGCGAGATCGATCTCCTCTTGACCGACGTCGTCATGCCCGAGATGAGCGGACGCCAACTCTCCGAGACGCTGACGGCCCGCCTTCCAACGCTGCGAACGCTCTACATGTCCGGCTACTCGGACGAGGCGCTCGGCCATCACGGCGTCCTCGATGAGCGTTTCGCATTGATCGGCAAGCCGTTCACGCCAGCGGCGCTTGTCTGCAAGGCACGCGAAGTGCTCGAAGCCCAGAAGACGAACATCGTCGGCCGCGGATCGACACGACGCCAATAACCTCACGCCGGGTGTCGACGCGCTGGCGCACAGACTGGCGCACCGAAAGGAAAAGCCCTGCAAATCGCGGCTTCTGTGACTATCTCGAAAGCCGTTCTCCGTCTTCGGCGGATCGAGGGTTCAATCCCTCCCCTCCGCTTCGTAGACCGCGGGCCAGCTAGTGATGACGACCTTGCCGCTGGTGTCGAACTTCACGCCCTCGGGCCGTGGAAGATGATGCTGAAGACCTGGGAATGAACATCGAGGTGCTGCCGACACGTTCGCGGCCACGGCCTACCAGTCCGCGATTGCGCCGCTTGGGTGCTGGAGGATCGGCAGCTTGTGCGGCCTGTAGGGGTGGGCGCGGCAGAGCTCGACGTCGAGCTCGACGCCCCAGCCCGCTTTGTCCGAGAGCTCGAGGTAGCCGTCGACGAACCGGAGCGGCTCGGCCAGCAGGTCCCGCGTCCACGCGTCTGCGTAGTCGCAGATCTCGAGCGCGACGAAGTTCGGTGAGGCCATGCCGACATGGGCCGAGACGATCGTGTTCACCGGTCCGAGCGGGTTGTGCGGGGCGAAGCCGCAGAAGTAGACCTCCGCCATCTGCGCGATCGC
>WNFV01009353.1_pt1 | contig 11803 bp, 7 predicted proteins | sample 5400101 | NCBI WGS metagenome assembly WNFV01 (sample SAMN13153361, study PRJNA577476) | soil metagenome | isolation source: 115 cm soil or saprolite under grassland replicate 1 | place: USA:California | collected 2016-06-15
TCTCGCCGGGACCGAGCTTGGGCGTGCGCACGCGTTCGGGGATGTCCCCGTCGAGGTAGGACGACGGGTTCAGGACCTGCTCGTCGCTCGTGGGTGGCTTTCGGAACGCCTCGTCGACGGCCTTCTCGCCGTTCTGAATGGCGATCGCCTCCACGAACGCGGGGCCGACCGAGTACGGCGCGAGGTCGATGATCCCGAGCACCGCGGGCACGTCGGCCGGCACCGCCGCTTCTGACTCGGCGATGGCCGTGTCGAGCGCGGTGTTGTACTCGTCCTGCTCGCGCTCGCTGAGCGTCGCGAGGTATTCCTGCTCGATCCGCACCGCGTCTCCTTCGACGAGGGCGAGCAGCGCTCCGGCGCCGCTGGTCCCCGCGTGGGCGTCGAGCTTGGTGAGATCGAAGCGCTGATCCTGGGCGGCGTGGGTGAGCTCGTGGACGACGGTGACCTTGGTCGAGACATCGAGCTTCTTGCCCCGGATGACGACCTCCTTCTTCTCCTGGTCGTAGAACGCATCGGTGTCGGCCGTGTCGACGTCGCCGAAGTCCTCGAGAAGCTGCTTCGCGTCCACCTGGGTGAGGCCCACAGCGCGGAGCAGGCCGGCCGTCTGCTCGAGGTCCTTCTTGTCCTGCGCGGTCAGATCGCTCTCGTCGGTCTGGAACTCCTTCGTGAACTGGCGGTCAGTGAGGAAGCGGACGGGTACGGGATGCTCGAAGTCGAGGCCGCGCTTGCGTTCGACGAAGTCCGCGAGGTCGGCGACCCGGCGGTCCCATTTGGCGGGGGGTTCCCGCGTGTCGGCAGCGGGTGCTGACGACGTGGAGCCTGCGGACGCGGGAACCGCGCCGATGGTCGCGAAGGCCAACGTCGACGCCGCGACCATCGAAGCCACGACGTGCAGCGCTCGTCGCGGTGTCAGTCCGCCCACCCACCGCAGTTCCATCGGTCCTGCCCTCCCGACCGCTCGCGCCGGGACGCTAGCGCCATCTGCCGTCCTGTCTGAAGCGCGAAAGGGCTTCGTGGCCCTATCGCTGGGGCGGGCGGTCCAGGAAACTACCCGCCGATACGTATCAGGGCGGTGTGTTCGCGTCGCGGGCGCCCCCAGAGACGGAAAGGCGAAATCATGGGTAGTTCCAAGCTCTGGCAACTTCCGGTTGTCGGACGGCTGGGGGTGCAGCACGGGCTGGTGGTCGGCTGGTTCCTCCTCGTCGGAGTGCTCGCAGTGCTGCTGCTGCCGGGCCCCGCCGGGAGCGCGACCGCGCCGGGGTCTCTCGTCGAGGCCCAGACCCAGACCGTCGACTTCGGCGACCAGTCGCACTGCGGCATCGTCGTCGGGGTCGGTGCGAGCTTCGGCGGCTCGGGCAGCGGCGACTCACGCTGTGCGAGCGTCGAGTCGGGTGGCGACTCGCAGGTGAACACGGGCGGCTTTGGCGACATCGGGATGCAGTTCCAACAGTCGCCGGTCGCGGCACCGATCTCGAACGTCCACGTCTCGAACGAGGGCGACAACAACTCGACCAACTCGATCATCGGCAACTCCGACCTGATCATCAATGGCAACGTCGGAGCGTCCGCAACGGCCCTTCCGGCGGTGGACGCGAGCGCAGCGGCACCCGTGCTCCCGGCCGCAGTCGACGCGCCCGGTGGAGGCGCGTTGCCCGCCGCGGACGTCGGAGCGGCGTCATCGCCGTCGCTGAACATCGGGGACCAGTCGCACTGCGGCGTGGTCGCCGGGATCGGCGCCAGTGGCGGTGGTTCCGGGAGCGGCGACACGAGGTGCACGTCCGTGGAATCCGGCGGCGACTCGCAGGTGAACACGGACGGCTTTGGTGACATCGGGATGCAGTTCCAGCAGTCGCCGGTCAACGCCCCGATCACCAACGTTCACATCTCGAACGAGGGCAACAACAACTCGAACAACACGATCGTTGGCGACAGCAACGTGATCATCAACGCCAACCTCGGGATCACGATCAACGCCTGATACCCGTACGCGCAGGGCCCCGGGGTGTGCCGCCCCCGGGGCAGGAGCGCGTGGGTCAGGACAGTCGGAACGTCAGTCGACCTGCGCCGCCACCGGCTTCGGTGGCTCGGCCACTTCGACGCGTACACGCGTAGGGCGGCGCTGCCGCACGACCATGAAGATGAGAGCAGCGATGATCGTCACCTCGAACAGGACCAGCACCACGTTCGACGCGAACAGCGCGCGATACGGCAAGGATCTGGGGACGCCCTGGCGGTACTGATACGCGATCAGGTACAGGGCGGACTGGGCGAGCACGAGGCGCGTCAGGCCCGTCCGCCATTCGAGCGCGAGCACCGGCAGTGCCCACGCGGCGTACCAGGGCAGCACGTACGCCCCCGCGAGCAGGTAGGCGACGGCCGCGCTGCCCACGACGAGCGCCGGCGTGCTGTCGCGTAGACGTCCGGCGACGAGTACGCCGGCGAGGACGAGCACCGTGATCGTCGACAACGTGGCCACCGACTCCACGAACTGGTGCGAGAAGTCGAACACGCGCCCGAAGCCGAACAGGTTCGTGCGCCCCTCCGCGTTGCTCAGGAGCCAGATCGAGTTGCGGCTCATCTGGAGCCGCGCTTCGCGAAGCGGTGTGAGCGCGTCGAGGCCGCCGGTGAATGCGTATCCGAGGGCTACGACTCCGCTCCCGATACCGGCCGCGGTTGCCGCTGCGCGTATCCCGCGTTTCCGCCAGATCCAGACGACCAGCGCGACGAGACCGAGCAGCGCGACCAGCTTCACGAGGGCGCCCAGCGCGATGGCGACGGCGGCCCAGCGGAATCGGTCCCGCGTCGCGAGCAGCACACCGGCCAGGAGTGCGAGGCCGACGAGCGCGTCGTTGTGCCCGCCGTTCACGATGTCATAGATGATGAGCGGGTTCAGCCCGACGAGGGCGGCCGCCGCCGGCGCGCGTGTCCTCCTTGCGATCAGGAGGACGGCGAGGAACACCGACAGCGCGGCCAGCGCCTGGAACCAGATTCGGGTCGATTGGAGGTGTGTCTGGGTCACCGACACGACACCCGCCGAGATCCCGGTCCACAGCGGTCCGTACACCGACGACGTGTTCTGCCAGGTCGGCTTGACCCGCCGGATCGCGCGGTCGTTCGAGAACTCGATTGGGACGTGCCGGTAGGGGCTCTCCCCGTACTTGGAGACCATGCGTCCGTACGCGGCGTACGACCAGATGTCGGTCGAGTCGCGTGGCCAGTACGCGACCGCCACGACCAGCAGGGCGAGCGTCGTGATCATCACCGAGCGCATCCCGAGCGCGCGGCGCCACCGAGCGACGCCCAGCGCGAGCCCCAGTGCAGCGAACGCGACCGCCAGCGCGCCGGCGCGGCCCAGCGTGAACCGCGGCCGCACGATCACGGCCGCGGTCGCGCCTGCCGACACGAGCACCAGCGCCAAGGCGACGACTCGGTCGGCGTGGGAGGGCCGGCCCGGGTCGGTGACGGCGGGCGCGTCGACGTCGGCCGAGTCGGGCGGCACGGCCGGGAGTGTCGTCGGGTCCGGATGAGACGCTGATGAACGAGAAATGAACATCGGCGAATCGAGGCTACGCCTCGATTCGCCGGGCGGCTTGTTCCACCCCGGCGACGAGGTCGAAGCCGTCGCGGCGCTCGAGCCACTCGCGATTGCGGCGGTGCAGCGGATCGTGGTCGTCGTACCGGTTGAGCGCGACGACGACCGGCAGGCCGCCGAACGCGTCGACCGACATGCGCACCGCGTTGATGGTGCCCAGTCCCGAGTCGGCAACCAGGAGCACGAGATCGGGCGCGAGCGCCCGCGCCAGCGCGACGTTGTCGCCGTCTGCGGCGAGTGGCGAGCGCGGCCCACCCGCCCCTTCGACGAGGCCGACGTCGACACCCTCGGGCCAGCGCAGCTCGGCGAGCAGGTCGTCGACGGTGAATGCCCGCGCGCCGAGCGCGTCGGCGGCCATGGGCGGGGCGAGGGCGCGCCCGTACCAGCGGTGGGCCGGGCACACGTCGTCCGGTGCTTCGCCGCTCGCGGTCGCCAGCACGTCGGCGTCGGTCGGACTGTCGCCGGGGTCGAACGATTGCGCGGGCTTGCGCGCCGCGACGCGCAGGCCCCGGTCACGAAGCCGCGCGAGCACGGCCGCGGCGATCCAGGTCTTGCCTACCTCGGTGCCGGTCCCGGCGACGAAGACGACGCGCCCGGGGCGCGCCGTCACAGCGCGGCGAGCGCGGCCGCCAGCGCGTCGACCTGCGAGGGCGCGTGCGCGGCCGACAGCGCGACCCGCAGCCGCGACGTGCCCGGCCTCACGGTGGGCGGCCGGATGGCGGGCACGAGCATTCCCTGCTCGAGCAGCGCCGCCGCGGCCGCCAGGGTGCCGGCCTCGTCGCCGAGGACGACGGGCACGATGGGCGACGGATGCCCGGGCCGCAGCCGCTCCACGTTGGCGCGCAGCCGGGCCCGGAGCTCGCGACCCTCGGCCGAGCGGATCACGTCGACGGCGGCGAGCGCGGCGGCGGTGTCGGCCGGCGAGAGCGCGGTCGTGAAGATGTACGACCGGGCGCGGTTCACGACGAGCTCGGTGAAGCGGGCGGGCCCGGTCACGAACCCACCGAGCGCCCCGAGTGTCTTCGACAGCGTGCCGATGCGCAGCGCATCGACACCGGAGAGCGCGGGGTCCGGGCCGAGCACCGCGTGCGCCTCGTCGAGCACCAGGAGCGCACCTTTGCGCGCGCACACCTCGACGAGCGCGTCGACGTCGGCGACGTCTCCGTCCATGGAGAACACCGTGTCGGTGACGACCAGGGCGCGCTCGGCGGGAACCGTGGTGAGCACATGCGCGAGGTGGTCGAGATCACCGTGGCGGTACACCTCGACGTGGGAGCGGCTGAGCCGGCAGCCGTCGATGATCGACGCGTGGTTGAGCTCGTCGGAGCACACGAGTACGCCGGGCCCGCCGAAGGTGGTGAGCACGCCGAGGTTGGTCGAGAACCCGGTGGGGAACAGGACTGCGCGGTCGGCGCGCTTCCAGTCGGCCAGCGCCGCCTCGAGGTCGGCGTGGACAGGCCGCGACCCGACGATGAGGCGCGCCGAGCCGGAACCGGCGCCCCATCGGTCGAGGGCGGTGTGGGCGGCGGCGACGACGGCCGGGTGCTGGGTGAGACCCAGGTAGTCGTTCGAGGCGAACGACACAACCGGGCGGCCGTCGGGGGCGAGCTTCCCCTCGGGCCCGGCGGCGTCGAGGTCGCGCGGCTCACGCCAGCGGTCGGCGGCGCGGATGCCGGCGGACTCGTCGTCGGCCCAGGACCCCCAGCTCACGCCGCGGTCACCTCGTCGATGGCCTTCGCCAGCGCGTCGACGATCCGGTCCAGCTCGGGGGAGGTGATCGTCAGCGGCGGCATGACCACCACGACGTCGCCGAGGGGGCGCAGGAGCACGCCCCGCTCCACCGCGGCCGCGCAGACGCGCCGGCCCCAGCGCAGGCCGTCACGCGGCGGCGCCAGTTCGATGCCGCCCATGAGCCCGCGTAGCCGCACCTCGTGCACCGCGGGGTGCGTCGCCACCCGCGCGTCGAGCAGCGCCTCCAGCTCGGCGGATCGGGCGCGCACGTTCGCGAGCACGTCCTGCTCGTCGAGCAGCTCGAGGTGGCGGCGCGCCACCGCGCAGGCGAGGGCGTTCCCGCCGTACGAATGGCCGTGGTACAGGGTCCGTGCCGAGAGGTCGGGGCCGAGGAAGGCGTCGAAGACGCGCTGGCTGGCGACGGTGGCGGACTGCGGGAGGTAGCCGCCGGTCAGCCCCTTGCCCAGGCACAGCAGATCGGGCCGGAGCCCGCATTGCTCGGACGCGAAGAGCGTCCCGGTGCGCCCGAAGCCGGTCGCGACCTCGTCGCAGACGAGGAGCACCCCGTGCTCGCGGCACGCCTCCGCCAAGGGCGCGAACGTCGACGGCGGCGCCGTCTGCATCCCGGCCGCGCCCTGCACGAGCGGCTCGACCACGACGGCGGCGAGCTCGTGCGCGTGGTCGGCGATCATCCGGGCCGCGACGCCGAAGCAGTCCGGGTCTGCGAAGCCCGGCGCACGCAGGACGGGGAAGCGGAGCGGGTCGAACAGATCGGTGCCGAAGCCGCCCGCGCCCAGCGAGAGCCCTCCGACGGTGTCGCCGTGGTACGCGCCGCCGAACGCGAGGTACGCAGTGCGCCCCTCGACGCCCCGGTTCACCCAGTACTGGAACGCGATCTTGAGCGCCTGCTCGACGGCGGCGGCGCCGTCCGACGCGTACAGGACGTGCGGGCCGTCGACGGGTACGACCGGCGCCAGCGCTTCGGCCAGCTCGATCGCGGCCCGGTTGCCGTTCCCGAGCAGCGTCGAGTGCGCGACGCGGTCGAGCTGGTCGCGCAGCGCCTGGTCGAGCTCCGGGACGCGATGGCCGAGGGTCGTGACCCACAGCGACGAGATGGCGTCGAGATAGCGCCGGCCGTCGACGTCGATCAGCTCGTGACCCGATGCCGACTCGACGATCACCGGCGTGTTCTCGGCGTAACAGGCCATCTGGGTGAAGCCGTGCCAGACGACGGCCGCGTCGCGCTTCGCCCACTCCTCCGCCGAGCCCACGGGGGGCGATGTTAGGTGCGTGTCCCGCAGCCCCGCCGGGGCACGAGCGCCGGCACGGTACGGTCACCCGTGTGAGCGAACCGGCGGAGCGAACACTGCCGTACGACGTCGATGCCGTCGTGCACGCGGTCGACACCGGGTATCACGAGTGGCTGGCCACGCTCCGCGAGCTCGTGCGGATCCCGAGCGTCAGCGGCGACCCGGCGCACGCCGTCGACGTGGAGCGCAGCGCCGACGCCGTCTCCGCCGCCCTCGAGGTTGCCGGCCTCGAACAGGTTCGCCAACGGGACGTCGACGGTTCGCCGCCGTACGTGCTCGGCGAATGGGTGCATCGGGACGACGCCCCGACCGTCCTGCTGTACGCCCATCACGACGTGCAGCCGCCGGGAGTGGTCGAGAACTGGACGTCGGACCCGTTCGAGCCCCGTGAACGTGGTGGTCGCATGTACGGCCGGGGCAGCGCCGACGACAAAGCGGGCGCGGTCGCCCACGCCGCCACCGTGGCGGCGTGGCTGCGCACCGTCGGCGAGCTGCCCTGCAACGTCCGCGTCCTCGTCGAGGGCGAGGAGGAGATCGGGTCGCCCCGGCTCGAAGCGTTCCTCACCAAGTACCTCGACGAGCTGGCGACCGACGTCCTCGTCCTCGCCGACGCCAGCAACTGGAAGGTCGGCGTCCCGGGCCTGACGTACTCGCTGCGGGGCATCGCGGGCGTCGACGTGACGCTGCGCGCCCTCGACGGTCCCGTCCACAGTGGCATGGCGGGTGGCGTCGCGCCCGACCCTGCGATGGCCCTGGCGACGGTGGTGGCGTCGCTGGTCGACGAGCACGGCGACCTCGCCGTCGACGGGTTCGCCGACGACGCCACCCCGCTCACCGACGACGAGCGGGCGCGCATCGCGCGCCTCCCCGACACGTCGGAGGAGCTTCGACAGGGGTGGGGCGTGCGACCCGGGGTCGAGCTCGCGGGAGACCAGGCCGTGAGCGTCTACGAACGGTTGTGGCGTCGGCCGTCGGTCGCCGTCATCGGCTGGGACTCACACCCGATTGCAGGGTCGTCGCCGCAGATCGTGGCCCGCGCCACGGCCCGCCTGAACATCCGCCTCGCGCCGGGCCAGGACCCCGAGCGCGCGCACCGGCTGCTCCGCGACCACATCGCAGCCCAGGTCCCGTGGGGCCTCGAGCTGGAGATGACGCCCCGTTGGAGCGCACCGGGTTGGCTGTCCGAGCCGACAGGCTGGGCGTTCGAGGCGTGCGAGCGGGCGCTCCGCGCCGGGTTCGGGACCGACCCCGTCTACATGGGCGTCGGCGGGTCGATTCCCTTCGCGGAGCCGTTCGCGGCCGCTTTCGGCGGCATTCCCGCGCTCCTGCTCGGCCCGTCCGACCCCAGCAGCCGCATCCACGGCGAGGACGAGAGCCTCCACCTCGACGACTGGCGCAAGCTCATCGTGAGCCAGGTCCGGTTGCTGGCCGAACTCCCGGAGGCGGCGCCCAACCTCTAGACCGGGCTTACTCGTTTGGAGTGGGCTCCGTCCCGAGGACCTCGGCAAGCTCGTTGCGGCCCGAGACGCCCAACTTGGCGTACGCGGACCGCAGGTGGGCGTGCACGGTCCGCACCGAGACGAACAGCTGCTCGGCGACCTCCTGATTCGACAGGCCCCGCGCCGCGAGCGTTGCGACCTCGCGTTCGCGGGCGGTGAGATCATCCTCGTGGTCGGCCCAAGCCAACGCCGACGTCGTGGCACCGTCGCATCGGGTCATGAACGCGTCGGCTTTGTTCGCTGACGCCGCCGCGCTCGTCCGCCGGCCCTCTGCCCGATGGGCTGCCGTCGCCGCCGCGGCCGCCTCGGCCGCGTAGAGGTCGAGGCCCATGTCGGCGAACTCGGCGCCGGCAGCATCGAGCATGACGCCGTCGCTACGCGCCAGACCCTCCGCGTGCGCGGCGAGCTCCGGGACGAGCCTGCCGTCGACGACCTCGGCGAGCTCGTGCAACCGGCCGACTGCGGCATCCGGCCGCCCGAACCGAGCGAGGTCGTGGAGCGCCAGGGCCTCGAACAACCACTGCTCGCCCCGCGCCGCGGTGCTCGCCGCCTCCCGGGCGTCTCGCTCGGCCGTCGAGCGCTCGCCCCGCGCCATGGATACCCAACCGCGAGCGCGCGCGAGGTCCATGTCCCAGAGCCGGCCGAGCGACGCACTGGCGGCGTGGGCCTTGCGCAGCGCGCGGCTCCCCAGCTCCACGTCACCGAGCAGCGCCGCCGCCATGCTCAGGTACGTCAGCAGTCCGCGCAGGAAACCGCCATCCTGCTCCCCGAGTACGAGCTCTCCCTCTTGGAGCTGCACCATTGCGCTTCGGGCATGCCCGCGTAGCAACGCGATCAAGCCCGAGATGAGGCACCAGCGCGCGCGTGACGCATCGTCGCCGTGCTCGAGGGCATGGCTGTACCCGTTTGCGGTCACGGACTCCGCCTCGTCGAGCCTCCCGGCAAGGGACAGCGCACGTGCCTTGGCCATTCGCAGCAGCACACCGACAGCAGGCAACTCACCGGAGTGCTTGTCCGCGATCGCGACCGCCGTGTCGGTCTCCCGCACCGCGAGTTCGAGCTGCCCCGCCGCGGTCCATGCGACGATGGCAGCGAGCGTGGCGCGGGCCCGAGCCGGCTCCGACAGCCCGCGATCCTGCAGCGCAGTCGTCGCCGCGTTGACCGCTTGGCCCGAGGTCTCGGCCGATGTGACGCGGATGAGCGCACGAAACGCATCCAGCTCGTCCTTGGCGGCGCGGTCGGTGACGCGTGCCGCGGCGCGCTGCACGGCCTCGTCACCGTCGCCGCGACGATTGAGCGCCCACACGAGGATGCCGCCGAGCCCGGTCGCGAGCGCCGCACGTAGCTTGTCGGAGGCGGGGAGATCCTCGACCGAGCTCCACGCTGCAACCGCGTCGTCGAAGCGGCCTTGGTCGGCGAGTGCCTCCCCGAGCAGATAACCGGCCTCGAAGTCGGGGCCTGCAGTAAACGCCATGCGCGCCAACCGCTCTGCCAAGCCGGCTTCCCCGACGGCCCAGGCGCGACGCGCGCCCGCGACGAGTACGTGCGGATCTGACTCGTCGCCGATTTCCGCTCGCCAGGTCGCGACGCGGAGGAGCTGATTGTGTCCGGCGTCGTCGTGCGTCAGGAAGGCGTCCGCCAACCGACGTCGCACCTCGTCGACTCGCACCGCGGATGCGTCCGCGCGCACGACCTCGCCGAAGAGTGGGTGCGCGAGACGGACCTGCACTCCGCCGGCCTCCCGGCGTGAGCGGACCAGACCGCGACGTTCGAGCCGGGTGACGAGTTCGGGCGAGAACAGATCGGAGAGACAATCGTTCGGCACCGGCTCACCCACTGCGAGAACTTCGAGCGCGTCGCGTTCCACATCGTCCAGGGACCCCAGACGAGAAGCCACGAGGTCACGCAACCGCGGGCCCGGCTCAAGGGGCCCGACCCAATGCCAGAGGTCCTCGTCAGCGCGGAGGGACCCGCGCTCCAGTCCCTGCAACACGAGTTCGCGCAGGAAGAGCACGTTCCCGGCCGTCCACTGCGCCAGCACGTGCAGGGCCGCACGGTCGATCGGTCCTCCCAGGATCGCAGTGAGGAGCTCCGACACCTCGGCTTGCGACAAAGGCTGGATCTCGACGCGCACCGCCAGCTCGTCCTTCCACAACGCGAGGATCGGGTCGGGGACCGGCTCACCGGTTCGCACGGTGACGACCGCCGAGGCGATCCCGCGCGCGACGAGCTGGTGGACGAGGACCGCAGAAACCCCGTCGACGAGGTGCGCGTCGTCGACACCGAGCACCCACTTGCCGTCGCGATGACGATCGAGGGACTCGATCACTGCGCGCAACGTCGCCTCACGGCCCCCACCCACCGCGTCCGCCGGGACGAGATGCGCGAGCGCGCCGAGCGGGATGGAACGCGCCGCGTGCGTCGCCGCGGCCCACTCCGTCCTCCGGCCTTCGGACCGGGCCGAGGCGATCAACTCGAGAGCCAGCCGGGTCTTCCCGACGCCGGAGTCACCGGCGACGACGATGCTTCCGCCCGCTGCGATCACGTCGCGCGAGAACGAGATCTCGTCGCCGCGACCGACGAGCGGCCAGCGGTCGAGAGCTTTGAGCCCCGCGGCTGGAACGGAAGCGCCCATCGCCACCCCGCGGCACGGTAGCGCGAGCCCGTCGAGCTGGATTCGGGGGGCTTGGTCGGCATTGCGCAGTGAGAAATAGGCATCGCCGTGGAGCGCGGTGCGCTCGCGAAGGCGCTCGAGGTCGAGCCCGAGGCCGTCGGCCCGCTGCTGACCCTCGCCGAGGCGAAGCTCGCGGGGCTCATGGGAGGAAGAGAACGATGAGAGCGAAGTACGCGATCGTGCTCGTTGCCGGCGCGGCGGCCGTGGCCGCGGCGTGCACGCCATTGAAACCACCGGCCGCTCCGCCGCAGACGTTCAGCACGACCTTCGCCTGCACGAAGAGCGCGCAGACCTTCACCGTGCCGTCCGGCGTGACGACCATTCACGTCGACGCCTATGGCGCGCAGGGTGGCACCGGGGCCGCGTCGGCGGGGACAGCGGGTACGGGGGCCAACGGCGGGCGCGCAACGGCCGACGTCGCGGTCACCCCCGGCGAGACCCTCCAGGTGAACGCCGGCTGCAAGGGCAACGACACCGGCGCCGAGGTCGGCGGCGGCGGTGGCTTCAACAGCGGGACCGGCAGCGACGGCACGGGTGGCGACGCCGCGTCGCCGTGCTGCGGCGGCGGTGGCGGCGGGGGCGCGTCCGACGTCCGCCGGGGCGGCACCGCGTTGGCCGATCGCGTCGTGGTCGCGGCCGGTGGCGGTGGGGGCGGCGGTGCCTTCACGACCGGGTCGGCCGGCGGGGCCGGGGGGATCGGTGGCGGCACGGCCGGAATGGACGGCGGAAACAGCTCGGTGACCGGTGGCAACGGTGCAACGCAGGCCGCCGGAGGCGCGGGAGGCGCGGGTGCGGGCTCCGGGTCCGCGGGCGACCTCGGGCGCGCCGGCGACGGTGGCGGGATCGGCGGCAGCGGCGGCGCCGGTGGTGGCGGCGGCGGCGGCCACTACGGCGGTGGTGGCGGCGGAGCCAGCGGCGGCGGGGGCGCCGGTGGTGGTGGTGGATCGGGCTTCGGCCCCGCAGGCACCGTGCTCACCGCGGGTGTCCGCAGCGGTGA
>WNFV01018367.1_pt1 | contig 11803 bp, 10 predicted proteins | sample 5400101 | NCBI WGS metagenome assembly WNFV01 (sample SAMN13153361, study PRJNA577476) | soil metagenome | isolation source: 115 cm soil or saprolite under grassland replicate 1 | place: USA:California | collected 2016-06-15
GCGCTCTGACGGCGGCGCGGCAGCCGGAGCGGCAGCGGTCGAGGCAGGTTCGGGCGGACCGGCAGGTTCGGGCGCTGCGGAGAGCGTGCGCTCGGCAGGCTCCGGCGCAGCGTGCTCGACCGTGGCGGCATCGGCCTCGCTGGGCTGGGGCTCGCCTCCGCTCTCGGTACGTTCTGCCTGGCGCTGCGCAGCCTCGGTCGCCTTGAAGAGCTCCGCTAGCGGGCCCTCACGCATGCTGGCGCGGCGTCGCGCCATTGAGCACCTCCTTCGCGAGGTCCCTGTACGCCTCGGCAGCCGAGCCCGAGGGGTCGTACTTCAGCACCGAGCTTCCCTGCACGGGCGCCTCGGCATAGCGAACCGTCTTCCGGATGCGGGTGTCGAAGACCAGATCGCCAAAATTCTCCTTCAGCATCTCGATGGCCTCCCGGCCGTGGACCGTCCGCGAGTCATACATCGTCGGAAGGATCCCGTAAATGTCGACGACCGGATTGAGGTTCTCCCGGATCATCGTGAGCGTGTTCTCGAGCTGGACGAGGCCGCGCAAAGAGAGGTACTCGCACTGCACCGGCACGATGACCCCGTCCGAGGCAGTGAGCGCGTTGATCGTCAACAGGCCGAGGGACGGCGGCGTGTCGATGAGGATGTAGTCGTAGCGGCTCCGCACGGGCAGGAGCCCTTTCTGGAGAGCGCGCTCCCGCCCGATCATGCTGGCCAAGGCGAGCTCGGCGCCGGCAAGATCGATCGACGAAACGGCGATGTCGACCTCGGCGCGATGAATCACTTCCTCGATCGGAAGCGAATGGACGAGGACGTCGTACATCGAGCGCTCGACCGTGTCAGGGTCCATGCCCTGACTCATGGTCAGGTTCCCTTGCGGGTCGAGGTCGACTACGAGGACGTTGAAGCCCTTTTCCTTGAAGGCGACCGCGAGGTTGATCGTGGTCGTCGTCTTGGCCACGCCACCCTTTTGATTGGCGAAGGCGATGACCTGGCCCAGCGTCGCTCCTTTAGACGTGGACGTCCGCTTGCGCGGACGCGTGAGAATTCCGGTTAGGCCCATGCGGGCTCCTGTTTCGGGTCAGGTTAGCACAATCCTTCCCCTGCACATACCGGGAAAATGCCCGGAAATGCGCGTCGTCGTTCAGTTCCTGAGCGCCAGCAGCGACAGCATCTCGAAGCATGCGTTGGCGGCCACGAACGAGGTCACGGCCGCAGGATCGAACGGCGGACTGACCTCGACGCAGTCGAACCCACGAAAGTCGAGACCGACGAGCGAGCGGATGTAGGTCAACGCCTCGCGGCTCGAGGGTCCTCCGACCTCAGGCGTGCCGGTGCCCGGGGCGAAGGCGGGGTCGACGAAGTCGATGTCGAACGAGAGGAAGCACGGCGCATCGCCGACGCGCTCGTGGACGCGTTCGGAGAAACCGCCCGGGCCCAGTGCCGCGAGCTCCTCATACGGAATGGCGTCTACGCCGAAGTGGCGTGGGAGGTCCGCGTCCGCGGCAGCGGTCAGCGATCCCCGCAGGCCGGCCTGCACGGAGCGACCCGGGTCGACGAGGCCCTCCTCGATCGCTCGCCGGACGACGCTCCCGTGGAAGAGCTTCTGCCCGAAGTACTCGTCCCAGAGGTCATGGTGCGCGTCGAGCTGGACCAGGGCCAACGGTCCGTGCACGGCCGTGAGCGCGCGAAGCTCCGCGAGCAGGATCGAATGGTCTCCGCCCAGACAGAGGGTCGTGACCCCGGCGCGAGCGACCTCCTCGAGGGCGGCTGCCGACCGCTCGAGCGAGTCGACCGTCGAACCGGGCACGGTGGGCACGTCCCCGTAGTCGACGAGGGAGAGCTTCGCGACCACGTCGACCCGAAGCAATGGGTTGTAGTTCCGCAACATGACCGACGCGCTCCGGATCCCCTCTGGGCCGAAGCGTGCGCCGCTCCGGAAGGCGACAGCGCCATCGGTCGGGATGCCGACTACGGCGACGTCCACCCCGTCGAGCTCCCGTACGTGCGGGAGCCGCATGAACGTCCGCGGGCCGGAGAATCGCGGCATCTCGAACGCGTCCGGCGGCCCGTAGCGGGTCATGTGCGGGCGCGATTATACGGCGGTCCCGGCAATCACCTCCTCCCCCTCGCCTATGCCGACGCGACAACGGTCGAGCACTGCTCGCGCGTCGTCCAGCCCCTCGGGCCGCTCGCTCGCGAGCCAGCGTTCCCCGTCGGACAAGAGGGCGCGCACCTCGCTCAGCAACACAGCTGCCGGAGCTCCTCCTCCGCGGAGCTTTTCGATCCGTTCGAGCCGCTCGAGCACACGCCTGGCCTCGTCCATGGGACGAAGCTAGCTCTACGAAGCGCGCGTGTGTGTGTCGGTCCGCGCCGGGTCCCGCGCGGGTCTTCGACAATCCCGCCAGTAGGCTCCGAGGGCGAGCAGACCCCCGGCCGCTGCCACGGCGACGATCCCCCAGTCACCCCCGCTGAAAGCGGCTAGAAGAACGGCGAGCAAGACGCCTACGCGAAGGCCGATGCAGCGGCGGCGCCGCAGACGCTCGGGCAACGTCATCCCGCAGCGGCGACGCGCGCGGCGGCGGTCAGCTGCGGCCGTGGCCGAAGGCCGATGAGCGCCTCGTCGAGCTCCCGGACGAGCTCTCCGCGCGACTCGTGAAGGAGCGTCTCCACGAGCGTCCGGCGCACGGCATCCTCGGCGCGCGCGCCGGGCCCGTCGCCGTCCAGGAGCGCACGGAACGCCGTGAGGAGCTCGCTGCGCTCGCGCGCGGTCTCGCCCAGCAGCACGGAGGCGCGCATTGCGGCAGCCCAAGGGCCCTCGTCGCATCCGAGCAGCGCCTCGAGCGCCTCGCGCAGCTCGTCCGCACGCATCGGGCCCTCGTGGAAGAGCGCCAGCTCCCACCGCTCGAGAGCCTCGAGCAAGTCGGGCGCGTGGGGTGCCTCCGCGAGGCGGGTCTGCAGAGCAGCTGCCAGCCGGGCCCGAAAAGGATCGAGGCGCGTCGGCTCGCCGGGTGGAATCTGCGCTGCGAGCGGCGGGACCGGCCGCACCCCGTAGGGGCGCCAGTCGAGCCGCTCGAAGAGAACCGGGCCTGCGGCGATTGCGCCCGGAGTGGCCAGCCGCAGTGCGCTGACGGCTAGGCCGAACTCATGAGCAGCGTCCGGCGCCTGACACGCGGTCTCGTCGAGGTCGCGCTCAAGCGCGAGCACGAGCGTGCGGTCGACCTCCCGCCCGAAGTCCTGCGGAAGCAGCCGAGTCGCCTCCGGCCAGGAGGCGGTGAGTTCCCCGCTGGCGGCCGGCCGGACCCGAAGGCCGCGCCCGAGCTCGATCGTCCCTCCCGCGGTCAGCCCGACGAGCGGTGCGAGGGCGCCGTAGGCGCGACGGTCGCCGAAGAGCGAGCGCTCGAGCTCTGCGTAAGCGCGCTCGAAGACCGCATCGTCCCAGTCGAAGCCCGAGCACTGCTCCGCCGTACGAACCAAGAGAGGCAGGAGCACGGTGCGCCGGAGAGCTTCGTCCTCGCCGACGCCGTCCCCCGCGTGGGCCTGCGCGAAAATGCCGGCCGCGGGCTCGTCCTTCAGCACCGTCAGGGCCTCGCGCGCGTCGTCGCGGAGGCCGAGCCGCTGAGCGTACGCCTCGACGAACGTGCCGACGAGGGGGCGGTACTCATAGAGCGTGGGGCGGTTCGGGCCACCGTGCTCTGCGAGGGCAACCGGGATGTCTGCGCCTCGCTCGATCTCGGTCCCCAGCTCGAAGAACGCGCCCAGGCAGAAAGCACGCAGGGCGCGGAAGAGGTCGGCAGAGCGGGGCGCCGTTGACACGGGCGTTCCACGTTACGAGCCGGCGGCCTCCGTTCCTGCCTGACAGGACGGACACCAATACGCCATCCGGGCATGTTCGCCCTGCCGCCGCGAGCGAATCGGCGTCCCACAGCGACGGCACGGCCGGCCGACGCGCCGGTACACCAAATTGCCTCGACGTCCGCCTCGCATCAGGCGGGAAGCCGCTTCAAGGAGATCCCTCAGCTCGGCATCGGAGAGCTCGTTCAGGCGGACCCAGGGTGAAAGCGAGACCTCGAAGAGAGCCTCGGCCTTCCATTTGTTGCCGATTCCGGCGACGAGGGTTTGGTCGAGCAGCGCATCGCCGAGCTCGCGCGTCCGGTCCGTGCGACGCAAACGCTCGAGCATGGATTCCACCGCAGGCGGATCGATCATGATGTCCGGCCCCAGGCGCGCGAGCCGACTCGTCCCCAACTCGAGGACCGGGCCGTTTCGTTGCACGGCCTGCCACTCTCGAGCCCGGAGCACCAGCCACGGCCTGCCGAAGACCGGCTTGCCGGCAGGTTGCACGAGCCAGCGCCCGTGCATCCGCAGATGACTGCGGACGACTAGCCCGCCCTCGAACGTCAGCAGGAGATTCTTGCCGCACGCCTCGACGCGCTCGAGGCGCTTCCCGTCGATCCGCTTTGCGATTCCGAGCAGCGCCGCCCGCGGATGGGGCGACTCCGCTTCGAGCACCTCGCCCTCGAGCACCCGTAGCCGCTCCGCGGTCCGGTGAAGTGCGTCGCCCTCAGGCATGGGCGTCCCGGTAGGAAAGGATCCGCTCCGGCCGAAGCTCGATGAACGCGACCGCCCAGTCCGGTGCCTGCCCGTGTCGGGCGAGCCAGCCCTTGTCGAGCCGCTCGCGGACCGCGTCGAATGCAGAGCCCTCATGGAGCGTCACCGGCCCCTCCGCCGTCAGCGCAGAGTGTCGCCCGGTGCGCTGGCCGTCGGTGAGCACGAGTGAAGCCCACGGATTCGTGCGGAGGTTCCGCAGGCGCACGCTCGCGACCGTTGCAATCCAGAAAGCCCCGTCTTCGAGCGAGAAGGCAATCGGCGTGGCGTGAGCGCGGCCGTCCGGTCGCGCCGTCGCGAGGACGCCGTACACCAGGCGCTGGAGGAAGTCGCGGAGTTCCGCACGGCGTAGTGAGGATTCTTCAGGCCACGCGCCACGTACGCTGGCTCCGGCACGGGCGTAGGTCTGCCGCTGAACCTCGAGGAGCTCCTCGAGGTCCGCGTCCGTCATGACCGGAGGACTGCGCGGCGCGGGCCGGCGAGAAAGCCCGCCTCGAGGAGGAGGGGCATGACCTCGGTCTCGCCGACCGGGCGTCCATCGAAGCGCTCGACCGCCAGCCTCTTGAGGCGCATTCGCGGCATGTTCTCGACGAGGGCAGCGAGGGCCTCTCGGAGCCACCCGTCGTCCGGCTCCCTGAGCGGTACGAGCGAGCGGCCACCCCGCTCGACGAACAGCGCCGGGCTTCCGTCGAGGAGCACCACGTATGCACCTGCGACGCGCGCCGCGCGGGCACCCGCGCGCTTCGGCCATGACAGCGCGGCCCCGAACGGCTGAGCCGGATCGGCCGCGGCCAGCACGAGGGCGATCTCTTCGGACACGCGGTGTCGCAGCCGCTCCACAGCGCCCGGAAGCGCGAATTGGGCGCCGCCCAGCCCTTCGACGAAGTACCCGCGCCGGCAGGTGCCGAGGATCTCCAAGCGTCGCAGCTCGCGGTAGACGGGGGCGTAGCCGCCCGGGATCCCTTCTGCCCGCACACCGTCACGGGTCACGATTCCCTGGCGCTCGAGCAGAAGCTCGGCCAGCGTCCGCGGGTCCGGTTCGCCCGGGAAAAGACCGGCGGTCGAGGACCAGCGACCCTGCGTCGCCGTGATGGCATCCGCCCGCTGCCGCGAGAAGCGGCGAGGGCGCCGATCCTGGCGTGGCGTCGCGTACCGGCGCTGCGCGCGAAGCGGCTGCCAGGCATCGTTCGTGACCTCGCCGGCCCAGACGAGATCCCAAAGCGCCGGCATCAGCGTCTCGGACTCGAGCCCAGTCTCCCGCAGGAGGTCGAACCAGAAGAGCGCCCCGGTCCGGAGCGCCTCGCGGACGCGATCGTGCTCCATGCTCTCGGGGGCCGGGAGAGCAGCCGGGCGTCCGAGCGCCGGCGCGTCCTCGCGGAAGTAGACGGCGACGCGCTCGAGGCCGGCGCCCACCCACACCACCTCACCCGACGCGGTCAACTGATCGAGTTGCGCGGGCTCGTAGCGGGGCACGCGCCGCGGCAGCACGTCCGATTCCCACAGTGCGACCGGCAGGGACATTCCCTGCAGCGGAACGAGGGCTTCACGCAGGGTGGCCCGGCGGTCGATTCCCTGCCAGGCCGGCAGGAAGCGCCCCAGGGCGGCCGGCTCGGCCGGCTCGATCTCCTTCCGCAGGGCCGCGAGGCTTGCGCGCCGCAGTCGACGCAGGACGTCGGGGTCGGACCATTCGCGCTCCGTCCCGCCGGGCCGCAACTCGCCGCGGACCAGCCCGAGCGCAGCCAGCTTCTCTTCCGCGTCTTCGAGTGAGAGGCCGTAGCGCGCGGCCGCTTCGGCGGTCGTGAAGGGACCTCGCCCTCGGGCGAAGCGGCGGAGAACCCAGGCCAGCGGATCCTCCCCGCCTTCCAGGTAGGCATCGGGAAGACCCGCAGGCGGCATCGCTCCGACGGAATCGCGATAACGCCCGGCATCCTCAGCAGCGATGAGGCGCGGCTCGCCGCCGATGCGAATCCGGAGCGCCCGCCGCTCGCTCTCGAGCTCGTCGCCAAGGCTCTCGTCGTACTCGCCGGAGCGAAGGTCCCCGCGCCGAAGCAGCAGGTCGTGCAACTGGTCGACTGAGTGCGGTGAGCCGCGCAGCTCGCCTTCTACCTGTTCGAGCGCCCGCGGGTCGATGAGGTCGCGCAGCTCCTCCTGCCCGAGAAGCTCCTTGAGCAGATCGCGGTCGAGAGCGAGGGCCTGAGCGCGCCGCTCGGCGAGCGGCGTGTCGTCCTCGTACATGTACGTCGCGACGTAGTCGAAGAGAAGCGACGACGCGTACGGGGACGCGCCGCGCGACCTGCAACAGCCCCTGGGCTTTCAGCCGCTGTTGCCAGAGGGGCGTGCGCTGCCCGGGCCGCCGCCGCGGGATCAGCAGTGCCCGCGCCGCGTTCTCCCGGAAGCGGGCGCCAAAGAGCGCTGTACCTCCCACCTCGGCGATGACGATGTCCTCCAGCTCCTCGGGAGCGATGAGGACGTCGTCGAGCGGCGGCGGCGACTCTGCGTCCGGCAAATGGAGGGCGATGCCGTCGTCCGACCAGATCGCGTTCACCTCGAGCCCCAGCGATTCGCGCAGGCGGGCGGCGAGGACAAGCGACCATGGCGCATGCACTCGCCCGCCGAACGGAGTCAGCACGCAGAGGCGCCAGTCGCCGATCTCGTCCCTGAAGCGCTCCACCACGATCGTGCGGTCGGAAGGAAGCGCTCCCGTGGCAGCTTCCTGCTCTCGCAGGTAGACGAGCAGGTTCTCCGCGGCGCGCTCGTCGAGCGCATGCTCGTCTCGGAGCCGGGCCCGGGCGCGCTCGTCGTCAAGCCCCACGAGCTCCCTGGCCGCCTTCCCGATCGCCTCGCCGAGCTCGTACGGCCTCCCGACGCCTTCTCCCTTCCAGAAGGGGACGGCGCCAGGGATCCCCGGAGCCGGCGACACGAGCACGCGGTCCCGCGTGATCTCCTCGATCCGCCAGGTGGAGGCGCCGAGGAGGAACGTCTGCCCTGCGCGCGCCTCGTAGACCATTTCCTCGTCCAGCTCGCCGACCCGGCCGCCACCGTTTACCAGATGGACGCCGAAGAGACCCCTGTCCGGGATCGTCCCGGCATTCGTGACCGCGAGCCTCCGTGCGCCTTCGCGTCCGCGCACCACGCCGCGGACCCGGTCCCAGGTGATGCGGGGGCGGAGTTCGGAGAACTCTTCCGAGGGATAGCGGCCGGCCAGCATGTCGAGGACGTTCTCGAGCTGCTGGCGGGAGAGATCACGGAACGGGTAGGCACGCTTCACGAGCTCGAAGAGCTCGTCGACGGCGATCTCCTCCTCGGCGCAGACGGCGACGATCTGCTGCGCCAGCACGTCGAGCGGGTTGCGTGGAATCTGCGTCTCCTCGATCAGGCCCTCGCGCATCCGCTGGACGACGACCGCCGATTCGAGCAGGTCGGCCCGAAACTTCGGGAAGATCCGGCCCTTCGAGGGCTCGTCGAGCCGATGGCCGGCGCGGCCGATGCGCTGGAGCCCACGGGCGACGGACTTGGGCGACTCCACCTGGATCACGAGATCGACGGCGCCCATGTCGATGCCGAGCTCGAGCGACGAGGTGGCCACGAGCACGGGAATCTCGCCTTTCTTCAGCAGTTCCTCCACCTCGACCCGTTGCTCCCGGGCAAGGGACCCGTGGTGCGCTCTGGCGATCTCGCGCTCTGCCAGCTCGTTGAGGCGGAGGGCGAGCCGCTCCGCCAGCCGGCGATTGTTGACGAAGAGGATCGTCGACCGGTGCTCCTGCACGAGCTCGAGCAAGGCCGGGTAGATCGACGGCCAGATCGAGCTGCCCTCGCCCGGTTCGCGCATGTCCTCGAGCGGAACGACGACGCGCAGGTCGAGCTCCTTGGCGCGACCGGCGTCCACGAGCTCCATGGTCCGGTCGCCGGAGACGAAGCGCCCGATCTCCTCCATGGGACGCTGGGTCGCCGAGAGGCCGATGCGCTGAAATTGCTTCGCGGTGAGGCGCTCGAGCCGCTCGAGGCTGAGCGCCAGATGGGCGCCGCGCTTGGAGCCCGCCACTGCGTGGACCTCGTCGACGATCACGAAGCGAATGTTTCTGAGCGTCTCGCGGGCGCGCGAGGTGAGCATCAGGAACAGAGATTCGGGGGTGGTGATGAGGATGTCGGGCGGGTGCTTGAGCATCGCCGCCCGCTCCTTCGCGGGGGTATCACCGGTCCGAACCGCGACGGAGAGCTTCGACCCGATTCCGGCGAGCGGGCCGCGGAGGTTCCGCTCGACGTCGTAGTTGAGCGCCTTCAGCGGGCTGACGTAGAGGACCTGAGTGCCCTCGCCGGGCTGGGCCTGGTCGAGCGCCCAGAGGAACGCCGCAAGCGTCTTGCCCGACCCCGTCGGCGCCTGGATGAGGGTGTGCTTGCCCGACGCGATCGCCGGCCAGCCCTGTTCCTGCGCCGGCGTGGGCGCGTCGAAGGTGCGCTCGAACCAGCCTCGGACTGGCTGGCTGAATGGGGTGAGCGCGTCCACGGCTTCAGCCTATCGAGCGGCTAGAGGCGCGACGAGGGGGCGCTCTTATAGGGATGCACCCATCCCACCTCCCGCCATCAGCGTAGTGAGGCCGAGCGCGCGCGTGGGTCGCCGTTCCTCGAGAAACTCAGGCGGATTAGAATCGGTTTCATGGCTGCGACCCGGCCGGACCGGCTCCACTTCACGGGCAACGACGAGGCCGACGCCCTCCTCGCCGAGGAGCCGCTCGCCCTCCTCATCGGTTTCGTCCTCGACCAGCAAGTTCCGATGCAGAAAGCGTTCTCGGGCCCGCTCGAGCTCAAGCGGCGCCTTGGCTTTCTCGGCGCTGCCGAAATCGCGGGCATGGACGCGGGCGAGCTCGACCGCGTTTTCCGCGAGCGTCCGGCCCTCCACCGCTTCCCCGGCACGATGGCGCAGCGGACGCAAGACCTGTGTGCCGCAATCGTGAGCGAGTACGGCGGCGACGCAGCGCGCGTCTGGAACGACGCCGAGACCGGCGCCGAGCTCGAACGCCGCCTGCTCGACCTCCCCGGAATCGGGCCGATGAAGGCCCACTCGCTCCTCGCCATCCTCGGAAAGCGGTTCGGCGTCCGTCCCCCCGGTTGGGAAGACGTAGCTCCGAAGCATCACACCCTCGGCGACGTGGACTCGCGCGAGGCCCTCGAGGCCTACCAGGCGAAGAAGCGAGCTTACAAGGCGTCTCTCAGGGCCGAGCGGGCCGCCAAGTAGCCGCACATCCCGTGCACCCCGCCCCCGGGCGGAGTCGACGCGGAGCAGAGATAGAGACCACGGGCGGGAGTCCTGTACGGCGACGACGAAAACACCGGCCGCGCGACGAGACGCCAGAGCGTCGCGGCCCCTGCGTTCAGGTCCCCGCCGACGAGGTTGCGGTTGCGGCGCTCGAGCTCGGCCGGCGGCAGCACGCTGCGGGCGAGGACGAGATCCCGAAAACCGGGCGCAAACCGCTCGATCTGTGCCTCGATCCGCTCCGTCATGTCCACGGTCGAGCCGTTGGGCACGTGGCAGTAGGCCCACGCTGTGTGCTTGCCCTTCGGCGCGCGGCTCGGGTCGAAAAGGCTGTGTTGCGCAAGGAGCACGAACGGTCGCTCGGCGTGCTGGCCCGACCAGGGCGCTCGCTCGGATGCCTGTATCTCGGCCAGCGGCCCGCCCAGGTGAACCGTGCCCGCACCAGAGCACTCCGCCGCCGTCCACGGAATTGGCCCGTCGAGTGCGAAATCGACCTTGAAGGCGCCGGGCCCGTGCGGGAAGCGGGCGAGGCGAGCCGCGTAGCGACTCGGAAGCTGCGACCCCGCAATGCGAACGAGCTCGCGCGGCACGACATCGCAGAGGACGGTCGTCGCCTCGAGCTCGTCCGTCGAGTCGACCGCTGCGCCGGCGACGACCTCGCCGCCCAACTCGCGCAAGACGGAAACCAGAGCGTCGGCGATTCGCTGCGAGCCACCACGCGGGAAGGCCCAGTCGAAGACGTGCGCCGAGGCGAGGAGTACCAGCCCGAACGCGGCCGTCGGACTTCGTCCCAGCGGCATCATCGAGTGCGCGGCGCAGCCGGCGAAGAGCGCCCGCGCCCGCTCCGTCGCGAAGGTTCCGCGGGCGATCCGAGCCGCCGGGAGAAGCGCATTCGCGCTGAAGCGGCCGAGTGCGACCGGATGCCGGGGCAGCGCGAGGAGAGGCCCGAGCAGAACCTGCTCGAGGTCGGCCCAGGCTGCGGCGACCGAGCCGACCAGCCTCCGGTATGCCTCCCCGTCCTCGCCGAGGCCGGCGACCGTCTCGTCGACCGAGCGGTGGACGAGCACTGCGCTGCCGTCGTCGAGGGGATGTGCGAGAGCAGACGGCGGATGGACGATCTCGAGCCCGTGCTCGCCTAGGGGGAGCGCGCGAAAGAACGGCGATCCGGGCACGAACGGATGGATCGACGAGCAGACGTCGTGGACGAAACCCGGCAGCGTCAGCTCGGCGGAGCGAACGCCGCCGCCGATGGTCTCCTCGGCTTCCCGCACGAGCACCCGCCGCCCCGCACGCGCGAGCGTGATCGCGGCCGCCAGGCCGTTCGGCCCGGAGCCGACGACAACGGCGTCGTGGCGGTCGCTCAGCTGACTTCCGCGAGGACCGAAGAGCGCGCCTCGCGCACCATCTCGCGCGCAATCACGAGCCGCTGGATCTCGTTCGTCCCCTCGTAGATCTGCGTGATCTTCGCGTCGCGCATCATGCGCTCGACCGGGTATTCCTTGATGTAGCCGTACCCGCCGAGGATCTGGACCGCGTCGGTCGTCACGTCCATCGCCGTGTCGGAGCAGAAGAGCTTCGCCATCGCGGAGACCTTGGTCAGCCCAGGAGCGTCCTCATCCATCATCAAACCCGCCTTGTAGAGGAGGCCCCGAGCCGCTTCGCACCGCGTCTCCATGTCTGCCAGCTTCCCTGCCACCAGCTGGTGCTCGGCGATGGGCCCCCCCATCGTCTCGCGACTCTTGGCGTACTCGAGCGCGTAGTCGGTTGCGCCTTGCGCGATGCCGAGCGCCTGAGCCGCGATACCCGGGCGCGAGCGGTCGAGGATGCGCATCGCGATCTTGAAGCCTTCGCCTTCCTCGCCGACGAGGTTACCGGCCGGCACCCTGCAGTCGTTGAAGAAGAGCTCGCCCGTCGTCGAGCCCTTGATGCCCATCTTCGGCTCGATTC
>WNFV01008250.1_pt1 | contig 11802 bp, 20 predicted proteins | sample 5400101 | NCBI WGS metagenome assembly WNFV01 (sample SAMN13153361, study PRJNA577476) | soil metagenome | isolation source: 115 cm soil or saprolite under grassland replicate 1 | place: USA:California | collected 2016-06-15
CGACGTGAATGTGCAGCTCGCATTTGGGCAACTGCGTGATCAGGACGTCATCATGCATTGAATCGTGTCTTCCCCGAAGCCGTTCGCCAATGTTGACCGGAAATCGTAGGGTGCGAAGGGAAGATGGCGCTCCCTAGGGGACTCGAACCCCTGTTTTCGCCGTGAGAGAGACGCAGAACCGTCCATAGGTGTCCTTGCGTGTTTCGGAAGGCCTTGGATGTGTTGAATAAATGGCCATATCTGTGCACGCTTGTCTCTGGGTATTCTTACCCGTATATTGGACATTTGTTGGACACGAGCGATGGCGCGCAGAACCCCCGACGCAAGGCTCGAGAGCCGAGAAAGCCGAAGCCGTCTCGCCAGCCGGGGCAAGCCACACTACCGGCTGCTCGAGCCTGGCTTGCATATCGGCTACCGCAGGCTGAAAGGCCGCAAGGGAAGGCCCGCTGTCGCAGGGACATGGGTCGCACGCCACTACGTCGGCGGCCGGAGCTACGTAGTTGAGAAGATCGGCGTCGCCGATGACTTTAGTGATGCCGACGGGACGATCATCCTCAGTTTCGCGCAGGCGCAAGATAAGGCTCGCACGCGCATGGTGCTCCGTGCGCAGTCTGCCGATGGCATCGCAGGTCCGCTGACGGTGCGAGCTGCCGTCGAAGGCTATCTCGAATTCCTCGAAGCCCACGGCAAGAGCGCTGTGGATGCGCGCCACCGCGTTAACGCACACATCTGCCCGAAAGTCGGTGATCTTGAGGTATCATCCCTGACGCCGACCATGCTGCGTAAATGGCTTGCCAATCTTGCCAGGGCGCTACCGCGGGCTCGCACCAAGGCCGGCAAGCCGCAGCAGCACCGCACGTTCGACGGATCCGACGAAGCCATCCGCCGCCGCAAGTCGTCAGCAAATCGCACTTGGACGATCTTGCGGGCCGCGCTCAACCACGCCTTTCATGATGACCTTGTCGCGTCGGACGCCGCTTGGCGCAAAGTGAAGGCCTTCCGGGGCGTCGACGCGGCGCGTATTCGCTATCTGACGGTCGCGGAGGCCCAGCGGCTCATCAACGCTTGCGCTCCCGAATTCCGCCCCCTGGTGCAAGCGGCGCTGCAAACCGGCTGCCGGTACGGCGAGCTATGCCGCCTTGAAGTCACCGATTTCAACCGGGACGCCGGCACGTTGGCGATCCGCAAGAGCAAGAGCGACAAAGTGCGCCACGTCGTCCTCACGGATGAAGGCGCTGAATTTTTCAAAGGACTCACTGCCGGACGCGCCGGGAATGAACCGATGTTCGGCAGGCAGTGGGGCGTTTCGCATCAGCTTCGTCCGATGGCTGAAGCCGTCATAGGGGCGAAGATCACGCCCGCTATCAGCTTTCACGGCCTGCGTCACACCTGGGCAAGCCACGCCGTGATGAATGGGGTGCCCCTGCTGGTCGTGGCGAAGAATCTGGGCCATGCCGATACGCGCATGGTGGAGAAGCACTACGGCCACTTGGCCCCGTCCTACATCGCCCACGCCATCCGTGCTGGTGCGCCGCGCTTCGGCATGGTCGAGTCGAGCGGTTTACGCGTGTTGAGGTGAACTATGACGTGCAGCCCGAAAGGACTCATTGCGAACAGTTCGGTAACGTGGGAGCAAGTGGCGCAACTAGCCATGCGTTCGGCGCAAATAGGCTGCCCGGACGTCCGCCAGGAAATAACAAAAATACTGTGGCCGCCAAAGGTCGAGGACGAGCAGATCATTCGGGGGATGGGTCCCACGCTGGGCCAATTGCTCAAGGCGCCGAAGGTGACGCAGGCTGCTCTTGCCGGGTTTCTCGCCATCGTCAAATCCAATTATGAGGCCCTAGGCCACGTGCCTGGCGAATATCAGGGCGCCTGCAATGTCCCGATCCCGGTCGAGGTCATCGCGCTGATCGGCGAGAAGCTAGTCAGCAAGGCGTTGTGGTCCAAGAAGTACGTCGCCGCGCAGACGGAGCAAGCACGCAAACAGGACGCCAAGTGGCAGGCAAAGGCCGATGCCGAATGGCTGAAGCACCCGAAGCTCTCGCCGAGGGCCGTCGCTCAGCGCATTGCGCCCGACAATTGGAATTACGTCCGCCAGCGGATCAGCAAGCCCGCAAAATAAAGGTGCAGAACCCGTTCGGCATCTGCAGCGGCGATGGTGCATTCATAGACGCTCCTGAGTGTATAGGAGCGTCCTCCAGTGTCCGTCGAACACTCCCCAACACGAGCTCATCGCCGGTTCGGCCGCATCCCCGTCGCGACGGCGGAGAGCGGCCTCTCGCGCAGCGCGCTCTATGGTCTCGCCGCCCGGCACAAGGGTCTCTTCAAGAAGGCCGGCTCGGCGACGATCGTGGACCTGAACATGCTCGCCGACATCATCGCCGAGCTGCCTGACGCAGACATCAACATCAGTGCGTCGAAACCCGACCCGGAAGCGCAAAAAACTTGAGATCGATGTGAAGGACTTCGGCGTGGGCAGGTCTAGGGCAAATTTTTCACTGCAGCAAGGGGTCCTGGCGCTGCCGGGGCCGTGCGACGTTGCGCTGCGCGGGGACGCGCTCACGCTACTGCGATCGCTGCCGGACGGCTGCACGCCGCTGGTCTTCTTCGACCCGCAGTACCGCGGCGGCTGCGATATTGCCCATCACAAGGAGGACCAAACCGCCGCCTGACACCATTAAGCGCGCGCCCACCACGACAGCTGGCGACCGAAAGTCGCGGACAAGGTCCAAATCAAAATAGGAGCCAAATCATGGCAGACGAAACTTCAAAGCCTAAACTTGCCGTAGTCGCCGAAGAACTCGACGAGGACGAGATCGAATTCAAAAAACTTCGTCGTGATCTCCCTGGTGTTAAAGGCGCTAGCGCCATTGGCATCGTGTCGATCAACGTCAGCAAAAAACCTGAAACGAACGAGTACTTCAGGACGCATCCTGACTTCATGCCGATCATTCCGATGGTCAACATCGAGGTTGGGATGGAGCGGCAGTACTTCGCCGTGACCGACGACATGGTGGTTGCGCTGGCCGGGATCGGGATCACGGTCTCCGAGCACCGCCTCTACATGATCGTGACCCCGCGCGGTGCTGTACGAATCATTCCCGTCAATGTCGAGTCCGACAACGGGTACGATCGCTCGAGGGAGACAGGGCTGATCGACGGAATCCACCGCTGGGTGCGGATCTACACCGACAGGGAAAACAAAAACTACAGGGTATTCCCTGCGCCAGACGGACGTTTCTCTGATCCGATCTGGCCTGAACTTAAGCCGGCAAGGATTTTCCGAGTAGCGTTCCGTGACAAGGGTCGCATGGTCGACAGCCCAGAGCACCCGCTATTCCTCAAGTGGGCGGCCCTTGACAAGTCTAAGTAACGTTCTTGCGTTGCCGTTCGTCGAGATTTGGGCCGAAGACTTTGAGTGGATTCCAAAGCGCGGCGAACGGCCCAACGTCCTCTGTTACGGAGCGCGTGAATTGCGCTCCGGACGGACCCTGAGATTATGGCGCGACCAGTTGGGTCCAACCTCACCAAATCGCACCGACGACCAGGCGCTTTTTCTCTCTTTCGTCTTCAACGCCGAAGGTGCGTGCCGTCTCTCTCTCGGTTGGCACTTACCCGCGAAGGTCATTGATCTGTCGCCGCTGTTTCGTTGCGTCGTCAACGGACGCATCGTGCCGCAAGGAAAGGGGCTACTCGGCGCTCTCGCCTACTACGGCATCCCCGCGGTCGAGGCGATCTATAAAGAAAAAATCCGCCAACTCATCATGCGCGGCGGGCCATTCACTCCAGAGGAGAAAGAGGAAATTCAGAGATACATGATGACGGACGTCGATCCGCTCCCCGAGTTGCTCTCGCGGCTGATGGAGGAACCTGAGTTTGATCTCGGCACCGCGCTGCACTGGGGCGAATTCGCCGCGGTGTCAGCTCTGATGGAACACCGTGGCATCCCACTCGATATGGATATTGTACCCGATCTCCTCGACAGGAAGGCGTGGACATACGTGCGTGACGCGATCGTACCGAAGATCAACGCGCAATACGATGTCTATGTCCAAGACAAAACAGGCGAATGGCATTTCAACAACGAGAAATTCGACGCACTTTGTGCGCGCCTCGGTATCAACTGGCCGCGAACAGAAAGTGGCAAGCCGGACCTCAAACAAGAAACCCTCAAGAGCATGTGCATGGCATTCCCGGAATTGGAATCGCTGCGTCAGCTCCAGCACGTACGCGACAAGCTTCGTCGCATCAATCTTGCCGTCGGATCGGACGGCCGCAATCGCACAGTGTTGTGGCCGTTCAAGGCGAAGACATCCCGCACGCAACCGAAAGCAGCTGAGTGCATCTTCTCCCCGGCGGTGTGGCTGCGCTTCACCTTCAAACCCGGCCCCGACAGGGCCGTCGCGTATATCGACTGGTCTGGGATGCACTTCCAGATCGCGGGAGTGCTTTCGAACTGTCAGCCCATGATCGACCTCTATGCCACCGGCAGCCCATACGTCGAATTCGCAAAGCGTTTCGATATGGCTCCCCCTACAGCAACCAAGAAGACGCATCCGGAAATCCACGACAGCTACAAGGTCGTTCTGCTCGGTGCTCAATACACGATGCAAGAGGGGACGCTCTCTCAGCAACTAGGCATCTCTACCTTCGCCGCTCGCGAAATGCTCAATCAACATCGCGGCCTCTTCCGCGCCTATTGGGCGTGGTCGGAGGATTGGATTGCGCACTCGCTCAACACTGGCGTGATGCGCTCACCGATGGGTTGGACGTGCCGCACCGGCATCACAGAGTTCAACGCGCGCTCAATCGGAAATTGGGTGATCCAAGCTGTTGAGGGCGACATCATGCGCCTCGCCTGTGTCCTGACCAACAGACGCGGAGTTGAGCTGATCGGCTGCGTGCACGATGCGCTAGTGATCGAAAGCTCTATCGAGAAAATCGACGAAGACGTCACCATCACCAGGGAATGCATGCGCCGTGCCCCTCGAATCGTTCTCAACTCCGAGCACGAGCTTCGCACCGACGCGACGATCGTCAAATACCCAGATCGCTACATCGACAAACGCGGCGTCAAGATGTGGGATGAGGTGATCAGGCTACTTGAGCAATATCACGAGATGCAGAGGCAGAAAGAGGCCGCCGCCAGTGCGTGACGATGATGAAGACGACGAGCGGGAGTTCCTAGCTCTCCAACAACGCTCAGCCGGAGCTCCTGCGCCGGTCAAGGCCAAGGCGCGCGCGCGCAAGACCACCGATCAGTTCGCCATGGTGCCGATATGGTGGGTGGAGCAGGCTTCCAAGGTTACCAGCACACCGGGGGCGCTCGTGCTGGTCTGGATGCTGTATCTGGCCTGGAAGACCGGGAGCAACACCTTCGCGCTCACGAACGTGCAGCTGCGGGGAGTGCACCGGAACACGAAGTACAAAATGCTGCGGGAACTGGAAGCGGCGGGACTGATCCAGGTCCGGAGGGAAGGCAAAAAGGCCCCCATCGTAACCCTGCTTTACGTCTAGCCCTATGCCCTGGTTGGGGCATGTGCATGCCCTGGTTGGGGCATGTGCATGCCCTGGCTGGGGCATCAGGTCCTACTCTTATCTTCTCTCTCTTGTCTCTCTAGAATCTACGGGTGGAAGGTCCAGTCAGTCAGATCAAGCCGCCGAGCCCTGCAGCAGCCCGCTCATCGCGGCCTTGATCGCCCGATCGAGTCGCTATCGGTCGCGAGCGCGAGCTGGTGGTCGGTGAGAGAGAACGGCATGGTCACGCCGCGTCGTCCGATTTGAGATTGGCCACCTCAAACAGTGCACGCTCGCCAGGCAGCCACTGCTTGGTGCGCGTGAGATACTCGTCCTCGCTCTCGTCATCATTGATCGGCGGATGGTCCTCGAGCATCCACCACGCCCAGGGCCGCGTGCCGGGCGCGCCGCGGTACCACAGCCACGGTTTTCTATTCGGCAGCTCGCTGGAATATTGCCCGCTGATCCAGAACGCGAGCAGCGCCGCGCGGTGCCTAGCCCAGTCGGCCCGCATCACCGGGCCGATGAAGTCGGTCAATTCTCGGCCAACGCCGTCGCCGTAACCGTCGTATCCCAGGACCGGATAGTCGATTTTGCCGGTCAGCAGCTCGCTCGCTTGGTAGGCGCTCGGGAATTCGACCCCGAGACGCTCCCGCCATGTGCGCTTGGTTGGCATTCGTCACTTCCTGTCGAACACGGTCGAGCGGCCGCGGTCGCGTAACGGCTCAAGGTCCAGGTTCAGCGCCCGCAAGGCGGAAAGCATGCCCGCCCGCGCATCTCTTTCGAGGAAACAGGCCGGATTTTGCTTCAAGGCGCCGTAACGGTCGGGGACAAGAGCGCCGTGCTTGCGGATCGCAGCTTGCGCCTCACGGATGCGATCCAGAGCCTCCGCCGCCGCCGTCACTAACGCCAAACCAGCAGCGTCGCGGACGCGGTACTGCATGACGATCCCGGTCCAAAGCGCCCGGCCGGCGCTCTTCAGATGACGCGGCGGCCTCAGCGGCCATGACAGCTCAGTGGCGGTCGGTTGCACCAGGGTTACGCTCGGTGGCTTGCCGTTCATAAGCGGCTCAAATTGCTCATATTTTACCACCTCAAGCGCTATAGAACTACTCATTTTCAGTGCAATTCGGCCGCCGCCGCGCTCGAGATTGGGGGACTTAAGAATTTTCTTCCATCCCCCCTGGCCTCTGGGCGCCTTCGCGATTGGCCCAAGGCGCCGCCTCTGGTGTGAGTTTGGAAGGGAGCGGCCCCCAGTTGATCAGACGGCCGAACTCCAGGATTCTGGGCTGACTGGCAGGTGGTCATGTCAACCGCCAACTCGTCCGGCTCCAAAGAGGTTGTCACGGCCGCGCTCCTGGTGATCGGTAGCAAGATCCTGTCCGGCCGCACCAAGGACCAGAACATCGGCTATGTCGCGGAATGTCTGACTGCGGTCGGCATCGATCTCAAGGAAGTGCGGGTGGTCGGCAATGAGGAGAAAGCGATCGTCGATGCACTCAATGCGCTCCGGCATCGCTACACATATGTCTTCACCACCGGCGGAATCGGGTCGACCCACAGTGACATCACTGCCGACTGCGTGGCGAAGGCGTTCGGTGTGCCGATCGACACCGATCCGCGCGCGCTCGCCATCCTGCACGAATGGGTGAAGACGACCGGTGCTGAGATGAACAAGGCGCGCCTGCGCTTGACGCGCATCCCCAAGGGCGCGGATCTCATCCTCAACAAGGTGTCGGGAGCGCCTGGCTTCTGGATTGGCAATGCAATCGTGATGGCGGGAGTGCCCTCGATCATGCAGGCGATGCTCGATGAGGTGGTGACTAAGCTCAAGAGCGGCGTTCGCATGCTCTCGGAAACGGTGCGCGCGGATGCACGCGAGGGCGACATCGGCATGCAACTCGGTGAGATCGCCAAGGCCAATCCTGAGGTCGCGATCGGGAGTTATCCGTTTTTCGATCCGCAGCACGGGCCCAACACCAATGTCGCCCTGCGCGCCCGCGATGCACAGAAGCTCGCACAGGCGAAACGCGAGATCGAGGAGATGCTAAAGCGAGTGCGGCGAGCACAATCAAAATAGTTCCTGAGCCTCTACTAGATTCTCATGACCCGCTTCGTCGACTGGTATGAGAATGGCACCTACCGGGGCAGCGGAGAGGTGTCCTATGATATTGCGGCGGTTGGGCAAGACTGTGCCATATGCACTGTGGGCTCCAATGCGGCGACCCTCCCGCGTGCAGCACGCTCCGCCTCCCACGCGAAGAGATGGCTAAGGAGCCAGTACCGATTGCGTCCGAAGTAGGTCGGCTGCGGGAAGCCGAGCGCGTTTTCTCTGATCGCCAGTTAGCGCTCTAAATGGAGTCGCCGCTCGTAAATCCCGAGCACTAAACTCGTCGCTGTGGGGAACCCGATACACAGTCGGGACGTTGGACAATGTCGGGGCGGTCGCGTACCTCGGTGGAGGTGCCCATGTCTGACCGCGACCAACTCTATCTGCTAGATCAAAGAGCGTGGCTGCTGGCAATTGGACGACGGCTTCGGGTCGAGTACGACGCTATAGCGGAGCCTGTGCCTCCTCGTCTCGCTGCGCTCGTCAAGCAACTCGAAATGCCTGCCCAAGGGATCGGCGGAGAAACCAGTAAGCCAGCCATGGCTGCAGACCATCCGGTCCGGCCACGTTCGGACTGGGATGAAGACTGGGCGGCCTGATCACGGGCCTGTCGATTGAGCCTTACCGGAGCGCGCCTTGCTCGGCACCGCGGTGACTAACTCTCCGCCGCTTGCGGCAGACGCAGCCGGGATCAGAAAGGGCGTGACACTGTCCGGACCCGGACGCGACGTCTGGGATCGTATCACGCGGGAATTCCATATTGACGACTGCGCCGCCCAAGAGGTGCTGCAGCAAGTTTGCGAGGCAGTGAACCGGCTCGAGGCCATCGCGGCGCGGGTGCGCACGGACGGCGAGGTCATCAGCGACGGCAAGGGCGGCCACCGCTCACATCCATCACTGCGTGACGAGATCTTGAACCGTGGTTTCATTTGCAAGACGCTGAGGAATCTGGGCGTACTGAACGGACCACGGAAATTCTGACAGCCGCTTAATGCCGACACCGCCTCCCGACCGCTCGCGTCGCAGCCTCAGCCATGGGCAGCGCATGTTTCTGCTCTATGGCCCGGCGGATCGCTGGGATGGTGCCTTTGCGGACGAGCGGGAGGTTTACGAAGCCTGGAATCAGCACCGCGCTCAGATCCTCAGCTATTACCGCGGCCGGAGGCCATGGGCATGGTGGGCGCTCGAATCGGCAATCCCGTTTCCCGGACACGACCGTGAGCGGGCGGTTTTGTACGAGGCCGGGCTCCTCGGCGAGGAGGAGCGGGCGGAGCTCGTTGCCCATTGGCGCGCGCGTTTCGTTCAGGCGCAGCAGCCGGGGTTCACCTACTGCGTCGGGTTTGCAAAGCCGGGCGACACGACCGCGACTTGGCTCGAAGGCGCGCCGGCGCGCCGTGCGCACTATCGCTGGGCCGGAATTCCGCGTTCGCTTTTGCATGCGCTCCTGAAGGAGTGGCTGCGCGGACGTCCGCGGAGCGTCCGGAGCAAGACTGTTCGCGCGCCCGAGGAGGCGGCTCCGCCGGCAGACCCAACCATTGAGGCCTTGATCGGATGAAAACCGCGTCGAAGTGCTCACCGTGATCGGCCGACTAAACGGATCGATCGTTCCATGACCCCGGATGCGGCGCGCAAGATGTGGACGATCTGCGGGAGCGTGGATGGCGAGGGTGACGGAAGCAGATATCGTCAAGCGCGGAATGTCGCACCGCGCTTTGCGGCGCATTGCCTATGGACGGATGAGAATGACGATACGCTTGACCGTCGTCGGCTTCGCCGCCCTGATGTTGGTTCCGACGCTTGCGGATGCGCAGGGGCTCACCTGGCATTACGAACCCGACAGCCTGGTCGGGACGCCCGACGTGACCTTTGCCCCACAGCAACACCTCGCCCAGCAATATGATCCACCGAGCCTGCCGCCCGAAATCATGGTGCCGGAGCGACGTCCCGTTGGTCGTCAACGCGCTGCTCCGCCCATTACTGTCGTCCCCCTCGATCCGCTCCTGCCTGAACCAACACCAACGGCACCGGCACCAGCGCCGACGGCGCCGGTCGAGAGCAAGCCACATCCGCTCGCCGAATGGTGCGGTCAGGAGGCGAACGCGAAGGCGCCGCTGTGCCGCAACGTAGGATCACCGAGGGTGCAGCGATGATGCGGCTTACTACGGCGACATATACCGAACCGCTGCCGCAGCCCGAGGTCGGCGCCTGCCCGGCCGGCTACCGCGAGAGCGTCGGCTACTGCGCTCCGACCAGCGGGCGAGCGCCGGCGGCCGTGCCCAAGCGCGGTCAGTGTCCCTCGAACTGGACACAAAGCAGGGCATACTGCGTCGAGATGCGGCGGCGCAGGCCGCCCAGCGAGAGCGCCGTCACCGGCTGCCGCAGGTCGGGGGCGGAGTCAATGTAGCCGCGCCGCTCCTCGAAGCTCACGCTCAGCCGCTCGCCGCTCATCGCCGCCGCCTGCGGGCATCGAGCGCCTCGGCCAGCAGCACGACCAGCGGAGCCAATCCTGCTGGCCGCGTTTGGGCTAAACGTCAAAAGAAGGCCCCAAGTGTGCCTTAGGGGTCACGCAACGTCTGAACGGCGGGAGATTGAAATGAGGGTCGTTGCGATAGCTGCGATAATCACATCATTGGCGGTGCCCGCACTCGCTCAGGGAGGAGACCCCTCTAAAACCGAGGCGAACAAAGTTGAGGAGCGAAAGAAGAAAGACTCCGACGAGGTAGAGAGGGCGTACCAGGACATGCTCAAAAGTACGATTCACGGACAACCTGCCAAGAAAACAGTCCCGTGGGACCCGTGGAGAAATTCACGCTAGTCTACCTTTGCGCGCTCAGCCTCCTCGCGGGCCCGCTCGCCCACCTGCATCGCCATTAGCGCGGCGACCGTCGCGTCGTGACCGCTAAGCCAATAAAAAATGTGCTGCGGCCTTGCGAGTTAAGGGTCCCTGGGGACCCTTAATTTTAGGCCCGTTTTGCCTTTCTTAACCTGCGCCAGCAGTTCTCCGCCGCGACGGATTGCACGGTCTCGAATACGAATGGACCGCCCCACGTCACGAGGAACGCGGGGTGGTCCAGTTGCGCGCCCCCATGAGGCGTACAAGGGCCGATGGCGGCGACCAACAAATGTTTGGCGCAGATGAACAAGTCTGGGGACGTGGTCTGAGCGACTAAGGGGTACGGCCCTAGCATGTATGGGAGAAGACAACGCCTCCTGCCACTTCTCTCATACGGACCGGAGCCCATGCCAAACGGCCCTAGCCAGAAGTGGTGGCTGGGGCCTTTTCATCCAGGTGAGTGTCATGACCTCGGACGACAAACTCTTGCTGCTCCAACGCCGCTTGGACGAAGTAGAGCGCAAGCTTGACCGCATGATGGAAGAGCTACAGACCCCCACAGCCATCGGCTATTCAGCACGCAGGGGCAATCGTCCAAGGAAGGACTGAAGAAGCAAATGTTTGGCGTGAACGAAGACGGGGTCAGACCTACTTAAGCGATATCAGCCTGAAGGTGATGTGGGAGAAGCAAAGAACAAGCACCTTCTCCCACCACCGCAGAGTGAAGAGGCTGATTTAATCCGCCCCATAGTGCCGAGCTTGAACAACAATAAGAGGGTCAAATGACAATCGACGAACTGACACGAAAACTGACGCCGCGCGAGCGGCAAGTCGCTGCCTCGCTCTGCGAGGGATACTGCAACAAGAAGATCGCCCAGGCGCTCGGGATAACCGAGGGGACGGTCAAAGTCCACATCGTCAACATCTTCTACAAGCTCGGCGTCACAGGTGGTCGCATGGCGCTCATGGCGCTTGCGGTCACTCACAAAGATCAACTCAGCGCACTGTGAACACTGACTCGCTCCCCAGCCTCAGCAACTTCGCAGACCTCAGCGCCGCGCCCACCCATGCGATGGGCGTCACGCTGCGATCCCGAAGCAAGGAGAAATGGACAATGAGCATACTCACCATCGCCGCGCTCATGCTCGCCGCAATCACGGCCGCATCGGCTCAGAACCAGACCACGTTCCGCAACGCCAACGGCCGGACCACCGGCACGGTCACTACCGACAGCAACGGAACCAAGACGTTCCGTGACGCTGGCGGCCGGACCACCGGTACCGCTACCCGCGACAGCAACGGCACGACGACGTTCCGCGATGCCGGCGGCCGGACCACT
>WNFV01015948.1_pt1 | contig 11801 bp, 15 predicted proteins | sample 5400101 | NCBI WGS metagenome assembly WNFV01 (sample SAMN13153361, study PRJNA577476) | soil metagenome | isolation source: 115 cm soil or saprolite under grassland replicate 1 | place: USA:California | collected 2016-06-15
CTGCGACGGCGCGCGCGAGGAGCGTCTTGCCGGTTCCGGGCGGTCCGTAGAGCAGGACGCCCTTCGGGATCCGCGCGCCGAGCGCCTGGAACTTCTTCGGGTTCTCGAGGAACTCCTTGATCTCCTGGAGCTCCTCGACCGCCTCGTCCACGCCGGCGACGTCCTTGAAGCCGATCTTCGGCGAGTCGGGCGCCATCCGCTTGGCGCGGCTCTTGCCGAAGCTCATCACCTTCGAGCCGCCGCCTTGCACCTGGTTCATCAGGAAGATCCAGAACCCGAAGAGGAGCACGAACGGGAGCAGCGAGGTGAGGATCGACCACCACGGCGACGAGCCGGTCCCCTTCGAGTCGAAGTTCACATGCTGCTTCTGGAGCAGCGTCTGAAACGCGATCTGCGACTGGTCGCTCGGGTAGTTGACCTTGACCTTCTTCAGGCTCGGATCGTTCAGCTCGACGAGCACCTGGCGCTTGCTCGGGGTGAAAACGACGAGCTTGATCGAGCCCGGGTCGTTCGTGACCCGGTCGATCACCTGCGCATAGGTGGCCTTCGCCGGGGCCTTCGACTTGGGGATCAGCGTCTGGCTCGCCAGGTACACGAGCAGGACGATCACGATCAGCGGAAAGAGAGCGCTACGGAAGAAGCGATTCACTGGTTTTCTGCACCCCAGGGTAGCAGGGGGGATTCTTCGTGCCGTGCGGCTCGAGTCCTATACGCCTTCGGGGATCAGCTCCTCGCTCAGCACCCCCACGTAGGGGAGATTTCGGTACCGCTCCGCGAAGTCGAGCCCGTAGCCGATCACGAACCGGTTCGGGATCTCGAAGCCGATCCAGCGTACCGGCACGTCGATCTCGCGGCGCGCCGGCTTGGTCAGGAGGGCGCAAACCTCGAGCGAGGCCGGCTCGCGCGACTCGAGGTTCCGCATCAGGTAGGAGAGCGTCAGCCCCGAGTCGATGATGTCCTCGACGACGAGCACGTTTCGACCTTCGATGTTGATGTCGAGGTCTTTGAGGATCCGCACGACGCCCGAGGAGTCGGTCTGGGCGCCGTAGCTCGAGATGGCCATGAAGTCGACCTCGCACGGGACGGTCAGGTGCCGCATCAGGTCGGCCATGAAGAAGACCGCGCCCTTGAGGACGCCGATCAGCAGCAGGTCGCGGCCCTCGTAGTGGGCCGAGATCTCCTCGCCGAGCTCGCCGACGCGGGCGCGCAGCGCATCAGCCTCGATCAGGATCTCTCCGACTGCCCGCTCCATCTCCGTCTTCATCATCCCTCGCGCTCCTCGCCGCCGTCGGCTCCCGGCCGGCGAAGCCGGCCTCCGCCGCCGCCTGGCGCCGCTGGCGGCAGGATGCTTCGCCCTCGGCGCTTGTCCGTACCTCGATGTACTGTCCTGCGCGCCGAGGGCTCGCCTCCTTTGTCAGCGACGCCCGAGGAGCCCGAGGGACGCGTTGCATTCACATCGTCATCCTCCACGATCCCGGGCACTGCGACAACCTCTTCTCCGCGGACGACGACTGGCCAGGCATCGCGCTCGGCACGGGGCACCTTGGCGTCGACGAAAACGTCCTGGAGCTTCTTGCTGCGGCCGGCCAGCCGGTCGCCGGGCCCGCGCGCGCGCACCTCGAGACCCGGGAGATCCGACTCGATCGTCCAGGGCCCCCAGCGGACGGGGCCTTGCTCCAGCGAGAGCCGGTCGTACTCGCGCACCGCCTTGATTCCGCAGCCCAGATCGGCCGACTTCGAACCGTCGCGGCTCGCGAGCAGCCCGAGCAGCGTGTCCTCGACGGCGCGCGGCAGGCGCGGGCGCTCGCCGGCGAGGCGGAGGAGGTTCTGCTCGACCGCCGGGTGCAGCCGGCGCAGGAGCGGCAGCAACTCGTCGCGGATCAGGCCGCGCAGGGTCTCGGGGTTCGAGGAGTCGCTCCGGAACTCGAGCCGGTTGGCGCGGCAGTAGGCCTCCGTCTCCTCGCGCCAGAGCGTGAGCAGGGGCCGCACGACGCCGTCCTCGCGATGCGGCTTGATCCCGCGGGTCGAGCCGCTCGCGGCGAGCCGGTAGAGGACCGTCTCGACCTGGTCCGAGGCGGTGTGGCCGGTGGCGCGCAGGCGGTCGGTCGCGCACGCGTAGCGCAGGTCGCGGAGCTCGGCCTCGGTCCGCGCGGGAGGGGCGGCGACGATCTCGGCGGCGAAGGTCTCGCGGCAGAAAGCGGCGTCCCGGTCTGACTCCTCCCCGCGGAGGCCGTGGTTCACGTGTAGCGCCGAGACGCGGTAGCCGAGCGCACGCAACGCGTGCCAGAGGCACGTCGAATCGGCACCGCCGGAGACGAGGCAGGTGATCTCCCCGCCGGGCGAGATCAGCTCGTGCCGCCGGATCTGCGCCTCGATCCGCTCCAGCAACTCCATCCGGCCATTGTGCCGCCGATACGCTTCCGCTGTGCTCGACCAAACGACCGAGTTCGGGCAGCGCGCCGCGCGGCGCCTGCGTGAGGCGATCATCGGCTGGCTGACGACCGTCTCGTCGGAGGGGGCGCCGCAGCCGATCCCCGTCTGGTTCCTCTGGGACGGAGGTCCCTCGATCCTCCTCTACAGCCGGCCGGAAAAGCGGAAGCTGCGGAACATCGCGGCGAACCCGATGGTCAGCCTCAACCTGGACAGCGACGGCGTCGAAGCCGACATCGTCGTCTGCTGGGGCGAGGTGCGAATCTCCGGCGACCCGCCGGCCGACGAGATCCCGGAGTACGTCGACAAGTACGCCGAGCGAATCGCCGCCCTCGGCTGGACGCCCGAGAGCTTCGCCGCCGACTTCTCGGTGCCGCTCCGGATCGAGCTCACCCGAATCCACGGCTGGTGAGGACATGTCAGGGGTCAGACCCCTGACATGTTCCGCTTGGCCCTGATGCGCGCCAAGTGCGACGCGGCCTCGATCGCCGCCCAGCGCACGAGCCAAACGACCGCGGCCAGCTTCAGCAAGCGCTTCAAAAGATCAGGCTCCGGTACGAGATCGTGCGCTCCATCCCGATCGCCTCGTAGACACGGATCGCAGGCGCGTTCTCCGGCCGGACGAAGAGACAGACGCGCGGAACCTGCGCGAGCAGCCTGATGCAAAGATCGCGCATCCCCCGCTGAGCATTCCCGCGGTTTCTCGCCGTGGGATCGACCCAGACCTGCTGGAGCTGCACCGCGGACGGGGTCCACGCCGACGCCTCCGCCTTGAAGAGGATCGTGCCGTCCTCGACCCAGAGCCACGAGCGGCCCTCGCCGATCTGCGACTGCGTACGCCAGCGAAACCCGTCGGGGTCGCGCTCGAGCGGGTTAAGCCCGATCTCCTCCTCGTGCGCGGCCGCGCAGGCCGGCACGAGCAGGCCGAGGTCGGCCAGCGTCGCCTCCCGCAGACCGGTGCCCCCTCCTTCCGGAGGGCGATCGAGCACGTAGACAGGCTGGCGGGGCCGGTCCTCTCGTGGAGAGGCCATCAGGGGCGCAGCGGCAGCCCACAGATCGCTCACTGCGCCCTCCTCGCCGATCAGCATCTTGGCCCGGCCTGCCGCAGCGGCGCGGGCGAACGCGCCGCAGCCCACGCCCGACGGCACGACGTTCGCGCCCACGTGGCAGAGCGCGCTCAGGCGCCCGTTGCCCGCAAGCGCCGCGAAGCGGCCGAGGCCGCGCCTGGCGACGTCCTCGAGGAAGACGCGCTCGACGGGATCCTCCTCACAGAAGGCCAGGACCTGGCGGAGGGTGGGCTCGAGGGGCGTGCTCAAGTTCAAGACGCCTTATACCGCCTGATCCGGCATTTGGCAGTTGGCGCACCCGCGGGCTTCGCCCGCGGATGCAGCGAGCAAATCACTAGGCTTGCGCGGATGCCGATCCACCTCCGCGCGGAGCCCGGGGACTACGCCGAGGGCTGCCTGCTCCCCGGTGACCCACTGCGCGCGAAGTACATCGCGGAGACGTTCTTGGACGACGCCGTCCAGGTCAACGGAGAGCGCGGCATGCTCGGCTACACGGGCTCGTTCCGCGGCAAGCGCGTCTCCGTCCAGTCGAGCGGCATGGGCTGTCCGTCCGCGGGGATCGTGATCGAGGAGCTGACCCAGCTCGGCGTCAAAAAGATCCTCCGCGTCGGCACCTGCGGCGGCCTCCAGCCCGACCTGCGGATGGGCGACCTCATCGCCGCTCTCTCGGCGACACCTGCGGACACGACGCCGATCCACCTGGTCGGCGGCGAGCCGCACGCGCCCACGGCGGACTGGGAGCTCGTCCACGCGGCCGTGCATCACGCGAAGGAGCAGGGCAGGGGCGTCCGCGTCGGGGGAGTCGTCTCGAGCGACCTCTTCTACAACCCGGACGCCGGCCAGTACCAGCGCTGGAGCGACCGCGGCATCCTCGCCGTCGAGATGGAGGCGGCGATGCTCTTCACCCTCGGCGCGCTGAAGAAGATCCAGACCGGCTGCCTGCTGATCGTCAGCGACATCGTCGTCGACGGCGAGTTCAAGCGCATCACCGACGACGCGATGAAGCACGCCGTCGACCAGATGACGGAGCTGGCACTCCAAGTCATTTCGGACTGACGCCCGAAATGACTAGCGGCGAGCGGTCGACGAGACGTGCCCTCTAGCCTTCGGTGATCGCGGAGCGATCAGCGAAGGCAGTCTTCCTCGTCAACCCCGCGTCGGACAACGGCTCGACCGGGCGCCGCTGGCCGGAGCTCGCCCGCCGCGCGTCCGCGCTCGGCCTGACCGGCGACGCGCTCTTCTCCGAGCGGCCGGAGCACCTGCGCGACCTGGCGCGGCACGCAGCCGAGGAGGGAGCGGAGCTGGTGGTCGCCGTCGGCGGTGACGGCACCGTCAACGAGGTCGCATCGGGGATCGCCGGCGTCGGCGGCGTCGAGCTGGCGGTGATCCCGCGCGGGACGGGCGTCGACTTCGTCCGCACCTACAGAATTCCGACGAAGCTCGACGGCGCGGTCGAGGTCGCGCTGGGGGGCGCCACCCGCGAGATTGACGGGGGCCGCGTCGGCTTCCGCGCCTGGTCGGGAGAGGCCGCCGAGGGGTGGTTCTTCAATGCTGCAGGAGTGGGCATGAGCGGCGCGATCGCCCGACGCACGAACGAGTCGTCGAAAGCGCTCGGCGGGAAGATCTCGTACCTCTGGTCGACCCTGGCCGTATTCGCCCGCTGGCAGAACACGGAGGTGCGGGTCTCGGTGGACGACGAAGTCCGCACCGGCGTGACCAACGAAGTCGTCGTCGCCAACGGCCGCTATCTCGGCGGCGGGATGATGCTCTGCCCTGAGGCGAGTCCCGACGACGGCCTCTTCGACGTCCTCGTGATCGGAGACGTGACGAGGCGCGACCTCGTCCGAACGATGCCGAAGATCTATCGCGGCACGCACCTCCCGCACCCCAAAGCAGAGCTTCTGCGCGGCAGGACCGTCGCGGTCGACTCGGACGAGCCGCTCCCCGTCCAGCTCGACGGCGAGCAACCGGGGACGACGCCCGTGCGATTCGAGCTCGTCCCGCGCGCCCTCCGCCTCCGGGTGCCGTAGGGAGCTAGGCCGAGCCGGTCTTCCGCGAACGGGCAGAGCTGGTGGTCCCGCGCGTCCTCGTGGCCGGCTTCGGCTTCGAGAGCGCGTCCAGGCGCCGCTCGAGCTTTGCCACGCGTCGCTCGAGCGGGTCGAGGCTCCGCACGCGCTTGGAGAGCTCGTCGACCCGATCGCGCAGCGCGTTTCCGGCCTCGAGCAGCTTGGAGCCGCCGGGAAGGTCCGCGAGCTTCTGCAGCGCCTCCTCGCCCGTCTCGGCGAGGCGACTGATCACGTCCTTTTGCTGCTTGCGTTTGGCCATCGCCCTTGAGGATAGCTCGCCCGTAGCCGAACCGGCTGATGGGTCACGGGCGGATGACGACCGGTGACCCCCCGAGCGTCGCGTCGAAGATCTTCCTCAGCGTCGCGTTCGGCACCCGGATGCAGCCGTTCGAGACCGCCCGGCCGATCGACCAGGGCTGGTTCGTGCCGTGGATCCCGATCGGGCCACCTTGCGTCCAGCCCGTGAGCACGTCGGAGAAGGCGGAAACGCCGAGCGCCGCCGGCCCGAAGGGGCCGAAGGGGGTGGTCGGCAGGAGGCGCTGGTTGACGTAGAAGCGGCCGATCGGCGTCGGCGTCGAGGGTGCGCCGACTGCGACCGGCGTCGTCAGCACGAGCCTGCGGCCGCGGTAGAAGGCCAGCTTCCGGGCGGAGACGTCGACGACGATCCGCGTTCTCACCTTCTCGACGCGCACGTCGGCAGGGCGCACGTAGCCGACGACACCGTTCGGGCGCATCGGCAGCTTCACGCGGTACCACGACGCGCCGCACGTCTTGTTCACGATCGCACCCACGATCGAGAAGGTCGTCGGGTAGCCGTTCTGGTTCAGCTTGCGGAAGCGGGCCAGTGGCTGGCGACCGGACTTGCGATACACCTGCGCCCGGCTCTTGACGATCGCCGCGAACGAAGTATTCGCGGTGCCGACACGATGCAAGACGCCCGGACGACAGTGGGGCTTCGTGGGTCGGGCAGAGACGGCGCTCGCGGGCACGACCGCGAACGCCGCCACGAGGAGCAGCGTGACCAGGCCCAACTTCACGTGCGCATTATCGTCAAGAATAGTGATGAGCCGAGAGCCGGCTTCCCATCGCCACCGGAAGGTGACGACCCACGCGATTCGCCAGCGCAGCGGCGTGCCCTACGAGATCGAGCGGGTCGTCTGCGCCACCTGCGGGCAGCTCCTCGAGGAGCGCACGCTCAGGCGGACGTCAGCGTAGCCACGACGAGGGCGAGGGTTTCGCTCGCCGGCGCGTCGATCCGCAGATCGGCACGGCTGTCGTACGGCGTCGATCCTTTGTTGACGATCGCGAGCCGGGCGCCCGAGGCCAGTGCCTCTTCGGGGATCCCGGCGACCGGGTAGACCTCGAGCGAGGAGCCGACAACGAGGAGCAGGGCGGCGTCGCGCGCGAGCTCGAACGCGCGCTCGAGCTCTGCCTCGGGCATCAGCTCGCCGAACATGACGACGTCCGGCTTCAGCACCTCGCCGCAGTGCTCGCAGGCAGGGACCGGCAACAGCTCGACGACTCGCTCGAGCTCCTCGCGATGCCCGCAGGCGAGGCAGCTCGAGCTGCGAACCGAGCCGTGCACCTCGATTACCTCGCGCGAGCCTGCCCGCTCGTGCAGCCGGTCGACGTTCTGGGTGATCACGGCCTCGATGAGGCCGCGCCGCTCGAGCTCTGCGAGCGCGAGGTGCGCGGCGTTCGGCTCGGCCGCCTTCAGGACGTCCAACCGTTTCGCGTAGAAGTCCCAGACCTTCGCCGGGTCGCGGCGGAACGCGTCGATGGTCGCGTACTCCATCGGGTCGTAGCGCGCCCAGATGCCGGTCGCCGAGCGGAAGTCCGGAATCCCGCTCTCGGTCAAGATCGGCTCTAAGTACCGATCTGCCGGGAGCGGCGGGTCAGGCCCTCGGAACGTCGCGATCCCGCTCTCCTGGCTCACACCCGCACCCGTCAGCACGATGCACGGTTGTGTCTCGCGGATCAGGTCGGCGAGCCTCTGCGCCTCATTCCGCATCGGTCGAACAGAAGCCTATGCCGGAATCTGCACACGCCGAGCCCGAGTCCGCTTCGCTGGGGCGAAAGTGGCATTTAGCGGGCCTGCACACCCACTCCTGCTCATCATGGCCGCGGCCCCCGGCCCCGAAGGGAAAAGCAGCGCTTCGCTGCGCTTTCTTGGGCTCGGCTGCACCCAGCCGTCGCGGCCGAGCCGTAGGCGTTCATGCCCGCGTTGGGCTGATACGCGAGTCCCTGTTCCGCCTGTCGTGGTTCCCGCAGATCGCGACGATCGGTTCCGCCCAACGCGCTTCAAAAGAGAATCGGTACAGACGCTTCATAAGAGAAGAGGTATCGATAGGCGAGGCGGTCACGGGCGGTGGGAGGTCGCGCTGGCCTGAAGGCCCTGCCCAAGACCCTCGATGAAGTCGGCAACAACCACGGGTATCTCCACAACCGCCGGCTTCGCCTTACCGCGGGCCGAGACGGGCACCACGCCCCACGCTGCAAGCCCGCGTGGCGACCTGTCAGAGGTGGGCCCGGGGCAACCTTGCGGGAGGTGGGGCCCGGCTGGCGGCCTCGACTGCGCCAGCCGGGAAGGGTTCTGCTCTAGGTGAAGATGATCTGGCCGCTGGCGGCTTTCTCGTAGAACTCGCCGACGCTGATGATCTCCTCGACCTGGGGGACGAAGTCCTCCATCGTCAGGCCGAACATGTCGACGCTCGCCTTGCACGCGTAGAGTCGGGCGCCGGAATCGGCGACGAGCTCGATGAACTCGGGGATCGGTGGGATGTCGATCTTCTCCATCTGCCGCTGCATCATCTTCGTCGCGAGCGCGGAGAAGCCGGGGAGCGCGCCGAGCAGGGTCGGCATGTGCAGGCCGGGGTTGCCGACGGTCGCGACCTTGATCTGCTCGTAGCGGTCCTTGCGGATCGCGTCGAGGCCGAAGAAGGTGAAGAAGAGGTCGGCCTCGATTCCATCCATGCGGGCGCCGTTGGCCATGATCAGGCCGGGGTAGATGCCCTCGAGCGAGCCTTTGGAGATGACGATCGCGACCTTTTCGATCGTCTTCGGCTCGGCCGCGTCGAGTTGTGGCTGTTCGAGTGTGGTGGTCATCGTCTGCGCTCCTTTCTAGATGCAGCCGCGGGGCTTGGGGATGCCGCCGATCTTGGCGGCCAGCTTGGCCGGGCCTTTGGGGAAGAGCTGGTACAGCTCCTTGATCGGCACGTCCGACTCCTTGCCGAGCGAGCGGATCGACGGCGCGGTGCCGGTCGTGAGGAAGCGGTCGCGAATGAACTTGACGACCAGCCAGTGGCGCTCGGTCAGCTCCGGAATCCCGTTCTCACGTGCGATCTCCTCGGCGAGCTGCTCGTTCCACTGCTGGGGGTCGGTCAGGAAGCCTTCGGCGTCGACGTCGACCGGGGCATCGGCGATCAGGGTCATGGTCATCTCGTCCTCCTCGATTTAGGCGTGGGCAGGCGTGCGTTTCTTGCCGGCGGTCGGCATCGCCGGGCCGATGCCGGGGATCTCGCGGCCGGGCAGGAGCGCGTGCCAGTAGAGCCACTGGAATGCGAGCTTGCCGAGGTGGTCGAGCCTCGACTCGCGCAGCAGCGGCAGCCCGAAGGCGGTGGGGAAGTGGCCGGGGAGCGGCTCGGTCTCGTAGTTGAAGTCGATCAGCAGCGCCTTGTGGAAGCCGGTTTCGATGAAGCAGTTGGCGTGGCCGTCGTAACCGTCGTCGAGCTCCTGGTCGGCGAGGTAGCGGGCGATGTTCTCGGTCAGCACTTCGGCTTCGAAGTGGGTGACCGAGCCGGCCTTCGAGGTGGGCAGGTCGGTGGCGTCGCCGAGCGCGAACACGTTCGGCTTCACCGGTGTCTGCAGGGTGCGCTTGTCCGTGGGGACGAAGCCGAGCGCGTCGCCGAGCCCGGGGGAGCGCTCGACGTAGACGGCGCCGCTGTGTAGGGGAATCGTGACGAGCAGGTCGAACTCGAGCTTGCGGCCATCGTAGGAGCTGAGCGTGCCGCCGACGCCGTCGACCTCGCCGGTGTTGAACTCGGTCACCAGCTCGATCTCCTTCTCGGCGAGCAGGCCTGCCAAGTGTTCGGAAGCGATCGGCTTGGTGAAGGCGCCGTCGAGCGGCGTCGAGTAGACGAGCTCGGTGCGGCTGCGGATGCCGCGCTCGCGCAGGTACCAGTCGGCCAGGAAGGCGAACTCGAGCGGCGCGACCGGGCACTTGATCGGCATGTCGACCAGGTTGACGACGAGCCGGCCGCCGTCGAAGCGCTCGAGCGCACCATGCAAGGCCTCGGCGCCCTCGGGGTCGTAGAAGGTGAAGACGCGCTCGTTCCAACCCGGCCCCCTGAGGCCCTCGGTCTCCTCGGGCTGCAGGCGCACGCCGCTGGCGACGACCAGCACGTCGTAGGGGAGCACCGTTCCGTCGTCGAGCAGCACGTCGTCTCTGTCGAGCGCGACCGATTCGACTTCGTTCTGGTGGAAGATCACGCCGTTGCGCAGCTGCCGCCTGCGCGGCCGCACGATCTCCTCGAGCTGCGCCAGCCCGAAGGGCACGAACAGCAGCCCGGGTTGGTAGAGGTGCCGGTCGTCGCGGTCGACGACGTGGATCTCGGCCTCGTCACTGTCGAAGCGGCGGCGCAGCCGGTTGGCGGTCATCGTCCCGCCGGTTCCGCCGCCGAGGATCACGATCTGTTTCCTCGTCACGTGCTCTCACCTCCTGGTGTCAACCCACAGGGTCGTGCCTGGGCGGCCGGCCGCCATCGGGGCGTGCGCGGAACGGGGTGCGGACAACTACTCAGCTGAGTAGTTGTCCGCAACGGAATCAGCGCGGCTGCGGATGTGGCGTCGGCAGCCCGGGGCGACGATCGGGAGGACGAAGGAGGTCGCAGAGACCGATGACGGCGCTGCCTTTGCAAAGAGAGACGAGGATGCCCGTTTCGCACCCGCTTGCCGCTGATCTGGTCGAGCTGATCGCGGAGCGCTTTCGCGCGCTGAGCGAGCCGACGCGGATCAAGCTGCTCGACCGGCTGCGCGAGCGGGAGGCGAGCGTGCTCGAGTTGACCGACTTGATCGGGACGACGCAGCAGAACGTTTCCAAGCACCTCGGCGTGCTCCACCGGGCGGGGATCGTCGCCCGCCGTAAGCAGGGCAACTTCGCCTACTACTCGATCGCGGACGAGCGCGTGTTCGAGCTCTGCGAGAGCGTCTGCGGCAGCCTCGAGCGGCAACTCGAGTCGCTCGGCCAGGTCGTCGCAGGCGCGCGGGGGTGAGCTGCGCGTGCTCGAGCTGTTCCAGACGGAATGGTGTCCCGCAGCTCGGCGCTTGTCGGTGAGGACGAGATCCTCGCCTATCTGGAGCGCCACTACGAAGAGTCCGAGCAGGCCGAGGCCCATCGAGCCAAGGCGGCCAAAGCGCGCCGCCGCTACCTGGAGGAGGAATGCCAATGCTTGCCACTGGTTACACACTGACCCGCACGACGCTGCTGCCGTTTGCTGAGGCCGTCGAGCGCGTCCGAACCGAGCTCAAGACGGAGGGGTTCGGGGTGCTATGCGAGATCGACGTGCAAGCGACGATGCGCGAGAAGCTCGGCATCGAGGGCGAGCCCTACCTGATCCTCGGTGCCTGCAACCCGCCACTCGCCCACCAGGCGCTGCAGGCCGAACCCGAGCTCGGCGTGCTGCTGCCCTGCAACGTGATCGTCTACGAGCGAGACGGCGAGACCCGGATCTCCGCGATCGACCCGGAGCGGATGCTCTCGATCGTCGGCAACGACCAGCTTGCGCCGGTCGCCGCCGAGGTGAAGGAGCGCCTGGGCGCCGTCGTCGAGCGCGCCTGCACCGCCTGACGCCGGCGGCCTTCAGACGGCGGCAGATGCGTTTTTCGCGACCAGGAAGACCGCGATCGCGACGAGCAGCAGGGCGAAGAGTTGGCCGAGGCGCTCGGGCCTGACGCTTGCGCTTAGGCGGCGGCCGGCCAGCGCACCGGCGATCGCGGCGCCGGTGAAGGTCGAGGCGATCGTCCAGTCGATGCTGCCGCTTGCAAGGTGGGCGGCCAGGGCGGCGCCGCTGGTGAGCGTGATCACCAGCAGCGAGGTTCCGACCGCGAGCGTGAGCGGCAGACCGAGCAGCAGCACGAGCGCGGGCACGATCACGAAGCCGCCGCCGATGCCGAAGAAGCCGGTCAGGACGCCTGTGCCGAGACCGGTGGGCGCGACGCGCACGAGCGAGAGATTGCCGCT
>WNFV01008253.1_pt1 | contig 11800 bp, 14 predicted proteins | sample 5400101 | NCBI WGS metagenome assembly WNFV01 (sample SAMN13153361, study PRJNA577476) | soil metagenome | isolation source: 115 cm soil or saprolite under grassland replicate 1 | place: USA:California | collected 2016-06-15
TGAGCGCGATAGGTGCTCGGGCCAGGTAGCGCCGCATGGCATCCTCGTAGGTGGCCTGGGCGCGCATGTGCTCGTGGAGGAGTTCGCTGATGAGCCGGGAGACACTCATGTCACGGTGCGCGGCCTCGACCCGAGCCCAGCGGGCGGTTTCCTCGTCCAAGGTGATGGTGACGTTCCTCATGACACGATTCTCGTGCTACACGGACCTCGTGTCAATCCGCCCGAACGCAATCCGGGTCGAACGTGGTTTTCAGACCCTACCCGCAAGCCTACCCAATGGCCCAACAGAACTCGAACGTCGTGGATCTCAAGTGGCTCGCAGGGTGCCTGCACCGCGGCAGCCCAGGCCGACCCTGTACGACCCAAGGAGGACGCTAGCTTCCTCCCCGGGCTGGACGGCACCGACCAGCCCCGCTGCTATGATGCAGCCGGAGGCTTGACGGCCTCAGAAGAACTCGCGGAGTGGAGCGACGTGCTGGAACTGCAGGGCCTGACCCGCCGCTACGGCGACCTGGTCGCCCTCGACGAACTCTCGTTCACCGTCGCGGAAGGCCAGATGTTCGGCTTCGTCGGGCCCAACGGCGCCGGCAAGACCACCGCCATGCGGATCATCCTCGGCGTCCTCGAACCCGATGCCGGCGAGGTCCACTGGCGCGGGCGAGCCATGAACGATGAGATCCGCAGACGACTGGATGATACATGCCCGAGGACCACGGCCAAACGTTTCTTTGACTGCTCGCCCGTTGGGTGGAACTCGGAGCTGGTCGCGGCCTGAACGCGGCCAAGCAGCAAGGGCGCCCCGCGGGTGGAGCGCCCATCGCCAGCCCCGGCAAGCTCAGGAGCTGTCGGGCTCCCCAGCGGGCGGCTGGTGGCCGGTGACCCGCAGGGACCCGGCGCTGGGAACAAAGACCGACTCCGAGCCGGAATCCCAGCGCACGGTGATCAGCCGATCCACTACGGCGGTGACGACGCCGCTGCGGGTGACGCTGCCGACCTTCTCCGACTCCACAAGCACCCGGTCGCCGACCTCGACCATCGTCGACCTCCTGTGGACGGTGACGAAACCAGACCATCCAAGTGTCCCCAAGACCGCGAGCTTCATGCCAAGGAGCGCGCATCCCCACTGATTCCGACCTGCGACAGCGCACCACCCGTACCTGCTGGCCGGCGGCCTGGCACCGGCGCTGTCATCGCCGTGCTGCCTGGAGGAACGGCGCCCTCGCCAGTGCTCAACACGGTCTCTGGCAGCGCAGCTTGACCCTGGCTACCTGGGTGCCGACCTGCTTGGAGCCGGATCGGCGACCAGCACCGCGACGATCCGGCGCACGCGTCGGCGGAGGTCCGGTCCGCTGGCCCGGCCGGTGACGAAGAGGTGGTGGATCGTTCCGACGAGGGTGAGGGCCAGGGTCTCGGTGTCGGCGGCCGCCGCGATCCGGCCGAGCTGCTTCTCCGCGTCGAGGTAGGCGGCGAACACGTCTTCGATTGTCTGGAGGTTGGGTGCTCCCGCAGCGACCGACTGCTGGAGCCGAACCATGAGGGCTGGTCGGGAGGTCACCAGGCTGATGATCGCCAGCGCGTTGGACCCGAAGACCGACAGGGCGGTGTCGGTGAGATTGCCCACCACCGTTCCCGTACCGGCCCGCGATGGCAGCTTGGCCGCGTCCTCGGCGGTCAGGCGGAACCGGTCCAGGACAAACGCTGCCAGGAAGCCGTCGAGGTCGGGGAAGTGATTGTGGAGGACGCCCTTGGCAACCCCTGCCTCGCTGGTGATCGCACGACTGTTGAGCCCGCTCGGCCCGGCTCGCATGAGCACTCGCTCCGCGGCCTGGAACAGCTGCTCTGGCACGTCGGGGATCGTGATGCCACGTGGTGACATGAGGCTCCGGCCGGTCGGCTCGATGGAGACAGCCCACCTTGCCTGGATGGGCAGGCGCCCATACTATATGGGCACAGGCCCATTCTAGCGTTGGCACCCGCAAGACCACCATGGTGCGGATCCTGGTCACGCTGCCAGCTCGAGTTTCCTGGCTAGGTCCGCTAGAGTCGCTGTGAGCAGGGCAAGTGGTGTATTGCTCAACGTGCAGCGAGCATCGCGACTCATGGACCCTTCCGCCGCCCTGCCTGGCCATCTACCGGCCGGACAGTTGGGTAGTACACTCGCGCCCCTCCAAACTGGCCATACCAGTAGCTTTGCTCACGGCTCATCGGTTGGCCAGGGAGTCCGGCTAGCGGCTTATGAAGGGAGATCGCCTGATCGCCGATCTGCGTGGTGGTTGACGGTCAGCGGCGATTGGAGCTCGGCACGGCCGATCTGACGAACTGGAGCGCTTCGCTTGCCAGCTGCTCCCAGTCGCTGCCACGGCGGACAGGAATGGTTGCCCATTCCTTCATGAGCCGCCCGTCGTGCCTTGGGTCGAAGCGCGCGCCAGTGCCGGACGCGACGAGCTGGTCAACTCGTTGCTTGGGGAGCTTCACGACCAGTTCGCTGTTGCGGAGCATGGCAAAGACCTTGCTCCCGACTCTGAGCCCGGGATTCGAACCGAACCCGGTGCCTTGACTCACCGTCGGATCGGCGAGGAAGCGGGCGGCAAGCTGCTCGAACCGCTGCTCCGCCTCACGGGTCTCGGTCGTCATGGCCGAGTTCCTTTCTCATCGACGACCCTGGGAATGGCAGATTCTCTGGCCACCAAGCCTTTGCTCGCGGCGGCGATCCCCTCGGGGTGTCTGGACATCGTCATCCTGCTCAGCTCCCAGCGCCACCGGCTCGGCCGCACGGTTTGACCCACGAACCGGCCAAGCCGAGGTCGGCGCACTCTGAGTAGCGGACAACGGCGGCTCGAGGGTCAGTACGTGGCCGCCTCAGCCTCCTGCAGGACCCAGGCCTGCCCGGCGCCTGACACCTCCCACACTGGCTGGAGCAGGTTGCGGAAGGTCTTTGCCTGGTCGGCAGAGGGGAACTCCAGGCTCAGCATGAGATGGTTGGGATCCTCGGCGTCCCGGTAGAGCCAGTGGCGGGTGACCCCGTGCGGCTTGCGTCCCATCGGGTCTTGATCAAAGACCGCCTTCCAGGCGGCGACGTCCACGACCCGGTAGTCGATCAAGAGCATCGCCATGCTCCACCCTCCTCGCTGCCTTGCGAGATGTCCTTCGTCCCAGCGCTGGACCGGGAGGGGTGCGCGCTGGTGGGGGTCGCCGGGCCCAAGCAGTCGCGGTGGTCTTGACTCGGCCCGCTGCTTGAAGGCCACAAGCGCGGCTTCCCAGAACCGAGCGAGCGCCCATTCGCGAGCTCCGTTGGGCCCGGCCACGGCGCCACCTAGGTGCTCTTCACCAGGCCCACCACATTTCCCTGCGGGTCGGCGAACTGGGCGAAGGTGACCATGTCGGGGACCTCGGTCACCGGCACCACCGTCTTGCCACCCGCCTGCTCGATCCGGTCGAGATAGGCCTGGGGGTCGTCCACCTCGATGTAGAAGATCACCCAGTTGGGGCCCTGGGCCTCGCCGATCCCCCCGCCGATGGCGCCTTCGGTCCCCGAGTCCACCAGAGCGTAGTTGGCCTCCTCCAGCACCTGCAGGTTCCAGCCGAACAGCTCCGCGTAGAACTCGCGCACCGCCTTCGGCTTGCTGGTGCTGATCTCGAACCACGTCACCGGAGCACCCATCTGCTCACCTCCTGTTCGTCCATGGCCTGAGACGGTCCCGAGCTGCTTGGCCGAGTCCGTCACTCTCCCTGCCGCCGGCCTGTCCGCTGCCGGCCGGCCCGCTACCTTGCGCTCCTGGATCCCTCCTCCTTCGCTTCCCAGCCCGCCCAGAAGCTGGTATCGTCAGTAGAGACTAACGGTAAGTCAGAATGCACGGTTAGTCAAGGTGCACCAATGACGGACTCGTACGAGGCGGTACTGGAGGCCCTCGGGGATCGCACCCGTCGGGCGATTCTGGAGCGCCTACGCGCAGGACCCCAGCCGGTGGTCGAGATCGCCAGGGGACTCCCCGTCGGGCGGCCCGCCGTCTCCCAACACCTCAAGGTGCTGAAGGACGCCGGCCTGGTGATCGACCAGGCCGTTGGGACCCGTCGCGTCTACCAGGTCAACCCCGAAGGGCTGGAGGGGCTCCAGGACTACGCACGATCGTTCTGGTCGGCGGCGCTCACCCGCTACCAGCGGGCCGCGCAGCAAGCGGCCGCGACCGCCCCGGCAGCGCACACAAACACGGGAGCGTGACGGCCGGTGCCCGAAGACTCGGAGGCGACCCAGCAGGGCGCGGTGGCGGTTCGGCAGTCGGTCCGCGTCCAACTGCCCCCACACGAGGCGTTTCGGCTGTTCACCGACGGGATCAACCAGTGGTGGCCGCTCCAGGAGGGCTACTCCTACGGCGGCGATCGGGCGCGGGAGATCTTCCTGGAACCAGCCGAGGGCGGCCGCTTCTACGAGCGGTTCGTGGACGGCGACGAGCTCCAGGTCGGCACCGTCACGGTCTGCTCGCCCCCCGACCGCATCCTGTTCACCTGGAGGAGCCCCGACTGGCAAGCCGAGACCGAGGTCGAGGTTCGCTTCGTTGCCGAGGACCTGGGCACCGCCGTCCACCTGGAGCACCGCGGGTTCGAACGGCTCGGCCCCGAAGGCCAGGCGATTGCACGCCGCTGGGGCGGTGGCTGGCCGCGGGTCATCCAGGCCTTCGCCACCCGCGCCGCCACGCGCTAGCTCGATTTCCATGCAGGTCCGTCAAAGTTGGTGTGAGCAGGGCATAGGTGTGGGTGTGTTTGATGCGCTGGATCAGGCCTACGTGTCATTGATGACGGCCTCGATGCGGAGCGCACGGCCATCTACGAGGTAGCACTTCATCCGCGAGTGCCGGTAGAAGGCGTTGACGACCGCAACCTTCGTTGTCGCGGTCGACCGCAGTCTTGAAGTACCCACCGGTGGTGGAGCGGATCTGCCGGTCGAAGACGACCTCCATGCCGTCGGGCCGGCCGATGTCGAGGTTGTCGGCGACCAGGGCTTGGAAGAAGGAACGGGTGTGGCGCGGTGCGGCGAAGCAGATGGTCTTGGCGACCTCGACCTGGCGCATGGGGATGTCCCACCGTGGCCCGGCCAGCCAGTCTAGCCCGTCGTCGGAGTCACCAGTTCGGCGGCATCGGGAGCCCGACCGCTCAGATCATGGACCGGGACGCCAGCGGCGCGTCCTTCCAGCGCGGGTTGCGGACCGGGTGGCGCTGCCGGGTCTGCGGCAGGCGTTGATCGGGCTACGTCCAGGGTGGTAGGGGCGGGTACCTCCCGGGGCGGATTCCAGCGATCCGAGCGGGTCCTATCGTGGTCAGCATGGATGTCGCCCGTTGGCGGGGAGTCGGCCGGGTCTTGGTGGCCGACGTGGTGCCGGCCGCCGCCGCGGGGGCGGTGATGGTGCTGGGGTCGGGACCGGCGGCCAGCGGAGAGGTGCCGCCGCGCCGTCCGCTGGATCTGCTGGCGTATGCGCTGATGGCGGTGGCGGCGTCGGTGCTGCTGGGGCGGCGGCGGTGGCCGCTTGGGGTGCTGGCGGTCACGGTCGGAGCGAGTGTCGTCTACCTGGTGCTGGAGTATCCGCATGGGCCGGTCCTGCTGGCGATGAGCGTGGCGATGTATTCGGTGGCGGTCAGGTTGCCGGCGGGGGCGTCCTTGGTCGCCTGCGGCGTGGCGCTGCTGGCTGTCGTCTTCCCCGACATGTTGGTCATCGACCCGGAGCTGTTGCTGGTCGAGACGCCGTTGCTGCTGGCGGTGCTGTCGGGGCTGCTGCTGCCGTCGTGGGCGATCGGGACGGTGGTGCGGCTGGGCCAGGAGGCCGAACGGCGCGCCCGGCAGGAGGAGACGCGGCGGCGCGCCGACGAGGAGCGGCTGCGGATCGCCAGGGAGGTCCACGACGTGGTCGGGCACGGCCTGGCGGTGATCAACCTGCGGGCCGGCGTGGCGCTGCATGTGGTGGGCAGGCGCCCCGAGCAGGCCGAGGTGGCGCTGGCGGCGATCAAGCGGTCAAGCAAGGACGCGCTGGAGGAGCTGCGGGGGACGCTGGCGGTGTTCCGCCGGCCCGACAACGGGGGCGGGCCGTGGCGGCCGGCGCCCGGGCTCGACCGGCTCGAGGCGCTGGCGGCGGCCATGGCCGAGGGCGGCCTGCCGGTGGAGGTGGCCGTCACCGGCCAGCGGGCCGGCCTGCCCGCGGCCGTGGATCTGGCGGCCTACCGTATCGTGCAGGAGTCGCTGACCAACGTGGTCCGCCACGCCGGCTCCGCCACCGCCACCGTGCGGGTCGGCTACCAGCCCGACGCGCTGGTCCTGGAGGTCGCCGACACCGGCAGGGGCCGGGCGGCGGGCGCTGCGCGGCCGGGCGGGCATGGCATCGCCGGGATGCGCGAACGCGCGGCCGCGGTCGGTGGAACGCTGCAGGCGGGCCCCAGCGGCGATGGTGGGTTCCTGGTGCGTGCCCGCCTGCCGTTCATGGGGGCGGGTCGCCGATGATCCGGGTGGCGGTCGCCGACGACGAGGCGCTGGTCCGGTTCGGCCTGCGGGTGCTGCTGGATACCGAGGACGACATCACCGTGGTCGGCGAGGCCGACGACGGGCGGGCCGCGGTGGAGCTGGTGCGGCGCACCCGCCCGGATGTGGTGCTGCTGGACGTGCGGATGCCAGGCACCGACGGGCTGCAGGCGCTGCGGGCGATCGTGGCCGCCCCCGAGCTGGCGGCCACCCGAATGATCGTGCTGACCACCTTCGAGCTGGACGAGTACGTCTTCGAGGCGCTGCGCGACGGCGCCAGCGGCTTCCTGATCAAGGACACCGAGCCGGCGGAGCTGCTGCGCGCGGTGCGCGTGGTCGCCGACGGCGGGTCGCTGCTGTCGCCGGGCGTCACCCGCCGGATGATCGCCCAGTTCGTGGCCAGGTGGCCCCGCCGGCCGGCGCCGCACCCGGGGCTGCGCGCGCTCACCGAACGGGAGCGCGAGGTGGTGACGCTGGTGGCCGAGGGGTTGTCCAACGAGCAGATCGCCGAGCGGCTGGTGATCAGCCCAGCGACCGCGCGCACCCATGTCCACCGGGCCATGAGCAAGCTGCACGCCCACGACCGCGCCCAGCTGGTGGTGGTCGCCTTCCAGTCCGGCCTGGCCACCCCGGACGCACGCTGACCCCGGCCGGCTACGCGCCGCGCGGTAGCCGCGGTAGCCCCGATGTGCAGCACGAAAGTCGCCCGCCGGCCGACGACGGGTGTACGCCCCCACCCCAACACTCGGATCGGTAACGATCCGGCGTCCACCAAGGAGGTGACCGATGACCACGTCGCACGTGCTGCCCACGCTGATCGCCTTCGGAGGCGACCGGTGGCGGCATGGGTGGGGGCCCGGTGGCGGGTGGGGGTGGCTGTGGGGGCCGATCGTGCTGCTGCTGTGGGTCGCCCTCATCGCGACCGTGGTCTGGTTCGTGGCCCGCAGCGCCCGGCCCCGCGAGCGCTCCGGCGTCGACCGGGCCAGGGAGATGCTGGCCGAGCGGTACGCCCGCGGCGAGCTCACCACCGACGAGTACCGGGAGCGGCTGGAACAGCTCCGTTGAGCAGGCACGTGGTGGGTGCGCACCCCTGCCACAGAGGCTGGGAGGCATGTGATGAGGAGTGCAGCAACGGCGACCGTGGCCGGCGCGGGCGTGGCCGCCCGGGCGGTGGACGTGTGGAAGGTGTACGGCACAGACGAAGCCACTCGGGTGGACGCGCTCGCCGGCGTGACCGTCGACCTCCAGCGCGGGCGCTTCACCGCGATCATGGGCCCATCGGGATCCGGCAAGTCCACCCTGCTGCACTGCCTGGCCGGGCTGGACCGGGTCAGCGGCGGCCAGGTGTGGATCGGTGACACGCTGGTCGACACCCTCGGCGACCGCGGGCTGACCCGCCTGCGCCGCGAGCAGGTCGGGTTCGTCTTCCAGCTGTACAACCTGCTGCCGACACTGACCGCCGAGGAGAACATCACGCTGCCGCTGGCGATCGGCGGGCGCAGGCCCGACCGGGCGTGGCTGGACCGCATCGTCCAGACCCTCGGCCTCAGCGATCGCCTCGGCCACCGGCCGGCGCAGCTGTCCGGCGGCGAGCAGCAGCGGGTCGCCTGCGCCCGCGCGCTGGTCTCGCGGCCGCAGGTGGTCTTCGCCGACGAGCCCACCGGCAACCTCGACTCCCGCTCCGGCAGCGAGGTGCTGGGGTTCCTGCAGCGCTCGGCGCGGGAGCTGGGCCAGACCGTCGTCATGGTCACCCACGACCCGACCGCCGCCGCCCATGCCGACCGGGTGGTCTTCCTGGTCGACGGCCGCATCGTCGGCGAGCTGGCCGACCCGACCGCGGTGCGGGTGCTGGAGCGGATGAAGCACCTCGACAGCGGCGAGGGGGAGGCGTGATGTTCACCGCGACCTTGAAGAGTCTGCTGGCCCGCAAGCTGCGGCTGCTGCTGTCGGGGCTGGCGGTGGTCCTGGGGGTGATGGCGGTCTCCGGCGCGCTGGTGCTCACCGACACCCTGGGCCGCTCGTTCGACGCGCTGTTCCAGACCGTCAACCAGAACCTCGACGTGCAGGTCAGCGGCACCCAGAACGTCCAGGGCGCCGAGCGGGACGGTGACTCGGTCACCACCCCGATTCCCGCCGCGGTGGTCGGCAAGGTCGCCGCGGTGCCAGGGGTGCAAAGCGCGGTCGGGGCGGTGATCGCCGACGGCGCCCGGGTCATCGGCCCCGACGGCAAGGTGATCGGCAGCGTGGGCCCGCCGCGCTTTGGCGTCGGCTGGCGCGGCGAGGTCGGCTTCACCCAACTGCGCCAGGGCCGCGGCCCGCAAGCACCGAGCGAGGTCGCGATCGACGCCGGCCTGGCCAAGCAGGGCGACTTCCACGTGGGCGACAAGCTCGGGGTGCTCACCCTGCAGCCCAAGCGGACGTTCACGCTGGTCGGGATCTTCGGCTACACCGGCGGCCGGGACTCGCTGGGCGGCGAGATGCGGGTGGCGTTCACCGAGCCGGTCGCCCAGCAGCTCATGCTCGGCCAGCCGGGCACCTACAGCGTCGTCAACGTCCAGGCCCAGCAGGGGGCCTCGCCGAGCAAGCTGCGCGACACGATCCAGGCCAGGCTGGGCGGCGGCTACGTCGTCCGCACCCGCCAGCAGGTCGCCGCCGACCAGGCCAGCGACGTGGAGGGGTTCCTGGGCTTCATCCGCGCCTTCCTGCTCGGCTTCGCCGGGGTCGCGTTGTTCGTCGGCGTCTTCCTCATCCTCAACACCTTCTCGACCCTGGTGGCCCAGCGCACCCGGGAGCTGGCGCTGCTACGGGCGCTGGGCGCCAGCCGCGGCCAGGTCCTGCGGTCGGTGCTGCTTGAGGCCGTGGTGGTCGGGCTGCTGGCCACCACGCTCGGCCTAGCGGCCGGGCTGGGGGTCGCAGCGGGGCTGCGGGCGGTCATGGAGGCCCAGAGCGGGGTGCGCTTCCCCGACGCAGGGCTCACCCTACCCGGCTCGGCGGTCGTCGCTTCCTATCTGGTCGGTGTGCTCGTGACCGTGGTCGCGGCGCTGCTGCCGGCGCTGCGGGCCTCGCGGGTGGCGCCGATGGCGGCGCTGCGGGAGGCCGCCACGCCCGACAGGCCGCTCACCGCCCTGACCATCGCGGGGACAGTCCCCACCCTGCTCGGCGTTGCCGCCGTGGGCGCGGCGCTGTTCGGCGACCTCGGCGACGCCACCCTCCCGGCGCTGCTGGGCGGCGTGCTGCTGGCGTTTGTCGGGGTCGCCATGCTGACGCCCGCGATCGGCCGGCCCGCCGTGGCGGTGCTCGGCCGGGCGCTCGCCTGGTCGACGGCCGGCGAGCTGGGGCGGCGCAACTCGGCGCGCAATCCCCGGCGTACCGCGATCACCGCGGCCGCGTTGATGGTCGGCATCGCGCTGGTGACCGGGGTGAGTGTCCTGGCCAGCTCGCTGCAGGCCAGCCTGGAGAGCGTGGTGCGCCGAAGCCTGGCGGCGGAGCTGATCATCTCCGGCGACGAGGTGGGCCGCTCGGCAGCGACCTATGACCCCACCGTGATCGACCAGGCAAAGCAGCTCCCGGGGGTGGCGCAGGCGGTCGCGGTCCACGCCGACGTCGCCCAGCTCGGCAGCGACCCCACCGACGTCGCCGCCGGCGACCTAACGGCGATGGCCGACATCTTCCGCTTGAAGGCGACCGCGGGCCAGCTGCGGACTCTGCAGCAGGGCGAGCTGGTGGTTGACGACGAGCTCGCCAACAGCCGTGGCCTGACGGCCGGCAGCACGCTTGAGCTGACCACCCAGCGCGGCGGCCCAAAGCCCTACACCGTGGTCGGCGTCTTCCAGCGGTCACGGCTGGTGCCCGGGCCGCTGCTGCTGTCCATCCAGGACGCCACGGCGGGGTTCCGCTCGCCGCAGGCCAACTTCGGGTACATCCGCCTGCAGCAGGGCGCCGACGCCGACGCTGTCCAGCGGCGGGTGGACGCGCTGCTGACCGACAACCCGGAGGTCGGCGTCCGCAGCCAGGCCGGCTTCCTGGCGCAGCTGACCAGCCAGGTCGACACCGCCGTGGTGATGCTGTACGTCCTACTGGGCCTGTCGATCCTCATCGCGGTGCTGGGCATCGTCAACACGCTGGCGCTGTCGATCCTGGAGCGAACACGCGAGCTGGGCCTACTGCGCGCGGTCGGGATGCCCCGCTCCCAGCTCACCCAGATGGTGGCGGTCGAGTCGGTGATGATCGCCACCTTCGGCGCCCTGCTCGGCGTGCTGGTCGGGGCCACGCTGGGCATCGCCGTGGTCCGCGCCATACCCGACGAGTTCGTCTCGGTCCTGTCGCTGCCCTGGGGGTCGATGGCGGTCTTCCTGGTGCTGGCGGTGATCGTAGGCCTCGCCGCGGCCATCATCCCGTCGGTGCGGGCGGCACGCACCGACGTGCTGCGGGCGATCGCCTACGAGTGACATACCCAAACCCACAGCCCAGGTACGCGAAGGTCACGCTCATCGAGCCGCCGCCGCTCGGTTACCTCCACGTGGCCGCCGCCGTCGACGCGCCGCGCAGGCGGACCCGTTTCCGGGCAACAGCTCGCAGAAGGCCCACCGCTGCGGTCGGCGGCATCGCCACCACCGTGCAGCGCTCCCGCACCCCGCGGGCCACCGCCACGCCGCGGTAGCTGGCCGCTGGTCGGCGACCACCCACCGCATGCGCACCCGTGGCGTCCAGGCGGCGGTGACCGGTGGCTCTCACGGCATCGGCCCGGGTAGACGCGCCTACTGGGAGCGGGAGTGGCGACGCGAGCACAAGGGCCTTGGCATCTACGCGGAAGAGCATCTGTGGCGCGCGACCCACGGCTACCTCGACCTGCACGCCGCACTCGGGCCGCAGGCTCCACCTGAGCCGATCCACCACGCCAGGCGCTTCGGAGACTGGCTCAATCCCGCCGGGAAAGCTGCTGGAGAGCTGGGGTGGCGGAGCAGACACGACTCGACGCTCCCGGCTCCCGACCGGCTCTGTACGACCCGAGGAGGACGCCAGGTTCCTCCCGCGGCGGGACGGCACCGGCTGACCCCGCTGCTATCGTGCAGGCGGAATCCTGACATCCGGGCGAGAACGGGTGGACGACGTGCTGGAGCTGAAGGGACTGACGCGCCGCTACGGCGACGTGGTGGCGCTGGACGACCTCTCGTTCACCGTCGCCGAGGGCCAGATGTTCGGGTTCGTCGGCCCCAACGGCGCCGGCAAGACCACCGCCATGCGGATCGTGCTGGGCGTGCTCGAGGCCGACGCCGGGCAGGTCTTCTGGCGCGGCGG